>JAABUQ010001695.1_pt1 | contig 46316 bp, 43 predicted proteins | sample 5560001 | NCBI WGS metagenome assembly JAABUQ01 (sample SAMN10711888, study PRJNA513371) | rock metagenome | isolation source: Antarctica rocks | place: Antarctica: Victoria Land, Finger Mt nord | collected 2015-12-18 | reverse complement strand
TGTCAACATAGGTGTCGGTAAGAACGTTGTAGCCAATGTTCTGATTGTTGCCTTGCTCCTTCTGAGCTCTGCGAGCACCTTCGACAACAACGGACCCATCACGTCCACCGTTGACAGCAAGCTGACGTAGCGGCTCTTCAAGAGCGCGGCGCAGAATGTATGCACCTGTTGCGGCATCGCCTGTGAGGTTCAAGCCATCGAGCGACTCGATTGCATTGACCAACGCAATACCACCACCAGGGACAATACCCTCTTCAACACCAGCTCGGGTTGCGGAAAGAGCATCCTCGACGCGGGTCTTGCGGTACTTCAACTCAACTTCTGTGCCTGCACCAACCTTGATGAGAGCAACGCCACCGGACAACTTGGCGAGACGCTCCTGAAGTTTCTCTCGGTCGTAATCGCTGGTGGTCTCGTCAATTTGAGCTTTGATCTGACGAATGCGGCCCTGGATGTCAGCACTCTCGCCATGTCCCTCGACGACTGTTGTGTCGTCCTTGTGGGAGATAACCAGGCGTGCAGAGCCGAGGTCTTCAAGGGTTGCACTGTCAAGACGACGGCCCATCTCTTCGCTGATGACGGTGCCACCAGTGAGAACAGCGATATCACGCAGCATCTCTTTACGGCGATCACCAAAGCCAGGGGCCTTGACCGCGAGCACGTTGAGGATACCACGGAGCTTGTTGACAACCAGAGTTGCCAATGCTTCGCCATCGACATCCTCTGCGATGATGACGACTTCGCGCTTGCCCTGTTGCACCATCTTCTCAACGACAGGGAGGATATCCTGCACCGCGCTGATCTTCTTGTCTGTGATGAGGATGTAAGGATTCTCAATCGAGGCTTCCATCTTCTCGGTGTTGGTTGCGAAGTATGGAGAAATGTAGCCCTTGTCAATCTGCATACCTTCGACATATTCGGTCTCGAAGTTGATGCCGCGTGACTCTTCAACGGTGATTACACCGTCTTTACCAACACGATCCATGACTTCAGCGATGAGGTGTCCAATCTGCTCGTCGGCTGCGGAGACGGTAGCAATCTGCGCGATCTCCTTCTGCCCTTCGACAGGAATAGCTGACTTGCGAAGGTAGGCGACAACCGCTTCTGTGCCGCGATCAATACCATACTTCAACTGCATCGGGTTAGCACCAGCGGCGAGGTTCTTCAAACCCTCATTGACGATGGCCTGAGCCAGTACGGTTGCTGTAGTTGTACCATCACCGGCAACGTCGTTGGTCTTGGTTGCGGCCTCTTTAAGGAGCTGTGCGCCCATGTTCTCAAATGGGTCTTCGAGCTGAATTTCTTTTGCGACGGTCACACCGTCGTGGGTGACGCTGGGTGCGCCGAACTTCTTGTCAAGGGCAACGTTGCGCCCCTTTGGTCCAAGTGTAGTCTTGACAGCTCCTGCAAGAATATCAATCCCTCTTTTAAGGGCTCGACGAGCCTCTTCATCAAATATGAGTTGCTTTGCCATTTTTAATCTATCTCCTTCGACAGCTACTATTAGCTAAGAATAGCGAGAATGTCGTTTTCTTTTAGTACAAGATACTCTTCGTTGTCCAACTTGAACTCGGTACCACCATACTTGGCGAACAGCACGCGGTCTCCCTCGTGTACGTCAACTGGTGAGCGGTCTCCATTGTCCAGCAAGCGTCCACTACCGACAGCGATGACAGTCCCCTCCTGGGGCTTCTCTTTCGCGGTATCAGGAAGAACAATACCGCTCTTGGTGACTTCCTCTTTTGCCGCTGGCTTTACGACCACGCGGTCGCCAACAGGACGAATCTTTGCCACGACGTGTACTCCTTTTTCTATGTCCTTAAACAATCGTTATTACTGTTTCTGCTCCTGCCCGCTCTCAACTCCATAGTGAATGACACCTGAGATATTTACCGAGCGATACAATGAGTAATCGCAGTTGCAGGGACCACCAGCAGCACAGCCTGTACAACAATAAGGTACGTTCTGTACCACTATTGCGGGCCAAAGGATTTCAATATCGCAATTCGCACAACGAACACGCTGTGTCTGCTCTTCCTGAGCAGGTCGCGCAACATCCATGTTATCACTATAAAATGAAGAGTTACTCTGTGCGTTCATATCCTTTTGCCTTTGGTATTTCCCTGGCTCGTTAGCCTCTGTAGATAAGTATGGTATACATTGTGTTAGAACAACGTATGAGGAGTGTTAGAGGAGTGTTAGAATCTGTAACTGTTTCGTTCGTAAGATAACCGAATAGTTACAAATAGTAGGAATTAAAGCAATTTGTGATATTAAATTTCTTGCCGCCTTCGTTATCACAGTCATCGCCATCGACGTCGAGACACTGGGACGAACCACCTGCTGTGTGGGCTCATCAAGCCCCGCCCATGGAGACGGAGCTTGATGGTCCGTGATTAGACGGTTGAACGAAGCGTCAAGCCGTTACGGGTAGCTCACCACGGTGACCGGGACATCCGGGTTGGCGGAGGTCGACGACCCACCTGTGTTGTTGACCACGTGCAGGATACCACCGGATCCGGTCTTGGAGAGGAAGACTGTGAGCAGGTCGTGGAGGCTTGATGCCGGAAGGGTGACGGGAACCTCAAACGCGTGTGCGGCGTAGATGTTCACGCCCTGGTTGAAGAAGCTGTAGCTGCCCATACCGTATCCGCTGAAGCTGGTCACAGTGTTGGCAACCTTGAAGGCCGCCCAGCCATCGATACCGGGAGCCTCCATCCACGCCGCCTGGCTAGGCGGGTCGTAGGGCATCTCGTTCTGGAAGAAGATGTCCGCGCCACCATTCCCATTCCAGATCACCTCGTACTTCTGGTAGTGCTCGACAAAAAGGCCGTACGCGGTCACATTGTTACCGTTGACAATGACGCCGGTGTCGGCAGTGTTGTTGTTCCAACCCACACCGCTGCCGTGGTCAGCCCGCCATGCCCAGATGTCGTCGAGGATGACGTTGTTGCTGTTGACGACCAGACTGTTCGTCGCGCGGCCCGGCTCCGCACCGCCGATACGGAAGAACACATCATGAAGAGCTGTCGGGTCGTTGGCGTCATGGTCACTGCGCGCGTGGCCGCTTCCGACCTGCAGCAGTGCTGGAGAGTTCGTTGCGCCCGCGTCGAAGATTATCCCCGAGATCAAGATCCCCTTTGCACTGGCGACTTTCATTGACACGATTCCGTTTTCAGGAATCAGAGTCGGGAAACCGAGACCGAGCACCACGGTATCGGGACGCGTGACCTTGATGCTCTGGTCCAGGTGATAGATGCCCGGGGTCAGGATGAGGTCCCTGCTGGAACCTAATGCGTGATTGATCGTCGCTGCGGAATCCGCCGGATGGGCAATGAAGAACCTCTTGATTGGGATGGACGAGCCGGGCGTCGCGCCGCCAGCCCATGTCGTGCCCACGGAGTTGCGCTGCACCGAGGGCACGAAGACGTTGTAGTGCCCATGGGAGTCCACGTACAGGTATGGCACCTCTCGTGTCACCGGGCTGGTCGCGAGCGTGGTGTACGGGCCACCGCATGACGCCTGAGCGGGGAAACACTGGGCGGGCGCACCCACGACACCTGAGAACACCTGGTTCCAGACGCCGTTGCTCCAGCCATTAAGCTTGCTGTTCCTGATCAGCCACTGCTGCTGTGAACCGTTGACCACGGCGCTGCCGTCAAACGCGGAATCGGCGATGAAGCCGCCACTTGCGAACGACGGAGAGGTGCAATAGTCCATAAGGGTGGTGGGCCCCTTAATGTGGACCCGACGCATCGGCGCGGCCTGCGACACTGCCCAGAATTCGCCGTTGTAGCAGCCGGCGTTCGGGGTGGTCACGTTGATGCTCAGGTTCGACAACGATCGCCAGAAGTTCACGAGTGCGGTGCAGCCGTTGGCATCGCACTGGTTGTATACGTCGATGGACCCATTGATGACGACGTCGTTCGGGGAAAGGCCGAGGCCCGCCACGGTGGTGTAGTAACCAACCTGAAAGTTGAGGGGGTGGGTACTGGATCCATAGGTGCCGGGCTCGAACAGTAGCGCATAGCGCTGAGTTCCGAACTGGTTGGAGACCTGTTGCTTTGCCACCGCGTCGACCGTCGCCTGAATCTCGCTCTGCGGCATGCCAGGATTGAAGATGTAGACGCTCGGGCCGAAGTTGGGTTGGCTAGACAACGCTGACGGAGCCGCCAGTGCGATGGCGACGCCACTGGTGGCCGCCGCGCCTCCGACGTTGATCTGCGCACCTTGTGCATCAGCATGAGCAATAGAAGAAGGATTAAAGAGTGGATAGGCTACGAAGAGTCCGATCATACAACAGAGTAACATGATCATCCCGATCAGCCGTTGAACAGGTTTCCGGCGCCCCAGAGCACCGAGTGGACGTGCATCCATGACATCTCCTTTTTTCTCTCTTGCATACCTGGTGTTTGGAACACCGAGAGAGTTTGGCCAGATGCTGAAATGAGGGGACTCTGGCCACGCTTCCCAGGGGGTCAACATACCAGGGTTATTCCGTAAAATAGCTCGCGCGAAGAACTCCCTTCATCGCCTCAACTGTATGCCTGTATGATTCTACGGGGACGAAAGATCTGAGAACCATGGTCTTCAATCGTTTGCGACGTTCTGTGAAGTTCTGTGAAGTTCTGTGAAGTTCTGTGACCGCCGCATGGGAAAGAAGAGAGCCATGTGCCTTGCTGATTTCGATATTTTTCGGAATTAATATCGGTCAGTATTCCGAATATAGCTCATTTTCTGGTGATTGTCAAGAAGGTTTTACCTATTCAGCATGTTTCTGTCTTATTTACCTGACTCAAGCAAGAAAATTACCCGGTGTTTTCTCAATTTTTCGTTGATAATAACAGAGAGTCCGACAGTTTTCTCGAAAAGAGATGAAGTGAAAGTGGAAGAGACGTGGTCGGTGTTGCTCACATCGGTAATCCGGGTCTGTCGGATTTCAACGGAAGGATACATGCTGATTTCTTGATGCGCAAGGTGTCTGAACTCGTCTGGTTTTACTCCGTCTCGTGTCAGGAATCCATGCGACTCCTGCGTCACGGCATTTCTCGGCTGGTTATCGTCAAACACCAGAACATTTCTCTTAGCTCTGCCCAGGACAAGCGCAGCATTTAAACCCGCCGGTCCACCGCCAATAACGGCACAGTCAATGACCATAGGATGACCTCTCTTTCTCATAAAAGACTTTATAGACTATTAATATCTATGATTACGATAAAAAAACGCCCATACTCCTTGACACACATGCGTTCACGTCGCCGACTGGTCCAACACATTCAACAAGTTCAACAAGCTTGTATTCTTTTCAACAAGTTCAACAAGCTTGCGCTCTTTGAGGTAATTTTCCATCTGTCGTTCTGCATTCGTCATCACTTCCTGGATCAAGCACCCTTGATGATGGAGCCCAGCATCACAGTGAAACAACGAAGCAGTCCCTTCAATGGCATGAATGACCTCCAGGAAAGAAAGATCCGCTTTGTTTCTCGTCAGCTTGTATCCTCCGTGTATGCCAGGAGTAGACTCGATCAAGCCCGCCTTCACGAGCTTGGTCAAAATCTTGGAGAGATACGTCGGGGAAAGTTCCTGAAACTCTGCCAATTGCTGGACACCGATGGTTTTTCCAAGAGGGAGAGCCACAAAATACAGCATGGTGTGGAGCGCATAATTGGTCGCGTGTGAATACTTCATGCCTCTCTCCTTTTTATTACAGACTCGATAAGTCTATAATAGAACATACAGAGGATGATGTCAAGTGTAGAGAACTGTTTTTCGTTCTTCCATTCATACGCAAGGACCTACAGATGCTATAATGCCTTAAAGTACACAACATAAAGAGGTACACAAACTTGGCTTACATCACTACTGTAAATAAGCAAACGTATCGTATCGATACTGGGGAAGAGGGACAACAGTCTGTAACCCTGGATGGCGTCACGCGTGCTATTGACTGGCAATTCATCGCACCACTAAGCGCGGATAGCAAGGGTATTGTGAGTGAAGGCGGACTTTATAGCCTCATTATCGAGGGCAAATCATACGAAATATTTGCACGTCGCGTCACGAAGGCCGATCAAAAAGGTAGCGAGACGTATGAAATACAGGTTGCGGATCAGCGTTTCGAGGTCAATGTCGAAGATGAGCGTGCAAAACTGCTTGCTGGCCTGGCGCGGTCAACTGCTACTACTGGCGAAGCAAGTGTACAAGCACCAATGCCCGGCCTCGTGGTTAGTGTGCCACAAGAGCAGGGCGCAACCGTCGAAGCTGGTCAAACGGTGGTTGTGCTTGAAGCAATGAAGATGGAGAACGACTTGTCCTCACCCATCGCTGGTACCGTTAAAGAGATACGTGTCAACAAAGGACAGACCGTCGATCAAGGCGAGGTGCTGGTCGTTATCACTGCTGGCGAATAAACCTTCTATCCGCGATATGCTATAATTCTTTGGAAGATGTAAAGAAGGGAGCCATGGAATGGACCAGCAGGTAAGTAAGTCTACAGCAGAGTGGCGTGAGACAACGGCACAAGCCGCACAGGAAAAGACGCAAGAGCGCCAGAAAAAATTCGTAACAAGTTCAAATATCGAGGTACCTGGTGCCGCAACCGCTGACGACCTTCAAAATGTCGATATGCAAGAAAAGCTCGGCTACCCTGGCGAGTTCCCCTTCACACGTGGCATCCACCCTGCCATGTATCGCTCCCGTTTCTGGACAATGCGTCAATATGCAGGCTTCGCGACAGCAGAAGAGTCGAATAAACGTTATCATTATTTGCTTGCTCAGGGAACAACAGGACTCTCCGTCGCCTTCGACCTGCCTACACAAATGGGCTATGATGCCGATCATCCTCTAGCCGAAGGGGAAGTTGGCAAGGTTGGCGTCTCAATCTCTAGCCTGGAAGACATGGAGACGCTACTCCATGGTCTGCCTCTTGATCGTATCAGTACCTCTATGACGATCAACGCCACTGCAAGTATTCTGCTCGCGCTCTATATTGCAGTAGCGAAAAAGCAGGGCATTGAGCCAAGAAAGCTTTCCGGGACCGTGCAAAACGATATCCTTAAAGAGTACATTGCACGCGGCACCTATATTTATCCGCCAGAACATTCGATGCGTATCATCACAGACGTTTTTCATTTTTGTGGTGAGCAGGTGCCCCGCTGGAATACGATCAGTATCAGCGGCTACCATATTCGTGAAGCAGGCTCAACGGCTGTACAAGAGGTTGCCTTCACGCTTTCTAATGCGATGAGCTATGTGCAGGCCGCGCTCAATGCTGGTCTCAATGTGGATCGTTTCGCGGGTCAACTCTCTTTCTTTTTCAATAGCCACAGTAATCTCTTTGAAGAGGTCGCCAAGTTCCGCGCCGCGCGTCGCATGTGGGCGCATATCATGAAAGAGCGCTTTCATGCACAAGACCCGCGCTCGATGATGCTCCGCTTTCACACCCAGACCGCCGGTTCAACGCTGACAGCCCAACAGTCCGATAATAATATTGTACGTACGTCATATCAGGCATTAGCTGCTGTATTGGGTGGTACCCAATCACTACATACGAACTCGAAAGATGAAGCACTCTCACTTCCCACCCAGGAATCAGCACGAGTAGCATTGCGTACACAACAAATACTTGCTCTGGAGACGGGGGTAGCCGATACAGTTGACCCACTTGCTGGCTCGTACTATGTAGAGTATCTAACCAACGAGATCGAGAAGCAAGCATGGGAATATATCGAAAAAATCGATGCCCTTGGTGGTAGTGTTCATGCGATTGAGCGTGGCTTTATGCAGGCCGAGATCGAGCAGGCTGCGTATGACTACCAATTAGCATTAGAAGAGCAACGGGCTATTGTAGTTGGTGTCAACCGCTTCATGATTGAGCAAGATATTCGACCAGAACTGTTGCGCATGGATGTCGAGATGGGCAAGCGGCGAGCGGCGAACGTGGTAGCACTGCGTCAGAGGCGCGATAATGAAGCCGTACAACAAAAACTGCATGCCCTTGAACAAGGAGCCGCTGGTACAGAAAACCTGATGCCACTCATTATCGCCGCAGTAGAGGCGTACGCAACGCTCGGCGAGATCAGTGATGCGATGCGTCATGTATTTGGGGAACAACACGAATTTCGTAGTGCTGAATAGAGACAAAAAAGATATGCAACAATGGAACTTGGACGAGGAGTCATCAGAGGTGTATCCTGGACGCGATGCCGAACGTAGCATGCATGCCTTGTGTGATACCAAGCATAGAAGAGTGGAAAAAGCTTTGGCTCCAATTGGTGTTTTTGACTCTGGTGCGGGTGGACTGACAATTTTATCAGCACTGCGCCAAGAACTTCCACAAGAGGATTATATTTACATCGGTGATACTGCCCATTGTCCTTATGGTGTACGTAGCGATGCTGAGATTGCGGAATTAACAACAAATGCGTGCCGTTTTCTCATTCATAAAGGCGTCAAGTTGATTGTAATAGCATGTAACACAGCATCACAAGCCGCGCTGAATGCGGTACGCTCGACCTTCTATGTACCATTTGTGGGTGTTGTGCCCGCTGTAAAGCCAGCCGCACGCGCGACAAGGCGTGGGCGTATCGGTGTTGCAGCTACAAATCAAGCGGTGAAAGCAGCATACCTGCATCACCTGATCGAAGACTTCGCGGCAGGCGTGCAGGTTTACGCGGTTGGCTGTCCCGAACTCGTGACGCTGGTTGAGCATGGCGAACTGAATGGACCAGTGGTTGAGGAGACACTGCAGCATGTCTTGCATCCTCTGCTCTCACAAAATATTGATGTCCTTGTGCTGGGTTGTACGCATTTTCCAGCAATGCGTACCGCGATTGAGCAAGTTGCTGGTGAAAATGTCCTGGTTATTGATAGTGGAGCAGCAGTCGCACGTCGTACTCGTGCTGTACTGGAAACCGAGTCTCTTGTTCGTCCTTTCGAGGTGAATACCGATATAGGAACTCTCAATGTCTGGTGTAGTGGCGATGCAGAGGCTTTCAGTAGTGTTGCTAGCAAAGTTCTAGGCTATTCCGTTGTCGCTCATCAAGTGTTGCTATAAGGAGGAGTATGTCTGATGATCTTGCTCTCGACGAGAGTACCCAATCCGCGCCTACAACACCCGCATCGCCCCCGCTTTCAACGTTAAAAACACCAAACCCTAGGCGCGTACGTGTTGCGCACTACGTCTCAATTATTCTCTCGCCTATAACTGTCTCATTACCGTTTGTTTTTCTCGTTGCGCTCTACCATGCCCAAAGCATACTTACTGCCTTCCTATATGCCTTCGTTGTCCTTTTCTTCCTAAGTTTTGGCCCTACGGTGTACGTGCTTGTTGGAGTGCGAGTGGGAAAATTTACCGACTCCGATGTGAGTGTGCGCTCACAACGCGTTGGTCCTTTTCTCTTTGGCATCTCCTCAGCTCTTGTTGGCTTGGCTACACTCTTTTTTATACATGGACCAAAGAACCTGCAAACACTTTTGCTCATAACGATTGTGAGCGGCGGCGTAATGATGATAGTCACGCTATGGTGGAAGATTAGCATTCACGCCTCATCACTAGCTGCAGCCGCGACTGTCTTAACTGCATTATATGGAAGTATACTGCTTCCTCTCTTCGTCTTCCTCGTAGCAGTATGCTGGTCGCGCGTTGTCTTGCGTCGTCACACCCTGGGACAGGTCATCGCCGGTTCGCTCGTCAGCGTCGTACTCACCTCGCTTATATTAGCAATCCGCGGCGTGTAGGGTCCGAATTCATGACGCCCAAAGATGGGAGTGGCGGAGGGGCAACCTCGCGGCAACGGATTCTTTCCCACCAACGCTACCCGCGCCCCAACCCCACTCAGGGCGTAATGGATTACGAATTTCCGTTCTTTTCCCTACAAACAGAACCATATCTCTACGTGGAACAAGCCAAACATCGTGAATATCCACAAGGATATACGATAGAGCAATTAGGATCACCACATATGTTGCCGACGTTGAACGGCACCGTTGCCGATGCATCAGCATATTAAGTGAACAATAGAAGGATAAAAAGTCGCAACATTCTTTATCCGTATGTTATAATTGATGCACTGCCGTAGAGGTAGAAAACGTCGATGCTACATCAGAGAGAAGATACTTATGGATACACTACGCTGGACAGTAGATGACGTGGAGCTTTTACCAGACGACGGGAGTCGGTACGAAATTATTGATGGAGAGCTGTACGTGTCAAAACAACCCGATATGCAGCACCAACTTGTGAGTACGAGAATAGCTTCTTTGCTAGATTTGTGGAGCGTTCAAACACAACTTGGCTTCACCGTTGGTACTCCAGGCGTCATTTTCACGAATGACAACGCGGTAGTGCCAGATGTGGTTTGGATTAGTAACGAGCGTTATGTTGAAGCGCTACAAACTGACGGAAAATTTCACTCCTGCCCGGAATTGGTGATTGAAATCCTCTCACCAGGACCAGAGAACAAGCGGCGAGACCGAGAAACCAAGCTCAAGTTGTATTCGCGTCGTGGCGCCGAAGAATATTGGATTGTGAACTGGCAAGAGCGTCGTCTTGAAGTGTATCTACGCGAAAATGCTGTATTGACACTAAATAGAACGCTCACGGAAAACGATGTGTTAGAGACAACATTCTTGCCAGGTTTTCGTTGTAAAGTTGGTGAGTTGTTCACAAACATTCTAAGATAGTTGTTGGCATAACAGGAGGCTTACCCTGTTATAGCAGGTCTCTATCCTTCCGGGGGAAACTGATGAAAATGCAGGGAGACCGCAAGGATGGAGACCCGTTATGGCTCCTTGATATTGCTACCACCTACAGCATAGAGCCTTTAAGGAATGATTGCGCCAGTGGCAAAACTACCTCTATCTTGCTCAACTCTTCCTCGTGATCCATATCATTGAAGATATGAAGCTGTATTCCAACCGCCTCAATATCCTTCTTGCGCTCCTGTAGCGGTTCTGTGACACGCTCGTCGTTTGAGCCAGAATAGACGAATGCAGGACAGCGTACCTCTTGCGGCTCTATAATAGGCCACGCAGTCAATGCACGCCAGCAAGCAATCGTAGCAGGGATATTTATCTGCTGAATATACTCTTGCTCATCTGCATCAATGCCGAGACTTTCCAGGTTTCCCTCACGTTGCGCTGCTAGCACGCTCTCCCACTGGTCTACAATTTCATTAACGCGTTGTTCAGAATAGACGCGTCCAAAAAAACTTCCAGCAACAACGGCACGTAGGATGCGTTCAGACCGTACAGCTAGTTGAAGGCTCATTGAGCCGCCAAAAGAGTGTCCCCACAACGAGAAACGATCTACGTTACGTGCATCAAGGACAGCATAAATATCACTCGACATTTTTTCGACCGTATACATTTCTGGCTGTGTCGGCATATCGCTTTCACCGATACCGCGACGGTCCATTGTGATGATGGTAAACTCCCGACTAAGTTGCTCAACATATCCAACTTCATGCCAGATTTGCCGCCTTTCTTGGAAGCCTTGTAACAACAGCAAGGCCGGTCCATTTCCTTCCACATCGTAAGCAATTCGTGTACCATCAGGTGAAGTTACAAACATCATTTCTCCTTATTCTCTTAACATGTGTATTTGGTCAGTGTTTAGTTTACCATCTTACTAACGCTGTACATCAATAATAAAACAAGCCCGTTTGTTAGCTTAGCGGAATGGGTGATTGCGTCTCTGGCTCACTAGAAACTGATAAGGGTTTGTTGCTACGCATCGTGTGAGCGTAGAGAAGCAGTGTAGGAACAAGAATGAGCCCTGCTACAATCAATGCTGTGCGTGCACTAATCCCCGTAGCGATTATCCCCAGCACAGGGCCGCCGACAATTTGAGCAAGAGCGTTGACTTGCCCTTGCAGAGAGAACATTGTCGCTCGTACACTGGAGTCGAGATTATGGTTCATCCAAATTTGCTTTCCTCACGAGATGTGGGTGTGAAGTGTCGCTCTGGCATCAGCAAAGCTAGGAGAATGCTTAGAGCGATGAAGAGACTACCACCCAGAACAAGCGGCAGGTGGAGACACACATTCACAAGGACAGCGCTGATGGCAATACCAAACAATGAAGCTAGAGAAACAACCTGACAGTTTCTGAACAGAGTGGTGTAAAAGTCAAAATCGACGCGTCCACAAAGGACGCGTCGATTTTGACTTTTACACCACTCTGTTCGAACTAGACCTCGACAGCCTCTTTCGGTGCTTCCTCAGCAACCTGTGCAGGCATCTCGCCGCGTCGTTTTGGCAACCAAACTTTTTGATAGCGAGCCAGGAAGTAGGAGCCGATAACTGCAATAGCAGCAAGGGCCTGGAATGCTAATGTTTCCACTGTTGGGTACACTGAGAACCACAACCCCATCCATGCTGGAATCCATTGTAGTTGCGGAATAGGAGTCGTTGGAATCCAATGTGCGAGTTGCATCTCTTGACCCTGCTCACCAACCATGATAAGTAGCACCGCACCCAGCATAACCCCAGTCACAACAAGCATTTTCTTATAGGGCAAGCGGCGATGCGCTACAAAGTTCAAAATGGCAATCAGGCCCGTGAGGACCAATCCCAGGATAACGCCTTCCAGGACAATGGTGCTACCCATACGCAAGCGGAAGCTTTGTAGGAAGAGAACTACTTCAACGCCTTCACGGTAGAATGAAGCAAAGCCAAGCAGAACTAATCCCCATAGTACCTTCGCTGCTGAGCTTGCTGGATTCTTGGCACTCTGCAAAAGTTCTTTCTTCTTGCGGTTATGCATCGAAATCCAGCCAGTCCAATAGATTTTGTGGAAGAACCAGTTCATTACAGTGAGTAGCACAACGACGGCAAGCAGTCCTGTTGCCGCCTGCACTTGAAGGGCAGAAATGTTTTGTGACAAGTCGTTAACAATCCCAACTGCAACAAACCAGGTAATCACTGTCGCAACGAAGCCAATTGCAACGCCAGCAGCGATAGGACGCCTATGCTTTTGGTTGGACCCCATCATACTAGCAACAACGGCAGAGATTACCAGAATGCACTCTAACCCTTCACGAAAGACTAGTATCCCCGTATCAAGAACTGCAACCTTAGCATCTGTGTGTGGAAGTGTTGGGTCTGGCGCACCTGATGCAGTGATGCCTTGCCATACAAACACAGAAGCTACAAGCAGTGCAGCCGATATTAGTAGTATGCGCAATACAAGTTTCGCGATACGAAGTGAAGATGCCTGAGTCATTTGAAAACCTCTCCTGCCCATTGTAGAAAGCTTCTTGAATTAGAAAATATCTGAACGCACCCGCACTCTCACATGAAGCTTAGCAGGTCGTGTGGATATCATACTTATATACTCGGATATTAGCATGACCTAATGCACAAAGTCAAGGGTAAGAGGTAAAAATTTACGGCTTGCTCTTGTATTATGATACTCTGTAAGAGCTTCAGTATACAAGTATTCAGCAAAGGATTTTTATGGTCAAAATATCCCTACATACTGTACAGGTGGGCCGTTATACTGTGCGCTATCAGATAGCGGGCGAGGGCGAGCCTATTGTGCTTGTGCATGGATTGTCTGGTTCCACGCTGTGGTGGAGACGCAATGTGCCGGGACTGGCACAACACTACAAGGTCTATCTTGTCGATCTACCAGGCTTTGGAGCGAGGAGCCGTAAGCGTGGGCATTTTGTGTTGCAGCAAGCTGGAGACTGGTTGTTAGCGTGGATGGATGCGATAGGGTTGAAGCAGACCCACCTGATTGGACATTCGATGGGTGGCTATATTTGTATGTGGATTGCAGCCCATCGACCCGATGTTGTTTTACGTCTCGTACTCGTCGATCCCGCCTTTAAAGCACAAGCGCGCAGCGTTCTGGGCTATAGCGGACCGTTGTTGGGAGCTGCACGCTATCTCACGCCGCGCTTCTTCCCTATTCTGGCCTATGATAGCTTACGTGCTGACCCAATCACCCTGTTAAGAGCAACACGAGACCTTATCTCGCTCGACATGAGTGAAGAGATCAAAATGATTACGGAGCCCGTCCTGCTCATATGGGGTGAAAACGACACCCTTGTCCCGCCATCACTTGGACCTATGTTACGTGAAGCACTCCCCAACGCTCGTCTCTTGACGCTTAACCACGCAGCCCATGTCGCCATGTTTGATCAACCACGGCAATTCAACGCTGCTGTCAATACATTCCTACGCGGAGAGATGGTGGGCGACTAGTTCCAGGTGATATATTACAATCATAAAATTCAGGAGGTACATCAGACCCATGTCTTCGCCAGTGTGCTAGGAAACACATCAGCATATCCACATCTGGTTGTGTGAACCGAAAGACAATCATACTTGTCGTCGGTTACACCTGATTGTTCTCTTTTCCTGGCACATACATAATAGAGGAGCGAAGATGCATTTCTCTCTCAAACAAGAGCAGTTACGTCAACTGCTCAAGAAACAACACGAGTACCTACAGCGCACATTTCCCTCTGATAAACAACGTGGCCTGCTTGCCCTTGTTCGTTCCAGCAATCGGCACTATCTTGAAACACAATACAACAACGCGCATGCTTCATCTTTCTATCTCCCTGGCTTACAGAAAGCACTCTCTCTGTGTTTCTCGACGCAAGCTATCCAGGCAAGTACATCTACTGACACGTTAAATATGTGGGCTAACTCCACACTTCAAGAATGTAGTCGTCTCGTTGAGGCAGAGCGTATTCTAAGTTATTGTGACACCGGCTTTATGAGTATGCAACAAGGCAATGATGCCGACTACAGTGTCTGGATTGCTAGTAAAAGAATGCACACCGAGTGGCGGGAGCGTGAGGATCTCGCAGCGTGGACACAGTTTCTTCAGCAGACATACGCTTCTGAAATGCATGCACTCCAAATAGAGAGGACACATATACTACAACAGCTTGCAGCCTTTGTATCACAGTGGGATGGGCAAGCATCCAATCTATACACAACGGCACGAACGATTGATGGTTATTATCATCGTCTTGGTGTGCTACACGCCAAGAGAATGGTCCCTTACACCACGTATCCTCCTGCTGCATCTATTGGGGGTTGTACATTTGCTGTTTATCGCGATGTACTCTGTGCGTTGCTTGGCTTAGCTCTGAAATATCTTGATGCGTGCCAAATTGTTCTCAATTCTCATCTTCCGCATACGTTACAGTCATATGCAACACTGCGACATAACGATACCTTGCTTATAAAAACACTTGCGGCAACGCTGGCTCTGGATAGTGCAACTGTTCGTCTTGCACTAGATGCGTACACGTTAGATGCTGAGAATATCTCGTATCACTCTTCAGTAGCAGAGGTTCCTGCTGCTCCACTTATCCGTCTTGATGAGCAACACCGTGTAGTGTTGCTGACAGGTCTGTTTACACAGCCATTATTCTTTCTTACACGCGAGTTGAAGCGGAAATACTCCTATGAGTATCATACAGCATCGCAGCTACGTGAAGAGATATTTCGCCAGGATGTATATACGCGGTTTGCTGACAAACGCTTCGTGAAAAGCGTTGGACATGTGGAGTTAAGAGGTGTAAAGGGTACACTCACAACAGATGTAGATGCACTCATCTTCGATCGCAAAACGGGAGCTTTAGCCCTGTTTGAACTCAAGTCGCAAGACCCCTTCGCCTACTCTCTGCAAGAGCGCATGCGGCAACGCGACTACTTTTATGCAGCGAGTAAGCAAGTGATTGCCTCCAGCGAATGGATAAAGCGCAACGGCGCGAATGCTCTACTTGGGCGTCTCGCTCCAATGCAGGTAAAGCGGTTCAAAGCACAAAACGTCTACATCTTCGTGCTAGGCCGCTACCTCGCACACTTTTTTGATGGGCCACCTTTTGATACGCGAGCCGCATGGGGTACATGGTCGCAAGTGCTATGCCTTGTGCATGGAAAAGCGTTTGGGGCAGATGATGCTAATCCAATTCAGTCGCTGTACAACAAACTAGTCAAGGACACTCCTCTAGCACTACCCGCATCTCTACATTTAGAACAGGAGGTTGTGATAGGACAGACGCGTATCCGTGTTTATCCTTCGTTCGAGGCGTTTAAGCACAATGCTTTGTAAAGGCGTGAGTAGTTAGCTCTGCTCCTTAGTTGTACATGAAAAAGTCATGACCCAAAGCAAATTTTTGAAACGCCTGTTCCATGAGCTTTGACGAGCCTGCTAAGCGGGGTTGTGAGGGGTAGCCGCCCTCTGCACTGCCGCTTTTGGTACGAATGTTCAAAAAGTTTGCTCTGTGTCATGTTATCAGTACCACAGGGCGCGTCCTTACAAATATAATTTGTCTAATGTCCATTTTGCAGGGTTGTTGACAATGTACTGACGGACGATATCTAAGTGCTTCTGGTTACGGATAATGGAATCCCAATGTTTTTGCTGCCACTGGAACTCAGGAATCCCTGCCGCGTGTACATAACGTGATGTAAGAGCTTTGAATGTTCTGACAACTTGGCTTAATGGACGTGCAGGCTTAGTATCGTGTGAGGATGATGAATCAATAAAGGTTACCAAGCCATGAAAATGGTTCGGCATAAAAACATAGAGATCGAGTTCAATGCCCGTAAAATGATTGGGCATATCCTTCCATAGATATTGGGCAGTTTCCCCTATGGCACTCAAGTGCATCGCATCTTCAACAATCTCGCCAAACATCTTTTTGCGGTCTTGAATACAGATAGTAACAAAGTATGTCCCAGGTTGGCTGTAATCGTAGTTTTTTAGTCGTGGGAAACGTCGGTCATGTATTTCTGGATTATACGTCATACGTCTATATCTTTCTTCCTCCCTTTTGATGGGCTTATTATATCATGTAGAGACCGATGTATCACGTCCTTGTTAGCAAGCAGGAATGTCGAAGGACGTGTCAAAGCCCTGTAGGGACCGATGTATCACGTCCTTTTGGCAAGCAGGAATGTCGGAGAGTGTAGAAACGTATTCCACATCCTGTAAACATGTCGATTGAGACAAAGGACGTGATACATCGGTCCCTACAGGTGACGATCCGCAGTATTTTATTAAATGGCATTATCGGTCCCTACTAGTCTGTCAATCTACATGTGTCACTTTTCTGAGGTCATGAAAGCGCATATTTGCTAGCAGATGACCATTCCAAAAGTGACACATGTAGATTGACAGACTACTACATTGTCAAACCGCATAATGTGGTTCCCTACGAGTATCAAAGGTAGCAGAACACTACATCAGCCCCGCCTCTTGCAGCAACTTTTTGAGTCTATCCTCGGCGGCTTATGCCTCGTCGAGTGCTGTTTTGAGGTTGGCTAATGCCTCAGCAACGCTGCTGGCTTCTTCTTTGGTGACTGCTTCGATGTAGCGCCGAATGTTGAGGTTCCAGTCGTTTTGGGCAATCTCGTTAAGTGTGAAGACTTTAGAGATGCCTGCTTTGTCTGTGTATTCTTTATAGACCGTGAAAATTTGGTCGATATGTTCGGGGAGCAGGATGTTCTGGTTGTGCCCCTTTTTGAATGATTTGGAGGCATTGATGATAAGGACACGCCCACGCTGCTCTACCTTCTTATGGTTGCGAAAGATGAGGATACAGGCTGCTAGCCCTGTGCCGTAAAAGAGGGTAAGGTCGAGACCGATAACAGCTTCTAGCTGGTCCATTTCGAGAAGCTCGCGGCGTATCTCGCCTGCGACACCCATGCGGAACAGTGTGCCATCTTCTAACTACAAGATACGTTATGGCACGTTCATATACTATGTGACTGCGATTATACTCTACTTATTAGGTAGTTGCATACAGGTAGTAATCTGGTGTTATGCTATAATGACAAGGGTTAGATCATTGAAGCCAACTCATTCATCAATCGGCGCGGTCAGCAGAGGAGTGACAGGGCTTGTCCCTGTCATGCCGCCCACCACGGTGCTTCACGAGTGAGTTGGAGTCAATGGGGTTCGATATCTCTCTGATATATAGGATGCTCTATGTTTCAATCGCTTCCTCTCTTTGTACTCGTTCTTATATTTATCGGAGGAGCTGTTGCGGTGTGGGTTGCTGGTATACAGCTTTCCAACACCACCGATGTGCTCTCCTCTCGCCTAAAGTTAGGTCAGGCACTTGGTGGTCTGCTCTTCCTTGCTATTGCTACAAACCTGCCAGAGATTGCAATTACGGCAACCGCTGGCCTTACACACAATCTAGGTATTGCTATTGGCAACATTTTGGGTGGTATTGCCATTCAAACCGTTGTACTCGTCATCATGGACGTGCTTGGATTGCGCAGCAAAGACGCGCTGAGCTATCGTTCTGCCTCACTTCAACTTGTGTTAGAGGGTGTACTTGTCGTTGCGGTACTGGTTATCACAATTATGGGAACTCAACTTCCACGTTCGCTGATCTTCGCACGACTTGCACCTGGAGATGTGCTGATCTTGTTTACATGGCTCGTTGGTGTATGGCTTGTGGGGAAAGCACGCACCGATCTACCCTGGCAAGAGAAGGGACGCACCCCTGATACATCTCCCCCTGATAAGAAGGAGAGCAGTCAGAGCAAGACGGATAAGGAGAGTACAACACGTGTTGTTATCGTATTTGCTATTGCTTCATTGGTTACGTTATTAGCAGGTGTGGTCTTAGAGGAGAGTGGTAACGCTCTTGCTACTCATATAGGGCTGAACGGAGTCATATTTGGTGCAACCATTCTTGCCGTGACTACCTCACTGCCAGAGATATCAACGGGACTTGCATCGGTGAAAATCGGCGACTACGATCTTGCGTTCAGTGATATCTTTGGTGGCAACGCTTTCTTACCTGTTCTGTTTTTGCTTGCAACGCTGCTCTCCGGTCAATCGGCTCTACCGCAAGCCAAGAATACCGATATCTATCTCGCCAGCCTTGGTATTCTCCTCACCGCTGTCTATATTTACGGTCTCATCTTTCGCCCACGTCGCCAAATTCTCAACATGGGTATCGACTCGTTTGTCGTGCTCATTCTGTATATCGTTGGCATTGTTGGATTGTTTGCTATCGCACGTGGGTCATGATAATGGAACCGATTTGTCACGTCCAAACAGGATGCGATGAGGGCAACGTGTGAGGATGGGGCATGTGTTATGGAAGAGAAGTATGCCGCAGTGTTTCCCCTCCACCCCCCATCTTTGGCGTAATAAATAAAGAACTCTTAGCGAGTACACGAGTAGTATACGTCTTCCAGGGGTTCCATGTCACGAACATACAAAAAAAACGACAAAAAGAATACGCACAATAGACTCACTATTGTGCGTATTCTTTTTGTCGTTGTAAGTATTAGCCTTGAACGAGCGAGGAACCACCATCAATCCAGACTTCAGTTCCGGTGATGTGGCTTGCTGCATCTGAAGCCAGGAATACAACAAGTTCACCAACCTGTTCGGCTGTGGCTGGCTTTCCACCATCCAGAGGAATATTTCCCTTTGGATACTCGACTGGAAACTTGATCTTGTCAACATTTTTCCGTTGCGAGTTGTCCTCAATCTCAGTATCAGTTTTGCCAGGACATACCACGTTCACACGAATGTTCTGTGGCGCAAGTTCTAAGGCAAGCATCTTCGTCATCGCAACCTGACCAGCTTTACTCGTAGAATACGCGGTGGCACCCGTGTTGCTAAAGACGCGCGTACCGTTCACCGAGGCCGTAACGATGATCGAACCGCCCTGCTTCTTGAGGTAAGGAACAGCGTACTTGATCGTCAAAAATGTCCCCGTCAAATTCGTATTGATCGTGTTGGACCAATCTTGAAGCGAGAGTTCGTCAATTGGTGCCCAAACACCGTTGATACCTGCGTTGGCAAGCACAATGTCAAGACGGCCCCATTTGTCGATGACCTGCTGCACCCCACGCTGGAGCTGCTCTTCCTGTGCAATATCAGCGACAATTGATAGTGCTTCCTGTCCACCGCGCGAAATTTCCGCAACTGTCTCCTTCACCTCGTCTGCCGTGCGACTGACAACCGCTACCTTCACACCTTGTTGTGCCAGCAGTACGGCGGTAGCCTTACCAATACCAGAACCCGCACCCGTGATGAGTGCTACTTTATCTGTAAATGCCATAAATAGTCATTCCTCTCTTTTCGTTATGGTTTTTACTTCTTCCCCCTTTGGCACGTTTTTATACATAAAAATGTTTCATGTTTACAGAGTGTCTGCAACGTTTTCACCAAAGTATTTGCTCCAACTAGGCTGTCTTCCATCGTTGTCTGTAAAACCATATTCGAGTGCTATATCCCACGAGGCCAGCGTTTTACCTGCCTTCTCTGCTACATGTGAGTCAGAAACGAGCGCCCTTACTGCCCGCCCAATATAGAACGGTGTCTCAGATGCTATAAAGTGCTTGTCTTGTTGGACTGCATCTTGCCAATTTGCCTCCGTAACACCAAACCTATCGAGCATGGCTTCCGAACGCAGATAGCCAGGAGTCACCGCGAGAGCAGTGATGTTATACTTCCGCAAGTCTGCCGCCATCGCTTCCGCTAAGTGAATAGCTGAAACCTTAGCAAGGCTATAGAAGAGGCTTCCTCGGTAATGATAATCCGTACCGTCAGTAACCTCAATAATGAGTCCCTGGCTCCGCGCAATCATCAACGGTACTCCATAGTAGCTGGTGATAATGTGCGAGAAAACCGCGCGTTCCTGCATCAGCAATCCATTGTGCAGAGAGTGTTCCCAGAAAGGCTTATCCCATTGTGCGAGTTCGTCGCCACCCCAAACATCGTTCACCAGCACATCAAGACGCCCATCCTGTTCCCTCTTGACGCGCTCAAATAGTGCTTTTACCTCATCTTCAACGGTATGGTCAACGCGCACTGCAATACCCTTGCCTCCACGAGCCGTAACCATCTCCGCAGTTTCCTCAATCGTCTCAGGTCGCCCTTGCATTGCTGCATGCCCTCTTACACTGCGCCCCGTAACATACACCGTTGCCCCCGCTTCACCTAATGAAAGAGCAATCCCACGACCCGCACCCCTCGTACCTCCCGCTACAACGATTACCTTGTCTCGCAAATTTTTCTCTTGTGCCTGTTGCATAAATATTATCCCTTCCTTCCACGAATGTATTCTGTTCAATCATAGGAAATATACACACTATTTCCTGACATCTCCTGTCATATTTGTATAAGTTTTCTATAGAGTCGTAAACAGCAGTAAAAACGTGCATAGTATAGAATGTTGTGTGTTCTGTAGTGCGAATACAAGGAGATAAAATTATGCGACTCAGAGATTATGTGAATGAGCGTCTCGATCAGGGTGATGGGCAAGCGGTTATTGAGGGACTTCAGAGGACGATGCAATCTAATTTGACAGATGCCATCAATAACGTGCCAAAAGAAGATTGGGAAGCGGAAATTACAAACAGGCAGAAAGAGTCTGATGGGCAGACACTCATCTGGCTAGCAAATCAAACCGATCCAAGCTACAGCATCCAAGTATAATCAGATCAGGACATTCTAATCCATTAATTGCGTACTCTTACTAAGTAACGAGTCAAAAAGCAATCTGTGTGGCGATTGACAAAGCTATTTGCTACCCAGATCGCTTTTTAATTAAAAAGATGACAATACATGTCAGGAATAGCAGGATATACTTCATTAAAAAGGCACGTAAACAAGAAGAGGAGTGTACCTGCAATGAAATATGGTCTTGATATTCCAATATCTGGTGAATACGCTGATCCTCGGAAACTAGCGGATTTAGCGGCTGAAGCCGAAGGCGCTGGCTGGGATGGTTTCTTTGTGCAGGACACCCTTTCTTCGGGTAATCCTCCTGGTACACCTGTAGGGGACCCCTGGATAGCATTGGCGGCCATCGCAATGCAAACGCAACATGTCAAAATAGGAGCTTTTCTTACACCCCTTCCTCGAAGGCGACCTTGGCAAGTAGCCCGTGAGACTGTTGCGCTAGACCTCTTATCGAATGGTCGCTTGATCTTTGGAGCTGCCTTAGGTTTCCAAGCACCTGATTTTACACCATTTGGGGAAGAGTATGACCTCAAGATTCGAGCCGAGAAGCTGGACGAGAGCTTAGAGGTTTTGAAGGGTCTGTGGAGCGGTAAAGCCTTTAGTTTTCATGGTACGCATTATCAAGTGGATGATGTGGTAATGGTTCCTAAACCTCTGCAAACTCCTAGAATACCAGTTTGGCTAGCTGGCGGCTGGCCTAAGCGCAAACCCTTTCGCCGAGCAGCACAATGGGACGGTATCTATGTAATGACCTTCAATCAGGAAACAAATCAACCAATTACGCCGCAAGAGGTACGAGCAATCATCGACTACTTGAACACGTATCGCGAAGAGACTACACCGTTTGACGTTGCTGTAAACGGAGTAACGTTCGGCAGCACGCGTCAAGATGCAGAGATTGTTGAGCCCTTCCTCGAAGCTGGAGCTACATGGTGGATCGAATACGAGGCCTCACGCGAAACCTTTGATGAATATCGGGAGCGTATTCGCAGGGGGCCTCCAAGAATTGCATAAAAATTACGTATCAGATGACCTTTTATGAAGGAAACACAAAGAACTCGATGACATACCCATCAGGGTCGAGAACATAGAGTTGCTGTACTCCGTCACCGCGTGGACGTGGACCGCCGACAATCGCTATGTTATGTGAGCGTAGATGCTCTTGAGCTGCCTCCAGATCATCTACCTCGAAGGCAAGATGCGTAACATGCCCTATCGCTAACTCATCATTACGATATACGGGAACAAGTGAAGCCGCGCGACCCTCCTCGATCTCACCGATAAGGTGTATGTGTGCTGCCCCTTTGCGAAACCATGCCCCTGGAAAAGAGAAGTTACTGGGACGCGGAACCTCCTCCATTCCTAGTACCTGCCCATAAAAATGGCGCGAACGCTCAATATCTTTGACCAACAGTGCTGCATGATCCAGAGTGCGAATGTTCATGTGTCCCTTCTCCTCGATTTTTCTTATGTCTATTATACAAGATGTAATGAGGTCTCTAGTTCTATGATATGCTGAGATAACATTACAAGACCATCAAAATAGAGGGTATTTTATTCATGCGCGACATTCCAGATGGCTTCACACCTCTCTTTCGGAAAAGAGTATTTCTTGATGCGATGGGACCCTTCTATCAACGAGCCGAGGGCGATAAATTAATTATTGGCTTGCGTATGACCCTGTAGATGTCTGTGGCGAGACCGCGCCAAATTGTGTTGCCTCGCGTACCCCTGTCCATGCCTCTGGTGGCTGAGGTGCACGAAAACGCAGCGACCCAAGCGGTGGTTGTGCAAAAGGAATACCTTTCCAAACTGAAAGCGCGTCTTTCTGTGTTCCCTGTATCTTGCCATACTGTGTCTCAACAACGGATGATGCTCCCATGCTTCCTATCCTGTTCTAGCCTTACAGCAACGTTTTCCGTCATTGTAACACGAATGAGCGTCTCTCTTTTACTAAGCAGCTAAACTTGGTTATAATGAGTATTAAGGAAACGCTTAATTCCAATCTTTTCCACCTCAAGGAGTGCATGATGCGGATACAGAGAAAGGACACTGTTCGATGAGTCTCAACTTAGCAACGATGCTTGCCGAGACGAGCAAACGTAAACCAGACCATACTGCTCTTATCTTTGATGACTTTAAGATGACCTATCGCCAATTAGATACAGCCTCAAATCAGTTTGCGAATGCTCTTGTCAATGCTGGGATTACACCAGGCCAAAAAGTGGCTCTTATGCTACCCAATATCCCACAATTTGTTTTTTGCTTTTATGGTATTGCCAAAGCAGGTGCGACTGTCGTGCCGTTAAACGTATTGCTCAAAGCTCCTGAGATAGCCTATCATCTGCAAGATAGTGATGCTGTGATGCTTATTGTCTGGGAAGGCTTTGCTGCCGAGGCTGTGAGTGCTTATCAACAAACCGAGACTTGCCATCAACTTGTCATAGTCAATGCTCCAGGTTCAAAGGTTGTCCCCGATGTGGAAGGGGCTACAAGCCTCACTGCTATGATGGCTAACACACCATCTACCTTTGAAATGGTGGCAACAATGCCTGATGATACCGCCGTCATTCTTTACACAAGTGGCACAACAGGCAAGCCAAAGGGAGCCGAATTGAGCCACTTCAACCTGTTCTTTAATGCTCGTACCTCGGCAGACTCGCTAGGCATTGATTGGCACGACGATGATGTTGGCCTTGTCGCCTTGCCACTCTTCCATTCCTTTGGCATCAGTTCAGTAATGAACGTCTTGATCACTGTTGGCGCAACGCTGACCCTGATGGCTCGCTTTGAACCTGTCAAAGCCTTTGAGCTTATTCAGCGTGATCGTGTGACGACCTTCGCGGGTGTACCAACTATGTATATCTACCTGCTGAACCATCCCGATCGCAAGCAATACGATCTCTCAAGCCTGCGTACCTGTATCAGCGGTGGGGCTGCTAATCCGGTTGAGGTGCTACAAGCTTGGAAAAAAGAGTTCGGTATCACCATCTTAGAGGGCTACGGACTCTCGGAGACATCACCAACAGCCTCGTTCAACGTCTTATTCAAACCCGCGAAACCGGGAACAGTTGGGCTGCCAGTCTATGGGGTCGAGATGAAAGTGTTTGATGCCAACGATCAGGAAGTTCCTGTTGGTGAAGTCGGCGAAATCGTCATTCGTGGTCATAACGTGATGAAGGGCTACTATAAGCAACCCGAAGCAACTGCGGAGGCCATTCGCAATGGCTGGTTCCATAGTGGCGATATCGGCAAAATGGACGAGGATGGCTACTTCTCAATCGTTGATCGCAAGAAGGACATGATTATCCGAGGCGGCTTCAACGTCTACCCGCGTGAAATCGAGGAGGTGCTGTACGAGCACCCTGACATATCGGAAGTTGCGGTTGTCGGCGTCCCTGATACAAATCTGGGCGAGGAGGTCAAAGCTTTCGTCTACCTGAAACCAGGAGCTGCAGCGAGCGAAGAGGATATTCGCACGTTCTGCAAAGAGCGGGTCGCCGCCTACAAATATCCGCGTACCATTCAATTTACTGATGCACCTCTGCCCAAAAACGCGACTGGCAAAATCCTGAAACGCGAATTAAGGACAATGTAGAGTACTATCACGCGGATGGAAAAGGCGAGCCGCCTTTTCCATCCGCGTTTAAGCTCTTGTGCCGTGACCAGGCCGACCCAATTACTCTGTCAATAGCATATAGGCATCATGCACCCATTCGCACACTAGAGGACATGTCTCTCCAGGGTCGATAATCTCTTCAATGATAAAACCCTCTGCTGTACGAAACGGTGAACGAACAGCATCCAAGCGCGCGAATCTCCTCGAACAGGGCTTTCGGGTCCCCACTAGCATCGAGTTCACCGCGATAGGCGTCTCGATTAAATTCATGCAATCCAATTGCATACATGCATCGTAGTATAGTGTGAGAAGGGAACGAGGACTGGTTGAAGTGAAGCCAGCATCGCTCGATGTGACGTTCAAGTGTCAATCTTCTCGCCCACGTTCATCACATCCTGATTAATTCTATGGAGGACAACAAATCGGAGATATCTTGCTGTCAATCTTCTCGCCCACGTTCATCACATCCTGATTGCACCAGGGGGGTAAGTGCAAATTTTACTGGTTTTTGTCAACATACAACTCGTATGCTTGACCGTGTGATTTTATCACAGAAGGATGTATTCTCATGCAGAAGACCGATCAAGTTGTTACAGAAACATCAAAAAGTCAACAGTCACGTCGTAATGTCCTCAAAGGAGCTGTAGCTGGTGCAGCCGGAGCTACAGGTCTAGCGGTTGCAGGTGGTGCTCTTCTTTCACAGTACACTGGTGTGTACGCGGCACCAGCATATGATGCAGGATGTGTCACTCCAATTAAGGATATTCTGACCATTGCTCGTACCGCTGAGCGCCTCGCCGTTACCTTCTACACAAATGGTTTGAAGAACGCTAACAGGCTTGGTATCCGTGGAGCTGACAAGCAGTACATTCGTGCGGCTCTTATTGAAGAGCAGATTCACGAAAACTTCTTCGCCAGTGCTGGCGGTAAGTACCTCGCAAGTACCTTCAGTTTCCCAGAGGGAGAAGAGACATTCGAGAGTCTCAGGACTTTTATTGCAACGCAGCAGCAACTCGAAGGCGTTTTCGACTCAGCCTTCCTTGCCGCTGTCAAGGAGTTCGCTCTGCAGCAGCGCCCTGACCTGTCACAGATCGCCGCACAGATTGCTTGTATCGAATCCGAGCATCGTGCACTTGGTCGTGCTATTGGTGGCCTCATCCCTGCCGACAACTGGGCATTCACCCCGGTCCTGGTTGGTAAAGTTGGCGATGCTCCTGCACTCGTCACGAAGGCAGGCTACCTCAGCCCCAAGAAGGGCAACTCCTACACCTATCACCAGGTCAGCACAGACGATGAGGGTGTTGTCTACCGCTCCCCATTCGCTGTCTCCTGCAAATAGTCTTCCGTCAATGAGACATATAGGGAAAACATCTCCCTACGTTTCATGACACTCGCAATAAAGAGGTTCACATTCCTGATTATCTGTCAGGAATGTGAACCTCTTTATTTGTCAAATATATAAGCTTAGAGCCTGTAAAAATCGAGCTACTTAAGTACACTACACTACAACCCCATATGCTCCATCCAATAATGGTGCGTCTTAGCAACAACGGTGATAACGTTTTTGATCTCTTTCTCGAGCTGGAAGTTCGGACCAACAGGCAAAAACAACACAGGACCTTCGCGCCGCACACAGACATTTTCTACGATGATTGCACGCAACAGCCACAAAGCCATATCTTCGTTTTCACACTCTAGGCCAATCCAGCCTGGCCGCTCACTGCGTACAACGGGTAATCCTGCAACAAGGTGCAGACCACGCTCGATCTCTGCGAGCACACGTTCGTAGCCTGCTATGTCTCCCCGTACTTCATCGGGAGGCGCAGGTTCCAACAAGGTATCGCGATGTGGGGGACCACCTGCCAACGCAAGATCACAAAAACTTGTCCACATCTCATTCCAAGCCACTTGCCCATCTTCGGTATACTCCATAGGCGCAGTACCCATAGGTGCAGAGCTAACCTTTTGCCCTCCCTGATAACGCGGAGGAAGAATACTCGATAGCGTAGACATTGTGCGTTGAGAGGTGTTGCTACCCTCAACATCGGCAAAACTGACAGGAGGAACATATGTATCGGTATTGCACCAGTTCAACTCGACTATGGTGCCACCAACGATTGTAAAGGTCTCGGCAGGGTCGCTCAAGGTAACATACTCACCTGCGGGGAGTGCTGCAAAGACTGCCGCGAAGACTGGACGCCCTGCTATTCTGCGCTCTAATACATCGGTATGTACTCTCTTCGCGCTGATGTTCCCTTTCAGACTGATATCAATCTGATATCCGTGCATGTTCTCTTTTGTGTAGATAATGAGCGCCCCAATGTCCTGCCCAATGTCCAGCACAACATGTTCGCTGTGAACCCAACTCTCACGTTTCTCGACCATCTGCTTTTCTCTTCTCTTGATAGAACAAGCGAGGAGCTCGGCAGTTCTAAACTATCGAGCTCCATCTATTCATCTTCTTAGGTACAGCAGCAGTTTACGCCCCTACTGGATGCGGTATACTTTGATAGCCACCAAACGGAACTCCGAGATACGGGAACCGCTTCTCATAACGGACACCCGCCGGAATCTGTGGGGGTGAGAACTGGCTGACCGCTGATGCGGCTGCGTCAGGTGTATAGCTATGGTCGACCAACGGAATGGTGGCGCCAGCTATCGCGCGCAGCTCTACCGTTGTCGTGTCGTCGAAGACTCTACGCCCATTCGGAAATCCCGCCAGATCGCCTCCGATTATCCCGAGAATGTTCGGCTTCGCCGCTGGCGGTATCGCCATGTTCAGCCGTATCAAGTCCGCAAGAGTACTACCCGTGAAATTCTGGAATCCAGGAATTATCCCAGATGGTATACCAGTGAGCAAGATCGCCTCCAGGTCCGCTCGAGGTTTCGTGTAGGCAGCGAGATGAGGGAAAACTCCTGGATAGAGGATTGGAAGCAGCCGTGCCACCTCAGGATGCGCATAGTACTGGACAAACTGCCTATCATTATAGGGATACTGCGAGTTCCAATAGTCCTTCTTACCCAGAGGTATGATCACCTCATTAATTAATGGCATAGCGAGTCGTGAGACCTGTATCCATGGCCCGTTCTCATCAACCTCTCCGTTGCCCTCAAACATTATTGCTTTCCGTCGGCTTGCGGAGGCCCAGACACCAATTACGGAGTGAGGGTCACTCGGATTCGTGGGATGAGAGCCATTGCGAGTCAGAAGTTTCTTGGGCACCTGAATTGCAATGGTGTGCACGTTGAGTCCCTGCGTATTATTGACTCCTGGTGCGGCAGGACTGGGAATGAGATGCAGATTCTGAAACGGTCGAAGATCCAGGAGGTCAAAGACTGCGCCAAGGTCCACGTAGAACCCCTCAGCCCGCTGCCCTGCGAAAACAACTTCACCACTTGGAAGTGCGTGAACGGCCATAGCTGCCAACTCTTCATAGTTAGGCGTGGAGCGTGGGCCGATGTTGCAGGGAGGAGATGCCAGGTCACGCGCCAGGACGGTTGAACGACCTTCGTGGTCAACTCTTGTCACAGAATAGAACTGAGGCCTATTCCAATTTGCACTACCGATCGAAGTGATCTGACCAGTATTGTACAGGAAAGAGTTGGGATTGCGGGTTAGCGTATTGAAACGAAACTCGTAAGTAATTTCAGCTTCCCCATCTCCATCATTGTCGATGTGTATCTTATATAAGACATCATCACCGAACTCATAGAAGGTCGGGCCACCAGATGGCTCCTGCAAGGGAACATAGTTGCTGATCAGGGTGACGGTATCTGGCTTATCGGGGCTGACAAACGCGTATGTATCGGTATTATCAGCTACTGGGTCTTTGGAAGTTGCGGGCGCTTCGCGATGTGATGACATTAAGTTTACCTCACAAAAAAATTAGAGTGTCTCATCTTTTCACTACTGAGAAGACGTGCTTAGTGAATGGAACCCAAGAGTTCGTGTACCAAAGCTGGGTTATTTACGATAATTTCTCGTTCCCCCATGAATATGCTTACCTTGCCACTGCTCACGTCTTTTATGTGAGCTGTTAGAGAGCCTGTCGCCGCAACATTAGTGGTAGGTGCTGCGGCCTCAGCACTTTGAAGCTGTTTACCAGCTACTAGGGCTGCCGCACCAGTAACAGCTGCAACACCAGCAGATGTTGCCCACAGCATTGCGCGTCGTGTCATTTTCGCCATTGTAAGTTCCTTTCTTTCTCGGCGGACGATACTCTCTCATAAAGAAGATCAGGTAAAGAAGATTGGGTACTATTTTTCATTAAGAAGTAATGAAGTGTAATATTGTTTACCGTCCTCTTCTCACTCGAGAAATATAGTTCGTAGTCGTTTGACTCACAATACATTATAGCGGAAATAGAGAGGAAATAGAAGTATAAAACGGTTGCGATTTGGTTAATATTCGGTAATGATTTCCATTACTTGTGAAAGCTTCTAACGGAAGTTTTATAGTATCACTTTAAATACCTATAGAGTATGAAAGAAAAATTCATTCTAACGCACCAGTTTGGACTTCGTTGCTAGATATTCTGAAATATAACTCTTTCAAGCGCATATCCTCTATGGTATCAGATATAATACCTGCAATACATTTTCTTAACGATCAAAAGATATTTAGGAAAATATCCCTCACTATTTATTGAGTAAAGATATGCTAGCAATGAAAGGCCAGCTTTCGTGCACAAACAGCAATCGAACTATAGAAGAGGTATTCTATCCGCTAACATTGCGGTACTCTTCTTTGGCCTCGCGGGAGTTTTGGGAAAACTAAGTACTCTTCCCTCACCTCTTATTGTGCTTGGGCGAGTCGTCTTTGCGGGCTTAGTACTCCTCGCTGCTTGTCTATTTCAACATATACCTTTACGTCCAAAACAGAGGCGCGACGGCTTTTTGTTAGTCGGACAGGGAGCGTTGCTTGCCCTCCACTGGACAGCCTTCTTTCAATCCATCAACGTCTCCAACGTCGCTATTGGCCTGCTATCCTTCTCTAGCTTTCCTCTTTTCACCGCGGCCTTAGAACCACTTTTGCTCAAACAGCGTCCAAGCCGTATACAAATTATTGCCGCCCTACTCATTCTCCCAGGAATTTATTTATTGGTACCATCATTTACGCTGCAAAATCGCACAACACTCGGTGTTGTATGGGGACTGCTTGCAGGAGCAACATTCGCCCTTCTTTCAGTGGCTAACCGTTGGCTTGGACGCAGCTACCCAAGTCTCACCATCAGCCTCTACCAGGATGGAGTAGCAGCTCTTGTATTGTTGCCCGCTCTCTTCCTTACGCCTACAGGAACACTCTGGACACTACACGAACTACTTATCCTGCTCATATTAGGCGTTGTCTGTACTGCCCTGGCTCATACCCTCTTTATCGCCAGCATGCGCGATATCACGGCCCAGTCCGCCAGCTTGCTTGCAAGCCTTGAACCTGTATGGGGCATCCTCTTTAGTGTGTTACTCCTGAGAGATATTCCAACTGTAACAACCCTTCTTGGCGGCTCGATTATCCTGTGTGCAACCATGTTACCTGCATTCACAGATAAGTTTTTAAAGCCTTAGCCGATTTGCCGCGTTCCTTTGCGCAGCTTATCCAGTAGTTGCCAGTGGTGCGTAATAGCCTCCTGCCCTTCCTCGGTCAGACTCACCAGCGTGTTGGGCGTCTTCCCCACAAACCGCTTCTCGATCTGTACCAGCCCTCCCCCTTCAAGCTTCGAGAGATGGCTAGAAAGATTTCCTTTGCTCAGTCCTGTCAACTGCAATAGGAAGGTAAAATCAGCACTACTACATGCTGAAAGTGCAGTCATGATTGCCAGGCGACCAGGCTCATGGATAAGCTTATCCACGTTAGCAAGTTCCTCAAATGGTCTGCTCATAGCTCTTTCATCTCTGCTTTCAACACTATCTACTCTTGTGTATCATACGAGCTTGCTTGCAGATTTCCACGTACACGTGCAAACATCCGCACCATTTGCCAGTGGTCAAGTAATCCTGCGATCAGCAGCAATAGACCAGAGCAGATTGACGTATTAAACCCATACCATTCGGGCGATGTATATTTGATGTAAAGCCAGTAATAGACATCATGGCTAATCAAGGGAAGAAAGCTTAATACAATAGCGATAGCCGCTAGTATGAGAGAGAACGAATTGCTTGCGTATCCTGTATACTTTGCATTATAAAACTCCATTCTAACAACACTTTGCCCGTTTCGTCCTTCTGTACAGACTCTTCTGTGTCCTACAAACAGGTTTGCAGTACAAACTCATACAATAACTATAGCCTAAAAAAATGCACTTGTCAAGCTAATACAAACAAATTTGCGATGCAAACGTAAAAAGAAAAGTATTTTACTCTTTTATTAAGATGAACACTGTATGGATCTGCTGTATCACACCCCATAGTGCTCCGTCAAGCTTGATGTGACGTCTTGGAGCCGGACGATCCTTGCGGTCAATCCTGTTCAAAGAAGGAGAAAGTTTCCCCACGGACGCCCACAAGGGGCTACCCTACTATAGACGGCGTGCGTAGCACGCATCAGAGTATAGTAGGGTAGCCCCTTGTGGGCGTCCGTGGGTGTTTGTGTGTGTCCATGGGTCCGTTGGAGCTTGTGGGCGTCCGTTGGACTCGTCTTTAAACTCCCTTGGAGCTTGCCCTGTCGTCCTGCTCATCGCCCGATGTGTCGTGACAAGCCCATCAATTCTTAAGTTAACGCATATGGGGCTTGCCCCTGTCATGCACATACCCCTGCCACGCGCTACCGGGTATCGTAGTGAAGGGCTTGCCCCTGTCATATCACTACTTGCCCCTGTCATGCCGCCCTCCAATCCCTATTTAATCCCTATTTATTGCGCAACCAATGCACATGCCTCAATGGTCAGGCGTACCAACTGCGCTAGACCGTCTGCAATAGGTGGAATCTGAATATACTCTTCTACCGTATGTGCGCGTCCGGCATAGGTGACGCCAACGCAAATAGCGGGAATGTTCAGGCTAATGGCAATATTAGCATCTGTACTTGATGCCGCGTAGGTTGGCTCAATACCTAACCATTGCAGAGTTTTACTGGCCAACTGCACAAGTGGGTCCGTCTGACTTCGCGCTCCTGCTGGACGTTCGCCGAGTACCTCGATCTCTGTCTGCAATCCCTCTCCTGCTCGTTGCTCAACAATGGCGCGTACTCTGTTCGCAAGCTGATCCAGCAGAGCAATATCGGTCGAACGCAGATCAAGAATGGCCGAAGCATCTGGCGCAATTGTGTTGACGCTCGTACCACCCTCAATCAATCCAACATTGAAGGTCGTTTTTGGCGTCTTAGGCACATCGAGATCAGCGATAGCCGCGATAATTCGTCCCAAGCCATGAATTGCGCTTGGTTGCCCAAATGAGCCAAATGAATGCCCACCGGGACCACGTACGGTGATACGCCAACGTTGCGAACCAACGGCGGTGTTGACGATGACACCGAGCCGCCCATCAATAGCGATTACCGCGCCAAGATCGTTTCGATAGCGTTCAACGGCGGCCCGTGCGCCGCGCAAATTGCCCAGACCCTCTTCGCCCACATTGGCAACCGCGAGCATATCACAATCGGTCTCAATACCCAATTCATCCAACAGCGCGAATATACTGATCATTGTCGCAACACTCAGACTATTATCACCAATGCTAGGACCACGCATCACATCACCATCGCGCGTAACTTGAATAGGTGTTGTGGCAGGAAAAACAGTATCTATATGCGCGAGCAGCATCAAAACAGGACCACTACTATGTCCCTTACGACGAACGTAGACATTGCTAATAGAGTCGATTTCTGGCGTATAGCCACGCTCACGCCAGAGTGACGCCACAAACTCTGCCCGCTTGCCCTCATTGCCAGTCGGTGCAGGTACCTCACAGATACGTTGTGCCAGTGCTGTGACATCTTCTGTTTTGCTGCGAGCCATGCCCCGTATATGCTCATACACGCTGTCTGTCACAATCATCCTCCTACTGTAAATTCGTTCGTAAGACCAACTCATCACACCTTCAACGAATGTTGACAAGCGAATACGACAATAACCCCTGTACGGGTCTGATTTTATCACACCCTGCTGGCAATGCACCGTGTTCGAGGACGTGAGGAACGTTTCAACACCCTCCTCTTACCCTAAATACCATACAGGCCAGAACTGTCCTAACGTCAGTACGAGAGTACAGAGAATCATCGTTATGATGATATATAACCCTACAATCCGTCGCTTGGAATTTACAAGAAATATCTCCAACGAACTGCCACAAGAGCCTGCAGAGCGGGTAGACGGCATGACAGGGGCAAGCCCTGTCACTACGATACTGACCACACGGCGTGGCTTGCCACGCGCCCGTCCGTGTATCGTAGTGACAGGGCTTGCCCACATATGCGTTCACTTAATGCCACTCATGGAGGCCGCGGGTGCCCTGGCTTGGAAGGTCCATCTCTTCCCCTGAAGTGAACGCGTCTGGGGGCAAGCCCTGTCATGCTCCCAGTCGCTTTACGAATTTGTTAGCGTCCTGCGGTCTTGATTTTCTCGACTTCGGGAATGATCTCCGTTGCCAGGATATCAAATGCATCGATGTCTTCAACATGGGGCATGCTGAACAGGGCATGGTCGATGCCAAGTTCCGCAAGACCTGTGAAGTATTCAATAGCTGCTGCAGGCGTCATGCTACCATCACTGCCATCACGAGTAACGTGTAGCACATCGAGTGTCGTCTTCTCGATCTGCTCATAGGGGCGTCCCACCGCTTGGCAATGACCCTGCAAAACCTCAAGCTTACGCTTCAATTCGTCCTTACCCAAGCGAGCAAAAAGGTTACAGGCATCAGCATACTGTGCGACGAAGCGCAGCGTTTTCTTCTCGCCTGTGCCACCGATCAGAATTGGCGGATGTGGTTTCTGCACTGCTTGGGGCGAGTTAAGCGTGCGAGCAAGCTGATAGTGCTTGCCTTCATAAGGCTTTGCCTCGCCTGACCACATTTGATGCGCGATTTGCAGCGTCTCTTCTAACCGCTCGAACCGCTCTGCCGTTGGTGGAAAGGGAACACCGAGGCCAGCATGCTCTTCCTCATTCCATGCGGCACCAATACCTAAGTAAGCACGACCATGTGACAGCACATCAAGCGTAGTTGCCGTCTTTACCAAAAGACCTGGATAGCGATACGTGACGCCCGTTACCATCGTCCCCAGCTTGATACGGTTTGTACGTCCCGCTGCAAAGGCGAGTGCGCTCCACCCTTCAAGCATCTCGTTCTCGGCTGGCCCAACGTTGCGAATCTGAAAGAAGTGATCCATGACCCAAAAACTATAGAAACCAGCACGTTCGGCACGCTGTGCTATCAGACCGAACGTATCACCAAGATTGCTCTGCCCGTTTGACCATGTAAAATTAGGAACCTGTAATCCTAAACGCATATCTCTGTTTCTCCTGTTAACTATTGCGACACGTTATAGCGTTGTTCTTACCCCAGCAATTTTCATCTAACACAGGTGTAGGGACCAGATTTATCGCGTCCCATACGCATCAAGCGAAGAATTGCAGAGATTATCAGGAGGCATACATGTTCTTCACGGACGCCCACAAGGGGCAATCCTGTTCAAAGAAGGAGAAAAGGTTCCCAACGGACGCCCACAAGGGGCTACCCTACTATACTCTGATGCATGCAACGCACGCCGTCTATAGTAGGGTAGCCCCTTGTGGGCGTCCGTTGGTCCTCTCCAGCGCGATTGCTCGTCTTTGAACTCTCTTGGGACTTGCCATGTCGTCCTCCTCATCGTCCGATGGGTCGTTACAAGCTCAACAATTCTTCTCTTGACGCGTATGGGGCGACCACAAGGGTCGCCCGTTAAACTTTAGTCGTGGGTTGCCCATGTATCTTTCAACAACTTTCAAAATACCCTGTTCAACTAGTGCAACTTGGCATCGCACTAATCAACAGTATACTATACAAATGAAAGTATTGGAGAAACCATCTATCTATTCCCACACGATAGCAACCTTGCCCGTCTTACCCGTGTCAAACAACTCATACGCCTCTTTTGCCTGATCGAGTGTAAAGCGATCCGTGACCATCACATCTGGATGCAATCCCCAGCGTACAAGATGTTCCACCAGTTCTTCCATCTGTGGCAAACTGCACACCCAGGAACCATACAGCGTCAATTGCTTGTGAAGAAGCAGTGGACTTGGGGCAAACGAAACCGTTCCACCTTCGCCAACAAAGACGACGCGTCCCCATTCACGAGCCGCATCCAGGCACAGATAACGCGCATCGGCATTCCCTGAACAGTCAATTGCGACCTCAAAACCTAGCCCTTGTGTTTTCTCATCCAATACTGTCTTCATATCGACGCCATCGCTCGGCCCCACCACGTCCGTGATACCCAACTTCTGTGCTAATTCACGGCGTTCTGGCACGTACTCGACACCGACCACTTTGGCCCCCATCGCCTGACACAACAGCGCCGCCCCTAGCCCTACCGGACCAAGACCCGTAATCAGCACTCTATCGCGTCCCGACACTGCCGCCCGACAACAAGCAGCATAGGCCGTACCTACGCCGCAGGCTACCATCGACCCATCCAGATAGGTGAGCTTATCGGGCAACGCAACCAGCGTATACTCGTCGGCAAGCAAAAATTCCGCGTGTCCCCCTGCCCGTTGCCAGCCGTAGGCCGCACGCTCTGACGTGGAGGTGCAGTTAATCATCCAGCCACTGCGGCATTCTCGACAGAGACCACAGCCCGCGATATGATATACAATAACTCTATCACCCACCTTGAACCGCCGCACCCCTGGACCCGTCTGCTCGATAATGCCACACGGCTCATGACCCGCGATCACGCCCCGATACGCCTCTGGTCCTGTGCCCTGATCATGCGGCCTATAAATCGCCCGCAAATCACTTCCACACAGCGAAGACGCCTTCATCCGAAGTAGCACCTGTCCATGCCCCGGCTCCGGCACTGGAAACTCCCTCATATCAAGACGACGGTCCCCCGGTAACACAACTCCATGCATCGTTGCCATACAACTCGCTTCCTTCCTACTCTATGTACTACATATTATTACCACACATACTCAAAGCACACCAACTTCAAATCCTCACGCCGAATTGGACTCTTCACCTCGCTGTTTTTCACAGGCGTTATCTCTGCGTCTCTGCTAATAGCCTGCACCGTTGCTAAAAGGTCAGATACCTGTCCATCTACCCGAAATGTCTCATAGGCTTTACGCAGCGCCTTGATATACACCCTTGGCTGAGGCACATTGACCCTTTGAATAGCTGTGATGATCTCTTTACGATTCATCCCAGGGCTGTTTACAAAGCTCCTCAGTGCCGTCGCAATCGTTTGTTGTATCGGGTCAAGCAGCTTAGGTGCCTCTTCAATCGCGACTTGCTCAAGAGAAGCATGCAGAATAGACTCAATCACCTTTTCTTGTAGCATGAAGATATCTATATCGTTCGGCACTACGCGTACCGTATCGGGCTGACATTGAACCAGAGCAGTGATGAGATAGCGGTTATCTTCGATACGCCCACCTTGCGGATTCTCTAGCAGATCAATATAACGCCAATAATGGTGCCGCTCTTTTTTATCCTTATCATGTGCATCCCTTGTATGTGCACGTTGCCCCGTAAAATAAAAGAAAACACCCTTGACACCTTGTCGTAACAAACCGCTATGAATGCCATCAGGCAATTCCTCTAGCATCTGTTGCATATCGCTATCCAGCAGTCCCTTGAGATTTTGTAATAAAAACTCGCTACTCACAAGTTCCGCGAACTGCTCCTGTTCCTCTACAACCTTACCGTCCTCCTCTTCAATGCGCCGCAACGTATTGAAGTTTTGTGGATGCACGACCTCACCGAGAATACTCGTATCTAACAAGCCGTTGCGATCAATACTCGCGATCTTTTGAGACAGGCTCTCGACAAGCCCCAGCAACTTCTCTAGTCCATCATCTGGGAACATGTTCATGACCCACAGTGTCTCAAAACTGGTGCCGATGCGATCAATGCGCCCTGCGCGTTGCACCATCCTTGTAGGATTCCAATGCAGGTCATAGTTGATAAGCACACCACAATCTTGCAAGTTCTGTCCCTCTGATAGCACATCGGTTGAGATGAGAACGTCTATCTCTGCATCACTTCCAGCAATTTCAACTCTATTATTTGCAAGCGGAGCGAAGTGCACCACGATGTTCGCACGCTCGCGTCCATCGGCTCCACTATCCATGCGTCGAATACGTGGTGCATCCGCCCGCATTCGCCACTGCACGGTCTGTTCATCGTCAGCGCACAACACGCGGTAGAGATATCGCGCGGTATCCTTATAGTAGGTGAAAATGAGTACCTTCTGCCCCTTGAGTTCCCCCGCCAGTAATGCTTTCAATCGTGCTACCTTCGCATCCTGTAGCGGTGTAATTGACGCAATGTCACGCCAGGTTTCACGCAGTGCATCGACATCCTTACGCACATCCTTGTGCAAGCGTTTAAGATCATACAGCCCCGCGTTAAGCATCGGCAATGTCTCAAGAAATGCTCGCGCCTGCTCATTCGCGTCAAGCTCATCTGAACGCGAATTCGGTGTCGCATCGTCCTCCTCATCTTCGCTTGTAAGAAAACGCATCGCCTTCTGAAAACTGCTACTATCAAGCACCTTCCCATCAAGGATATAGCTTTCAAAGGTCTCAAGAAACTGCAGAGCACGACGTACACTGATACGGAAGGCGTCAATGCTGCTTTCAAAGCGTTTCAGATAGCGACTCTTGAAAATACCAACAAGCGCCTCTTCGCGTCCCTCCTCGAATTCATCGCGCTCTATCCCCTGTTTCTTATACGTCTCCAAACGGTACGGTGTTAACCGTAGCCCCTCAACGCGGCTCACAACTCTGTTATAAATACCGTCGTAGGTCGCTTCAAGATTATAACGCACCGTTTTGAGCTTGCGTTCAGGCCAGCGAATTGGTTGCCCTTTAATCGTTGCGTTAGGATATGCTTGCTTGATAAAGGGACGTGTGCGCCGAATAACGACCTCTTCCAGCAGATTAAAAAGGGCTATTCCACTCTCCTGCTGTCGAGCGGTACGACGCGCGGCAAGAAAATAGCGCTGCAGGTCGCCGATACCAGCAGCGGCAAAATAACTACGATCTCCACCTGTAAAAAGGTTGACCTGATTGTAAAGATCAAACACCGTGTTGTTGATAGGAGTCGCGGTCAGCAAAATAATCTTTTTGCGCTCATTGCTCGTACCCCCGCGTCGGTTATTCGCCGCCAGGATACGTTCCAGGTTATCATAACGCTGGGCATTGCGGTTACGGAAATTATGACTCTCATCCACCAGCAAAATATCGGCATCCTGCACATCGCGGATATCAAACTCCTCGCGTCCAAGCAGTTCTTGCGTGACAATCTTCGCCGCGATACTTGCGCTCAACAGTTCCTCGCTCCACATCTTCTGCAATGCAGCGGGACAAATCACAACAGCTTTATAGCGTTGATGATAGGCAAAATCCTCTAACAACTTTTTGCCAATCCACGTCTTGCCCAGTCCCACGCTGTCGGCAACCATCACACCATCATACCGCGCCAATATCTTTCGCGCCTTCTTCACAGCGTCTTCCTGGAATTCGCTTAGCTCGACAATAGAGCGTGTCGCATGCCTCTGCTCGTCCGCGTCCAGATCATCACGAAAATATTCAAAAATAGCCTTCATATACACCTGATACGGTGTATACTCCTTGCGTCCAAACTTAGAAGCGTTAATCAGGTCGATCAACTCTTGTTTAAAGTCGCGTGCCACCTCCCACTGTCGCTCATACCACTCCGCTAGCTCGTTGATGGCGAGCACCCCTGGCACATTCGCCGCCACTTCACGCTCTGTCTCATCAACCTGTTTCAAAAGTTTGCGCTTACTACTCTCCATTAAGCCCTTGACACGTTCTGGCTCCGTCTCTTCTGGCAACAGGTTAGCGCGGTGAACCAAATTTAACTCTTTATTGGTCAGCAGACCTGCACGTGTAAAGTTTGAGGAGCCAACCAGTGCCGCCACGGGTGAGAAGCGATCAAAGCCGCCACCGCTATAAAAAATATAACTTTTGGCATGCAGAAATCCCTGTGTGTACAGCCGTACCTGCACATGTTCCTGCCGCAAAAATGTAATCAAGTCCTCAACCAAACGCAGCGTCTGCGGATTAAAACTTGCCCCCGCCAATTCACGAATAAGCCCCTTAATCGGTTTCGCTCCCACCTCGCGTAACCCCAGGTCGCTCCCCACCTCCGGTTCATCACCCAACAACAAACGAAAATTGCCCAGCCCATCCAACCCATCGCGCAACACCTGCCACCCGCCCACATTGAAATAAGCGGTCGCCACATCCAGTGACCGCCCGGCATGCTGCCCCAACAACGCATTCAGCACATCCGCCATGCGATGCTGTTGATTATCAATCACAAAGGGAATGCTACCCATATCCATACAACCTTACAAAATATATCCTTTTCGAACAGTAGGCTTTTCAGACAAACGACCTTTCGTAGGGACCGATGTATCACGTCCTGTGCCCCCGTCGCAAACGTTCGGGGAACGCGCACAGCCGTGTAGGGACCGATGTATCACGTCCTGTGCCCCCGTCGCAAACGTTCGGGGAACGCGCACAGCCGTGTAGGGACCGATGTATCACGTCCTGGTCGGCAATCGAGAGGCCAAAAGGACGTGATACATCGGTCCCTACAGCGGCTTGCTCTCAATCAACGCGCACGCCTCCTTCTGCATATCGGTTGCCATCTGCTGAAGCTCCAACGCAATCAAAGCCGCCGTCAACGCTTGGCGTTGCGAAACCGCACGCTGAAAATACGAAAACCCCAGCAACATCTGTGTCTGCATCTCTTGCCAGCGTTCCCACGTAAACGTCACAAAAGGCACATCATAACCCTTCTCCTCAACCACCCCAAACGCATTCCGCAACTCAGCCACCGTCATCGAATCCTTCCTCATACTCTGTATATCCCTATTCTACCACTCTATAGTGGTCAACAATACTCCGATATAATGAGTATATCATGCTGTCTGTATTTTGTGAAGTCGTGCAAACAAGGCATTTTTCACAAGAGATACATAGTAAATAAGCTATACATATGAATGAGTATGTAGACCTTCCTATGATGCCTGGCTATGTTTCTATAAAGGAAGCCGCTAAACTTCTTGATCTCTCGGTGAAGAGGGTTTATGAGTTTGTTACAGAAGGACGGCTTCCTGCTGTGCGTGCTGCTGACGTAATTATGATTCCGTTAGAGGATGTCAAAGCGTTCAAGCGCGGAGCATCTGGACGCTCACGAACAAGCATTCCGCGCTGGCGCGTCTCTGCTGGCGACAACACACAATTTATGACCTCTATCACCGTCCAGGTGCGTACTGGTCAGCATGCAGCCTTGCCAAAAAAGCTAGAGGAGATTCGGCAAAGTGGAGAACATCTCTTCCCAGGCACCATCGCACGCTACATCACGCTCAGTGAAAAGGTCCCTGACCACGTAGCTATCTTCCTTGTCTGGCGTGGCACCGTCATGCCTGGCGAAGCCACGCGCGAGACCGCCCTACAAACATTTCGCGCCGCACTCGCCGACGTACTCGATTGGGATACCGCCCAATACGACACCAGCAAAGTGCTGATGCACACATGACGTGTTACACGTTGCTATCCACTACCTTTACCTTCCCCTCCACCACATCAATCTCATCCTGCGTCAACCCATACAACTGATACACCACAGCATCAATCAGTGCATCCGTGTACTCCAACTGCTCCTTGCGTGGTCGCACAAAATCTAAACTCTTCTCATACTCCGTTCGCAATGTGTCCTTCACCGCTTCCAGCGAGGCTATCCCTAGCCGTGGCTTATTCTTGTACAGCAACTCAAACAGTTCATCGAACTTCAACTCAGGCGTACCCTTTTGATATTCGCCTGGATACTCCACAATGCGCTGCTTGTTCGCCAACGCATCTATGCCCTCTCGACCATCCTTATCAGGTCGTACCTTGAGCAACTTCACCATCTCTGCAAGGAACCGCTGCTGCTCATCGCGCTTCTCCTTATTCAGCCGCAACATCTCCTCCGCCAAAAACGCCAGCAAATCATGCACCACATCCGATCTCTCCGCTTCCAAATGCTGCTTCACAAACTCCAGCATATCCTCCTTAGCATTCTTGCTTGCTCCCTCCCTATAGATTATTTTGCCCTCATCTTTGTAGATGTTGCGCTCTGTTGCAGGTGTGCTAAAAGTGATGTTACGAATGGGAAGGTTTTTCATGAATACATAACTTAATTCTGCTCTTCCTCCGTTATCTGCGTCACCAAAAACTGAGCAGTTACTCAATATCCATTGAAAGATTGGCTTTGAATTGAGAACACTTAGTAGATAAAAATCATCTGTAGCAATGATATAAGTTTTCTGGTTAGAAAATCTACTACTACTGTCAAAGGTAAATCTTGCTTCTTTAGCTATGTTTGGGTATATAATTTTGGGATTTTGAAAGTCATCGTAGTAGTCACAGTGGCGAAGTTCCCACCAGTAATTTCCTTTATCCCATCTCTCCTCAAGCTGCCTTTGATATTGTTGCAGATGTCGGTAAATTGCAGGATACTGGTTTATTGGAATTCCTATGTAGGTCCAAATCAAATACCTATCTTGAGCGTGAAAAAAATATCTACGAACATCATCCCCTACTATAAACGGTTTGATGACTTCAACACTTTTAGGGTCTTCATTTATTATCTGGTCGTGCGTCGCTTTGTTAATAATAAAAGCTTCATTAAAACCTGTGAGTATTCCTCTTCGGATTTTACCTTGAGCATACTCTCCTAAAGGCGTAGCATTAATTCTAAGCTTGTCTAAAATGGTTTGCAGATCATTAGCAATGAGTGACCAATTAGAACTACTGAGAGCTGTTTCGGACAAAATCACAGAGTTAGCTTGTACTACGTTATCTAGTGAGGTAAAGTCAAGACTCTTTACTTGTGTATATGCAACTAAATTAGCGGGAGCATTGTTGCTAGATATTGTTATCAAAGGATCAGTTGCAGCTTCACCAAAGACACGTAACTCGCCAAAATCAACAAGCTTCTCAAGCCTGACTTTAGCAGTTAAATAGGAGCGCAAATTAGTACCGTAACCAGCTTTCATAAACTTATTTGCGGTAATCATACCGAAGCGTCCACCACGATTGAGCATCACATGACTGCGCTCTATGAAGTAGGTATATAGGTCGGCAATGCTATTGAAGACTTGATAGGATGCCTTGAACATGTTTTTGTCGTCGCCAAGTCCCTCTTGTCGCACATAGGGTGGATTGCCTACAACCGCATCAAACCCTTCATTTTGTTTGCGCTCAGTTTTGTCATAGAAGACTTCGGGAAACTCTAGGTCCCAGTGAAAGAAGCGTTTGCGCTCTGCCAGCGTTTGGGCCACTTCTATCGCGTCTTTGTCTATCCTGTCGATGTGTGCATATTTATTGTCAATGATCTCTTGTCCAAAGCGATCAACCGTCTTTTGTGCGCCTTTGCTTCCGAAATATTCGCTAACCCATACATTCATTAGCCTTTTATATGGCGCAAGGTCACTATCAGCCTCTTTAAACAACTGCCGTGATTGCGCTACCTCATCTGCTGTTGAGTCAGTACGCTCCCCTACAAGGCGCATAAGTTGTGCCGCCGTGAGAAGCCCTGCAAATTGACTGCCAAGTAGTTGTGTACTCAATGCTTTTTGTACAACTTGAATACTGCCACCAATCAACGAATTACCGCACTTCAAATGGTGGTCAAGAAACGAGAGCGGCGCACCAAGCGTGAAACTGTCAAGCCAGACGCTCACCTTTGCCAGTTCGACCGCCATCGGGTTCAGATCGACGCCGTAAATACAGCGTTTCAGCACTTGCCGCTTGAGCAGGTTGATATCAGTGAGCTTGCTTACGTCGATGCTGATCTCTTGTTGCTCCATCTCACTTTGTATGTCGTCGCGTATCTTGCCGAGATGATGTACAACAGGATTCCACGGAAAGCCCTCCAGGAAGCGCGTCATCTTGTCCGTAATAAAGTCAACCGCCTCAACCAGGAAGTGCCCACTACCCATCGCGGGGTCCAGCACCTTGAGATCAAAAAACTGCTCGTTGAGCGTATGCTCATAGTGCTGATACGTCCTTTCCTCGGCGTTTTCAGGTGCCAGCCTTCGCTGCTCTAATGCCTTGTTCCTCTGCTTGTTGATCCCTAGTGTCTCTTCCGCCTCCTCGAAGGTCTTGCGCAATGCCTCTAGCTTCTGCTCTAACACAGGACCAACCGTGTTCTGCACAATATATTTGACGATATAATCGGGCGTGTAATAGCTACCCGTTGCCTTGCGCTCACTGCGGTCATTCTCAAGATACACCTTGCCAACATCATAGACTCGTTCACGTATCTCACCCTCACTGCGTTCCCTGACAATAGACAGCCTTTTGGCTTGTGCCTCCTGATAGGGCACAATCTTCTCGGTCTTCTTATTTTTCTCCATGCGTACTACCGTCATGGCCTGAGTCGCCACGTGCAGCTTGAACTCTAACAACCCTTCATAGATGCTTCCAAGCTGACGCACGCCCAGGCTCTTGTAGTCTACAAGCACCAGGCCCGACTTCTTATCGTCCTCGTCACGTGCCATCAGATCAAAGCCAAGTGCAAGGTACTGGTCGGGTATCTTGTGTGTGCGTAAGAATTGTGCCACCCCCGCCTCTGCTGAGGTATCAAGCAGATACGGTTCCGTCATAAACAGACCACCGTTATAAAATGGTACGTTGAGGTCCTTATCACCTTTATCTACGGCACGAAACACGGTCTGCAATGTATCATACAAAGCAGTACTCGTGCTACCATATGCGTAGCGAATTCTTCCAGGTGCGTCCGTTCCGCTCTCGCCTGCCCTCCCCTTGATATCCTGCTTGAGCTTTTCCAAACTCATCTGATAATAGCTATCTGTTTCGCGTACTGGCAACAGATTGCGGCTTTCGGCATACAACAGGAAGAGCAGGCGATAGAGGAAGGTCAGCGTGCCATCAAAGTACGGTTTGAGCCTGCGCTCGCGTTCCTGCTCATCCAGGCTATTGAGGTCTGTAGGTAGCAGTTTTTCCTCCTGAGCATAATCGACAAAGCCCTGTGCGAAATGGTGAAAAACATCCTCGAAGATACGGTTCTTGAGTCGATCACCCAAACGCCGTGCATACTGCTCACTCGCGCTGAGCAGTGCATCCAGTAACGATCTCGTCCCACGGTCCTCTGTCGGCAGAAACGAGTCATGACGGAACAGGAACCAGAAATACTTGAATGCCTCTTCACGGTCCGCAACATTGCTGATCATAATATCTTCCAGGTCGATCTCATAATAATTGGTGGCGCGGCTATGTGCCTTTGCCGCGTAGAGCCTCCACATCTTCCCATTCGTGAGCATAGCCCAATCCGCCTCGCCCTTATCCAGCAAAGCCACCACAACCGCCCCTGGATTCTCATCTGCCGTCCCTGGGTCCTCACGTTCGTCAACCTGCCTGTCCAGATCGCGTTGCCAGCGATACGCCAGGCACACGGCAAGTGGCTTTTCTCCCGCCGCTCTCCCTAGCGTATCAGTCGCATACAGCGTGTAGTCAGGTGTACGTTCATCACCCTTCTTTGTCTTTACTGCTTGCGCGGCAAACCCCAACTCTTTGAGTACAGGCTCAATCAGCTTCGTCCGCACTCCCTGCGCCGACTCGTTCGCGTACTCATCCTGCGCATCGTCATACAGCCTGCTCAGCGTCCCTTGCACACGCTTTCGCGTCGCACTCTCTCGACTATCGGGCTTCCTCCAATCCGCACGCTCCTCTGGTAGCCGCTCTTTAAGATAATAGTCAGAGAAAAGGGCGCGGTTATTAAAATACTCCTCACTCCAATACGCCACATCATAGGCATTGCGCAAGCGTTCGCTATGCTCAAAAACATCCTGCCCCCGTGTATAGCCAAAAAGACGCAGCACGCGCAGAGCCACATCGCCAGGATGAGAGCGGTTCACCGTCAAGAAGCGTGGAAACGTCCCTCCAACCTTATGAATCGGCGGTTGAGTTCCTATAATCTCTTTCTGTGTCATGCCAGCTTCCACGTTCGAGCGTTCCACCAGCATAAAGTCAATCTGTTCGTAATCGGTCGTCAGCACCAGCAAATAGTCGCCAGGGCGGTCACGAAACGCGCGTGAAATAGACTTCTTCGCGGTCATCGTCACCGAGCGTGCCTGCAGTTGAAAGAGATAGACTTGAATTTCATACCCATCATTCAAGCTCGCAACACGTTCAACATGCTGAATCGCGTGACTCACATCCCCCGTAATCCCAAGTGCCCCCGCGCTAGAAGGCCCCCGCGCCTCAACATCATAGCCCAACTTAAGAAAAAACGTCGCAACCTGATCGGGGCTAGAAAGAGCCTGAACATCCTCACGCTTAATATCCTGTGGCATTCAACCATCCACCTATTCTAAAAATATGTGCAACGTCCAGCACCAATACGATTACGAAACAAATAAATACACAAACAAAGAAGCCTCTTCAACCTGCAACACTATCATCAGCACCATCCATTGTCAAGGAGGGAACATGGAAGGGTCTCTATCCTTCCGGGGGAAACTGATGAAAATGCAGGGAGACCGCCAGGGTCTCTATCCTTCCGGGGGAAACTGATGAAAATGCAGGGAGACCGCCAGGGTCTCCCCTACACGTCGGGTTCTACGAAGATGTAGGGGAGACCCTGGCGGTCTCCCTGTTTCCCCCGGAAGGATGGAGAGCCACATGGAACATGACAGGGGCAAGCCACGCGGTGGCCTCCCGTATATCGTGGTGACAGGGCTTGCCCCTGTCATGCTCTCGCCCCGTTCTGCCAGATCTTGGAGCAGTTCGTTGGAGTCAATGGGGTAGAGCCTTTGGTATGCTTCCTATAACAGCGAATGTAAAGACAATTATAGAGCGTGCTAAGCCTAAGCTAGTCTTAAGAACAAGAGGACGCTTGCGCAACGCACAAGCGTCCTCTTGTTCTTAGCTCGACTTTGTACAATTTTCTCAGGCACAGGCAGCATAAGCTAGCCGAGAGAGGGTAGAACGAGGTAATAAAACCACATCAGGGTTTGTGGGTGATGTGGGAAAAGTAAAATTGCCCCACA
>JAABUQ010001694.1_pt1 | contig 46344 bp, 60 predicted proteins | sample 5560001 | NCBI WGS metagenome assembly JAABUQ01 (sample SAMN10711888, study PRJNA513371) | rock metagenome | isolation source: Antarctica rocks | place: Antarctica: Victoria Land, Finger Mt nord | collected 2015-12-18 | reverse complement strand
CACCTTTGCGCCTTATGTCAATTGGTTTAACAGCATATGCTGCGTATGTATGTTGTGGCAGCATACCTGGCGCGCATGGCTTGTATTGGGTTTCCAGAAGCATCCCCGGTCCTTTACACCCGCATTACTCATTATGGAGAAACTCCGTAAGAGCAATCGGGCTGCCAAGTGGCACGCTGTCAGCACGTCGGTAGCTGCCATGTCGATGTGCGTGATGCAGTGCGCGATCATAGAGCATCGGTGGCGGTGGCTCCTCTCCCTCAGCAAGGCTTGCCAAAATGTCGGCATCCTTTTTGAGCAGAGTGTAGACCAAAGAAATAATTTGCCCTGCAACCCGACCAACTACCTTCATTCTACCACGAAAAGCCTTCGTGCGCGTATCGTAATTGCACTTTATTGGGACCAATCGGTTATACAGATCGCGCCATTCGGTATCAAGCTTTATGGCGCTCATCGTGACCAGGTATATCATGCGTTTGAGTACAGGATTGCCGCCTTTAGTGAGTTTCACCTGGTCCACACTGGTGCCGGTCTGCACAGTGGTCGGAGACCAGCCACAGTAGGACTTGAGTTCCGATTGTCGCGAGAAATTGTGAATGTTGCCAATGCTGGCGATCAGCGTGGCCGATTGCACAGGTCCAAAGATTGGCAGGCTGTCAAGTATCTGCCCTTCACGCGAATTCTTCAGCGCAGTAGTGATCTCTCCATCAATCTCTTCAGTATGCTGTTGGAGCAGTCTGAGCTCTTTGATCAAGTGCTTTTGCTGCATCGTCAGACTCTTGATGCGGCCTGGATCACGGGTTCCAATGCTCTGTGTCGCCAGGTCGTGCAGTTCCTCAAACTGCCTATCAGTTGGACGGTAATTGATGCGGCATGTTCGCAACTCGTCGAGAGAGGCCGCCGCAATGGAAGCCGCCGTTGGGAACTTCTCTCGAATGTTGAGTGCTGTGGCACCATTGGTGTCTTTGATGATGTGGGTCAGCTCAGGAAACACCTCATCGCAGATCGCGATCAAGTTGTTTTTGCGTTGTGTGATCTCGCGCGAGAGGACCTCGCGATGCTTCACGAGGCTGCGAAGGTACGTCGCGGTTTCCGTTGGCGGCAGCACACGACGAGCAAGCTTGATGGTTTCAGAGAATTGGACACCCTTTGCAAGCTGGTTATACAGGTGGTTCGCCAGCGAGAGCGCGTCGCGCTTATCGGTCTTGTCACGGTGTTCACGCTTTTGCGCATGAATTTCGTACAGGGCGATGTTGTGCTCAAGCAGGTATTGCTCAACCAGTCTATGGTAATGGCCTGTGTGCTCCATGACCACGGCGCAGCGATCAAGCGGACCATAGGTCTCGATGGCAGCCAGCAGTCGCTCAAATCCTGCTCGCGATTGCTCAAAGCTGAGGACGGGACACCGCTCGAAGCGGCGGTATCGCGAGAAGAGTGCGTCCGAGACAAAGCCTGCCACATGGCGAGCTTTGCCAATATCAATACCGACATACAGTATCTCGTAGAAATCATTCATACCTATTCTTTCTCGACAAATAGAATTGCGTGGCGACGCTGTGCGGACAGCGGACCATATATAGGCGAAGATTTTCCCTTACGGGTGTCCAGCTCATTATTAGGTTTAGCGCAGTCTGCGACCCATTTAATGCGAAATGCACAAGGCACACATACACCACAGGGTTCTCGACGCCAGGGGAAGCGATCCCCGTGTGCCACGCGCCCTGATGATACATACATACGCATCTATTTAGCAAGTGGAAGGGAATTGAGTAGGACTTTCAAGGAGTACAGCCGCTCCGCCACGCTGTTAGGACCAGCGTGGCGGAGCTCACCAACGCGAAGTAGTTAAACGGACGCGCTGGCTGGTAAGCGCGATTATAGCAAACCCGGCCAGCAAGGAGAAAGTACATGACAGAATTGATACCTTATTCATTCGGTTCTGAGGTTCTGCCAACAGAGACTGAACGCATATTGGAGCCAGGCATGTTGCAAGGCGTGCATTTCACGGTTCCCGTAGCGCAGCGAGAATGGTTCATCAAAAAAATCGAGAGCTGGTTTGAAGGCCGAGACGAGGTGATCCTGGTCGATAGCGGCATCTCATCCAAAGCTGGACTCGGCTACATCATCCTGGAATGGGAAGAGTGTGAGATCAATCCGCTCTTTCTCGCCATTTTGCGAGATGAAGACCTTGTAGAAGATTACAGCGTGTACATCCGCTCGGAGGAGGTGTAGCCATGCGTGGAACAACAACAACAGCGACAGCAGGGCGTCCTGGCGAGCGGCTCACACTTGCGGTTGGCCTGTACGCACTTGCTGAGATTGGAGCATGGGTCTACTGCTCATTCCAGCAGCTTATAACGACGCACGACAGCATTGTAGGCATTCTGCAAGGCGGCACCATCGTTCCGTCGCATATCAGCGCTCAGGAATTACTCAACTTCCTCAACAGCAATATGGATAAATACAACCGTATTGCCTGGACGGTTGCGTTCATCACCCAAATCATCTATTGGGGCGCAGCACTGCCAGGAAGCCCGATCCACAATAAATTGCTGCATCGGCTCATCATCTGGGGATTTTTTATTCTGGAGGTTGTGACCGACCTCTGGTACAGCGTCGCCACCAACACAAACATAGGCGGCGCGTTCCTGTGGATTTTCAATTGGGGCAATGCTGGCTGGCTCGTTTCGCTGTGTTACATAGCGGCTATGAGTGCAGGTAGCATCTTCTTAGGTATTCGTGGCTTCTCTCGATTGGAGAAAGTCTTAGCCGTCGTGTTTCGACCAACGGCCAGCGCATAGAGGAGAGTCATGAGAGAAGAGAAAACCACAAACCAGGAGCTACAAGAGGATAGTGGTGGCCTCATGGATATGAGTACAAGCACGCAAATAGGGATCGCAGCGGGTTTTGTAGGACTGCCATTTCTCGCAGGGGCAGCGGAGCTACTGCACCTGGGCTTTACTGGCATGGTTGTGGGTGCTGTTGGCGTGGGTGCTGTTGGACTGGTTGGGAAGCATGTGCTTGAGCAGCAAAAGGCAAACGGCCATATGCCCCATCTGCCGATGATGGACCGAATACGTTCGGCCAACTGGGGCGCGTTACTGGGTCCGCTGGATGAGGGTATCGGGAGTGAGTCAGTTGAGGAGGATAGACAGGCTGTGAATGATGAGGAGGAGAGCAAGACAGAGGAACTTACAACGCTCTCGATGCCAGAGATATACAACCCTCACGTATATAGAGACCATCTGTTTTTATCGCAGACGCTCTTCCCGCATGCGGACGCGATGCTCTCTGGCCGTGTGTCGATCTTTGGTATTCCTGATGCAGGCAAAAGCAATACCGTTGCGGTCATCGGCGAGGAACTGGGGAAGCTAGAAATACCCTTTTTGCTCTGTGACACCGAGGGAGAATATGAGCCGCTGTGTGATAAGCGGTACCTGAGAAGGCCATATATCGCTCATGCTAGCAGTGTGACACCAGAGAACGCGCGTGCATTCGGGCACATGATCCTCGACGATGGGCTACAGGTGGTGCTCAACCTGCAATCGTATGGCACCATCAATACCGCCGCGCTGGTGATGATCGAGATCATTCACGGCATGCATGAGTGGCAAGAGGAGCGGCCACAGGAGGAGCGCATTCCGTGTGCGGCTATTCTTGACGAGGCGCATGTGTGGCTGCCGCAGCGCGAGAATGAAAGCATGCTCACGAAAGAGAAGGATGAGGAAGGGATCACGCTTTTAGCCAGGTTGCAAAACGCATTCTTCGACCTGGTGGTACGACGTGGCCGCAAGTATGGCATTGGCTTCATCTTCGCCAGCCAGATGATCGCCGACCTCGATAAACGTGCGATGGCCGCCAACTGGAAATTCTATATGAAACAGAACGAGGGGCCTTCGCTCGCACGGTATGCGGAGCAGGGCATAGGCCGCGATGTGGCAATGGCACTAGGACGCGGAGAGGCGGTTGTGATTGGGCCAGGAGTGCGAGGCGTGCATCAGATACGGAAGCGCAACTCTCCACATGGAGCGCACACGCCAGGGCTAGCGAATATGCGTCGATACCTGGCGCAGAAACAGCACTTGCCTCATACCGAGCCCAGGCTTCCCGTTCCAAGCATTCCAGAAACACCAGCACCAACATATGCAACCGGCAGCTTTACTACGAAGTTACCGATAGAACTGCAACGAGCATTAGAACTCTACGAGCCAGGTATGAGCTATCGAGAGTTGGGCAGGCAGTTGGGTGTGGGCAAAGATACAGCAGGGACCTACATAAAGCAGTTAAAAGAGCGCAGATTGATAGAGGCATAGTCGTCTGTCGTCTGCTGTCGGACGCAGCCTCCAGTAAGCACACGCATGGCCTGTAGACAGGGCTAGACAGTCAGACAGACAGACGATCAGACGCCTTATGAAAGGATAGATTCCATGGCAGTAGTACAGGAGCAACCAACGTCTCTCAGCAAGTGGCAGCGAGCTGCAAACATCTGGCGCAGCTTTGTTTCGCTCGGCTGGTACGACGAGAGCATAGATTTTCTCTTTAAGTTCGTCGCCAAGACCAGCGAACCACTGCTTGCGGCTGGCTTGGTCGTCTCGGCGGCCGACTTCTTGAGTGACGGCCAAGTGATGCGCGATAATCCCACGCTCGCACTCACCTGGTCGTGGACACAGGCTATAGCAATAGAAACCTCGGCAGGCGTCACGCTCGTGTATGCCTTCCAGAGCATACGAGGCAAGGATAAGGCAAAGGTCTGGATTTATGGCATACTTGCATTGCTCCTGGCCCTGGTGGGCATGACGATGCTCTTCCTCCAACTCATAGCACACAGCATCGGCATCGGCGAAACACAGATCACCTCATCACTGGCCTGGCTCCCCTACATGATGTCGGCATTACGCTCCCTCGTCGCCGTTGGCTACGTGGTCATGTGCCGCACGAAAAACATCAGTTTTAGCGGCCAGGATGATGGAGTTCCCAAAGTTCCCGATGAGAAGCCAGGTATCTCACAAGAGCAACTGGACCAGGTGAAAAATGACCTGGATGCGCTGATGGTGAAGCGGTTTGAGGCAATAGAGCAGCGCGTTGTCGATGCCCTTCAAGTGGCTCAGGAACTGCGCGGAACTGTAGTGAATATCTCAGAAGATACCTCCACGGAACTCACAGAAAGCACAACTGAGCAATTGGGAACCAATGGTCAATTCAAAGCACTCAGTATCCCAATAACCAATGAAACAGAATCACGAATCAGATTAGAGCAAGCGTACAGCGAGATGGTAGCCAACCAGGAACGGTTGACTGGCGCAGGACTTGCGGAACGCGCAAGAGTACGACGCCAATCAGCCTACGACTTCTTGAAGGGTCTCGGCGAGGAGACCGTACCGCGAGAGGAAGTGCCAGCATGAATTACTACGACGCCTTGATGCAGTCCATAAGAGATGGCATCGAGGACCCGGACCTGATGTCAGAAGAGGATCTGAAAACTGCGTTCACGGCTGATGAGGATGAACAGGAGGCCGAGGCATGACGCTTGAACATATCCGCCAGGCGCTCCTACGCCTCGCAGAACTGGATAGGCAGAAATCGAGCTTCCAGGCCATGATCGCGGGAGCAGACCAGCGATACCAGCAGGAGTTCGACCTCATCAGAAAGCAGGTCGAGGCGACGACTCCTGGGTGGGAAATCCAAAAGATGGCGAATGCCTGGGCGCATACCTGGGTGTTGCTGCCAGTCAAGGAGTCAGAAGCATGAGCACAGCTACAGTAATTCCTATAGTCATAAGGACTACACAGAAGGCGGAGCAATAGTATGGCACGGTGGATCAAAGCAGATGGAACCGAGCAGGAGGTCCATCCAGAGCGAGGTGAGTTCACGAATATTGAGTTGCACAACATGGTAGGAGGTTTCCTCGGAGGTCTCACACTCACGAGAAGATCAGAAGGTGGACTCTTCATGTTCTTCGACGATGAGAGCCTCATCAAAGGCAAGCCACTGAATCAGGCTGCAACCGATTTGCTGCATAAGCATAGGCCCAATCATGCCAGAACAATCATTCATGGCGATGTGGTTGTGGCCGATCTGAGCGAAACAGGAGACGAGTAGCATGGCGGCGACGTGCGCGGTGTGCGGCTCGCCATGTCGAGGCACCTGCAAGAAATGCGGAGCGCGAGTGTGCTACCTACACGCTCAGCCAACACAACGCTCTCGGTGTGCTGTGTGCAGGACAGGCACGACCGTCAATCTGAGCGCACCAGCACCAGTGAAACAGCCTCGGCAGGCGAGGTCAGCGCCAGCACCACGAGGCTCACCATCGCGCATGGTTCCGGTATATGTGCCTCCGAAAGCGCCGAAGAAGCCAATTGAGGACATGTCACCAGAGGAGGCGTTGGCAATGATCGCAGATATCAGAGCCAGGCTCCTGGCGAAGCAACGACGTGAGCGGGACTATCTCGATAGACGAGCTGCGCGTGGGACGCATACGTCGACGGATGATGCTTACGAGCAAGACCAACTTTTAGAGGACGAGATTATCACACTGATTGATGCGCTTGAAGGCGCTGTCAGAAAGGATTTTGGATTGTGAACAGAGGGACCATCACAGGGCGCAAAGACATGACTGGTGACCAGATCACCTTGACCTATGACGACAAGGGCATCTATCACGACGGCGATCCGGTGACAGTATGCGGCGTCACACATGAGCGCGTCATCCTCGCGCGTGGCAATGGCGGCATTGTTGGCTCAATCAAGACAGAGGATTATTGGAAAGCAAAGCGCGACGATGTAGCAAACGAAACGGTTGCAGGGGCATTGCTCGCACAGATCGCGTATCGCCGAGAGTATGAGGATGCCAGCGAGGATAGGCTGCTTGAAGGTGCTCGCATTATCTCTATTCAGTCGGGGAGCTATTGCGGCTATAAGGACGAATGTCCAAACACGACCGACGCCGCACTTATCACCGGACTTTCTAGGCGCGAGGGTGCCTATGTGATGGTGCCCATATGTACGGACTGCAACATTGAACGACTCAAGAAGTACAACGCCTCTCTCAAAGCAAAGGAGCAGCAATACTCATGAACATCAAATTTGTCACCACGACTGACAGCACGCATATCAAGCTCATCCAGCAAGGCACATCCTTATATGTCGCGCAGCTCCTCGACAACCTCGACCAGGCTGAGCAGACCGTCATCCTGGAAGTCACACAGCAGGAGGTTGCACTTGAAGCCAGGCCATCCGGCACGATCTACCGCATCAGTGGCGCGGCTTACTGGCGAGCCTGGCATGGCAGCGTGGAGCCTGACCTGGCGTGGGCAGGCATGATGGAGGCTCAGGCGGCACTGTCGAGGCAGGAGGCCAACATCGAGGAGACGCTGCTGCTGAACAGCACACCGATGCAGTTGCGTCAGCCTGATCTGGTGTGCGCCTTTGGACCATTCGATCAGGAGGGCAAACGGCAGGACTGTAGCAATATGGCTACCCTGGTCCACATCACGGAGGATATCAACAGGACAAACGGCTATGTCGTCCTACCGATCTGTGAGCGCTGCAACGAGGAGCGGCTGCGTGCGAAGTATGCGGAGCCTCAACCTGATGAGCGCGACAACATCGCCTATCCAATAGGAGTGGAAGGATAACCAGCACAGAACAATCCAGAGGATGAAGATCGTAGTGCGGCAATGGACTGGAACGTAGAGCACGAAGATTATTTGAAATGAATCGAGCCAGCGAAGGGATGTGAAGTTTCCAGTCTGCATATCCCCCTAAGCTGGCTCTAGTCGCCGCCTGTGACGCTTCACAGGTAACACCGCCATGAATAGAATAACACCTGTAGATAAGAACGTCAATGCACCCCTTACTCATCCTGTTCTCCAAGAGGCTCGCCATGAGTAAGGCACAAGAGGCGCAGTCCTCACCACAAGAGACTCATCAGGCCACGCTTCTACGCAGGTTCGGTGCAACCGTGCTCAATGGGGGGTACACCTGTATCCCCAACCTGCTGATGAAATATCAGGCCGAACTTCTGCTCAACCCCACGCAGTTCAACATTATTTGTCACATCTGGATGTCCTGGTGGGAGCACTATCCATACCCTGCAATCACGACAATAGCAGCCAGAATGAACAGGGGACGACGGTGCATCCAGGTGAACTTGCGCAAGATCGAGCAGAAGATCATCGACGAGGCAAGCGGTGAAGTCGTCAGGCCGTCGCTCCTGGAGAGCGTTGCTCGGTTCAATCAACGAGGGCAGACGACCAATGAGTACGACTTTACACGGCTGCTCAGAGCACTTGAAGACCTGGAGATCAACTGGCAGAACGAACGCACAGAGCCAAAAGAGGAGATAGTGTACTCTGTACCCCCCGCGAATCTTTCTACGCAGCGAATCCAGATTCACGGACCCCGCGAATCTGGATTCACGGACCCCGCGAATCTGGATTCGCACAATGAAGACGAATCTAAAAAGACTATAGAATTCGATTCTTCGAATCTTTCGAACTCCAATAAGGAACGCTCGCTTGGCTATACGAATCACTCAGGAGCAAGTGAGCACTATAGCGAAAGGTACGGAGATGCTAACGCATCTCTTGATGGTGAGGGTGAACACGAATCGACTCCGAACGAGAGCAGTAGCCAAGATACGAATCGAAATCGAAATAATCGAAACCCACGGTTTGAGGAAGTGCCGCCCGAAGCAACCGAGCAAGCTAGAACAAGCAAGCGGCTGGCGAGGGAGCGCATTACCAGAGAACTCAAAGACGAGCGGCCACAGCTCCCACCGAGTATGACCACGTTCATCACTGATTTTTCCAGAGAATTCCACGATGAGGCACCCGCATCATCAGTCACAAGGGTTGCACGCGTGGCCGAGGTTGCACGTCGCTCAGGCATGAGCAAGAAGGATTTCATTGATGCTTTATTTGACGCCAGGACACGAACCAAAAAGGGGAATGTGACCAAGCTCACGAAAGACGGCATGCATCGCAACAGCATGCCCTATTTCCTGGAGACGCTGGAGTACCTGGTTGAATATGACATCGCAAAGAGAGAAGGAGCGGAGAGATAACTACCATATTTCTACTGAACAACCTATTTGATAAAAAGTAGAGGAGACTACTATGCAAGTCAACACATTTGTTACCACGGATCTGCCCACATGGGCGGCCAAAACCATGCAGCTCGACGGCTGGGTCGTGCTTGATACCGAGACCACTGGCATACCCGGCGAGATCGTGGACCTTGCCATCATTGACCACACGGGGAAGGTTGTGATGGACCAGCTCATCAAACCGAAGAACCCGATACCGGAGCGAGCAACGGAGATCCACGGCATCACAGACGCCGACGTGTGGGCCAGCCCGACGTTCGCCGACGTGTGGCCGCGCATCAAGGATATCCTTGAGCCATGCCGACGGATCATCACCTACAACGCGAAGTTTGACAGTCAGTGCATGGTGATGACCGCAATCCTCTATGGCATCACGCTGCCGCAGTATCGTTGGCAGTGCTTGATGGAGAGCTACGCCATCCACCACAGCGGACGAGGCAGCAAATGGCAGCGATTGACTGAGGCGTGTCGTCAGCAGGGCGTTGAGATAGGACAGGCACACAGAGCGCTCGCTGATGCGCAAGCTGCGTACAATTTAATCAAGGCCCTCGCCGCAAAGCATCCTCCGGTGGAGCTGCCAGTACAACCGAGCAGGGGAATAGAAATCCTGGACATGGAGAAAGGACCGACGTTTCTATGAACGGTGATATGGGCGATGTGCTGGACCAGGCGCTTCAAGTTGTGGAGAGCATTGAGGCGCGGCACTACCTGAAGAGATCGGCGTATTTCTCGGACCTTGCGATGCGGGAGATGCTCAAGCGGGAATCCGGTGAGCTGCTGCGTGTCAGCTCGACGTTCAGCCTGCATGTCTTCAATCCAGAGGATGAGGCGGAGATCATCACGCTCTGGATTGTGACGATGCTCGACACCTCGACGCTGCGGGTTGTCAACCTGATCTATCGGGAGTGCAATCATGGAAGGTGTGAAGGGCACCTGGTACGGATTATGGATGATAGACCCATCACGAATGATGGGAAGTAAGAAAGGAAGCAACAATTATGGAAAACCTGTACTATTGTGTGAAATGCAAAACCAAGAAGCCTATGAAGGATGCTCAGCGCGTCACCATGAAGAACGGCAAGCCCGCGATGCGTGGCAAGTGCTCGGAGTGCGGGACGACGATCAACGCGATTGTGGCGGCCGACAAGAAGCAGGATCATCAGCAGGTGTAGAGCAGCTCGCCCACGTGGGCGAGGTGAGTATCTCGCCCATGTCGGCGCAACGAACGAAAGAGGGTAGGGGCAATGGCAAAATATGCGGAAGGGACAAACGTAAGTGTTGCTCGATCTCGTGAGGAGATTGAGAAGACTCTGAAGCGATACCATGCAACTGGCTTTATGTACGGGATGCAGGGCAGTAGAGAAGCGGTCGCCTTTGAGATCAAGAAGCGGCGATACCGCATCGAGATTGAGCATCCACCTCCAGAGAACTTCAAGCGGATGAAAAACGGGGGAGTTCGTACAGTGGCACAGCAAGAACAAGCGCAAGAGCAGGAAGTCAAACGATTGTGGCGTGCGCTCGTGATGCTGATTAAGTCGAAGTTAGAGGCGGTCCAGTCCGGGATCGTCACCATTGAAGACGAACTGATGCCGTACACCGTCATGGCGAATAATCAAACGGTGAAGCAATGGCTGGAGCCACAATTGGAGGAACATTATAAAACGGGTGTCATGCCGCCATTTCTTCCAGGGCTAGAAAGTCTACCTCGGCAGAGAAAGCAGATCGGGACTGGCAGCATCATTGAGGGAGAGTTCAAGAGCGAGTAACAACGCTTAGCATATCTTCTACGCTTGCTTCACGCGCTATAAGCATAATGCTACTCTGCTGTGAGCATGGTATACTGACGACTATCTCAAATAGGGGGTAGAGAACCATGATACGAGCAGATGAGGCGGCCCGACTTGCTATCAAGCATGAGATGTGGGATGGGCAGGACCCGCATACGTGCGTTGAGGAGTGCATGGAGTACAATCCCTGCGTTGTGAAGGCCGAGGTGCTTATTCGCGGGAATATCGTTCTTGTCAGGTTCATTGTTGAGCCGCTGTGTGCCGAGGAGCTGCTGCGTGAAGTCGGGCAGCCATGTTATATCTTTCAGCGAGCGATGCGTGTTGAGGCGCGGAAACAGGTGGATCGCTGGATGAAGAGGCTGAAGCGGTCAGGGTTGGAGTGCGTAGTGTTGTGATTAAGGGAGAAGTAGCCATTTTGGGATGTATCCTTATATATCGTTATATATCAATATGTATCACGTAATACAAGGTAAGGGAAATCCGTATGTTCTTAAAGCACACGAGGTATGCCGTATAGTAGTATCCGATGAGACGAACGTGAAGCGTGAGACTGAAAAGGAATAGCAATGAACACAACTGATTGGATTGGTATTGGAAACGTCATAGCGCAACTCCTTGTAGCAGGTGTGGCGATATGGGCGGTAATTGCTTCTCTACGCGCCAATAACAGACAGATTCAGTCAAGTGATAGGCAGGTAAAAGACCAAATAGACGCAAGCAATAAGCAACTGAAGGAACAACTAGAAGCGAGTGACCTTCAAGTTCGCAAGCAGATCGAGGAAAGTCGTCGCCTCGCTACAGAAGAGCGTCAACACCAAAGTCGCCCCATTATGGTTCCCAGGAAAGAGGTTTGTGGAAATGCGGTAACAAATTTTTCTCTGGAAACAGGGCAGCCAGATGAAACCCTCTACGCCTCAGACGGCAGGGTTGATTGGAGTTGGCAGCACGAAATAAGAATCAATGTGCATAACATGGGAAATGGTCCGGCGTTTAATGTCCATGCTATCCTCTATGGCTATGAAGATACATGCCAGAGTCAGTTTGTTTCATGGGATAATGGCCCTATTGAGGAAAAGGGTACAATCGATATACTTCTTGCTCACTCATCAGAGCTACAATTAGTCCATGGTGACTCTGTTGATGGAAAGCACCCACTCTACGATAGATCACTAGACTCACCAACAAATCCATGGGTGTATCGTATCGCATGTCTGAACATTACATATCATGATCTTTTCAGCAAGAAGCACATAAGCATTTTTCATTACACTCTTCAACACCAATGGATTCATGTGGCAACAGAAGAGATCCCTGGGGAACCACCTCTTGACCTGAAAGAACTGAATGCTCAGAAGAAACAAGGTCCGAAATTGTCGGCTCCTCCAGTAATAACTTCTTGAGGTAGAGGATGGTCCTTCATCTCTGTGTAAGAATGGCCTTACATAGGGATGAGGGACTATTTTTTTGTGGCAAACAGTACCTAGGAAGAGAGGTGATGTGATGAAAGTAAGGTTTCGCTCATGGCGGCAGAAAATACAACAACGTCCGCTGAGGTTAGTTGTCATCATTGGAGCAGGCTTGTTAGGGATTGTACTACTTGTGGCCGCTATCGCTGGCTACTTTTTTAATTGGGATTGGACAGGGTTTGGCTCATATATTCCTCCGACTAAAGATAACAACTTCCAACGAGCAAAAACCCTTTGGGATTGGATGCAACTTCTTCTAGTTCCTATTTTGCTCGCCATTGGCGGATTTTGGCTTAATCAAATCCAAAAGAATAGAGAGGAAAGAAGCGCACAACAACGGGCTAAGAATGAGGAAAGAAGCGCACAACAACGCGCCAAGGTCGAGCGAGAAATAGCTGAGTATAACCAGGGAGCAGCGGTATTACAAGAGTACATAGATAAAATGTCGGAACTGCTCCTTGAGAAAAAATTGCGTAAGTCCGCAAAGGATGATGAGATACGCAAGATCGCACGAGCACGCACGTTAACGGTACTTCCTCGCTTAAATAGCGTGCAGAAAAGAAGTATTCTTCAATTTCTGTATGAGTCCAGTCTCCTAGATAAAGACAAGTGTATTGTTGATTTGGCAGAAGCCGATCTTAGCCGAGCTTACCTCAGTAGCATTAATCTCAGCAAAGCTGAAATCAGCAAAGCCAACCTCGACGGAGTTGATCTCACCAGGGCCAATCTTAGTGGAGCTAACCTCACGGGAAGTTACCTTATCAAGGCAGACCTAAACATAGCCAATCTTAGTGGAGCCAACCTTACCGAGGCTAATTTCACGGGAGCCGATCTCATGGGAGCCAATCTCATGGGAGCCAATCTTCACAAAACTTACCTAAGATATGCCAATATTAGCGGAGCTAACCTCACCGGAACTGGAGTTACTGACGAACAACTGAAAACAGCTAAAGGATACCAGGATGTAATTATGCCCAACAGAGCAATACACCCCTAATTACTTGCGTTATATGACACGTTCGCTATCTTTACCTCTAGTAGTGAGAAGCGGCAAACCTTTGGTTCTTACTGACGCATAACCTCACCCAAGTGGCGAACTTAGCTGGTGGATCACATGAAGAGCAGTCAGTTAGAACTTGAGAGACATGGTATAATTGGGTAAGAAATTTTGTTCCATTGCGGAGATGAGAAAGGACTTACTGATGCGAGAGATTGCAGTGGGTGATGCCGTTCGTCTGCATCAGACTGACGGCTCATTTCAACTCTACTTTGTCGTAAATCGTATCTCTCCGACAGAAGTGCAACTCAATACCTTTGATGCAAATGGCTCAACTTTTTATGCTGCTACTGCTCCTGTCTACCGACGCGGTACTCAACCTGGACAGTGGGAACCTACCAATGAAGCAGTACCGGAAAGATTGAGATGGTATGGGGAAAGCTTACGAATGTCAGATCATCCAGCATCACGAGCACTGCATTCCTTACTCACGGTAAAGCTCCCTGATGATATTGAAGAAGTATTCTCGATGGTAGGGCGCATATATGCAGATAAGGATGTGAGGAGTCCTTTTTATGAAGTGCAGCATCGAGACGAACCTTTTAACAATAATGACTACTTTTATAACCTTCTTATGATGGGGGTTCAAGAGGGATTACGGAGTTCACTGTACTTTTTACGACAGTTCTTGCTTTTAGCAAATGAGGTGAAAATACATGGTACTGCTATAGTAGGTGATGTAAAACCATCTCGTAGTGGAGTTTTTGGTGTAGGACCAGGTGTATTAAATGCTGAGTACGAAGGGTTTGTATTGCTCAGTCGTGCAACGTTGGATCGCTTGACCTACTTTCTCAAGTATTATTTTCAAATCAAAAATAACGATCCGAATCTCTACAAGTTTATAGAGCATTTGGAAAAAAAGCACAGAGATGGCAAACGTGCTCAACATCTTATCGAGGTGATAAACCGACACCGCACCTATCTCAATACGCAACTTGTAGGTCAGGGCAAACCTACCGAAAGAAATAGACTTGCTCATCAAGAATATGTTGAGTTTGCATTGCCTAATATTAGGTATAATCCAGATGGCACAGTTCAGGTGGCCTTCGTCTACGGCGAGAATTTGCAGGTCGAGGCGACGGAAGAATTAGCTGATCGGTTTAATAAATTGAAGCTTTTCATCATTGACGTACTCAATGAGTTCTTCACAGAGTAGAAAGAACAGCTTTACACATCTATCCACCACTCCGTATTCCGATCTGCAACGAACTAGCGTTCTACCTTCGGTCAGCAGTTCGGAAAGGAAGATTCTGTTGATCCTCTACGCAGAGATTATTGTGTATCTGTTATACTAGATATAGGTAGATTTGCGTGTCGCCTGGCACTACCGCAGTCCCTCATTTGAGGCTATTCCCCACAGGAGACAAGAGGAATACTTCCGCTACCCTTCGAGCTATAGTAGCAGGCTCCCATCATCCACTGACACGAGCTTATCGCGCAAGGCTCGCTGACCATACCCCCACAGTTCGCGCACCTTGCCGATAACTCGCCCCTTATTTTTGCGTAGGTGAAATAACGTATGATACCCACTGAGACCCCTGATCTGGAGAAGAAGAAATCAGAACCAGGCCCCAATCGTGCGCAGCGCCGCAGTGCGGAACGCTCGTTCAGGCGCGGCAACCGCATGCCTCACTCACTCAAGATGTACCTCATGGTGCAATCACTTGCTCGATGTGGACGATGCAGACGAGCCTTCCTGGGAAGTAGCCACTCTCGCTGCCAATGTAAGGCCACTATGAAGAGAGCAGCCTAAGCAATGCCAGGAACCTATAGCTATGCATCGCCAACTGATGTCAACGGCATTCCGGTCGGAAGCGGCCTGGTTCCCAACGTGGGACTTGAGGCGACACAGGGGTTTCAACGCGGCACTGATGCCAACAGCGTGCCATTTTTGGGACTGTATACGGGCGATATCGAGACGGCTGGCTATGCTGCGATCACCTCCATTCCCGCCAACACGAACGCGGGAGCTGATACTGTCATCACCTTCACCAATGGCTCACAGCGCGAAACGCTGGTCAATTATTCATCAGGCATGCTCTGGTATAGCTTCGATACCTCCACAACGGTCGCAGGCTCAAAGGTGTTTCAGTTGCCACCGGGGGCAGGGATCTATTCCTTCCCCAAGCAATGCTCGTCGCTGCATCTCTATACAGTCGCCGCGACACCGATCAACGCCGTCGCGCCCAGCACGAATTACATTCTGGTCGGAGGCGCGATCTAATGCCAGTCAACGTTGCGCAGATGCGTGCGCCCATTTTTGTGAACGCCGCGGACTATGGAGCACAACCTGACAATGGCACAGGCATAGATAGTACAACCGCGATTCGGGCGGCACAGGCAGCGGCGAACGCAAATGGCGGGGGAGTCGTATTTCTTGGGCCAGGCACCTTCATTCATTCCGGTCTTCCTGTGTATAACAAGGTCCACATTCTCGGCTCAGGTTATAGCGCGACCATCCTCCAACTCAAGAATGGAGCCAACCAGGACTGCTTTTATGGCACCGTCAACGGCTATACAGGCCAGATGGTGAATATCGCGGCGGCCTACGGGACTGGCTTAGTTGGAGGCAACTATAACTGGTCTATCAGCAATCTCAGCATTGATGGCAACAAGGCCAATCAAACAGCGGCCAGCTACGGTATACGTGTCTATGGCTATGGCTACCTGCTGCAAAACCTGAGAATCTATAACTGCTATTCCGATGGCATTTATAGCGACTGGAATGGTGGCAGCAATTCGCCCGGCCAGGACTCTATGGAAGCCGTGTGGAGTGATATCAAGGTGCATGGCTGCGGGGGCGCAGGCATACGAATGGCAGGCCCGCATGACAGCCAGTGGGATGCTATCATCTCCTATCAGAATACGAGCCATTCCTTCCACGTCGGGCCGAATGCGACAGGGCTGCAAGGTGCGACAACGCACGGCTGGGGGCCACAAGGCAGCACTGCACTGGCATGGCTCATCGAAGCGTCGCTCTGTCAGTTCGTCAATTTCGAGGGTGAGGGCAGCCTGGTATGCCAGGTCGTGATGCTGGCCGGGCAGAACGTCATCAAGAGCGGCGACATCTATGCAGCAGGCACGCTTACCGCCTCCGGACTGAAACTTGGTCAACAGGCCGCGGATGCGACATTTGAAGGTCAGGTCTTAACAGGGGCACAGTACAGCGGCGGCAACAATATCTCCGTGCTGTTCTCACAGTGCCAGGGAGCCAACGGCACCGTCTGGTTCGCGGCTGATGGTGGCAACAATATCATCATCTCGCCAACGTATCAGACCGCGGGCAAGGTCTATACCGGCAATCCACAGACCTACAACAGCGTCTACATCATTCCTCAAAATGGACTGGCTTCGGACTATACGCCACAGACGCAGGGCTTATTCTGTATCGGCGGTCCACTGCTGCAACTCTTTGGAGCACAGACCGTCGGCATGAGCAATGTGGCAACGCTTGCTACAGGCGGCACGATCTACACCAATGGCGTGCGCGTGGCGCGTGTTACAGCAGCAGCCAACGTGACTGGCATTCTTTTGCAAGCACCCTCGTTCGTACCAGGCAATACGACGTATCAAGTCACGGTCATCAACGAGAGCGCGTTTACTGTCACCTTCGCAGCAACAGGCAGCAATGTGGCCGATGGAGCTAGCGACGTGATCCCCGCGACGGCAGCACGCGACTTCGTTTGGGACTCCGCAACAAATCTTTGGTACCCATGCCGATGAGTATAACCTACGTCGTACGAGCATTCGGCAGCACGCTCATTCTCAACACAACGCCGCCACCAGCACCAACACCAAGCAGTGAGGCGATTCTTGTTCAGGCATTCGCCAGAGATGGAGTAGCACGAGCCACCGCTAGAGATGGACGTGCGCGGGCGTATGCAAGGGATGGAGTGGTCAGAGCAACAGCAAGGGATGGACGTGTGCAGGCCAACACGAGAGATGGAATAGCAGCAGGAAGGGGGCATTGATGGCAATAACACCGTGGTACGTGGGACAGCTCGCGCCAGTCCTCACGATACAACTGGTGCCCGATAGCGGACAGTTCAACATAGCAGGACTCACCACCGCGAACTTTTCGCTGACTGTTCATAATAGTGATAGTGGAGTGGATACAGCAGGTGCGGGCACGTTCGCAAACCTCCAACCTGCGGCCACATCAGGCTATGCGCCCGCATCCATCCAGTACCAGTTAGCGGCAGCCGATGTCGCAACCTCCGGCAACTATCATCTCTTCGTGAATGCGCAACTGCCCAATGGCCTCATGGTGTTTGATCTCGGTGTGTGGCAGGTTCTCGTAAAGTAGTAAGTAAGGAAACAACCATGCGTAGATTTGTATTGAACAGGAGCCAGGACGTTACAGGCATCTCAGGAACTGGTGTCATCCTCAATGGCGTTGAACATATACCTGGTGGACTATGCTCCGTTTACTGGCCTAAGTATGGCACCACCGGACAGTATCCTAGCATGAAGGTGCTTGAGGCGATCCACTGCTATAACGGCAATGCTGTTGTTGAGTGGCTTGATAATCCCGATAGGAACTGTGAGTATTGCGATAACGCCGATGCATACGAAATGAACGAGATGGACCAGGGACAACGCACAGGAAACGTGACGGCGATCTGTAAGGATTGCTGGTATTCAGGAGTGCAGTTGGTGTTTCACGAACCCCATCAATAGGACCATGTTCACGATGATTGACACCCCTCAGAAAGTACGCTATAGGTGAACTAACATGCATTAGTTCACGTATATATGTGTTAGTTCTGGCATCATTTTGAGGGGGAGTATGGCAATGGAAAATGAGGGTTTTGGGCACGATCTACAACTCTATCAGGGAGACAATTACAGCATCGACCAGATACGGGCAGCCTGGTTAGATGCGAAGTTTCGCAAGTCCAAATCTGAGAAGACCCGCAAGGCATACGAGGATACCTTTGATAGTTTTCGGGTAACGCTTCAAAGCTTTGGCTTAGACCTCGACCGAGACCCGGTGCAGATTAGTCTCGTCGCACAAGGTTGGGCCGCGAGGCGATCACCAGGCGCGAGCCGCGAAGGTGATGTCAAAGAGAATACCTATAACCAGCGGTTAGCGACTATCAGCAGCTTCTATACCTATGCACACAAGCACCGGATGCTACCAGGTGAGAACCCGATTGAAATGGTTGAACGCGCAACAGTGCAGGAGTATGCCAGTGCCGAGGCATTAGAGGCCAAAGAAGTCGAAGCGGTACTGAAAAAGATCAATCGCAAAACATTAGTTGGCAAACGCGATTATGCCCTTCTCTCGATAGCGCTCCAGACTGGGCGACGTGCGCAGGAGATAGCCGGTATCCATTATGGACATCTCACCATTAAGGCAGCCACCAACAGACAGGGCGAGCGGGTGACAGTGTTCTTTCCCCGGCTCAAAGGAGGCAAGTCGGCGAGCAACGTCTTAGAGGGTGGAACCTCGGCAGCTCTACTAGACTACCTCCAAGCCCTGTACGGCTCAGAACTAGGCATCTTGCCCCATCAAGCGCCGCTCTGGATCTCACTTTCTCGCAATGGCACAAAGGGGCAACCCATCGGTGTGAAGGCGTTAGAGGGCATCTGCAAAAAGCGCTGCGGCTCTAGCAAGTTTCACTTATTGCGCCACACGTTCGCGGTGAACATGGAGGAGGCAGGCGCAAAGGTGTCGGAGATCAAAGAGAAGCTGGGCCACAGCACCGGCACCGATACGGGCAGGTACTTAGATCACTTTAAGAGTTCGACAAACAAACATGGGACAAAGCTAGAAAGTATGTACGGTATCACCACTCCTGAGGAGAGCGAAGAGTAGATGAAGTTTGCCTATGCAGACCCACCATATATAGGTCAGGCGCGTAAACATTACGGGCGAGAAGAGGTTGACCACGAGGAGCTTCTCACTAGACTGGTAAGCGACTATCCTGATGGTTGGGCGCTTTCCTGTACATCGGTGAGCTTACCTGTCCTCTTGCAGTGGTGTCCGCAGGGGACACGTATAGGAGCATGGGTCAAACCATTCTGCTCATTTAAGCCAGGCGTCAATCCTGCATACGCATGGGAACCTGTACTGTTCTATGGAGGCCGTAAACGCACACGGCAGCAGAAGACGATACGCGACTGGTGCAGCGTCAATATTACGCTCAGGCGTGGATTGTCAGGGGCAAAGCCTGAAGCCTTCTGTTTCTGGCTCTTCGATGTCCTTCATCTCGAGCTGGGCGATACACTTGATGATATTTTTCCAGGAACCAATGCAGTGAGTCATGCGCTGACAAAATGGTTGAGCATGGAAGCATCGAAGCGAGAGGAGCAAAGAGCATAATGGCACCACGTAGCAAGGAGAAGCGCATCACCGAGCAGATCAACCCCACTGCCTTCTCTGGCACTCCCAGCCAGGAAGATCAGTTGTGGGGGCGCATCGCCACGGGCGGCGAGGAAGACTATTACTGGCGGCGCTTATCGGACAATTTCTACCAAAAAGATTTAATTCCTAGCACCTATTTAGAGATTCACAATGCCTGTTACGAGGCATATAACGCCAATCCTATCGCCTTCTCTATTGTTGAAATGACCACCAGCTTCGTGCTTGGCAAGGGCCTCACTATTTCCGCGGCCAATCCACGCGTGCAGGCACTCCTGGACGCATTCTGGCACGACCCGAAAAATCACATGGACGAGCGCGTGTACCTCATCTGCAACGAACTGGCGCTCTATGGTGAGCAGTTCATACACTTTTTCATCAACAAGTATGATGGCTCCGTGGTCATTCGCCAGATCGACCCATCCTTGATAGACGAGATCGAGACCGATCCTGAGGATGTCGAGAATCATCTGCGCTACCACCGTCGCCCAATTGGTCAAGTCATGTCTGCCACTGCTGACGATCCCGCGGCATTCGACCCCAATCGCACGCAAGACACGCAAGGCGACTGGTTCGACGCTGGCACAGAGGTCATACAGTTCGCGATCAATAAAGTGTCAAACGCCAAACGTGGCAAGAGTGACCTGGCTACCCTCCTGCCTTGGTTACGTCGCTATAAGGACTGGTTGACGGATAGAGTCAGAATCAATAAGTATAAGGGCGCATTCTTATGGGACGTGACGCTCAAGGGCGCAGACCGCAAAACCATCAACGCCAAACAGATGGATTACTCGTCGCCACCAGAACCAGGCAGCATCATCATCCACAACGACGCCGAGACCTGGACCGCCGTTGAGCCTAAGATCAATAGCAGCGACGCTAGCGAAGACGGCAGGGCGATCAAGCTGATGGTGGCAATGGGTGCAACCATACCAGAGCACTTCTTGAGCGATGGTGCCAATGGCAACCGCGCGACGGCTGCCGAAATGGGGCTTCCTACCATGTTGAAATTTCAGCGTCGGCAGAAGGTGATGCGCTATTTGCTGAGTGCCATTCTCGATAGAGTCATCGAGGAGGCCCGCAAGGTCGGTAAAATTGGTCCACGCATCAATACCTCGTATGAGATCGTGTTTCCAGAGTTCGACCCGGACGACGTGGGCATGATTGGGCAAGCGCTTAACTACATCGCTGGTGCGCTTACTACCGCGAAGTCGCAAGGATGGATCAGCGACGAGACCGCGATGCGTCTGCTCTTCAAGAGCTTCAACGAGGAAGTGAACATTCACGAGGAACTTGAGAAGATCAAGACGCAACCACAGGCAAAGGAGGCACCACCATGAGCCAGTACCCAATTGTTGATTACCTGCCACAGTCCGATGCGGTCACGAGCTACTACGGCATTACTGATCCATTCGGCACAGGCGGCAGCTCCGGTATTGCCAATCCATTTGGCGGCGGCTCAGGAGGCTCTCGCTTCGCAGGAGTCGCGTCGCATCACAGTCGCGCACATCACAGCAGCCATCCACGGCACGCGGGCCATCACGCGGCTCGCAGCCACCACAGCCACCACAGTACGCATCCACGGGTCCATAAGCCACATGTCAAGCATATCAAATTCCACAAAGATCCACGCATCGAACAGCAGCCATTCTAGGAGATCATTCCATGCCACTTGATAGTCGCAAGATCGCGCACATTCAGGCTCTTGTGCCAAAGACGTTCGCTGGAAGGCAGAAGACGGTGGTGTTTGTCTACCAGAATGCAGGGGCATACAGCTATACCGCGATCTCGGTCATCTTTCGACCACAGGCAGTCGTCGAGCCACAGATACCCGACCCGTCAGGAGGCGCTCCACGACTCCGGGCCGATATGGTGCTGCTCGCGCCACTTGGCACCAACTTTACAGGCGTGGTCTACATCGCCGACACGACCACCGCAACCGCCGCAGCCGTTCAGTCGGCGAAGAAGTATGAAGTCATCGAAGCGGTTCCTGCTGGCATTGTGCCGGGCGGGACGCATATAGAAGCTCAGTTAAGGAGATTACGATGAATCCAGATTACCCTATGCCACCTGGTGGCAAGATGCCTGACCTCAACCTGGCAGGCATCGATGGGTGGATGCCTGATGTCGCGTCAGGAAGCAGCATCGAGTGGATGCCCACACCACCTAAACCCCCCATTACCTGGCCCACGCTTTCAGGAAGCCCCGATCTAGGAGGCGTCGATCCTGGCAACATCATCCCTGACCTCAACCTGGCAGGCGTCGATGGCGTACCAGCCCCGGATGTAGTCGCAATGCCGAGCACATCCAGCCAGGTACATCTCCCGGATTATGGCGTGCCTGATATGATGGTGCCAGGACTACAGGCAGGGCGAGACCTCACTGGCCCAGGCATTGACCAGCTCCCCGAATGGAACGCTGACCCGATGACCCCGGACCTGTCGGAATATCGCCATCCTCACGGCCTCGATATTATGCAGCCATCCGTCGGCATGAGTCCCGATCCACTGGTTGCATTCGATCATCCATATGGACTCGACATGATGCTCAATGATGTGACGCAGCCTGACCCGATGGTTCCCGATCTGCAACATCCCGATCTGACGCAAGAGGTCCACATGAGCACACGACCAGGAGACCTCGACACGTCGGCGCTCAATGTGATGGATGGCTCACAGACCGCGCAGCTCATCAAGGATAAGGACTATCCCGAAGTCCAGATGGATCAGCGCGGCTACAACAATACGCGCAGCCGTCACATGACGATGATGATGGATGGATTGCGCGACGAGGAAAAGTAGCATGACCAAGATGCAAGAAACTCAACTCCACATTGAGGGCCACATCATCGAAGGTCAGACGCTTGACCAGGCAGGCCACGAGGTACGCGCCACGATCATTCAAGGTGGCACATCCAAGAATGGCTACAGTTACGACCAGGCCGCGCTGCAATCCATCGCTACCATGATGGAAGGCGCGCACGCCTACGCCGATCACGCACGTTCATCGGCTGACAGCATCAATAGGTCGGTAAGGGACATAGTAGGGTTCTACAAAGATGCGCAATTCATTCCTGATGGGAATGGGCGCGTAGACGCCACGCTGCACATCTTTGAGGCTGCATCATGGCTCTGGTCTCTCATACAAGAGGCATCACAGGTCGGACGACCTGAACTGATTGGCCTCTCCGTTGATATCCTCGGCCAATGGTCTCATGACCAGAACACAAAGGCCAAGCAGGTCAACAACGTCGTTTCCCTCCTCTCGTGTGACGTGGTTACACGACCTTCGGCGGGTGGAGCATTCCGCCGAATCCTCCACGACATGTCTGAAGATGAAGATGTGTCAACAAATCTTCCACAACAAGGAGAACAACCCCCAATGCCTGATAAGACGAAAACTACCCCCAACGAGGCAGAGCAGGCGCAAGCCTCCAACACTACAGCCTCAACCGCAATTCAAGAAAGTACCACCAGCACTCCTACAGCACCAACCACAAGCCAGATCCTGGAGCAGCAGCAATTGCTAGAGCAGCAGCGCCTGGAAGGTGAGCGCATGTTCGCGCAACTTCGACTTGAGCGCGCCTCTCTCTCACTGGAGCGCCGCTTACAGGAGAGCATTCTGCCCGATGCGGTCAAGGCCAACATCAAAGCGAAATTCGCTGGACGCGTCTTTGAGGATGCGGAGCTTGAGGCCGACATGACCGCCTCGATCAACATGATGGCGCAATTGACCAGAGATGGTTTAGTTCGTGGAAACGGCTACGATAAGAGCCAGGTCACAGGTATGATTAGCGAGGCTGAGAAGGTGCAGGCCGCGTTTGATAGAATGTTCGATTTGGATATTGACACCACGAAGCTCGGCAACATCAATCCATTTAGCAGCATTCGTGAGGCGTATGCACGCGTAACGGGCGATGCCTCACTCATGGGCGGCATCACTGACAGAACCAGCCTTGGGAACATTCGCGTGAATGAGAGCGCACCCATCGGGCGCATCTCCGAAGCTGATACCACCACAGCCAGTTTCTCGTACTTGCTCGGCACATCCATGAATAAGCGCCTGTTGAAAGACTATCAGGCGTGGCCTGCGGAATGGCAGAAATTTTGTACGATCAGTCCGGTGCGCGACTTCAAACAGCAATCGAGAGTTCGCTTCGGAGCATTTGGCAGCTTGCCAATCGTCGCTGAGGATACCGCATACTCAGCAGTCACGCTGACAGATAGCGCGGCCACCTATGTGCCACAGAAGCGCGGCAACCTGGTCACGGTCTCACGCGAGACGATCATCAACGACGATCTCCAGGCGATCAAGCAGATCCCGACCAAGTTGGCAGTTGCCGCAGCCTATACACTGGCTGAGTTCGTGTATGGCTTCTTGTCCGCGAATCCCAACATCTACGATGGGAATCCTCTATTCACCATAGGCGGTGCTCATAACAACCTTGGAGCAGCAGCACTCGCCACAGCAGCGATGCAGAGCGGTATCACCGCCATGCGCGAGCAGACCAACTACGCTGGCAAGCGCATCGGCTTGCGTCCACGGTTCCTCGTAGTGCCACCCGAACTGGAATGGCAGAGCATGGTTGTCACGAAGTCGGCTGGCGTGCCAGGCAACAACAACAACGACATCAACCCGATGCTCGGCTACCTCATGCCGATCATCAGCCCACAGTTGTCGAGCGCAACGCAGTGGTTCCTCATTGGAGACCCAAGAGAGATCGACACTATTGAGATCGGGTTTGTCGGTGGGCAGGTCAATCCCGCGCTGTTCATCCAGGATCAGCCGCTCTTTGGCCTCAACTTCACGCAAGATGCAATTTCGTATAAAATCAGGCACGAATACGGTGGAGCAGTCGTCGATTATCGCGGCCTCTATCGCGGCATCTAACTCCTGAAGCTCTATCAGGTAGCAAGCAGGCGTATCACATCTATGGTATGCGCCTGCTTAGTCAGGAGATACACAGATGTTTTTTGACCAGAACGGGAATCTGCTGGTCTCTGCCGCGCCAAACAGTGGCAGCATCATTGATATCAGTGATCGAGCAGGGCGCATTGTCGGGCATGTGGTCGTCGATAGCGGCAGCATCACCGTGACGAGCGCGATCCCCACCGGATTTAACCTCATCGGAAGTGTGAACATTGCCGATAGCTCCAACTCCTTCAAGGCACAGGTTGATGCCGCACTCTGCCTGCTCGTCTCAACAGGAGGCGCAACCAAAACAGCTATCGCGGCTGGTGCCGCGGCGAACACTGTTGTGAAAGCATCGGCGGCTCGCCTGGCACGCGTGCTCGTCACGGCTGTCGGCACCAACGCCATGCTCATCTACGACAACGCCACCACCGGAAGCGGCACAATCATCGGTGTCATTCCAGCCAACGCCGCAGTCGGCTCGGTGTACGACTTCAGTATGCCCGCTGCCAATGGCATCACCGTCGCTGGCAACGCTGCCAACCCAGGCGTCACGATCAGTTACTCCTAATCCCGACCTGCAACGAACTATCGTTCTACACAGTCAGCAGGTCGGAAAGGAAGACTCCTAATCTGTATTCATTACCCAAAGAAAGGAATCAGCAGCATCATGCTTGATTTACTAGAACTGACCTATGGCCGCTACAACGGCGGCCAGGTTGCCCCTATTGGCAGCTACCTCAACCCACGCACGCTCGCCATTGTGCAGCTCGCAGCCGATGGCAACCTGCCACTGGATGGCACCTTCTGCCGCGTCGATCCCTCGGCCACGCAGACCTTCGCGGTCATCGCCACCAACCTGAACGCGCTGCTCGGCACCAGCTACACGGCTGCTAGCTTCCACGCGCAGGGCGCAGGCGACATTATCGCCAATCCTGGCAGCGCCAGCAACGACGCCTAGCTGAGCGAGACGAGAGAGGAGCGCACAATGGCACAGGTCATCAAAAGAGCTCTCATCATGAAGTTCTACCCGGCCTCCTACACCGCTGATGTCCTCATCCTGGAGGCCACCAGTACACAGCTTCAGGGCGTGCCGATCACCACGCAGGCCGACGGTACGTCCGCGCAGCCTGGTGCCTTGTGCGCTCTGCTTCTCTTCGATGAACAAAATCTCAGTGACGGATGCATTCTCGCCATCTACGGCAATGCGCCAAGTCAGCCGCCAGGTCGCACCGTAATCGTCCCCGGCTACCAGCAGTTCAGCAATGTGGCGATTGCAGCAGGAGTGACGCAGACCTTCTCACTAGCGGGTGGGAGCTCTGGCATTCCTGTAGGGGCGCTTGGAGTGCTATTCAAAGCGTTTTACGGAAGCACAGTTGTAGGGGCCTATGTCAATATGGCTCCGCATGGCGGCAGCATAGGCAACTATGTGACCATCGGCAATACGCAGGCTGCCAGCCAATCCGTCAACGGCAATGGAGTGCTTCCGGTCGATGCGAACGGCCAGATCGACGTGCAGGCCAACGCTGGGACCTGCAACGTCACATTGAACACATATGGATATGTGATCTGAACAGGAGCAACGTATGGCAGAGCAACAGAAGGAAAACAACGATACACTTATCCGAGCCAATCGCCAGATCGAGCGCATCGAGAGCCTCGTCGATGAGTTGCTTGCGGACTTCTCTATCGCGGATATGAGTCCAAAGGAGCGACTGGACGCGGCTGTGAAGCTCATGAGCCAGCAGGGGCGCATGCTCATGATTCGACAGACATGCGAGGCAGGGATGCCGAACTCCACCACCAACATCATTCTCGCATCCATCCAGCGGCAGATGCGCGGAGAAATAGCAAACAGTCTAGCGAGCATTACAAGTGTAGATGGAGATGAGTAGACAATAGCCTATCTACGAGGTATGCTACATCTCTACTATGATAGTGGAGAAAGAAGGCGTTCACATGAAGATAGGTATTCTCGACGACAACCAGGACATCCGCGACATTCTCTGCCTCGCTGTAGAGTTGGAGGGACATCAGCCAAGGAGCTACAACGACGCGGCAGAACTCATCCGTGACATAGCTTCCTTCGACCTCATCATTGTTGATCTCTGCATTCCTGGTCAGCTTCCTGGAGAGCAGGTTATCGAACGAGCAAGAATATTCAGGAATGACATCCAAGCTATCGTGATATCCGCTCTCTCAAGCTCAGAAATTGCTGAGCGCACAAGAGCGATCACAGGCATCCGTAGGCTTCAAAAACCATTCCGACTAGCAGACCTCATAGGATTGATTGACAGATATGGCACGAACCCTCAGCAGCACCCTCACGACTGCGCTCAACGCCAACACTCGCAGGCCAGCCGTATCACTGACGGCTGAGGACCACATAGCGCACTTTAGCTTGTATCAGTCTCCGAACAATCCCGATGCCTACAATGACGCCGTGATTGCCCCGGATAGGAGCATCGTGCGCGCGATGGTGACGCGCAACGGATTCAACAGCACTGCGTCCTACCAGAGAATCACCGACCCGACGAACGCGAGCCAGTGGCTCAACTGGACCAACTTGCCAGGCACCAACGGCACCATGTTCCAGGATGGCGGCTGCGCGATCAGCGTCAATGGCTCGACAGTGAGGATATTCGTGCAGCAGGGTACAGGCGGCAACGCGCTCTACAACTGGTATAGCAATGACAATGGCGTGACGTGGTTGCAGGGTGTCATCCTCAGCCCACCAGGGGGCGCACTCATCAAGGGCATCGGCAGTTGCGGCAATAATGACGTGTTCTTCATCTACGACATCAGTGGCGGCGAGGCCATTGGCGCATCGCTCTATACAACTGGATGGTCCACGATCAAGACGTGGACACTGCCAACCATCGCGGGAGGCGCGGGCCTCGATGCGTGGTACGGCAGTCCAGGGCCAAGCGGCATCTATACGATTGTGTATAGCGATGGCTACAGCCTGAAGAGTTGCACCTATAACCCGACCTCGAATGTGTGGGCAACGGGGCCAGATGTCGCCAGGGGTACAAGCACCGCCATTGCTCGCATTGCGCCACATCTCTCCTACGATACCTCAACAGGGCTGATTTCATTGGTCAGTGTGGAGCAGGATAGCGGTTTGATTACCGGCTCGGTGTACAGCTACCCGCGGATTCGACAATCAGCGGACCTCACACACTGGTCGAATGGATTGATCTTGCACGCCATGACTGGCTGCAACTATGGCGCGAACTTTCTCGCGCTGCCAGCACCGAATACAGGGCCAGCAGGGGCGAGATACTATATCACCGCGAAAGCACAGACGTTCAGCGCGCCGATGTTCAGCCAGGCCAACGCGAATCAATATGCGGATCTCAGTGCCGCTATCCTGTCCTATACGCGCACAGAGCACGAAGGCAGGCCATCGCGGTTGGATGTGCTGCTTGATAACAACAAGGGTGTCTACAGCAGCCTGGTCAATACAGGCAGCGGAGCGGCACCAATAGGGCCAAATACGACACTTGTACTGTCAGAAGGCTACTTGACTGGCAGCCCACCAACCACAAAGGAAGTCGTTGCCACCGGACGCTACCACGTGCAGCAAATCCTCTTTGAGAGAAGCCCACACGAGAACAGGATACGCATCATTGCCCATGATGTGAGCCGTAATCTCGACCTGGAGTCACGCTTCCAGATCACCTACACCAATCAGACCGTTGCATGGCTGGTGACAGAGATGGCCGCACGCGGAGGATTGTTCTCAGTGGTCTTGCCAGCCACCACGCAGATGAGCCAGGTCATCCCGACCTTTACGCTGCACGCCGCGCAGAAGTATCGGCAGGCGCTCGATGAGTTGTGTACGATCTACGGCCTGGTCTATTTTCTCGACCAGGCTGAGACGCTCCAGGTCATCGAGCGCAACAGTGGAGCAGCATCTGTGTGGGCCTATCAGCCAGAGGTTGAACTGATCGCCTTTGGCACCGACGATCTGCGCGCGAATCACGTTATCGTGAGCGGCAAGCCACCAGTTGGAGGACAACTGGGAGCTTTGACGACAGCCGAGGCGTATGACGACCCCAATATCACGGTTGTCGGCATCGAGCGGATGCTGCACCACACGGATCAGAAGCTGACCACCACGGCACAGTGCTCGCTCAAGGCACAATTTCTGTTGGCCGAGGAGCAGCGCGCCCAGGTCGGCCATGTCGTGACGGTGCCGCTCAATCCAGCCTTGCAGTTAATTGATGTCGTGACGCTCACGGATAGCAATCCTCCTACTGGCTCAGGGCAGAGCGGCACCGTTCGCATCATCGGCACAAAGGCGACGTATGACCCGCAGAAGGCGGACTATGATATGTCGCTGACGCTCGAAGGTGCATAGGCTCATCCTTATACTGTAATCAGGGCGACGCTTCTCTTTTCTTTCATGGCTTTTCTACCAGGGTGAAGCGTTCCCCGATCCTCTCACTCTTCCCCATACTATCCCCACAAAAGAGGCACCTCATGATTATCCTCAAAGACTTCCCCAACAACAATCAACTGACCGATGGCGATCCCAACTATCTCTATGATTGCGTCCCAACAACCATCGCCGACGCACTGCAATACCTCAACGGCAAGAAATACACCGGAGGTATGGTCAAAGATGCTGTGTATGGCCGGGACTACAAAGGCGTGACCGCCGCAGATCGCTATGTCGATTACTGCGCAGCGCAGGGCGTGAAGTTGTTTAACACGAAGGGCGACGGTAACAGCCTGGTCAAGATCATTCGGGAGCAGCTCGCACTGGGCAGACCAACCATCATCACCGAGCCAGATCCGTATGTGGCTGCATCGCTTGGATGGAGTCATGTCGTGGTGTGCTACGCCTGTGATAAGGATGGTCCAGGAACGCTCACCATGCGCGATCCATTCGGCGCGCATGATGCAGTGCATTCAGATGATGAATGGGCCGCGCTCTTTGAGTATGGCGAAGTCTGGACGCTTGGGCCTCTGCACGACAATCCAGCACCACAGAAGGAGACACCCCCACCTATGACCACTTTAGAACGACTTGTCGCGGCAGGTTGGCACGACGATGAAAAGGCTGATAAGCTCACAGCGCCCAATGGCAAATACTTCACCAAGGGCTTCCGTAAGGCTGTGCTCAATGAGCCATTCTATGATCTCGCGGACTTGCCCCTTGAAAACGAGCATCCATGCGATCAAATGGAGTTCGGCAATCCCAACATCGAGCCAGGTACACAGCAAATATGTGAAATGACGACCTGGGAGTGGACGCCTAAACGCGGCATCTTCAAGATGTATACAGGTCAGGAGATCATGGCGCTGCGCAAACTGGTACAGGCTCATGAGCAGAATCCACTCCTACCGCCAGCGATCCACGACGAATTGACCACGGCTGCGCAGGAGATGCAGCACGCTCTCAACGATCTCAGCACTGCCATCAACCGCCACTAGCACCCTCTCACTTTACACTTCACAAGGAGGCTATTCCTATGGACATTCAGGCCATCATTCTCGATCTCATCCCAGTGCTTGTACCCGCCATCGTTGGCTACCTGGTCATCCTCTGCAAGTACATCCTTGCGAGATTGCCAGAGAACCAGCACGCTATTGTCACACAGGTTGCTCAATCAGTGGTCAACGCTGTTGAGCAAGTCTATGGACCAGCAGCAGGCACAGACAAGAAGACCATCGCCGAGAATCGTATTTTAGACATCTTGAAGGCCATGCATATCACGATCTCACCTACACTCATTGATGTAGCGATTGAGGCCGCTGTGTACGCGCTCAAGCAGGATACAAAGGATGCAGGGCCTTCGCCAGTTGCGCCAGTAGCATCCGCAGCGAAAGCCGCGTAAGATTATGTGCGAGCAGGAGAGAGAAGAGATCAGTCAAGCTCTGCGCGTCTTTGAAGCGGCCTTGTCACGAGGCAAATACCTGGACCGCAATCAGGACATCGACCGCAGCGACGACCCACAAGGCGATGCGTACGACTATTCTGGCACCTCGACAGTCTATTGGAGCATCATTGGCGAGCATCCCTGCCCGGTGTGCTTGATGAACGCGGACGCGGGAGAGATTCGCTTAGGAGATCTGTTCCCAAGCGGCCATAATGCGCCACCAGCACATCCGAACTGCTCATGCATACTACGCGATGGCAACGACGACGAGCCGATCTACCTGGATGACTCGATCCCCATCGAGGGCGAAGGCAGTGATCGAGGCGAGACGACAGGAACACCACCGCAAGGAGAAACCTTCCGTATCCCCAGGCGAAAGGATACGTTCATCGTCAAAAGTGCAGGGAGAAAGTGATGATTTTATCCGATATTGAGGCAGCGGTACGCCTCGACCTCTTTGATCCTGCCAGCGCGACACAGCGTTGGCAACTCGCCGACATTGATCGAGGCATTGATAAGGCCGTTGATCGCTACAGTGCGTACTATCCCAACATCGCCCAGGTCGATATGAGCACGCAGCCTTACCAACGCACCTATCCCTATCCGAGCAGCTTTAATGCCAACTATCCGGTGTTCTGGATCGAGCGCATTCTGTACCCATTACAGGTCTATGGCAGCCAGTTTCTCCCACCGACGAGTGGGCCAACGCTCACAGCCATTGCAGGCTCAGGATTAGGAGCAGGCATCTATCAGTATGCTGTGTCCTGTTTGAGTCAGGGCGGAGAAACAACACCATCGCCGGGAAGCACAGTCACAACGACCAGCGTAAACGGCAAGGTGCAACTTACCAACATCCCGACCTCGCCAGCACAGCCAGCCATTCCTGGCATCGCCACGAACCAGGTCATCGGCAGAAACATCTATCGCTCACTTCTCAATGGCTCGATCCTGTATTACCTGGCGACGATCCCCGACAACACAACCACGAGCTACACGGATAGCGCAGCCGACAACACGCTCACAGGCATGCCGCAGCCGCCAAAGGTAAACACCAGTGGCGTGATGTTCTGGCCGCCGATTGAGAGATCATTCAACGAGTTCTCGAATTTGTTCGACTCAACAGCAGCACTTGCGGCAGGGGGCAACATGGGCATCAATGGAGCCATTGGTCCGAGCGCGGGGCCGACAGGAACGATAGAGCCAGCGTTTACGCTCCAGCTCTCCACAGCAGAATTACCAAAGGACAGCACGCTCATCATGCGCGTGTTCTACGCGACGAAGCACCAGCTTGACGCGAACGGCTCGACGATCCCGGAGATTCACAGAGACATCATTGCGCTTGGAGCCACGGCCTACTGCATGGAAGCCTACAGCATCCCGACGAACGATAACTTTGACTTCCAGGATGGCGGCCTCAGAGATCGCGTTGACGATACCAAGATACCGCTCGCGTGGGCAGCAGCTACAGCCGCGAAGATGCAGCAGTTTGAGACGAGATTGCTGGAGATCAAACAGCAGCGCGACTTTGCTTCATCGGCTCGTGTGAGATGGGGCGACATTCCCTACAGGTGGAACAGACTGTAGACCATCGTGAGGAGAAACTATGTATAACCTTCTGAGCATCTTCAACCTGGTCATCTCACTTGCTGTCATACTGGGTAGCATCCTCGCGTTCAAGCATGGCTTCACGCGTACAGCAAACGAGATCCAGGAGCGCGTCATCAATGCCCTCAATAGCGAACTGGCCTCTCTGACGCACCGGCTCGATAGCCTGGAAAAAGAGAATCTGCGGCTCAACCTGGTCTTGAATATCATCATCAATGCCATGAAGCGCAAGAAGATCCTCATCAACATCGAGGCTGATCTGATTAGCATTCAAGATGAGATCAACGGCGAGACCGTGACCGAGCGCATCCAGGAGGAGTCACACAGTGGCTAGCATAGGCGTTGACGCCGAGATTATTCTGGATGGAACAGGCTACTTCATCAAGCCAGGCTCGTATATCATGAAGCAGCCGCGTGTGCGCAAGGCGACCATTCGCGCCGATGGTGGAGAGGCATACGTTGACCTGGGGCCAGGGAAGCGCGAATGGCTCATGGTCATCCTGTGCGTCAACGACCTCTTGAAATACGATGGTACACCTACCGGAACGAGCGGCCAGCAGTACCGCGATGCTCTCAGAGCGAGCTACAACAACTCGACTGGCACCACCATCACCTTTACTGATCCACTCAGTGGTACAGCCGTGGCAGTGCATTTTGATTCCTATGCAGAGACGATAGTAGACCTCCACTCGCAAATTGTGAGCCTCGCTGTGGGAGGGAGTCCCGCTTGCAGCTACGAAGTTCATATAGCATTGATTGAGGCGTAGATTGTGAGCGTGATCTATGGAGCCACCAAAGCGCATAGGCTGGTTTGCTCGTGAGATTCTCAAGAAGCCGCTCTATCCCTATCAAGAGATCGTCGGCGATGCCATCTTACAAAGCATCATCGAGGAAGCTGGGCGCACCTTTACCGTGATGTTCGCCCGGCAGATGGGCAAGAACCAACTCAGCGCAGTGCTCGAAGCCTACCTCTTGTTCTGCATGGAGAGCGGCACCATCGTCAAGGCAGCCCCAACATACAAGCCGCAGGTGGTGAATAGCCGCTTGAGGCTTCTCAGCATGCTCGAAAGTAACTTGACGCGGGATCGCATTTGGAAATCGTTCGGCTATATCATCGGACTTGCCCCATCGAGAGAGTTTGTGAACGATCAGGTAGGACCACGCATTATGTTGTTCTCGGCTGGTCCAGAGTCCTCGATAGTCGGAGCTACTGCCTCATTGCTGTTAGAAGTGGATGAAGCTCAGGACGTGGCTTCTGATAAGTACAATGTTGATCTGAAGCCTATGGCCTCGACCACCAACGCCACCACAGTAATGTATGGCACTGCCTGGTCTGACGACACCTTACTGGCGATGCAGAGCGCGCATAACCGAGAGCTTGAGGAACTGGATGGTATCCAGAGGCACTTTGAGTTCGACTGGATGGTGCTTGCGGCGATCAACAAGAAATACAAGAAGTTCGTTGAAGGCGAGATGAAGCGGCTTGGCGAAGAGAGCGTCAGCATTAGAACACAATTCCGATTGCTCCCGATATCGGGCGCTGGTTTCCTCTTCAATGAGATACAAAGGCATCTCTTGAAAGGCGCACATCACTGGCTGAACGAGCCAGGTGAGGATGATCTCTATATCGCTGGCATTGACATGGGTGGAGAGCAACGCCCGAAACCAGGGGAAGAATCCAAGTCGCAGAGCAAACGGGATAGCACCATCATCAGCATAGGGCGCGTGAAGTACAACGAGCTGCTGTTGCCAGCCATAGAGGTCGTCCAGCACGTTTGGTTTACAGGGATGAAATACCTGGACCAGTACGCGGCTATCGTGGAGATTATCAACCAGTGGAACTTGCGCCACATCACCATCGACGCGACTGGCCTCGGTGATACGATGGCCTCGCTCTTGATCGAGAAATTCACGGACGAGCGCGTGACAGCGTTTAAGTTCTCGCGCACCAGCAAGAGTAAAATCACATTTCAACTGCTTGGCCTGGTCAATGGCGGTAGGCTCAAGATGTACCAGCAAGACGCAGCACCAGGCGCGATCTATGACGAGGCGTGGAAGCAACTCAAGTTAGCGAGGTACACCATCCCCGGCGAAGGCATCATGAATATGGGAGTCAATCCTGGAGATGGTCATGATGACTTCTTGCTCAGCATAGGATTACTCACAGAGGCATTGAACAGTGTCACGCAGCCTGCGCAGGAGTCGAAGGTGATTAGGCCACGACGGTTATATAGCGGTGAGAGTCGTTATTAGGCACAATTATAATGATGGTAGAACCATTTGCAGTTACCATCTAGTATTTTATGTGGAGGAAGTATCACATGAGCGAACCTATAGCCACCAAAAAGCATCATGATCCTGCCAAACATCCAGCATTCCAGGAGAGTGCTCCTGCCACTCACCAGGAGCCACCAACTGAGCACACGGCACACACAGCAACAGCACCACCACCGACGCAGCAAAAACCGAGCGTTGGGCGCGTCGTCCACTTTGTCTTGCCCGATGGTCCGAGAAAAGGCGAGGACCGACCAGCGGATATTGTGCGCTTGCCTGATGACAAGTTCGGAGCGGATTCCAATATCGTGAATCTCCTCGTCAAGACTGATGGGCGGCATGATGGCACGCCGTATCACAATGGCGTCTACCATGCGGAGCGCGTGCATCATAGCGAGACGCGTGAGCCTGGCACCTGGCATTGGCCGCAGCGAGTATAATATCTAGGAGAGAGCACCCTAGATTTTCTCCTGAAGGTGCGAAAGACGACTCAGAGGATACAACTGAGTCGTCTTTTGTTGTGCCAGTATACTAGTAATGGATTTTCCTCGAGATGTATGTGAGGCACAAGACGATCTGGTGATTGCCAGATCGTCTTGTGTTGACCAGGCGATTATACTGAAACTATGAACTAGTTGATGAAATTGACCGTGGGTGCCTGCGCAGGCTGCCACGGAAGAAGGCGACGCACGATCACAAGTGGTCTGTCGCCTTTTTGATTGCTGAGGGGATTGCACATCTCAAAGAGTTGAAATGCACCTCTACAAATATTGTGAGATAACTGCCTCAAAATGCGTCGCTACATCCCATAAATCAGCAGCGAGTATCTGCAAAAAGAAGAGACAAATTGTCCTCATTTCTCCGCATATTCATGTATGTTTATAAGCAGAGAGAACTTTTCTCCTCGGCAGATGAGCAGCGCTATGAACTCGAGTCCATCTCTCACAATGTCTCTCCAGTTCAACACGCTGCCCTCTGTTCGCGCCATCAGTCAAGGACGGACGTGCGATGTGTAGATGCCCTACAATATGTTATATCATATACAAGAGCACAACGAGCAAATGTAGAACAAAACTCTGTTAACGCAGATTACAAATCTCTAATATGTCCGTCCTCAGAAGAATTAGGGGGACGTATGACACCAGAATGGGTAATGGTATTCATTGCACTCGCAGCATTAGCGGTGCAAATTATCGTACTGCTTATCAAAGAGAGAGGTACAGATCACAGCAACAAGCTTAAAGAGCTAGAAAAGCAGAAGGAGGAACCGTAAAAGAGCTGTGCGGCGGCGATGGAGAAGCATCGCCGCCGCTTTTTTGATTCTTGGATTTCAATCCCGCGAATGGGTGAGCCATCCTTCCGACTTCGACATTCCCGAAGATCTCATCGCGCTTAATCCGTTTCAATCCCGCGAACGGGTGAGCAAGCCTTCCGACCCGACGCCTTGAGTGGGAACAGATTGCGCGTACTATGTTTCAATCCCGCGAACGGGCGAGCCATCCTTCCGACCGCACCAAGAGACGATGAGCCAGTACTACAATGCAATGTTTCAATCCCGCGAACGGGCGAGCCATCCTTCCGACGATGCACCCCTTGAACGGGTATTCGCCCTCACGAACGTTTCAATCCCGCAAGCGGGTCAAGAGTCCTTCCGACAAGCAATCCAGATCATTGTCGCTCTCTATCAGCGCAGTTTCAATCCCGCGAACGGGTGAGCAAGCCTTCCGACTCTTTAGAAGGTCTCCTCCCAACTGATCATATGCTGTTTCAATCCCGCGAACGGGTGAGCAAGCCTTCCGACTTTGTTTCACGTCCGCTAACACTGTCGTACCCCAGTTTCAATCCCGCGAACGGGTGAGCAAGCCTTCCGACGGAGATTATCAATGGAAGAGTCGCACAACGAAACAGGTTTCAATCCCGCGAACGGGTGAGCAAGCCTTCCGACAAGTCTACCGTGCTGACACGATGTAAGCTGTCCTAAAGTTTCAATCCCGCGAACGGGTGAGCAAGCCTTCCGACTCGTACCAGTTGGCTGCGCGTCTCATCGAACGTGAAGTTTCAATCCCGCGAACGGGTGAGCAAGCCTTCCGACGCTGTCCTCATAGTATAGCATGGGAAGCCACTTCATACAAGGGTTTCCGAGAGCCTTGTTTTAGAGGTCTTATTTGAGTGTAAAAAGGGTGAGATTTTTTGAGAATTGCGACTTCAAGCCGCTTATAGAGCCGTCCGAGTATCTCTGCTCAGCGATGGCATCACTGCATCTCTCGGAAAGATGAGAAGGCATCCGCTGCGGCGGGATTATTGATAGAAATAAGGAATGCTGCGGCTGCTGTTGAAAGTAGCACTGCCGTGGGCAAGGCACGCTGCCGCGACTATCTTAGCTGGCGCATACCCACATATGGACATGAGGGCAACAGCGTATTACATCCACGGTGGGGGTATCCACGAGCGCACAGGCGGTACGCAACGCCCCTACAACCCATACCCAGCCACCTGCGTTGCTCTCGCCCGCCTGTGCTCGGATATCGCTTTCGCGGACCATGAGCCGATGATACCCATGTGGCATTCGCCTCGGATGCAGACAAGGCAGCAGAGAGGGACAGAGAGCTACTCGTCGCGCCCCTTTGAGAACGAGGTAGGGCGCGACACCCTACCGGGGGTAAGGCACGCTACCGCGATATTCTTAGCTGACGCGTCCCCACAAGAGGAATAGAACAAGGCTAGCGCACCTCCACGGTTCCACACGGATCGAGCTTGACCTACCCCGGTATCCACGAGGCGCGTCCACCCTGTCCACCTTCCTCTGGTGGGATTGTAACAAGGCTGACGCACCTCCACGGTTCCACTCGCAGCAAAAAGGCCATGCAGAATCGTACCACAGCCACGCAAGGCTAAACCCTAACGGGCGAAAACGCGGCGAATGGACGTTACAGCGTTCCTCAACGGTTACAGCGCCGCGTTTTCGGCCTTGCGTGGCTGTGGTGCGTTCTGCTTGTGGCCTTTTTGCGCGGGGCTACCCTGGTTCGACGTCCACGAGGTGACGGTGTGTGTGTGTGGTGCTCTGTGTGTGGGGGCCTGCCGCGTCCGGGCCGGCGGTTGCTTTCTGGGTGCGGTGGGGCCTTGTGTGTTGCTGGGCGTGGTGCCGGTGGGGCCTTTTGCTCGTTCGCGCCCTGGGTGGTGATCGGCCCGTTTGTCCCCTCGTTCGCCGTCGCCCAGCTCGCTCTTTGTGCCCTCTGTTCCTGTTTGCGTCGAGCTCTCGTTTTCCCGCTCGTCCCGCTTCTGGCCTCGTTTTTTGCCCTTTTTTGCATGTTACTTTTGTTACGTTGCTACGTCTTAATATATAGAAGGTTCTTTTGTTGGCCCCGCTCGCGGGCGTGGGCGTTCTCCGCTTCGGCGGGTTCGGGGGTGTCTCGTGGTTGCTTCTGTTGTTTCGGCTCCTGCTTCTCTCTCTGGCGTGCTGGCGTCCTTGCCTGCCTCTCTTGTCTCGCCTCGTGTGGTGCCGTTCGCTTCTCGCGTTTGTGGCGTCGGCGCTCCTGTCCCTGTCGCGGCGTTTGTGGCGTCGGCTCCGGCTGCTCTGCTCGCGCTTCCGGCTCGCGTCTCGGCCTGGCCCTGCGGCTGCGGCGCGGCTGGTGGTGCTGGCTGCGTCTGCCCTTCTCTGGCGGTCTTCGTTCCCGGCGCTGGCTCCCCTTGCGTCGCGGTCTGGCTCTCTCCCCCCTCGCCTCCCCCGCCCGCTGCTCTGGAGCCGTCGCTCTCGGCGGTCGGTGCGGCTGTCGCGTCGTCGCCTGTTGGCGCGGCGGTCCGGGTCGGCGTGGTCGGCTCGCGCTCGTTCTCCGCGCTTGGCCTGGTCCGCTCGTTTGTCGCCGCTCTGCCTGCTGGCGTGGTGGTGGTGTCGGGTGGGGCTTGCGGCGTGGATCGCGTCGCCGAGGGTGCTGCTTCTGCTCGCGGCTTGTCGGTTTCGGTGTTTCCGGCGGCCTGGGGTTCCGCGCTGGGTCGCTTGGCTGGCGTCGTTCGCAATCGCGCGCTTGTTCGCTCCTGCTCTGTCGTTGTGGCCTTTTGGGACGGCGTTTCGGCTGGCACCGCGTCGGCGGTCTCTCTTGCGCGTGCTGCTGGCGTGCCTGTGTTCGTTGTTTCCCCGCCCCCCGCCCCTGGTGCGCTCGCCCAGCTCGGTCTCTTCTAGTCGCCGCTTCTCTCTCGTTTGGCTCGCCTGGTGCGGGCCTTCTTTTTGTGGTGTTTGTTGCACAAGCTGGTGTTGTCTCGCAGAGCTGGCTGTTGCACAAGTGGATATCGTGTGAGTTGGCTTCTCAGGCCAAAACATATGGATATTCTATGTTACTTTTGATACGTTGTTACGTCGTAATATATAGAGGAGCAAGTACAGTGCTTGCGCCGGAGTACACCAGGAGGAACACTCAATGTTCTACGTCAAAGGCTACGCGCAAGGCGATGTTGTCGCAGAGGCAAAAGTCACCAGCGTTTTCAAGGCTGTCCACATCAACGAATATCTTCTCGACGAGGAGCATATCGAGGATGCAGCCATCACTTACGTCAACGAGGATGGCGTTGAGGAGGATAAATCCAAGATCATCGAACGCGTTTACGCTCGCTATCTCGGTCTCTAAAAAAACGGTCGCGCTCTACGCCAATAGAGCGCGACCGATACCACTAAAAAATTAGCAGTTGGACACGAAAGGATTATAGCAATGAATACGTCAGAGATCAAGACTCCACGCATCGCCACCAACAAGCCAGAGCTGGAGCGCACCTGGAAGATCAAGAGCGACTCAGATGCAAGCGTCACCTACTACCTGCGCCTGGTTAATGGCCGTTGGATCTGCTCTTGTCCAGACACACGTTACAACAAGAATCCAGAATGCAAGCATGTACGCCGTGTGCTCGCCGAGATCGAGGCTATGCGAGATGCAAAGCTACAAAAGGAGGCTACACAAGTTGCCGAGGAAGCAACACTCAAGGCTCGCCTGCTGGAGATGGAGCAGCAGCTCGCTGAATTGCGCAGCCAGGTCGCGCAGCTCGCAGCATCGCAGACGATCCAGATCAAGGCTGAGAGCATCGTGATCGACGCGCCGATGATGTCGCGTCGATCATCGGCTAAGGGGGCACCGGCTACCATCGCCGAGGAGCCAAAGATTACCGAGATCATCAAAGGCGACAAGCTCATAGCGTGCGAGCTGGACGGCTACCGCTTGCCTATCATCCGCGAGGAGTTCGCGGCTGGCTGCACGTGCGGCAATGATCGCCTGTGCAAACACGGCGAGGCGCTTGACAAGTATCTGGCAAAGCGGCAGATCGTCGCCTCTGCATTCAAAGCAAAGCCAGAGCCAAAGAAGTACGATCCGCTGGCGTTGCCACTTAATGGCAATCGTCCATTTTCAATCATGCACTAGCACGAGCGTGGGGGAGCAATCCCCCACCAGGAGGAAATTATGAGCCAGAAGAAAATTACACAAGTGTCACCTGGGTACATGCTCGTGCAGCTCACATGCGAGGAATGCGCAGAACGCTTCTATATGCGCTCAGACATCTACGACCGCATTCAGCCACAGGCGCATATTTGCCACAATTGCCATTGCGATTATTTCTGCGTCGATCCATCGGATATAGAGTATCGCAGTCTACAGCTCGAACAACGCATGATCGCCGAGCAGGAGCAAGGCATCTACAACTAATGTATAGCCGGTAGGAGCACAATGCTCCTACCGTAAATTACACAAGCAGGAGGATACTATGTACGATTTCAGCTATGAGCAAGAGCAATCATTCCACCAGGCACAGGCAGCCTATGACGCGCAGGAGCCTGACTGGTCCGAGGAGGAGGAAGGAGATGAGCCAGAGGCGCTGCCTCTCACACCAGAGCAAGAGGAGCAGATACGCATCGAGATAGAGCAATTCCTCAAGTTCTGCGACGATCTTCCGTTTTAAAAGGCAAAAGGCCAGGGGCTACGACCCCTGGCCTTTTCTTTTCTTTTCCACAGCCTTGCGCCGCTTATATTCTCGGATGTATAGCGACCTCTCGGCGAGCTGGTCTTCAGGTTTTGGCTTTGGTCCGGTGGGCAGCTCGCCGACCACCACATTCCGCACCGACTCATATGGATAGACATAGAAACGGCCAACCTTACGCGCACCAGGTATACGGCCTTGTTTGACAAGACGTGCCACGTTCACTGGATCAACGACACGACCGCTATTCTCGCCGATCACCTCGGCGGCCTGAGATGCCGAGAGCTCGTCACCGTCCTTGTACTTCTTTTCATGCGCTTTCATGATTGCTAGCATCCCTATTACTCCTATAAACAATCTTCTTTCTATAAAAGACGACGTACCAACATCAAAATCAGTAACATTTTAGTGTTACTGTATTGAAGTTTGTACGTCATAATTATAGAGGCAAGTTTAACAGCGGCCTACTACAACTCTCGAAAGGAAGTATATCATGAAGACAAACGGCCTTCAGACCATCGGCGAGTTCGTCGCCAGCATCGACCCGAACGCGTTCTACGTCCTGGAAAAGCACCAGAACGCAGCCGGTTATTCAACGATGCTCACCGCCATCGCGGATTGTGACCTGAGCGACGTTGAACAGAATCGCGTCATTATCGAATGGAGCGGCGAGAGCTGCGCGATCATGGCACGCACCGAGGCAGACGCCAACGCGCTCGTGATCCTCTCGCGTGACGCAGTTTTTCCGAAGCCAGAGCCACAGGTTGAATATCCTATCTCCAATCGCTGCAAGATCATGGCACACGCCGCAGAGCAAGCTAAGCTCGACGACAGTTGGATGCAGGATTGCAACAGCAATTGCGACGAAATCGCCGACTGGGCGCGCTCGTTTGTGGAGTTCGAGGAGCGGGCACACCTCCACTTCACAGATGACCTTGCGGCATACACCAAGCTCTACGCCAGGACTTACACCTACTGCTATCTCCAGGTAGCCGCGACTCGACTCAAGAAGCTGCTTGATGAGATACACGGTACCCAAGAAAATCAGTTCTAAATGAAAGGAGCCAGGCGCGATGATCTCGCGCCTGGATGGACGATATGGACAAGCAGTACATCACTGACAACATCGAGATCATGCGCAGAGCTATGCGCTTAGCGGAAATCACGGTCCAGATCAGCGATAGACAGATTTCGGACCGTGAGGCCCTCGCCAAACACGCGACACTCTATATTCAGATTCGAGCCGAGGAAGGCAGCCCCGTTGTTGCCGAGGATGAAAGGCTCATTGAGATGTTTGTCCTCTCCTACATTCATGCCTACGAAACAAAATGGCGAAGAAAAGCGAAATAAGAAAGGAGCCAGGAGGCTGCATAAGCCTCCTGGAGATTACGACCATGAGCGATCAGAAGAAATTCAACCCGCATGAACATCTTATCAAAATCAGGAATAGCAAAGGCGAGGCCGACTATCTGCCTGTGCAATGGCGTCTGGTCTGGTTCCGCGAAGAGTGCCCGAACGGCACCATCGACACCGAGGAAAAACTTGTTGACCTCGACCGCGAGACGGAGGCCGAGGTATTCATATGGAACGCCGAAAAGCGCCGTTCTGAAAAAGTCGTCAAGCGTGCCAATGGCTATGCGCGCTATAAGGCAGTCGTCAATAACGGTACAGGAGGTAGAGGCACTGGAACTAAAGTCGAGAAGGCCGCACACTTTCCCGACTACGTAGAGAAAAGCGAAACGGGCGCGATAGGTCGAGCACTGGCTACATTAGGATATGGCACCCAATTCACTGATGAGGAATTCGCAGAAGGCGAGCGGTTGGCAGATGCACCAGTGAGCAGAACACCCGTAGCCACTGCGATCCCGACACCTCCAGCACCTAAGAGCCAGGAGCCACCCGCTGCATTAGAGCCTGCGTTTGAGGAAGGACGCGAGGAGCCACCTGCTACCTCGCAGCAGATCGAGAGCATCGGCAAGCTGTGCCAGTATCTTGGTAAGGCTGAGCCAGATACACAGGACTTGAGCAATCTGGACGCGAAGAAGCTGATCCAGCAACTGACCACAGAGTACCGGCAGTCGAAACAGCGGACGGCGACGGTTCGCTAGTTGGAAAGGTGGGTATCCGCGAGGGTGCCCACCAGGAGGACAGAGATATGAAATGCGGTGCATGTAAAGAGGAGCACAAGAAGCTCTACAGCATCATCTATAAAGGATGGCGTATAGAAGTGTGTGCTGGATGCAAGCGCACATTACAGCGTAAAAGCAAGTCGAAGTAGCTACACAAGTGGCCGCAAGTCGAAAGGCTTGCTGCCACGATGAAAGGTAGCTTTGACGCTATGGCGTCGATAACGAAGAGGATTATATGCTATACTAGATTCCGTTGATACACACAAAGAGGCCCCGCCTATGGGATGGTAGGCGAGGGCCTCTTTGCATATTCTCGAACATATGTCTCATGACATAATCTGTTCGTCATGCTACACTAGACGCGTTTGTTCTCAAATGATGAGAACTATAGCAAAATAGGGGGAATCGTGTATCAACAACCGAACCCGAACAACTTCTATCAGCAGCCTACGGCCCAGGGGCCAACGGTTCCACAGGGCTATCCGCCAGTGCCACCGCCACCACCTAAACAATCATTGTGGCGACGCTACCGATCCGCTCGAAAGAGGACGCAGTGGGGCATAGGATGTGGCAGCCTGCTATTGCTCCTCTCGCTTTGCATATGTAGCAGCATGGCTATCGCATCAACCGCGCCACCGAAACCTGTGGCACCTGTACCGACCACAACCCCAACGCAGGTTGCACAGGTCGCCACCGCGACACCAAGCCCGATGCCGACAAAGGCACCAACCGCAAAGCCTCAACCGACACAAGCCCCAACCCAGCCACCGGCACCGACGCAGCCACCGACTCCAACTCAAGCACCACCGCCTCCAACACAGCCACCAGCACCGCCTCCAACACAGCCACCTCCAACGGGCGTGAACGGGAACCCGTGGCACTACGACTTCAATCCAGGAGGCTTGATCTACAATCCGCCATCGGGCTTTTGCAACTATTTTGCATGCATCGCCAGCTTTGTGGAGCCTGACGACCCCGGAGATGGCTATGTAGTGGAGTGCGTGGACGGGGCCTACAGCCAGTCAGGAGGGGAACGCGGCGCTTGCTCATATCATGGCGGCGTGATGAGGCCGCTCTACTCTCATTAAATTGAGGCCAATAGAGAAGACGCCTAGCCATCCCCAGGCGGCGGCTCTGTCCCTAATCGCCAGCATCTCTTGAGTTTTCTTCGCCTCGAAAAATTGCCTCACAAACCTCTTGACATTTCTAGCTAGAAATGAGATAATTCTAGCTAGAAATGAGATGGCAATGTGAACAGTCACGGAGCCTAAAAAAGGAGACAAGACAATGGAACTCAAGAACAAAGAACAGATGGATGCCAACGATATTGATATGCTAGCGCGAGAGCGTCTCGCCGAGCGAATGCAAAACCTGGGTATTACTGAGGCGGTGCATGTATGGCCTGACACAGAGCGTGCGTACCTCGACAGCTCAAACCATGAAGATTACCGTGTGCTTGCCACACATTATGGTGTGCAGTATGACGGTGAGGATAAGTCGCCTGTTGACTACCAGCTTTTCCGAAGTTACGAGGACGCTCTTGAGGATATCAAAGAGCAACTCAAACAGGAAACAACGACTGTTGTGACCCTCTCTGGACAGACACCAAAAGGGCAAACGAATCCGTGGGATGGTACGACTGATGGCACTCAGATGGTCACGTGGCGGCAAGAGGACGGATGGTACGGCTGTCTTCAAGGCATCTACAAAGGCAATGGATTTGAAGGCGACGATCAGGGTCCGTTTGACACACGGGATGAGGCAGAGGAAGAGTTACGTAGCCTGTATGAAGAGGAGTAGAGGATGTCAGCGACATTTGGCCTCTATTTCAAAGGCATGAGCCAGGAAGAGGTAAATGCCATGAGGCAGCGATTGAACACGATCGCTGCCTCTCATGGCTACACAAGCGAGAGAGGACCGACCACGGGCGAGGGCAATGCCGCCGAGATGCTCATGGCGATTGATAGCGGAGAACTGGCAACGGTGCTGCTTGCTGATGAGGAACGAGCTAGCGTCATCGCCTGGCTCGATCAGCAGGCCGAACAGCTACGCTCCACTGATGCACTCCTTGCTGATACAGTGAAAACCATCGCCAACCAATTGTATGCTGCCGTGCGTCGAGAGCGTGACGCAGAGGAGCAGGAGATGCGAAATTATGAAGAAGCCTGAAGAGCGCTTCTTGCGCATAGATGCGATGATTCGGAGTGGCACGTATCCATCCGTCCAGAATTTCATGGAGACGTTTGGAATTAGCCAACGGTCGGTGTATCAGGATATTCAATATCTCAAGGATCATTTTCAGGCACCAATCGCCTACAGTCGCCTCGGCGGAGGGTATTACTACACCAGACTCGATTGGCGCATGGTCGAACAAGAAGCGCGTGACCGGAAAGGGACAGAGCCTCCAACCACCTGGCTCTGGCAGGAAATTACACGACGATTTGGCGCGGAAGCGGCGAGCGACTTACGTCGCAGCTTCAAGGAGAAAATGAAGCACTATGAGCGTGCTCAACGCCTTGAGCGGTATAGACAGGAGATGCCACGACTTGAGCATCGCTTGGCACAGGCACAGGCACAAGGGCAAGTCACAGGATGGCTTGAGAAACGGATCTCGATCATGCGGCAGCGAATCGAGCATGGATATGAGAACTGAGTCTCATTTGCTTAATCCTTTCGCATTAACAGAGAACACAAAAGCCAGCTAGCAACCGCTAGGTGGCTTCTCTCTCCCCAGTCGCAGCAATCCAGGCAGATCATCCCCATCCCGATCTGCCACGAGAATTGTCTCCAGGACCTCGATACGCTTCCTCAATCCGGCGATCTGCTCCACCAGTTCCACTTGACCAGGCGCAGGCAGCCACACGATCACGCGATGATGTGCCTCCGCGAGTTGCACAAGTTGCGCATCATCGAGATGGCGGCGGCGGCGATCTGATGGATCAACGCCTGGAGAGATGTTCGCTCTGCACATCCAACGGCGCAGCGTCACCTGGTCAATGTGCAAGAGCGCACAGGTCTCGTCCAATGTATGCAGTTGCATTCCGCCACTCCTACTATCATCCTCAAGAAATACCGAACACTTTGCATGAGACCTGCACGCTATCTACCATACAGTATAATGATGAGCGTAAATTGACAAAGCTGCTATCATACAGGTAGTTTTTCATGACCCTATCCCTCGACTACAATCTCGATCATAGACGTATCCGCAAAGTGGATCAGCCAGTTTTGGTTGGTCCATTTTGTTTTGGTGGCAAAACCACTTGTAATTTGCAGCATTATGCTGTATATACTAGGTATACAATATATTTACACAAGGTAAAGATGGTAGATATGAGCACTATGACCGAGAAATTACACATGCTTGTCCTGCGGCTAGAGCTTGGCATTGAGCAGAAAGAACTGGCAGATGCAGCGCGGCTTACCCAGCCAACCATTAGCAGAATTGAGCGTGGCGTACCCGTCTCAAGACAGGCTGCTACTCAGGCATGGCTCGGTCTCAATAAGCTACGTAAAGATCAAGGACTCCCAGAGGTGCGTTTCGATGACATTGAGTGGACGTTGACAAAATGAGAAGAACAGATAGCCGCCAGGATATGTCAACAGAGAATCGTTTCCTTATGTCTCAGTGTTCTATCCCAGTGACAATGGTTGTGCTTTTTCCGCCTATATACACTACATGAGTGGACATGTGTACTAGATTTATACGGAGTGGCTATTCTTGGGAGGGAAAAGAAGGTCGCACCTGTGTTGGAGAAGGGGAGACTTGTGCCTGAGAGAGGAATGCCCAGTCGTT
>JAABUQ010001692.1_pt1 | contig 46362 bp, 38 predicted proteins | sample 5560001 | NCBI WGS metagenome assembly JAABUQ01 (sample SAMN10711888, study PRJNA513371) | rock metagenome | isolation source: Antarctica rocks | place: Antarctica: Victoria Land, Finger Mt nord | collected 2015-12-18 | reverse complement strand
ATTAGTTTCTCGTGACGTTGTTAAATAGCTATTGATAGTAACTTTATTTCTTTGTTTACTTTTTTATTTCTTGCGAATAATGAATTTTTATCTACAATTACTAGATTGTAAGCGTCAAACTTCTTTTGAATAAAATACTCTTTTCTCTCTACAAGAGCTCTAGTTATAAAATTATCTATCGCATTAAAATTAATCATTGTTGTAAATTAACGATCATTAATTTTAATTAATGTAATAAAATATCGTGCGTGCGTCATTAAGTTTAGTTGCTATTGTTAAGCTAATATATCGCATTTCTTTAATATGCTCTTTATTAAAAAATTCGAACTTTTCTTTACTCTTATGTTGCGACTTCTACTTCAAACGTCTATTTGCGTTAAGCTTTCTTCTATTGCTAAATTACTAACTTTGACTTTTTAAAAAATTAATTAATTTCGTTTTTCTCTTTTAGATAAGTTTAGCATAGATTGATCGCATTAATTCGAAAATGTTACGTATAAATGTTAAGATTTAAGTTAAAAAAAATTCGAAGAATTGAATTGCTTAAAGTAGTTTAGTTGATTACTATAAGTAGTTTAACGCGCTTCGTGCTAAACTACTTTGAGTGATTTGATTCTAAAAAATCGTTACGACTTGTCGAGTCGAATTAAAGAAATAATATTATAATTTAATTTAATAATTAATTTAGTTTAGCATAAGTTGTCGTAACAAGTTGTTTAACTAAAATCTACGTATGCTATAAAATTCAATTGTGTCATTATAATGTTAAGTATGTTCTTTTTTGTAATAACATTGTTTTTTAGTTTTTTCTCGCATTTGTTTACGATCTTCGATAAATTAACTAAAGCTTCGAAATAATTCGTAATGTTATTTATGCATTTGTGAAAATTCTTTCAATTATATTTTTCATTTGAGTTAATAATTAAACTATAAAATTTAATAATTTTTTAAAGTGCTTAATTAACTTTTTGCATAAATGCGAATGTTTTGTTTAATAATATTTTATCTAGAACTTTTTGTAATTAATTTAAGTTCTTTATCAAATAATAATTGTCGTTCGATTTAGTTTTAAAAATGTTCGTCTTTATGTCAATTTACTTCTTGATATCGTTCTAGTTATCAAATATCTCTCTTAACATAACATTAATTTGTTAACAATTTATTAAGTTTTATAATTGATAATCTCTTGCGAAGTGACTCGATTTGCCACATAAATAATACGTTTTTTAAGATTTGTTATTTTGCTTTTCTTTAGAATTTTTCTCTTTGCGTCGTTGAATAAAATTCAATTTTATAAATGCAAATTCGCGATAATTTAAATTATTATATCTTTGATTAAAACGAAATTCTTTCTAATAATATTTGATTGTTAATTCAAAAAAGATTCTTACTTTTTCGTAAAGTTGATCGTATCGCTTTTTCATAATTTTTTTATATAGTTTGTCGTCGAAATCGATAACTACTTCGATAAAATTAAACATGTCACTAATGAATTTGTTATCGCGCATAATTTCGTTCTTAAGATTGTTCTTAAGATTTTGTCGAAACATTATTATAAATGCAACATCGTTTTATTTAATAAAATTAATATATTTTTAGAATTTTGCTACGTAATTTGTTGCAAAAATTCGTTAAATTAAATGTTAAATTACTTTTTTTACGATTTGTTTTTCATTAAATGTTTCGAAGATTCTTCGAAACTCTCTTTTGAAATTATCGAAATTCGTAAACATCGCACAAGAATTTTTGTCATAATTTTTTAAATATTTGCGTAAATTTAATTTGAGTCAATGCTAAACTCTTTCTTTAAGAAATGTTAATGCGAAAATCGTCTTCTTGTTCGTTAAAATAAGATAAAAAATAAAATAGATATTTATTTGCATAAGTTAGTTCTCTAGATCGATACAATCTTTATAATAGACGTTAGACTTGTTAATTCTTATTTTGTCATCTTTATTAATAAAGAGTTGACGTAATGTTATTAAGCTATTGCTTAAGATAAAGACGCGTTAATCTAATATAAACATTCTTAGAATGTTCAAAGTGTTACGCTAGTACTTTCGTAAAAAGTATTAAAGAAAATTATGTTATTAAAGAGATTTATAAACGTCTTTAGGCAATGCAAGCAATCATTTAATAACAAGAATTGCAATTATAAACAATTTTATGTTTAATAAATTTTCACAAATGATTCAATGAATCAAAGTAACAATAAGTAAAGATTTAAGATAAATTAAATACGATTCATAAGAGAATTGCGTTCGAAAGTTATATATTTTTTTATTATTTAAAATTTAAGATGTTTAAGATGTTTAAAATCTTAATTATTTTAATTATCTTAATTCGAATTTAAGATATTTAAGAATTAAGTTATCTTAATTATCTTGATCTTGTTAATAAATTTTTTCTTTTTGATTATCTTGTAAAGAGCAATGCGCAACAAATAATACTTATTAGCATGCGACTCGTAATATCGATCTCGACTTCTATTGTTATTTACTATTGTTGTCGCATAAATAGCGTTGTTTAAATTATTTAACTTAATAAAAGACGTTTCGAAATTTAAGTTATTGTTCGACTTCTTATTATTGTTTTTTGATTTTGTTGCTTAAATAATATTTAATAGAGATTCGTTGTTATTAATTTTCTTAATATCTTGATTTAGCTTCTTTGCGATAATAAGCAATATAATATTTGCGTTTTTTAAGATGTCTCTAGCAAATTAATTTGTACGCTTAATTATTATTATGTTTTTAACAATGTGTTCGCGAAATGAATTGCAACGATAAATAATTATATTGCGCGCTATTAATAATAATCGTTCGACATCAACATCTAAAACAAGAATTGTTAGAACGTCTTTAATTATACAAATTAATATTAAGAATTAAGACTTCAAAGTGCTCTAAACGCTTAAAATAAAAGACTTATTAATAGATTTAATTAACTTAGCAAAATAAACAATTATCTTGTTAATCTTTGTCTCTAACGCAATATCTTATATGCTATTAATAACGTTTTATTGATTGTCGATATTGCATTAAGTTGCTAGCATAACAATCGCTAGAAATTGTCTCTTTTTAAATTTAGTAACCAGACATCAATAATATTCTAATTTTTAATATTGTAAATAATTATTATTGTAGTGTTTTTTAAACTCTTGAATGTATTTTTGTTTATTAAATAATAATCAATTTCGACTTTATAAAGAGACGTTAATCTTTTAAGCAATAAAAGACGACAATAGAATGCGAAACATCGTTAATAGTGTAACGTACACTATATATCGATTGTTTTCTAAATAGATTAAGCAAAGTCTTAACATTAAAATATGTATTTGCTTTGCTATAGATAGCTCTATAATATATATCAATTTAATTTCTAACAATCTAAATATTTTTTTGTAACTTCTTCGTTTAAATTACATTTAAAAGTCTTGCAATAATTTGTCGTTAATCTTTTAGATAATTATGTATTGCATTGTAAGTCTTTCAAGCTTTGCATACTATAAAATTCTAAAAAGAACTTAATATTTAAGTAAGTTTTTTGAAAAATTTCAAAAGTATTATTATATAACGTATTTAACTCTACTTATTTCTTGTTAATTCTAGTACTTAAAACTTTGACTTCGCTCAAATATAAAGTTATTTATGTATAAAATTCTTTATGTTGTACGTTTATTTCAACATAGCATAAATATTGTTTTAACAAATCTTAATATCTTAAATTATATTCTTTATATTTTTGCTTAATACATTATTTGCTTAGAATTCGCGAAAGACTTTGTATTAAACAATCGACGCGTTAATCGTAATAGCAATAAATTAAACTTAAAAATTATGTTTGTTAGAACTTATAACAATAGAAGCTAACAATTAATTTTATCTTGCGCAAAGTCTTTTTAAAAGAATCTTTTCTCTTAACTAGATTGTCAAGATTCTTTTTCTTAAATTTGATAATAACATTTTTGTTTTAAACACATATCTTAAGCGTCTTTAACAAATTATTAATCGCAATTTGCATAACATAACTTATGCAATTTATTGTCTTAAGCTTTAGATTCTAGACTATGTCTTTGTTTCGCAAAGTCTTAATAAAAGTTCTTTGTAATATTTTGTAATTGTTAACGTTGTTTGCGATAATAGTTATTAGGCGATCTTGAAAATTGTACTTCTTCAAAATGCTATATATTACATTCCTTAATCGCTCTCTTGTATGTCTACTTTTTAAGAGCTTGAAAATTAACAAAACTTCTCTATATTGTCAATTTATGTCAATAAAATATGCGATAACTTTAAAAAAAAAGAAATAATTCGAACTTGATTAATTGTTTAGAGCAATAAACATTCGAGTATTTGTTTTCAAATTGTTAAGAATATTACGTCTAATTAGATTTATATGCTTTTTAATTAACTTAACGAACTTCGTACGTCTCGAAATAATTATATTTGCTTGTAAAAAGCAAATAAACTTGTCAAAACTTAATCTTTTTAATAATCGAAAAAAGATATTAAGATTTAATATTATTTTTGTTAGTCAATTATTAAAGTCTTATTAATTGTATTGCTTTATTTTTTTGCATTTTATAAACTTCGTTCTCTACAATTAGAAGTAAAATTCGTGTTAGCACGTCAACTTAATTAAATGTACAATATTATTAAAGAAGAAGAATAGAGTAATTACAAGAGCAAAAAGTCAATAATTGATTATAATAATAAAAGTTAAGTTCTAGAAATACAAGAGAAAAAGAAACGAAAATAAGTAAAAAAGTCTTAACTTCCATTTTGCAAAGATTGCTCTATAGTTCTTTGCAATAAATCTTTGAGCTTTTAATATTAATTGTTGTCTTTCTTATGTTGTCTTATAATAGAAGTTTCTAAATTAATAGAAGTTAAATAAAGAAATATTTTTTATAGCTCTTGCAAATAACTTTGAACACACTAGTAGCAACGTAGACAATTTTGTATTAATCGTTTCAAAGCTTAATTTTTCGAGCTCGACTATTCTATTAAGAGTTTAAATACTTTATTAGTCTTAACTTTGTATTTTAATTTTAAGAAATTTGATTTTACTATTACTTTTCGAACATAAAATACTTTTTAATTGTCTATACAATTACGCTTTTATTATTGAGACGCAAAAGCTCGTCGAATAGAGACTTTGCTTAACGTTTGTTCTTTCAAATAAACAAAAAAAGATTTTAGTAAACTTTGATAACTTCTAGATTAAAAGAATTAAGTCGATAAAATATGTTAAGAACGTTGTTGCTATTTGAGTGCTTCTTTAAGTCGAATAATGTATCTTGATCGAATTGCGAGAATTTTGTGATTATAATAGAATTAGATTGATCGCGTCGGGTTGGGTCATCGAGTTCGAGCTAGATTCCTAGCTCGCCAAGACCCAAGTTAAGTCAAGATTTTGATATCGAAAAGTCGATTTGGGTCACGATGTTAATACCAAGTATTTGGGTCGAGTCAAAGGGTAGGTATGAAGTACTTAGCGTATAACTTGGCCCAACTCGTCAAGACTCGAAAAATTTAGATTATTTTTGAAAAAGTGCATTAATCAACTTAATCAAGTTGATTAATTTAATTAATTTGTTTATAATATTATATAGTAATGCATTTAGGTAATGCATTTGTACGTTATTTGTGCGTTATTATTTTTAAACTATTTTTAGTAATTCAAATAATGCGAATTTTTTTAAAAATAGAAAATCTTGGCATTTTGACGTCATTTTCGATTGCTTGGCGAGTCGATTGAATCGAGTCAAGAAATCGTTGACTTAAGTCAATTTCAAGTTGGGTCACGATGTTGATATCGAGTATTTAAATCGAGTTAGAAAGTTGATATCAAGTATTTGGGTCGAGTCAGAAAGTTGATACCAATTCCTGACCTAGCGATTAGTCTAAATAGAATGCTCTAGAGATAGCACGTAGTGTTAGAAGAAATAGAATAGAAGATAGTACGAACGTAAATGAAAATTGTCTCAATTATAAAAGTAGTACTTAGAGATTAAAGTAATTGATACTTTTATATTTAGTTTAACGACAAGAGATTTTATTGTTAGATTTTGTTATTAATCGTTGTTTTCGTTATGTAGTTCGAAGCTCTATTACACAAAGAGCAAAATAATTAATCAAACAATAACAACTAGGTTTTCTCTAACTATTTCGACAAAGATTATGCTTAATCGACAATTAATTTACTTAGAATAGACATCGACATATTGTTAACGAATTCTAAAAAGTAGAGTGTTAATTTTGTAATTCGATTGCAAGAAGATATAAAGATTAATTTAATAAAAATTTACAAACAATATTCGCTTACTATTAAACGCTAAGAAATCTATTTTAAAGTAAGCAAAATCAATTAGAGTAAAGGTAAAATCACAACAATTATATTAGATTGTACAAATTGTTACAATAAGTAATAGAAAATAATACAAGAATAGCTCTTGCAATCTAATTTATGTCGTAAACTTTTTGTTAACTATTCTTTATTCTATTGTTAAATCTTTTTTTTCTTAAATTTTACTTAAAGTTCGCATAGTTAAACTCGATAATTACGTTTAATCTATTTGCTTTATTGCATAACACAAGAAAGTCGAAATAGTCGTAAATTGTCTATACACTATTAATATATTTTATTTTTTCGTTTAATATGTAATATTTTTAGCATTTGTTTGTAGAAGTATTTCTTTTAAAAGCGCACTAAAGTTTCAAAATCTTAATGTAATTTAAGAGCATAAAAAGAGCAATATTTATGTTGACTTTTTTTTACAAGTAAATTCTTTATTAAAATTGCGTCTTTCTTCTTAAACACAATGTCAAGAATTAAAAATTGTACATTGTGCATTTCTTATTTGCGCAACAATAGTTTTCGTAGATCAAACGTATCTTCTTGAGCTCTTATAAGAATTGTCGCTTTTTACGTCTATAAATAGTTATTAACTAGTAAAGACGCTATTTAATACAATGTATTCACGTTAAAATTCTAACTTAATATAACTTTAATAATTGATACAATTAAGTTCTATTTTGAATTTTAATACTTGTCAATATGCTATTAAAGCTAAGATTTAAATATAATTATTTGATAAAAATTATAGCGTTAAGTTACTACTTATGATCTACTCGCCAAATCTTGTCTTTTCGACAATAGTTTTCTATCTCGATAATATAAGTTTTCGAACAATAGAAACTAGTGCTAGAAATGTATATAATTACACTATGTTATATAGTAACATTTTGAGTGCTATTTATTCTTATATTAATTTCTCGATTATTATTTATTTAGAGCTTCGCATTCAACAAAGCAAACGTCGCATATAATTAACGATATAATTGTTTATAGAACTTGACGTTCGAATAAAGCACTTAAAGCAAAAGCTAGCAATTAAAAAAAGCAAATTATTCTTTATTGTAAGAAAGCATTGTTTCTCGTAATAAATTATTACTATTATAAACTTTGCTTAGCGTACAAAGTATTATTAGATAACATTTATTTACATTGACGATTCAAAATAAATTTGCTATTTGTTAATAATTATAATAATGTTAAGACAAATATCAATTTAAATAAAACTAGCTTCTAGTTACTTGTTAATATTTTACGTTTTATTATTTCTAGTGTCACGACTTTTAACTCTTGCAATTGTTGTTTAAAACTTAATAACTCGATAGTATAATAACATATTAAAAGCTACTTGTTAGCGTCTTATCTTGTAACTCTTACGTAATGTTTACTTAATAACTAGTAGTGTATAATCTTACGCGCTTCGACGTCGAGTTAAAAAAGATATAATAATTATTAATAGAAAGTATAAGTTATTTCTTAAGATCTTGTATAACGATACGCAATAATAGTTAAAGTTATAGTTTTATTGCTAAATTTTGTTGCTTTATGCATTGTATCTCTTCTCTTATAAAGTAAGATTAAAAATCGTTGATATAACTTATTAGAGTTCGTTGTAATTTAATTTTAAGTTTAATTAGAAATGCAACTAGCAATATGTAGCGACAAATTGTGCTTTAGTTGCGAAGTAGAAAGAATTAAAATTAGAAACAAGTAATATTTGTAACATTTAAATGTCAAGATAAAATATTGACAAATCTTATTTTTTTGTATATATCGATTAATTTTAATCAATAATAATACTATTAATTATCGCAACATTCTAGAACAAAATGCGTTTAATTATCAAGATATTTAATTAAACACTTTATTAAATTCGATAATCAAATATAGCAAATCTAGTCTTTAATAAATAAATATAATCAAGAGACAAAATTAGAAATGTAATCGTTAACAACGCATTTGCACAACATGTTAAACTACATTTTGATCGCGTTTTTCTACGATGCGTTAAGCTATCTTAAGATCTATTTGAACGCTTAACTCGTTAAATTGTTTTCAACGATAAATTAATAAATAGACGATAATTTTCTCGAATGTTCGATTTTTCTTAATTACAACTTTACGACTTGAAAAGATAAACAAGTCTATTACAATCTATTGATATAAATATACTTTATAACATTGAAGCTAGCACGTAAGCTAAGAATTCTACAATTAGAGAATTGCTCACAAGGAGTATTTACTTAGATAATAGCTATTGAATTGCAATTTTAGACATTAAGAAGCTTTTATACGTCTTATACTTAAATGTTGAAGCAAAAGAGTAAAAATAAGTTATTAAAAATATAAAAAAAAAAACTTATATAGATATTGTGCAACGATAAAAAGTAGTAATTAAGAATATTTTATTGCTTAATTCTATTATCTTGTGCATTGTAGCTTTATTGTAAGAATGTAAACTAAATTTTTATTACAATTTTCAATTCTAATATAGTCTTTGTTAAGATTATATTAAATGTAGTTATTGCTATAAATGACAAAATGTTTTGAACAAACTTTACTTATATTTAAACTCAAATGTATTAACTTTAAGTACATTAGCACACAACTACGTTGTTACAACATTACACTAGCAAGTTACAAATCAAAATAACATATTACTTAAACGTAATACATATTTATTCAAGTTCTTGCACAATAACGTTGTTAACTAAAGAGTAAAAACAAATTTGTCGAACAAAGCACATTATAAACTTAAGAAATAATATCGACAATTATTTTACGCTCTATAATAAAGAAAAGACGTATTACGAAAAAGAGCTTCTCGCTCTCTTAGCAATCTTGTTCGACTAAAAGAAATTTTTCTTAATAACAAAGATCTAAAAGAATAAACGTTATATATATGTGCTTTCTTAACAAGAGTTTACAATAGATATTGATATTATCAATTAATAGTTAGCTTTTTACGAACATTATAATGCAAGCAAATAAAATAAAATTTTAATTGCTCAACGAGAATATTGATTAAGTTTGTAAATTAAAATATTTGCGTTAACTAAATTGATACGTACATAACGTCGATGTAATTAAGAGATGTCTCAAGATATTAAATCAACAATATCAAGACTTTACATAGAGTAATTATTGAAGCTATCTTAATTAATAAAACAAGTAAGTAAGAAGCAATAATATATTTAACATAGATTAATTTAGCAAGTGCTATTCTATTGCTAAATTTTATTGCTTACATATTATTAACATTGTTTTGCTATATATTGATTGCTCAAATACAATGTTGCAAGCATTTTTGCAAATTATTTGCGAATTAAAAGATTACGCTAGAGAATTAAAATTATTCAAATTATAAATTAATGTTAGAATTACTCTTGCTAATTCTAATTTTTAATTCAACTTTCTATTATATTTACGTTCTTAGCGTCGTTGTTTTTCTTGTTATTATTATTCTTGAATTTCTTGATTAAATTATTATTTTTATCGACGTTATTTTGATTTAAATCGTATTTATTATTATTAGATAGAAAGCTACTTATGTCGTTCGAGTTGTTTTCGTTCGTATTGTCTTAAAATTTAGAGTTATTAAACAAGAACACTTTTGCTTTAGAGTTAACATTTAAGATCGACAAAGAAAAGATACAATTAGAAAGCAAGTATTTGTTTTCACAAGATATATTAGCAATTTACAATAAATTGTAACGATAGCAACGCAAACATATACTCAAATTTTAAATCTATAGCATTGTATAAATCTAAACAATTTTTCTCGAATTTCTCTATCTAAGACGCAATTTCTTACTCGCTCACATCTAAATTTCTTAGCTTATGCTTATTATATTGCATTAGCTTTTGTTTTTGTCTAAGAATAATACGTCGCATATCTTTTGTTATTAAAACAAACAAAAAATTTGTTTAAAGTTTTGTTAATTAATTGTCTTAATCGAGCAATTTCTATATATTAATAATTGAGTGCAAAAATAGAAGTTTTAACATGCGAACTTTGAATTAATAATCTTTCTTCTTTTGCTAAATTATGTAGTTATCGAATCTAGTTAGTTCTTTCTTAATTTCGAATTTCTCTTTAATAACTCTTTCGTCTAGTATCTTTTTGTTATTTATAGCGATTCGATCAACTACAAATTTCTTTATTAAATTGTTAAAGAAGCAATAAACAATGTTAATTATTATTTATTGCTCTTGCTCTCTTGTTATCTCTTTTCTATTAATTTCTCTTTTATAGTAAATTTATAGATTGTTTGCTCGTCTTCGAACATCTTCTTATAGAAGATTTGAGCTTGCAATTTCGTAAATAGCGTTGTCTACGTAGAACAATGATTATATATCGCTCTTTAAAAGTTTTAAGCATTTGAATCGATTGCGATAAGATTGCATAAATGTTAAAGAATAAGCAATAAAAAAAAGTAGTAAAATACTTGTCGCTTCTTTTTAAGATTTTTAGCTCGTTTAGTTTAAGATTTTTGACTAAGCTTATTCTCGTTTTTGCGTCGAATAATATTTGATCAATTTTAAGTCAATTTGTCTCGAGTTTAATTTAATATTGTTGTCAATAGTCTTTTTTTAACATGTTTGAAATCAATATCTTAACTATTACTTTTCGAAGCTATTCGCAATTCGAAGTTAATTTTCTCTTTAAAGAATTTGCGCTTTACTTTTTTTTATAATTGATTAAATAATAACACTAATCTATTATTAGTACTCTTATATTATAATTTGCAACAATTGACAAAAATCTTTAACAATAAAACTTTCTAATTGTTTTGATCTTTTTAATTGTCTTTTTATTACAAGAAGAAATTTCTTAGTTACGATAAATAACATTGCGCAACATAGTTAGCGCACTTAGTAGCATAAACAAACAATAGAAATTAAATCTACACATACTTTTCGTAACTTTATAATTGTCGTTATTTATAGCAAGTTATTTATAATTTGTTAATAAAACGTTGCAATTGCAAAACAAATCAATAATAGTAAATAAATATAATTGTTTATTTATTTAATTGCGTCGCTAGATAGTCGCAATCTAATAAACTATTATTGCGTAAACTAATTAAATACTTATAGTATTAACAACTTATTAACAAATATTACAAATAATTTTATTATAATTTACAAATCTTGAAAGTTCTTCGTTTATAACAAAAATTACTTATAGAGTTTGTTATAATAATATCGCTAAATTACATTGCTAGATTACATTGCTAACTATTGCTTAGACTTATATCTCTAAAAATGCGCGACAAAAAATCAAAAACAAGTTCAATTAAGAATTGTCGTTCGTATAGATGTCTTCTAAATACGTGCGTTACAAGTATGCTAATATTACTATAAAAAAGAAACGCAAACAAAACGCTATTCGAGCATAGCAACAACAATATAGTTGCTAGAAAAGAGTAAAAAACAAATAAGAGCAACAAAACGACGTAAATATTTACTCAAAAAAAATTTAAGAAGCTCAAGACTATGCAATATAAGAAAGACAATAGATTTGCCTTCTATTTATAGCTAAATTCTAATATTAATCAAACTTGTAACAATAGCGCTTAGAAAGATTTGTCAATATTAGAAATCTACAAATTTTCTAATTAGAAAGCTATTGTTTGCAAGACTTTGCAAAGAAATTGTTAACAACTTCGCAAAAGAAAAAGTTACTAAAATAAAAAAGACAATGATCAAGACGTTGCAAAAGACAATTGAAGCGTAAATTGTTTCTATTTTAAATGTAAAATCGATTAATTACGTTTCTAGTGCAATCTTATTTAGTTAACATTGTTTAGCGTTTGTTCGAGCTATTATTATTAAGAATTCGACTCTAATATTATAATTTAGTATGTCGTTATACAAAAAGAATGTGTATCGTAATATATTTTGAACGACTTTGCGATTAATAAATCGCATTCGTTATAATAGAGTATAAGAGTTCTTTATTGACAATTTTTGCTTAATAACGCTTAATTTTGATTCGCGCTCTTTTAAATTCTTAGTTATTGACTTTTTGCGCTTTAATTTCGACTTAGACACAAATTTCAATTGCAACGAAATATTCTTTATTAATACGTAAACGATAAAAAAATAGTAATAGATTTGAAAGAGCGTCTATTTTGTTCGATCGAATTAAATTTGTCTTAAAAGTTCTTGAATTCTTGCGAGCTATCAAGTTTTCGTGCTATTATAGATATTCTCAATATAAAAAGAAGTGTAAAGACAAAATAAACAAGTACAATAAACGCAATTATATAGTAAATAATTTAACAATAAAGATTAACAATGTTTTTAAAACACAATCTAAAATTATAACAAACATCGTAACTACAATTTGTTAACTCGTTATATTATATGTTGCATTGCAATAATAAGCAACATAGTTATCTTACAAGTACAATATAAATCTTTTGCACAATATTTGTGTTCAAGTAATAAATTTAACGAATGTAAAAGTGTTATTTGCGACATTAATTATATGCAATAAACTCACTCGCAATACTTTGCTTTCTTAGATTTGATTTTTGCTAATTCAATTCTAATCTATTAAGTACTTTAAGATTTAACAAGTTAATTAATTCGCAACATCTTACTATAGAAATTCTAAAATTATTTAATCGATAACTTAATTAAGTTTAAAATTTATTAATAGAAAAATAGATAAGTACAAGAGACTTAATAGCTTCTAGCTTAATCTAGAAACTAATGCTTTATAAAACGCGATTATTTGACATTACTTGCACTTAGCTAAAATATTTAATCTTTTACAATAACTAATAATTTAGTATTCGAACACTTAAACAAGTTTAAATTTAAGTTACACATTAATAATACAAAAAGCGCAAATATCGTTAGAAATTGCATAAATTTAATATTAGACAAGAAATCTTAGATTTCAAATATTACACAAATTTACTATAATTTTATTATAAATTTTGCGATAATAAACGAATAGAGAAGTGCGACATTTTGTATTTTCTATTGTATTACATTGTTAACATTCGAATTTAAAGAATAATCTTGTCGCAATCTACAACTTCTAAAGCTTCTAAAATTACATAATATTTGAACAAGCTTTTCAAGAATTTTGTCGAATTATTATAATAAGAGTACGCAACGACAATTAAATGCAAATTATTATAATGCATAATATAACAATATAAGTTCTTTAAGACGCTATAGAGACGTATATTATTAAAATATTTAAAGATAAGAGTTCTTGTGCAAATTAATATACAATGTTAAGAGAACATAGTGCTTGTAAATCTTACGAAACATAATAAAGAAATTAATTACATAAAGATTGATTTAAGTTATATTTAAGCATATTTCAAGCAAGTCGAAGAACTTAACTTGATAACGAAAACAAAAACGTTAATAACAATTAGCTTAACAACGAAAACGAAAACGTTAACGACGATCAACTTGATAATGAAAACAAAGACGTCGACAACGTTTAACTTGATAACGAAAACGAAAACGTTAACAACATTTAACTTAATAACAAAAACAAAGACGTTAACGACAATCAACTTAACATTGACGACAATCAAAATGTTGACAAAGACGAAGACAATAACAAACTTGTTGACGATCGCAAATAAACATTAGTGCTAAATTTCTTAATAAAGTTTTGAAAGACAACTCTACTATCGTTTATCTCAAGATTATAATAGTTTTGTTATCTCTTTTTATTACTAAGAATAAATAGAAGTTACGACAAAATTTTAAGTAATACGTTGAACATATTAAGATTCTGAAACTTATATATACAATTGCAACATTCTTAGAAGTTCTATAGTATAAAATTAAATACATAGTAAAGCTTAAGTCTAGCCAATCTAAATAGCAATTAAACGACAAGAATTGTCGCAACTAGTGCAATAAAAAAATTACACGTCTTATATTAAATTCTATTCTCTTTTTTATCTTTGTTGAAATATTCTACTTTATTTAATAATTTAAATAAAGTCTTTCAATTTATTATTAAAATCTATCTTATTGTTTTCTATTTTATTATTGCTAATAACAACTTTAGTCTTGTCGTTTAAGTACACACTTATTATTAATATCGTTATCGAGCTCGTATAATTGTAAAATACGTATTAGCTAATTGAGCGCAATAATAATACATATAAGCAAAGAGCATAAAATAGACTCGTTAAACTTATTGAAACAACTTGATTGCACTATTATAATTTTGCACTTAACTTATAAATATATTTAATACGCTCTTTAACTTTGCGTCTTAAGTCTTTATTAATTTTGTAAATTCTATATAATAAATCAATTGTTTTTGACGTAATACAATATTGGCAATCTTCTTAACAATCGAATAAAATAGACGATCGTAATTAAGTTTATCGTTCTAAAAAGTACAAAATTAGTAGTAGAAATTAGTAGTAAAAGCGTTAAAAGAACGTATACTTGTAATATTTCGTTAACAAGTATAAAATTTCTTGTATTCGCAAGATTCTTAATGCTAGACTTAAACGTTATCGCTTTGCGAGACTTAACAAGCGTCAATTTAACGAATTTATTAAATACGAGCTTCTTCTTTACAATCGTAATCTTCTTAAGTGTAATTTTCTTTACAAATCTTGTTTTTGTTAATGTAAATTTATTTTTTATTATTGTCTTGAGACGATTGTTTGTGCTATTTCTTGCAACGAACAATGCAAAGTCTATTATTAACAACAAGTAGTCTTGTTTATCTTTTTGTTTTTCGAGTTAACGCGCGATCTTCGCATCTAAATCAAAGTTGTTATTTTTAAATTTCTTGATTATTCGAATAAAGCAATTATATGTTTTTATATGCTTGTTTAAAACTAGGAAAATTCAAAACACACTCTATTACTATTGTATATATTGACACTTATCTTTCTTGATCGTAATAGATTTGTTAAAAGCTTCAATATGCGTCTTTAATAAAGACTTTAATTGTATAAAGCGAGTTGCGAAAGCTTTTCTCTTGCGTAAAGTCAAAAGCGATTTAATTTTTAACGCATTGTTATTGTTATTGTTTGCGTTAACATTGTTATTGTTTGTGTAATCTTTTTTTGCAATAAAAATAGCATCAAAATTTAGCATTATATAAATTGCAACTCTTATTATTTGTTTTTTTAACTTCTTTACAATAAAGATTGAATTTCTAGAAATTATTTAAACGTTATATTATAAATATCGCGATAAAGTAAGAAAATCAAGTTGTTTAAAGAATGTAAAGCCAAATAAATATAGTAGATTTCTTAGTTTATTTTTTGCAAGACGCGATAGCAACAAAACAAACAAGATCTTAATTGACTTAACAACAACAATTTTCTCGCATATTAAAGATATGCTCTTAATTATTGTTGCTTAATTAGTATTGCTTTTGTCTCTTACTAAATTAAACTAATTAAGAAAAGCTAATTTGCTTATTGCAATAACTATAATAAATAAAAGCTCGCTTATAAATGTCGATTAATAGATGCTAAATTCTATGCAACGTTCATTGTTAAATAACTAAAAAGACTTGATTATTTTAATCAACACTTTTCTTACAAATGTAAGACGTTTAGAAAGTATATACTTTTGTCTTGCATTTTATGCGTTGTAACTTACGATCGCAAACTTAAAAAAAGCTATTAAATCAAACTTTAACTTATAGCTATTAAGATTTACTCGTAATCGAAGTCTCAATTTAGATCAAAACAATAGTGCAAAAAAGAAAAATTAGTACTTAAAAAAATCTATGTTACAAAAGAAATTTAAGAAATTTATCAATTTCGACTTTATAAATTTAGCAATAAGAAAGTACATAAATGCGACGTCAACTCTTTAAATTAAAAGCACTAGATAATTGTTTGCACAAACATTTAGTTTCTTAAGACTCTTTATAAATGCTTGCATTAACAACAAATTAAGAGACAAATTTATTGCTTTTTATTGTTGATTAATATTGTTAAGATCTAGACTAGATATTATTTTAAAGAAGATTATTAATTATTAGTAGAAGCTATTGCATGTAATTCTCGAACAACAATTCTATTATTGTTGTCAAGATATTTTACTAGAAATCGATATTGTTAATTACATTAATTAAATGCAAGACAATGCAATAAAAACGCTATATAAGATCGCAAAGACATATCTAATTTAATTGTTTAAAGATAGACACTTGTTTCTATATGTTGTTTAACAATTAACTAAACAATTTTAGTTCTAATTGATTACGCTAAATATAACGAAGTAAGAAAGTCTTTACATAAGCGTCTTGCAATTGTATAGCATCTTTTTAAGAAAACGCAAACACAAAAGAAGTTTACTTTAAGCGTAAATACAAAGAAAGAGCAAGCAAAATCTTAGACGATTTATTGAAAATGTAAAGAACGAAGATTAATATATTGACATGCATACATAGTTTTAATTTAGAGATTCTACTACTTATTTCTACTACTTTTCTCTTAGAATTGTAATCAAAATTAATGCGCTATCTCTAATAATTACATTTGTAATTGATAAGATAATAGAATTCTATATATATATATATAAAGATTTTACTAGATATGCATCTTGCTTAACTTATTATACTTGATTAGATTGAGCTTTTAACATTAATTCGACAAAACTCGATCTTAAGATTGAGTTCGCGACTTAAATCTAGCCCAATTCTATAGAATTCAAGAGAATAGATTAAGTTAAGAAAAAAGTGTTCAACTCGATTTAATGATCACACTAATTTTTCTTAACTTTAATAATAGATATTGCTAATACTTAGTATAAATTAAGTTACAACAAGAAGTTTTTCTTTATTAAATTTGTTATCTTCTTAAATATATTTTACTTGCGCTAAATATAAATTTAATATATATTTAGTATAGAATTGTACTATAATTGAACGCTTATATTTAATTACAAAATTAAAATTAAAATTAAAATTAAAATAAAATTCTTAAGTATATAACTAATATATACTAGATATAGATATTGTATATATTATATTTACTATAATAATATTTAAAAAAAAATCTTTGCATTTGTTATATTAGAATTATTATAATATATTCTAAGATTAGCAAATTAAATTGCAACAATATTTATATTAAATATATATTAAGATACTAAAAGCAATAAATTAGAGAATATATTAAATTTATACTATATATTTGTTAATAAAATTAGAAATATATACTAGATTGTTGCAGATATTTAGAAAAAATTAAGATAAAAAACGCAATAATTGTATTTTAATTTCGCAAAATATACTAAAAACTTAGCGCACAACTTGCGCTTAAATCTTATATAATCTTAGTATATACTATAGTAATGCTAAATTTATATTTAAATAATATATTATATAAATACGTCGAAATTGCGCGCTCAAAATTAAGCTAATAATTTTTATTCTATTTGCTACTAATTATATTAAGTATAAGTCTAGCTTATTTTAATTTTTAAAAATCGAACAAAATTACAAGTACTTAATATAATAGAAAGATTAACTTATATATTTAGTATATATCAAATATATATAATATATCTTTAATGCGTCTTTTATATAAAAGAATTAAGCTTTTCTTTTTTAAGCGTTGTATATATCGAGTATATGCTAAACTTAAAAAGCGTAATTTATCTCTTTACTTTCAATCTTTCTACTTTGTTAAGCTCGACCTATGTTGAGCATAGACTTAGCATAAACAAAGCTCCCCCCAAGTGGGAATTCCCACCCGGGATGAGCTCGTCCCGAGTGGGAAATCTGCACCCGGGTTGAGGTGTAACCCGGAAGCGTCCGACTTCCTGGGCAACTATACTTTTGCACGCCCTCGCATTCGGAGGCACAAGAGTGAGGTAGCCAATCCATATTTTACCCTCAGCGATCCGACCAGCCCTCCCCAATACAAGATCCCCTGATACCAATAACCACATAGACAGCTCATCTGAGCCAGCCCGCTCGTAATACCCGCGAATGGCCTCTCCATCCATCACCCTCTTTCGGGGCTTCCCAAGCTCTCCATCATACGTCTGGTCTCCTTTCGCCACGAAGCTGGAAGCTCGCCTCCGCTTCGGTGGCCTCGCGTACAAGACCGATCAGGGCGCACCTCCAAAAAGCCCCCGAGGGAAGATTCCCTACATAGCCTTCTCCAAGGATGGCGACTCCACTACTGAAATGCTGTCAGATTCAACCCTGATCAGCGGCAAATTGGTGGTCGACGGGCTGGCGGAGGACCTGAACTCGAAACTCACGGCGGCGGAAAAGGCGCAGGATATGGCCATCAGGGCGTTGTTGGAGGATAAGCTGTATTTCTACCAGGTTCGCGACCGCTATAGGCTTTGCTTTGTCCGCCGATCTCAATACCTTTCTACTATGTCTAAAGAGAACATAAAGGCTAATTGCATGTGGCCGGCTTACCTCAGAATTTCGAACGCTGGGAGCAGAACTACTACACCATGCGTCCCAAAGTACTCGGCGCTCTTCCTTACGTTATGCAGGTCCTTGTTGGACAATTGGCATACCGCAAAATGACAGCTACTCTGTGGGGCCAGGGAACTGCGAGGTTCACGCCCGAGGAGATTACCGATTTCAAGACCGAGGTCTGGGAGAATATAAACGCGCTGTTGAGTAGGAAGCGTGGGTCCAGCGGCCCCGATGGAATGTTTTTCGTCCTGGGAGGCAAAGGACCCACGGATGCGGATACGACGTTGTTTGGATTTGTTGCTTCGGGCCTGGTCTGTGCTGCGTAAGTTTTTCCTTCCTCCACTTCAATCTACGCTTGGATCCCAGACGGGCTCGGTGCTGCGTAGAAGGAGCTGAACGGATGATGACCTTTAGGGCACCCGAAACACAGAAGATAATAAGAAGCTTCCCAACAATCATGGACTATGCGGACAAGATTCACAACCATTACTTTCCTGACTATGAGCACTGGGAATAAGAACGCCATGGCATAGTGATCTATCGCACTTCGCACCGCTTTGAGAAATCGCCCATGCATGCTCAAGAGGCCGTCGTGGAACTTGCAGGTGCGTCAAATGACCGAGTCAATTAGTGGACGTCATTGCAGAGGCCTGTGTGTACTGTGTCACGCGTCCAACATTCAACAGTGTCATCTCCTTTAGTGAAGTCGCTTTTCAGCCGCCAGTTCATCGTTCTTCGGCCTCGAGGTATTCCGTATTCCCAAATCACGGAACAAATCTTACTTCTTAACCTACGTCCCAATCTCACAATTGCGAGCAGCATCAGATAGTTCCCCTAGCTGAGTCAACCACAACAAACTCAAGGGCCACAGACGCTATCCAAGCCGCCCTTTCAATGTTCGACCCATGATGATATCCACCTTGAGAAAAACAATCTTTACCCCATAGTCAAGGAGGCATTCACCGAAACCGTTTCTGAGGTACGAAGCGAATGTATTCCTATGAAGGCTGCAAGTATCAGGTCATACCTCGAACGTTATACAGGGGACCGTCTAACCGGGCTCTCCCAGAGCGTCCTGGAGAATGATCGCAGCGGACGCGGAAGTCTCCATCCAAGCAACGCAGTCGAGTACCCGGTATGTTTTCAGTTCAAGGATCTCCTCTCCTATTGCCAAATCTGCAGGGATCATCCAGGGGCGCTTCTAATCCTGCTTCTTCCCGGAGACCATAATTTGCTGGATAGGTGCTGGATGGAATCTCTTTTCCATTGCGCCGAAAGATCAACTACTTTTGAACCTCGTTAAATTCATACTTCCTAACAATAACCTGGGTCCCCACCAATTTGACCATCGCCCCCCGGATGAATACGAGCCAGGACATATGGAAATGTACAACCAATTGTTGCGTCAATGGTGTCGAGGTCATTTGGCCTCGAAGCTTATGAGCTAGACCATACCAAATTATCAGCGGGCCATGATGAGGTGTCCAGGAGCTAGGGAGTGGCTGCGTATAGCTGCCCTCTGGATGATCTTGGCTGATAGTCAGTAAAGTCGTCATATTCCATTACTCTGGGAAGGGATGAAGGCCATATGTCCGCGAAGGCGAATGAGTGTTGAGCAGAGCGTAATACTAAGAAGCGTCAGAAGGCACGTTTGTTACCGTTATCTCATCATACCAAATCATTGTTCTCATCATAGTGTCACAACGCTCGTTTACAGGATCGGGCGGATGATAATCTTGGGGAGCCTCGATTCGTACGTTACGTTTACTAATTGGACCTCGCATTTCCTCTGCGGCCTGTGTTAGGATTTTTTCTGCTTAATGCCACGATATGGTGCACCTTTCGGGGGTCAGATCCAATCGTGCAGACGTAAATTTCAGCTTGATTCATTGCACAATCGCGATCCCTTGCCCGTGCAAGTGAATGCTTTGACGCTTTTCCTCTGTAGCTAAGGACCTTCAATGGCTGATCTGCCCATCACCATCTCGTTGCACCGTTTTGGGGCGTCCCAAGGCCGACTGGATGTAATGCTTGATTGGACAGTCATAGCTCATACACTCCTGTCCATGCTCGCAAATCGTGGTCAGGGCGATACATACAAACGCAGTATTTAGGGGAGGAGCTGAATCGTGGAGCTAATAAGCTATGAGCGAAAGCGGCATGTTGAATGCCGAATTGAGAAGTACAGCTAGATGAAAAGGAGAGAACGACACTCTGCAACATAAGTGCCCCCGTGGACCTATCATTCCCATCTGCAGCCAGTCTGTTCAAGCAGCTGCAGCAGCGTCACCGACAACACCGTTAAATGGATCCTCATCATCGTCTTCGTCGTTGGCGGGGATCCTGTGATACAGACCTACCTCACGTACAATCCGACCAACAGGAGGGAAGACATCGGTGTTGCTAACATTGAGTTTCTCGACCCCAACAGGATGTCCGTGCATCAAGTGACATCGCTGTTCTCGGACCTCCCGTTGCGTTAAAGCTGTTTAATCCTCAGCAACGGCTAGTGCTGATAATCATCGTCAGCTCCGTCAATCTTCGGACCCTTAGATATAACAACGTACCGACAGGACTCAGTTCCCAGCAAAGCCTCAATACCGCGTACAAGAACGTGACATGCTGGAGCCACAACAGCAATATGCCCTTATGCTAGCAAAGGTGCGCAAGGCACTCAGCAGAAACCAATGGCTGCACATACAGCAAGACGACCCTGCCAATGATCTGCTTGTGCTGCTTTGCTAGGTCTTCCCAGCGAATTACTTGAGACAAGCAGCACGTTTCCAAATGGATAGCTTCGTCTTCGTCTTCGTCCGAGCTCTCGGACTTATTGCCGTTGAACTCGATATGGCGCGCATCGAACACTTCGACAGCGCTGATGGCGCGAAGCATTTGACGCTAGAGGTTTATGAGATGAGGTCTCGAAGAAACTGTGGGATCTTACCATGGCTTTGTTGAAGATCTCGCAGACTTTGTTGAAAGACGGATTGAGCCGTTGACCGATCATATGCAGGAGTCTGCGGCGGACGAGGAGCAGCCGAGTCTCTTTTTGGATGCTGAGCGCATCTAGGGTTCTATGACCGGGCCGCTCTTTGCTGATGACCATAATTTTGCCGGGGCGGACGGCTTCAGCTGGGGCTTGAGGATTTATTGGTAATGATGTTGAGACTTGTACTGGCGTTCTGATTGGGACAGGATAATCAGGCCTGGTCTTTTAGTGTTGTGGTTTAGCAAGACGGCAGCGGAAGGTTTTCTTATATGTCTTTCGATGCTCAGACTGAGGTCCATAGGCCCATTGCAGCACGCCAGAGAAGAACTTCGCTTGCTCGGCCCCTTCTGCGTTGGAAAACAATGGCACAGACGAATGCTGTGTCCTTGAGCAACATATCAATCAAGCACCGACGTTACGGCGACACCTCTGGTTGTACGAACAAGCTTTCAATATAAACTCTGTCTCAGCCAATGGTGTCTTGTTGCTTGCCACACAATACTAAACTATACCCATGAGCCCTGCAAGTGAGCACTCAGTCCTCCAAATTGGGGAGTATAGCTCCCCGCACGACTATCGGGCCACCAGCAAGCTTGAGAGCGAAACACAACAACTCCTCGATCTGATCTTCGTCTATTTGCTTCCCACTCTTGACATCTTTATGTGCGCCTTCGCTAATCCTCTGGGAGACACTATCCCAGAATACTCGAAGAACACTCCTTCTCGTACCGGGTCTCATGCAGTCCCATCGAATGCCAATTGAGGCGACGTCTTGCTTACATGCAATCTCTGCGTCGACCGTAGCTACCGCATGCAGCATTATAGACTGTATGTTGGAGCTCAGGTCAGACTCCGTTGCCCCTGGCTTTTGGGAACTTACTATCGCTGCCTCAAAGTAGTAGTCTGGGGGGTGCTTGGCTTGGATGGGTACAAGCAGCTCAAGTAAGTGGTCTCGCATTAATTCGCCCGACGGAGCTTCTTGAAATAAGTCGCTGGGTATCTGGCTTCGCAGCTTGGGCCGAGGTTCGATGATCGATTTGACAGACACGATACCTTCTGTTCGTTTCTGTGGTGGAAAAGACTTGACCTGGATATGTTCCTTCTCTGACTCCATATTGCTGGCTTGCCAACGGAAAAATTGTCGAAAATCCGCGGGCTTGATAAGCCATGTCAAGGTATTCACTACCAACTGCCAAAAGATAAAGTGTTATTGGAATCTCTTGACTTCATACTTTCAACACATATTCCGTAAAGGGTGGAGTAGAGTAACGCTGAGACATGGGCACGAGGAAGAGGATTATGGAATTTGCTTAGTGGTTGAAGGACCCGTGAGCATGTGAAGAGACTAGACGACAGAGTCACGCGACTGTCGTCCAATAATGTTGGAAGATCAGAGAGAGACATTCTTGAGCTGCTTCAGTGGCGCCATAAAGTGGGTCATGCTAAACGTTGCACTTAAGCCAGATGACCCAGCCTTCGTGTGGACCTACCAAGGAAAGCGCTGAATGCAGTGTTCGGACAAAAGCACTGTAGTCACACAAGCCATATGGATCCTATCAGGGCGCTTGGACTCACGGCCTGTCATTCTGTACTAGGGCTGCATGAGCCGAGTTCATCATAACTGGTTAACGGGAGTACAGGTGCTTACAAAAGACATGGAATGAGATCCTCCAACGGGCCGCTCACATAACTTCTTGACGTCCCTTCCAAGCCTTCTCGTCGATAAGATCGGCTATCGCAACTCTCAATGCGGGAGTAACGATTATGTCACCAAGATACTTCGAATACACGCCTGTACCGTACCCCAAGGCAGATGACTACTTCCTGGCGTCTATACGGCAACGTCATCCACACCTGCGGTGGCGTGTTGTTCAAATGATATACAACCGGCATGTGCCTTCAGGCAGACAGCGAAGCGCCGGCGCTCTGAGCAACAGATACAGAAACCTCCTGGGTCGAGCTCCAGCCCCTGATCCATCTCCAAGTGCAAGCCACCAATCATCGACACAAGTACTGGATGTTCCGCTCGATCACGGGCGCAACGTGGAGTCAGTTGATGTTGCACAAAATCGACCCCATGTCCGTAGCTAACAGAACTAGGCAACGTATCGAGCTGCCAACAGATTCTGCAGAGAGTCCGAGCGTGACACTTACTGATCGCCAAGCGGACGAGAAGGGACTAGGAGAGCCTCATGCCAAAGCGTTCATCGAGGGGGAGGGCTGTCAATCCCTAAATTACGCAGAGGAATGGTGGTCCGCTTGGCGGCTAGATGAACGTCTTGCACCACTTGATCCGCAAGACCCAGTCCATGTGTACTACCAACGCCTCGAATCAAATGGGTAGACACGTTGTTCGTTTGATCTAGGAGACGCAGGCGGATTTGAGGAATCGTCGATTGAGGTCATTGAGTGGTAGTTCTGTCATTAGCATTCAGGGCAGGCTGGGATAGGTCCATCATTTTGCGCTGTCATGACATCGGGTGATCTCGTTGTGATGATCTGAGCAAACGATATGCTTTGACGCTTTGCCTCAGCTACTTGACCATATATTTAAATTCGGATGCAAGATTATCGTGCGGCCTTCGATGTAAATTGACAGACGGCAGCATTAGCCCCGATACCGCACCTGAAGATATGGTTCAAGAGTTATTGAGCCTGCATCAGGCGCGTGCCGATGGTAGATCGATCAATAATCGCCCAGCACAGGTCTTTCTGCAAAATTAAGCGACTCTTTTCGAATTTCCATAGGGAAATCTGGTCAATATGTATAGCAATTCATCGTTAGGAAATCAGGCAATCGAGGAAGGCTTTGAGGATCAGTTGAAAGGTGGATAAAACCGCCAAAGTCAACTGCTCGTCGACCTGATGATCAGGACTCATCGTCGGTAAATCGATTGTATTTTTTCCATGTTCACAGGTCGAGTGTTCGATTCCGGGCTATGACCACCCCTTTTTCTGTAATTAATCAACATTTGCTTCCCAAAACCCCCATATACACCCTGCTTATCGGCGAATCTCTCGGAGTCGACTGTTCGGCATTGTCTTGCAACTATCTTATGACCAAAAGGACCATCCCTCTGCCTTCAACGACTCGCATTATCGGACCCAAGCACCACGCCCCACACCGTCATGCTTTCCTTTCCACGCCCACAAAATTCGAGGTACCGCATAGCCATCCAAGCAAATTGCGAAAGCACACACAAGCTGATCTCCCTGGGGTAACACGAGCTCGACTAGACGGAGCGAATTCAGAGGCATGTGCAATGGAAATGTTGTCTCTCCACCTTCAGCGTGTTTAGCATCCACCCCATAGAATTACTAGCCGCCGACATTCAGAACGCTGGCTTCACATTCAATGCCGCTAGCGCAGAGCGCGTATCCCTGCTAGCGGTAACTCTATTTTCACGACCCAGGCTTGCCCGGTGGTGCACGTTACACAAGTACTTCATACTGTGCGACCGACTTGTACGTACGCCATGGTTGCCTGTTTAATTTGCTTCTGGAGGTGTAAGATTACTTGCAAGGTGGGACACTTTGAAGACTCGTACCTCTACTGGCTTTCATCTGCCCCCAGAACCCTCACCTTTCAATGCTTTGTCCTGCCATAATCACACTACCTTCATAGCCTCTAAAGCAATTGGTAGTGTGCAGATTTCTTGTCTCAAGAAACAGTCTAGAGAGCTTTTGCAGGATCTATGACTCAGAGCCTCCTAGAGAAGAGTCGACACCCCAGACAACGACGATCCCTAAGAATATCAACGAATGCGATTCAGAACGAGTTCGCTACCCTCGAGCCATTGCGGCTGTACCTTCAAGATGCTGTCGCCGGTATCGTAGTGCATCACGATTATCTTCCAATTTCTCCACCTCCGAATTTATACCATGGGTCTTTGTGACAAACGGTTGCTTTTTCTAGCCTTCCCAAGCCGGCTCTCGTTCTCGAGGCACGAGTCACTCAACGGGCGACTCTGGTACACACCGTCAGAGCAGCAAGCCGGATTACGAGGAGTATGTAGCGATTCGTAACGATCGTTCGACATCCGTGCAAGCAACTGAGGTTCCTGACGCCCATGATGCGAGCCATCCTCTAGAGTCGCTCTCTGCACTCGGTGATCGCTTAGCAGCTTGAGCAGCCTCAAAACGTACTGACTATCTCGTTGGTTCATCTGCAAGAAGCAGTCAATATGAGCATGCCATGGTGAGTGGCGCTCTGGAGAGTCGTTGGGTTTAAAACCGGCCTACTGCGAAGGTCATCCGGGTGAGGAGGAAGCTGGGCTTTCCCACCTCAAGAGCCTTGTAAGTCTACGAAGACCTTTCGCTTGAGCCAGGATTTTTGTGGTGACAGAACCGAATGGCTGAGCACACTTTGAGTCTCCGCGAGCTGCAATCGCGATGTCAGGATCTCTCTTGCCATCCACCGCAGAAGTCTGGTGTCCAACGCAATTCTGCCGGCAGACTTGACACTTGCACAAGCGTAAGAAGGTGGTTGTGTAGCTTCTGGGGAATAGGAAGCTCGGAGTATTGTGGACCTGCTGGTACAAGTAACTAGCGGTAGTCGCAATCTCAATCCTCGAATGGTAGCTCAACAATCATTATCCCATGTGGTGGCACTACAGGTACTTTTCCCCGTCAAGGTCCCTATGAAAGCCCTCTCCTGCTGCGTCTTTAGGGTCTCTGATCACGTCGTTGATATTCTTTGACGCATTAATTTGCCGTGACTGGTCATCGTCTATGATTTACTCGCCAACACATCGTTCAAGAGTGCAGAGCTTCTTTTTCGTTGGCCCAGTCAGGCCCTGGATTTAGCACCCTGCCAGCGCATGGGATATCTTGCCCGCTCTTCGGCTAGGGTGAGGTAACAAAACCTTAATACGGATACCGATGCAATACTGACTACCTAGTTTATGGTTTTTACTTACCGTATGTAGTTTCGAGCGTTAGCAGCGTCCGCCTCTGTTCTTTCAGTTTTGTACTACCACGCTAACACCATTCTGCTAGGCGCCACAACGTGTCCCTGCGAGTATTTGGCTCGTACGATTTGACTGAAATTGCCAGGGCGCATCACGCTACATCAAAAGCTATTGGCAACCCCATTTCGAATTGCCATGGCGGAGCACTTTGTACTCACCTGTCCAATTCGTTCGTTGCACAGCATGCTCCTAGCAGAGTATTCCACCAATCATGACTCCACTGACAGAAGCGGAGCAAAGAACTCGAGGCAAACACCGAGAACAGTGGAGGAGTATGACACTGCTTGAGAGTAGGTCTCATGCCTACCTCCACGTCACGGGGCAGCCATGCTACAATCATGCCTCACCGCTTGCCGCCCATTCTAGACAGGAGGTTCGCGGCCAAGAATTCCACGGCAGAGTCAGGCTAATGGTCATTTTCACTCATGACCATAACTACCATTGCCCATCTCTTCCGCAAATACCATCGAATAATGCTTACTTTCCAACCTCTCTACCTGTTCCTCTATTCTCTCAATTTGTACTTCGCTATGATTCGCTCGCTGACCCGCTCCTTACTCCAATGTGTGCTCCCATCAAGCATCTGTCGTTCGAGACTTCTGAGAAGAGACCCTCATTCCAGGCCTAACCATGATGCCGGAAATGAATTCATCGTCATCCGATCGCTCGCCGAGTACAAATATTTCCTCAGCAACCTTGCAGATTTCTTTCCTGAGGAATCTATCGCCGAACTGCCATCCGAACAGGCCTGCAGTATCTGCCGCAGACGCTACGAAGGAACACACGACGACTTCCCTCCCTTAACCCGGATGACTTATGAGAACGTCGCACCATGGCCGCCCTCCTTCCAGAACGGCCACACCGGGCTTGATGCCCGCGAACTCCCCTTCGCGAACGACCCTCGGAACCTCGTGCACGAAGAAGGTCCGATCCAAGATACCCCCAGCCCCAGCCCCGTCCCTTCAAGCAACTACAGCCGTACCCTGGGTTTCGAAGACTTCCAAAGCGATTACAGCGTCTCGACTGACTCCGTGCTCAACGATCTCAACGACAGCCCCGATTTCGCAAGCCTGAACGAGATCACCGATCAAGACTCAGCGATCAGGCTTCCCTGCGGGCACATCTTCGGGCTAGAATGTCTCCGGCGGTGGTTTGCCCCTCGTTCGGAAATGGGCGGAGGCGGAACGACGTGTCCGCTTTGTCGGCGCGTGGTTTATGTCCTGGATATGGGATACGTCGGTTCAGCGTCTATGGCTTGGGATGAGGAACAGATGGATGCCCTTTGGAGGGAGGTGTGGGGGTATGAGAGTGAAGATAGGAGAACAGACCGGGTGATAGCGGCTCGGGATCGTGCCGCTGCCGCGGGTCAGGAGGGGCCGGGAGGAGACCGGGTTGTGGGGGATTTGGGAGAAGGGGGTTTGCAGCGGCATCAGAGAACGCAGCGGCAAGTATGGAGTAGGTTGGCAGGGGTGGTGGTGGGTGAGCATGGGAGGGTTAGGAGGCGCGATGGGCTTTTGACATTAGTGCGAAGGCGGTCGTCGTTCTAGACTGTTTCTGAACGCAGAGATAGACTGGAGAACCGCGGGAGGCGGCCAACGGTCTATCTCTGTGTGCTTCTTATATCATTGGCGGCCATTAATGCTTCTCGATGTTGAAGTCTATATCATGTTCCTACCGTTGACTACTCTACCTGAACTACAAGATCCATCAACGCTTTGCCTCTTTAGCAGATGGAACTCCAACAATTCACCAGTCCTCCGACCATCTCGGGAGCTGCAAATGCTAAGCGATCCCAAGCACCAAATGACAGGATCATGCCAGCGCGCAGTCATAATAGAAGGCTAGTAAGTCTCGACCCGTAGTAAAGAACCAGCCTCAAGCCGAGCTAATCCATCGACCCATGAACGTTCCGACGCCAACGAGGTTGCCGCCGGATGGACATCCAAATCACATGCTACATTCGATGCAACCAGTCTAAGCCCGAATTAGGCCCGGAACATTGCCGTTATATGCATCACATGGTCCACGAATCCTGTAGATGAGGCATGATCGCCCCAGCTGACCGAGGGAGGATCCGGAGAGTGTAGCGGAGAGTGGGTCCCTTGCGTGCGCTGAGCATTGGGGGTAAATTCAGTGCTTAGATGCACAACATATGGGGAGGGTCCTGGCGATACGCTGGGTTTTTGGGTTTCTGATTCAGGTCTAATCGCTGGGCTTGGTGGAAGGTGATAGACCGTACAACCCGGCATGTTGAAGGATGGTGTTCGGGAACCGTCGTTGGCGCTTTCAAAGGGGGTTGGGTGGAACGCCTTGCATTTTGTTTAGCAGGGTCTAGTTATTTGACTAGCTTATTGTTTAGTTGCCTATTGTTTAGTTACCTATTGTTCAGTTGTGAATTGACGCGTCCAACCAAGCGCCTAGACGTCTGTGCTGTTACCAGGGGAATGGGCAAAACAGAGGAGGGTACGCTGATCTGGTGACGATTTGGTCCTTTTGATTAAGTTGTACGCGCTTTGCAATACCTTGCTTAGTGCGGTACGACTCTGATATTGCTTCAAGAACCACACAATCTGATTCCACAAGAGGTCCGAATCGCAGGATGCCGCCAGACACGGCGGATGAACTACTGGCATTCTGTTGCAATCATGTGCGCTTCTACTGCACGTCAGTGTAACCTTGGCCCGTTATCATTGTACTAAAGCGCCAACACGCTGATCAATGCCCAAGATAACCGGCTTATCTCTCTACTAGACCTGTCCCCGGCCTTGTTCCCGTCGCGAGCTTGTGCATTTGATTCCTAGATGAAGTGAATTCCTGGAAATTTCCCTGGAATTCGAAATCAGCAATGGCCCGAGGTCTTGAAGCCAAAAGGTGCGTTCGAGAAAAGAGACGAAGAGCTATTTTCCCCGAGAGCTCTGTGGAAGAAGACCTGGCTACTTGCTGTCGTATCTTTCAGCAGCTCAAAGCGGATAAGAAGGTGAAGAACGATGCCACGATCTGGAAATAGCTCAAAGCACTTGAGGAACGGCTCACTAGGATCGAGTCAGCCCCTGTCGTCGCGGATGAGATCGAAGAAGTAAAGGCTATATCGAACAATCACCGCGACTTTACAGACCGGCTCGATGAAGTCGAGGATCTTTTAGGATTGCGTTACCCGTTTCGAATCAAGCTTCGACATACCCCGGTAGCAGACTGGATCTGTCTTGCCGATGACTGCGGCAAAGTCTTCACGAGAATGGATCATATGCGGAAGCATATCTCCAACTCCTTCGATCTCGCCCACACCTTGCATGCCGAGCTTCTCAGCCAGACAAAGTGCATAAAATGCAATAAAGAACTCGAAACTCCTCGGAAGCTTGTCCACCACCGTGGTCGTAATCACGAACAAGCCCCGAAGGAACTTCGACTTGAAGGAGCTTTGGTCGTATATGGGGATTGGCGTAAAAGAGGCCAACGGACAATTGAGGACGGTGACGGCCCAGGATTAGACCGAGCCCAGCTGCGACGGACTAGCCTCCAGAAGCGGCACGAAGCATTTCGAAAGCAACGACAGAAGAAGGTGGTCCTATAGTCCGACTCCGAAGACGGTACTGTCTATCACACACCGATGCCGGCGCCCAACCCTATCTGCTCGGCAAGCCTGTGGGCAATTGAGGAGGGCATCTCCCAGCATGGTAATCCAGGGAAAGGCTATGCCTCTCCGGAGTCAAGCACTGAAAGCTTGTCTGTGCGGCAAGACGTCGAGACAGAGACAGAACCCCACGACTTTTTCAGCAGTCTCAGCAAGCCGACGACACCTATCATGGCTCAGCCTAGCTCGCGTGAACAGAGGCATTCCAGTGGTCGAAGTGCTGAAGCTTGTGGACCTTATGCGGCCTATAGAAGGCTAGTAACAGAACGCATTAGGTCAAATCAGCCAAGGAGCGTTGACCCACATCCGTAGAGGAAGCCATCACGGGAAGCTGCGAATAATGGAAAAGCTCGACAAGTAGTTTCCCCGCAACGCGTTGAAAAGATTCGTAATTATCCAATGTCCGATATCACTTAGGGGCGACAGTTGTCGTTGAGACGCCGCATGATGCGTGCATTGTCAACGCCCCAAACATCCTCCTCCAAGAAAGGTTCATACGAGGTGTTTCCACAAGGCTTCGCCTTTAACGGCTTCCATCTCCTCATGTCGGCCTCCAACGGTCTGTACTCGCCAGCTACCTCCCATCCCTTCAACGGGCACTTGTTGCAGCAAAAATCCTCGCGCGTTATAATATGCTGGCATTCACAGACCCCTCCTTTATCCCTTTCTCGTCGATGAATGAGGCACACGACAGCTGTCTCCACTTCCCGGTTATTCGCCTCCATCATAGCTTCGCTTCCTCGATTGAATACGTTCAATGTCCCAGGATCTCGCCGCAGGATCCAAAAGCCCGTCAATCGCGGCATGTGCCGCATCACCGCTTCCTCCATTGCGAGGTAGGCTTCCTTTTGGCGCGACACCGCAGCCATGAGGTCGGGATCACTGCCCCTAATAGTGATCCCCAATGCACCGCGTCCCGCACCTTGCACAATTTCCGGCGCGACCCCTCTCACATGCCTCATCCCGCTGAGTGAATTCCACTGCTGCATCGTTGGCGGAGCCAGAATTAACCTCTCCAAGTCTCGAAAACTGGCCAATAAAGGCCAAAGGGACCAGTCCGCGAACCGCTCACAGCATCGGATCTCTAAGCTACGGATTCCTGATAAAGCCTAGGATGGGAGATCTACAATGAGGCGAGGAAGCGATTCGATGCTGATTGCAAAGTGGCTGTTGTGATAATACAGGGAGCTTCTAAGGTTGTAGAGTGAGCGGCAGGTGAACATGATGCTAGTGGAGGGAGGGAAGATGTACCGGGCGCGGCAACACCGGTGAGGGCTGGTTGGATCCCAGTGGCGGATCATTGGAATCGTGAAAGGAATGATAAGGAGGGGCCGGAGGATGAGGATTAGAATTTCAGGGGGAAGAGACAGCAGCGGGTTTGTCGCAGGACCGTTGGGGACAGTGACAGGGTCGATCGGAGTCGGAAAGAGATCGGAGGATTTTCTTGAGGGAGTGAAAAATGAGATAGGGAGAAGAGACATTGCATGGGTCAGAGAAGTGGTTATTGAAGAGACCTGCTGTCTAAGAATAAGAGGTTTCAACAAAAGCAGCGTCTCTGCCTCTGACCGCAATGACTCTGTAGGGCGTCCACATTCAGTATTTTGTTAAAGAACCACTAGCATCCAGCATGGGAGAATGGCTCCAATTCATTGCATTTGCGCATTCGCATTTGACGTTGAGCGACAGCTAGGCTTTCATCGCGGGCGCTCGGTCAATCCTCGGAAAAACTTCGGTCCGAAATTTTCAGCGCCCTCGGGCTCAGTCGCGGTGCTACCGCCTATTCTCGTTCTAAATAAGTACATCTAGGTGCTTGGTGGGTGCCGGCTAGCTCGCCTGCCTCAATAGAGGCCACCAGGGACTGGTATATAACCAAACGTCAACCGGAAGGGTCGACTAGGACCTACGAAGCCGCCTAAAACTCCCTCTATATAAGCGACAGGGGCAAAACGGAGTGGGTGGGTGGGTCAAAAAGAGACGATGCAATGAGGAGGACATGCAGGCGGGCGACAACCATACTAAATAGTATGGTGGATGGCCAAGCACTACCCCCTTGATCTCCCTCGTCTCTGGCATTAGCCCCCCTGTCGTGCAGGGCTCTATTATCCCATTTTCAGTCTGCAATCGTTGCTTCTGGACCCCTTGGCCGTGCAAGTAGAACGCTTTCACATTTTATCTATGTAGCTATGGACTCTCACTGCCTGATCTGCCCATTATCACCTCAAAGAATAGCCGCCAAGCAAGGGACGTCGGCAAAGCAAGGTCTGCAACATCAAATCGACTCCCACAATGGAAGTGTACGAGACGGTCCCTGTGATCGCGGAAGGTCTCGAGAGAATGTACCTACGTCTTACACTGCTTACGTACTTCGGCCGACGGCTACCTCGGTGTGGCTTATGGCAGATAAAAGGAAGCCTTTAGTTCTTTTGCTTCTACCCCAGGAAGTGAGTAAGAAGGGGGATTCATGAGAAATAGATGCTAACACCCACGGGGGGCCGAGTAATAGGCTATGAAAAATCCAGATTGCAGACAGGACAAAAGAATAAGTCAAAGCTAAAGAGACGTTCTTTCCCAGCATCACCAACGTCTTCAGAGTAAGTATTACTTCGACACTAGCACTAAATCGCAAATGATAGTATCCAGACTCTCTCACTGGCTGACTGTACTATCTTACTGTCATCCGTGACCAAGTATGCCCTCCCAGGGCAGACTTGGCGTACCGAACACGACCACACGATCTCGGGCTTGCCTTCGATCCCAGCCCCGGAATCTAGTACTCATGAGCATAAGGAGCGATGAAGTTCAGGCTGCCAATCCTATCGAGGAGGCAGCAATGTCAATCAAAGGCCATTGCGCCAACAACCATCTTAAGGCGCCCCTCACAAGTGCCGCAATGGTCGGTCGAAAGGTGACGAAATCGATGAGTCGAATTCGGAGGAGATAAACTCTTCTCGACCGAGAGCGCGGCTCGGGAAGCAGGCCTGCAGGGCCAAAAGCGAAGTCAAGTAATTTTCCATAGAGGAGAGAAGGAAATTCGCAGGAGAGGCTCTTGGGTGACCAGAAGAGCTGTGAGGGCCTGGTCTCTCATGATCACTGCAGCTCGACCCATATGTTCTGTGATCCGTATAGCCTGATAAACATGTACCCTCAGGCTCAATTCTTGAGCATGTCTCGAGCTAGTAACGCCAGTATTATGCTTGGTATATAGGCTTGTAGGCAGCTTTTAAATAGCTCTCTTGTTACATATCCTACTGTTCGATTGAGTAGCCCACCGCATTCCAATCTTTGATATGGCGCTCTCGAGAGCCTTTCTAAACGACTTGGCCACGGCGGTTCATGCATCAGGGACACTGCTATTACAGGTGTGGCGTGGTAGCGTTGTCCAGTGGCATTCTGTACGGCCAATCCCGGAACCAAGCAGAACCAACGCAAAACGATCGATGCAGTATACCCACACTGCCTCGGAATCCCAACGGTTGCTCCAAAGTTACATTAGTTGAACGCTGAAGGCCTGGCTGCAGTCATTTGTCGCCCGGGCAGCTATTCCTAGTCATACCCAGCGGCCTATGGATATTTCCACCAACTTCCTGAACGATCGGTATCTGCTCCCGAAAGCTGTTATCGAATGTTCAGTGATTGTCTTTCAACTCCCATGCAGTATGGATTTCGCTCCTAAGATCTCGATCGTTGCTCCTCCTTTCCGCTCTCTGTCTCTCCTATGTACGGTGTTTCGCGCGTCAATAGCCACGGTGAGGAGTGTGCGTTCTCTCGATCAGATCGGACACACTGCCGTACGTTGCGGTCAACATTGTTTCAAGACATTGGGGTCGACGGAGAGGTGATCGATCTTCAAGGCCGTGGGGCTGGGTGACCGGTTTCACCCAGGTGCTGGCGCGTTACCAAAAGTATATTTTTGACCAAGTATAGACCGATTCATGGCCGGTGAACGATCTGCTCGCCAGTCACGTAAGGGTGTATCTCGCATTTCCCCTAGCGATTGGAAAGACGCAACGACCTGCCTAGCTTGTCGACCGAGCGTCTTGCCAGACGTCTGTGGTTCTGTAGGGCTCAAGATAAATCAGATATCGTAGTACTTGCTGTCCTATGTCTTCGCCTTGGGATATAGGAAATGAAGCTCGCCAGATCACGCGTCGCGGCGACTTTCTAGGATATTGCCCGGAGGAAGTTAGGTCAAGCACATTCTGAGATGTGGAGGCAGCTGACTTAGAATGCTGTGACGGCCACAGTGGCCGTAGATTGCCATACCGACAATCGCTGCTTCGTCGCCAATCGTTTGTTTGTTGGCCCAAAGGTGAGCTTCGAGCATGGGGCGAGGTGATCTGCGGTCGTTGTCGTTGCCTTGACACATTAGCTTGTCAAGAGCAAATTCTATGATGAAATGGTGGACTCACGTTTCTGGCCATTCCGATTATATGCCATTGTCTGCAATGCCGGGTTTGTGATGTATGCATTGCGTGCGGATTGAAAGACGCAGCGACAGTCGGCTCTGGCTACACGAGGACGGAGGGGACTGCCGTCGATCTACTCTAGCAAGCGGCCCGGGCATATGGAGTGCGTGAGTGCGTCAAAAAGCCACAAGAAGACGGGGACGAGAGACTGGGCTATCGTTCATTCTAATCAAAGTGTTATGTTGGCGGCTAGTACTCAACCCTCTGATTCTACCTCCTCACGACCGTTGGCCAAGGTCCACGATCAGCGTCATACGTCGAAGCATTACCTAAGATTCTATACACTGACAGATTTTTGCAATTACGAGCTTACCAGGTATGTAGGTTCCATATACATGGAGTCGTGGCAATGCAGCTATGTTGAAGCGGTTGTATCGATGGAACCTAGATGCCAGGGATGCGAGTTATTGCGAATATTGTGTAGTAAAAGTAATTTGCACGATGAGCTGGCATAGAGACCAAAACACTATTGGTGGTTCTTTAGTGGTATGAAGCTTTCTAAGTGAGCCAACACAAAGCTAGCAGCAGCATGGAGAGCAAACAATTCCGTAAAGCAATCGCCATCGTTGCATACCAGAATAGCCTTGATCCAGGAGCCAGCAAGGGAATTTATTCACTTGCTTGCCGGACTAGACAGTCGACCGAGTACACACTTACCGGGCTATCTCCTCATGCGTCCTGTCGGGTTTGTACTTCTGAATTACAGCCACCATCTCGTCGTATAGCAGCGGTCGAGGACGTACGTTGCTTTGGCCAAGTTCCTTGAAGGTAGCTTTCCTAGGTAAATTTCGATTCGGAGAGGGGTCGGAGTCGGAGACTGGGTTAACTGCATGCTGAACGTAAGGGGTCCAGAACACACTTCCCTTGATAGCCGTCTGCAACTTTGAGTCAGCATACTGTCGCACGAAACAGGCGGAAAGGACTCTGAAGCATACCCTGACGAATGTTTGTGAGCGGATTATTTCGATCAGGCGACGTTTCTTGATCTTTTGTAGCATGCTTTCTATGGTCCTACAACTAAAGAGATTCATGTGCTCGGTGACGAGTCTATCCATTTGATCAAACGAGAAGCTCTGAGGGGTCTCCGGTATGTTCAGGCCTCGCTCCAGGAGCCGCTTCTTGGAGGCTTCATTGGGGAGCGGTATCAGGACTGTGTCGTCGAACCTATCTCTGAACGATGCGTCTACCTTCTCTGGGAGATTTGTAGCACCAATGATGAGTACCTGGTGGTTATTTGAGGTGAGGGAAGACCACAGGTCGAGAAGCTCTCCGAAGAGGTTGCTGGAGTGGGGAGCATCGTCGCTCCGTTCGCGAAAGAGTTCTTCAACCTGATCAAAGAACAGAATGGCGGGTTGATGTTTAATTGCTTGCTGGAATAGCACCTGCACGAATCTGGGAGGGTGGTTAGGCCGAGTGACATCGACGACTGCTTCAGACTTACTTCTCTGCATCCCCGACCCATTTCGACGTCACACTACCACTTGAGACTTTGAAGAATGTCCAATTCCGCTGCAGAGCGAGGCTCAATGCTATGGAAGTCTTACCGCAGCCGGGCGGACCATACATTAGGAGGCTGTTCTGTCGCCTATGGCCTTTCAGGGAAGTCGGACACCAGTCAAAATCCTCGTATTCCACAAACACGATGTTCTCGATAAGATCTGATATATCGGAGTCCAGCTCGAGATCCGATAGGCGGAGAGTAGCTTCAGGGTTGGGCTTAATTATAAGATTGTCCACTTGCATGGCTAGGTCTACGGCCAGACTGGATTCATTGTTTTCACCGACCAAGCCAGTAGATTTCGTGGCTGTGCAAGAAGAAGCAGAAGAAGAGCTTAGTAGAAGCAAATTCGCATTGACGTTGATCTGCTTGGGAGGGCCAGTCCCGTGGCCTTCGAGGAATGTGAGGCCTTGACGAAATGCACGGTTGAACTCGGGATAATCGGTGAGTATGTTGGCAGGACCTGTCCTGTGTTTAGTGATGATAGTGTACAGGTGTTGGAGCAGTGAGCCCGTCAAAGCGTTCAATGACTGGACTTGCATGACTTACGTTGGAAGTACACGAATAGTATGTAGTCCAGCATCTTCTAGCATTCAGCCTTCTGTAGGTTAATTAGACCTCTGGCTGCTGCCTGGCACATCACGTCCTTGTAGGTCAATGCAGCCCGTATGGCAAGCGGCCAAGGACTCCTGTGCATTGGTGTCAGTCAGCCTGATTGTCATATGTGGCTCTGTTCAACTCACCTAATGGCCGACCCGGTTTGGAACCTCATATCACCAAGTCCTGACCTCATATAATCCACGGCACGGTAGATGTGATCCACGGTTAGACCACGACACTAAGTATGCCAAATCACTACAGCCCATCATAGAATCACACGTCCATCACTTACAGCTCGGTACTGTTGGATGGGTGTTATGTATTCAGCGAATTTTGCTCTGAATTCGGGACCCGGTGTCATGACATTCCACATGTCCAGGATCTGGGAATGCCGTGACGGTTCATCAAAGCAGGCTTCGATGTCCGTGGGGTTAATTTCCAGCTCATCCAATGTCTTCAGGAGAGGCAGGATTGTACGATCAATTGGATCGGGAGTGGATGGGGCTGACGATTCCATTGGGTCTGGCCTATATATCGGTAAGCTCCATATGGTCAAACTGGTTTGCATGGACAAAAGACTCACTCGCGAAGTCTTGCAGAGGTCCTCGTAGGCTCCTTTCTCTTCTTGGAGGGCCGATGATTGTCGTCTGTTTCTGGTTGCATGGCTACGTGTTCTGATTGAATATTGGAGTCAGCATTCCTCCTTTCCGTTAAAGCAATGGAACAAGAGGCATGCATCGGGTACGAATACACACCTACAAGAGACGATGGGTGTACGTAGAGCTAACGAAACTACTGAGGTATGGAGTGGGAAGGAGTCATGAAAAGAGGTGGGAAGTTATGGAAAGTGGGAATCTGCATAAAGTAGGTACAAATGGAATGATCAGATGACGTTTGATCCCAATACAGACACGGGACCCACATCTGTGTAATATTGAAATTTATCGAGTCTGGCAGTGACCACATGGTGTAAGGTAAGTAATGTATTCCATTCTCCCAGGCCTCCTATTTCTTACATCTCGTCCGTGGGTACGTGTTCAGATCCAGCCACTAGTAGTTCTGCAATGTCCTCCTCTCATGGCACTCCATTATCTGTGGGTTTATCTACTCTATCATCTTTAGTCCAGTAGTCCTGACTTCTTATAACAGCAGCAACAGACACCGATCAACGGCCTTTCCCAGTATAGCCAGACCCCTGATTACCCTATGAATCGTTGCCTCTTGCGAGATGGTATAGGCTCTTCACCCGAGCAGACCTTCATTGGCCAAGCATGTGGTCACAGTCCGTACACTGGTGACTCGTAATCTGGTGAGTCCATCAATTGTGTTAGCTTGGATCATGTTCACTAAAATGGGACACTAGGCAATAAACCCCAGCAAGCCTTTACTGGTCATACATATCCTGAGCATATGCCATTCATCGCTTCCTCTCACAGCTGTGGGTTCCTGCAATGTTCTATTGTCGTCCATCGTTCCTCACGTTATAGCCCAGTTTACCAAGCCCTACCACAGCCCTCCCGTGGTCAAGATCGTTCCGCCTACACCTCGGGTGGTTCTATTCACCAGAATGGTAAGTGGGTTGAATGACTAAACTGCGGTTAGGGTCACTGACATCAGGTGCAAGCTCAATACCTTCATCAGCTTTCTTATGGGCAAAGCAATGGCCTTCAGCAGCCCTCTTTCGGGCAAGGCCATCACCTTCAACAGCATTTCTATGGACATGGCCCATACCCGCTTCAATCGTTTCCTGAGCGTCACGATCAATATCAGCAGCTAATGTCTGGTCGTTCCTATCTGCTCCAACAACCAGACTCTGCCCAAGGCAATAAAGCCCTGGAGCCATTTCACGGGCAGGGTGATAAAGCCCAACATCAGTTCTCTGAGCAAAGATATGCTGCTAGTGCTGGTGAGTATCAATCGACTCCGACTGGCTATCCGAGACACTGACATCTCTCCCAGGATGTAGATCTCCCCGTGTCTGGCTTGAGGACGACCATGTCGCAATTGGAGAGATGTTGATGGGGAGAGCCAGGACGAGCTTTGGAATTCCAATTTGCACGAACCCTCTGACTCCAGCTCGGGTGAAGCTGATGATGACGACGAGAATAATCCTACTGGTATGAAGAGTGTTGCTGCATCTCGTGCAATAAACCCAGATGCTCAAAGAAGTCAGTTGTGAGATTTCCATGCTAGCATACGCTGACAATATCTTCCAGGAAGTCCTCATGGGCAGCGTGGTGACACCCCTGATCGAACGACATTTCCAAGAAGGTCTCAGAGAGCACGCAAGAATGCAAAGCACACCTCCGATCCCCAAATTGCTCATGCAGAGGTGAAAGGCCGAATTATGCCGCGTGGACGCAGACTCATTGCACAACCATCTTGGTCAAATATCCATGGGGACCAAAGCGAGTCTTGGTGCATGGAGCAGCTCGTTCGCAAAGCGGCAAAGAAGGAGGCTGAACGAATTAAACGCAAGACGCCCGATGGTAAAGCTCTGAGAAAGGCCCACAAAAAGGGGAGAAGGGTTAGAAATAAGCAGGACAAGCAAGAATGGAAAGATCTGCAACGGAACGATCTTCAGCAAGAACAGCTGGCAAGATTTACCATTCGCCACCAACTCTAGAATTGTTCCCCAAGCTCCTTGTCGCTTTCGACTGGCTTTGGCTTCCAGGTGATTTCCTTCGTCTCTTCTCTGTACGTATGGCTTTGTCGACTCTTAGTAGCAACCCCATAGCTTAAATCGCAATATCAAACATTCTGCTGTCGCTCTTGTAAATGGCTAGCTACACAACATCCAAGGACTTAGTGTCGCCTCAGAGGGTGGTGGTATCAGAGCACATAACCCACGAATTACGAGGGATTGAACATAATCCAGCACTCGTGCACAATGACAGCTACCCATTCCTAGACCACCACCCTGCCTGCGCCAAAGTACATTCTCTCTATTCTCTATGACCTCACGAAGCAAAAAGTCCTTGCCTTGGTTGCTAGAAAGGCGAGGATTGTCGATTCCTAGCTTGGCTCTGGATTGCACAATCTCAGGGATCGTCCGACATATGTCCTGGAGATTTCCGGGACGGACAAGCCTCTCAATAGTAGTTTCGAGAGCTTGACTTCGCGAAATGGGAGGTGGTGATGCTAATAAACCACGTATAGCTTCACAAACGTCTACCTACACGACCCGCCGCCCTGGCAAACCCATGAGCCCTCGATCTCCACCCTCTACCACTTCACCTAGCACGTCTACCTCATCCTACTTTTCGTCAGACCACCACACGCAATGACTGGCTTGAATTAAGGACAGCATAGCATACAGGCTGGCGCTGGCACACTTCTTGGCCCTATGATTCACTGTCTTACACACCACGACCGACTCCAATAATCCGAGCATGGCGTAGCCGATGGATTTGGGGCTGGCACACCCCGTGGCTATACTACCCACTGCCTCGTACACTGCAATCGGCTGCATACCTCCAAGCACGACTTGATCGGAGGGTTGATTGGCCCAGGCACACAATCGGGCCTTCCTCGACGCCTCGTGCCCGTTTTTGTAGCCCGAGGCTGACCTGTTCCACCCTGTCCAAAGAACAGGCTCCGCCGACTATCGACACTCTCCTCGGCTGGAGAGCACCGCCTCACCTCCAAGTCACTTGCATTACAATGCATGATAGTGGGCTGTGCAATGTCATGGGCTGCAAACACGGGCACGACGTTTTCGAGGAAGCATACACGCCATCATCGCAAAGTCGCTCAACTTCCATCCCAAAGTCAATCAACTCTCAACCATTCCTGCGCTCGTGCCTGTCCGGAGCTACATCCAAGGGGGAGTATCGGATCTTTATTGAGCTGGATGGTCTCCATTTGCGCACTTCGTAAACTTCCACTCAACGAACAGACTCCACCAACACTTGACACTTTGCCAAGGGCGCTTTCAGGAGCTACATTCAAGCGGAATTCGTAGCCCATTCGAGTCAGCGTCCCGACCTATCTCTGTCCAACCGCACACAAAGTGGCCGACAGGCACCATCGCGGAGCAAGACGCGTGTGAGACGGCATACATGCTGAAACTCCATAGCTATTTGTTACAGACACAGCAAGGGCCAGACGGTGTCGAGCGAAGGACGGGGTTGTTGGGAATTTGGAAAGGGAGAATGGAAAGGGAGACTAGCAGAGTCATGCAATCGGGGGTGGACGTGGATCACTACGTTAGTAGATCGTTGCACGATATAAGTGGCAGCTCATCGAGATAATGTAAGTAAAGAGCTAGGAGCTACATAAACGTGGACACAAAATAGAGAGCTGCCGCTTCTGCAGCGAGCACCGTGCGACGATACTATACATTGAACTCATGACGGTGTGGGAAAAGCCGTGCAAATTACTCAGGATGTACACATCTGGTCCCAAGCTACTCATCGTGCAGCATGACCTAGTCGACAGCCACAGCCTTCTCCGACTCCTTCACCGGCTCGCGCTCGCCACAACATGGGAGAGATTTCAACAAACGCAGACGGGCAACGAAGATTCCAGGCCATGATTGGTGCGACTCCATCGGGAACGTTGGTTATGAAGTCTACAGATTGAGGGCTGATCCAGTGCACAGCTCCCTTGGCCTTTGGCCCCATGTTCCTATCCAGGTTTACTAGAAACCACCACCTGCTGAATGGACTCGGCCCCAGCTTTCTGTCTTAAGGCACTCCGCCACCGAAATTAGCCTTCATCGCTGCTGCTCGCCATACCTCGACGCATTCGGCCTGAAGACTGGGGACAGTGGTAGGATTTTCGGGTAGTGCGCCAGGGCCCGCTCGTTCCGCCCTCATCGCTGTCGGAGTGTGGGTGGTTGGGTGGTATGATCGAGGAGTAGGCAAGTGCCCGGCTGGCTCGTATGCTATGTCATGCCTGAATCGTATGCATTAGTCGTGATGTATGATAAGGAGCGGAGTGAGGACTGAAGAGCTTAATGAAAAGGGGTGTGCATTTGGATCCTTCTTCGCTCGCAACTCATCTGCTCACTGCTGTGCTAGTATTAGGTAAGTTGCGAGCGAAGGGCAGTAGATCTGGGTAATGGGAGATCCAACTGGTGGGCCATGTAGTGCCCCGATTGTATGATGCCGTGTCGCGCTACAGGAGCACTGTCTCCGATGTTAGGATCGGTACTGCACCTTTTCATTTGGCGACAATCGTCCCGGGAGGCGACTTTGTAGGTCCTAGTGGCACTTTTGGTTGCCTGTTGATTAGACCGGTGCACTATATAGCTGGGGCGGGCGAGTGGTCCAAACATCGAACGTATAAACTGAGCCAGGCACAAGGACAGTAGCCAGTGTGAGAGAGAGTCTTTTCCCCAATCCGAGTCGTCCAAGCCAGTCTCGACCACAGCGCCCAGGTCGAGCGGAGTCTCCAGTCATCCTCTATGGCTACCTTGCAGCAACTATTCGGAAATTGGCGAAGATGCTCCATCATACGCCCCAACATATTGCATATTGCACGGCGCTTTTCCTAGCGCCCTCGTTCTTGCGAGTGGAATGCTTCGACGTTGTACCTCTTTAGCTATGAATCTTCACTGTTGGGTTTGCCCACCACTCTCCATTGCATCTCCCGATTTGTCGCCCTGATGGCCATCTATTATACCTGAGATTGGCGTTGCCTCTCATGATTGTCTCATTGAGGTCGCTTCGCACCGCCACCACTACACTAAATCTGCTACTCCGCCGGGCTCTTTGACGACGGTTGTCTTGGGGCGTGCGGGAGTTCTAGGCGGCTTCGTAGGACCTAGTGACCCTTCCGGTTGATCCTTTTGGTTATACCAGTCACCGGTGGCCTCTATTCACTGAGGCAAGGGAGCTAACCGACCCACTAAGCACCTACTTTAATGTATGTAGAACGAGGCGGAGAGGCAGTAGCCAGTGTGTTTATAAAGCTGGCTCGCTCCTTTTGCATATCATAGATCAGGAGCATGTTGAGGATTATGTGAAGAATGGGCAATGCAAACACATCTGTTATTGAATGACTAATAATGAATGAGCTAAAGCCAGAGAGTCAACCGCCAGAGAGCTGCGAATGTTGCTATGAAATACCGCTCCCTCATCCCTTGCTGTCCTCCAGTTCTAGTCCTGTAGCAAAAGTATCAGCGGTTGGGGATCTTGTGCGAAGGCCATTGATCAACTTACGAGAGAAATCCGTGGGTTAATTCACAAATGCTAAACGCCTATGCTGTCCGGGACACGCACTGGCTTCTGCTTGCTACATATCAATCAGTTCGGCTCCAGAACCTCGGAATATGATGACTAACCTCTACTTATGCCTAAGGATATCCATAGTAGATTGGCACGGTTGGCCACTGCTGGATGTCGAAGCTCCCACCATGTAGGACGTATGTACGGATAGCCATAGCAAGATCATATCCGGCCGCCTCCACAGTCTGACCCTCGGAGTTGAGGTCGTATGCCTGCACACGCCGATCTTGGGTCATGCCATCCACAACCGGATACGTGGACCATATTCCGGACGAATGAAACTCATTGAGTTGTACTGTACTTCTGAGCCGTGATAGTGTAGAGTTCCAGTACCCATCAATGAGATACACGTTGCCGAGTGAGAGGATCTGGAGTGTATCGACATGTCTCGCTGCGAACTTGACCAGGTCGCTTTCACCCATATAGAAATTATCAAGCACGAATTCTTGGAGATGCGGCCACACGCGATTACCAACCAGCTCCGATAGACTAAGATCGTCGCTTGGGTCGGCGTCGACAAGTACGACAAGAGAACGGAGGTTTATTGCTTTAGAGATGAATTCTGAGAGGTAGTTATCTCCGTGGGGGAATTCAGGTGAAGACTTCCAGTCCATACGTAACGTGAGACACAGTGTTCGTAGATTGCTGAAGATTGTATGAACCCTCAACAACTCTTGGGGCTGTAGTTGGTCGATTTGCCAGGGAATAAAGAGACACTCGAGGTGCTTGGGATTTATACCCGCATTGTAAAGACCCGAGACGAGTGCCTGAGATTGAAATCCTAAGTTTTCCTCGCTATCGCAATTACGACACCCGATCTCATTGATCGTTATTTTGTCTAGTCTTGGGATCCGTCTCAAGAGCATCGCAACTGTGCACGCGTCGTAGCCAAATCGCCAGACGATTGCCCCAGTGTGCTCGTGCACCGGATGCACCGGATGAAGCCAGCAGATACCCCACGGCGGCTCGTGCCCCAACCAATTTTCAGCGCCGTCAAACAGTACGGGAGGGTGGTCGGGGTTGATTGGAGTCCCGGGATACGACGAGTGGTATACCACGTTGGATTTGTACCGGACTGTCTTGACATGACCACTCAAAGCCGAAATGGTACTGCATGTCCAGCCATATCCACAAGCCCAATGTGCTCCGAACCTTCTCCTTCTGCGATCAACTGTGCGATCTGTTGGCGTACTGTCAGAAATGCGCGGCAAATCCCATTTTCTTCGTGCTCACAAAGGACGACCGCTCGATGCGGACACATATCGTGGAGCATGATTGGTGGAAGCGAGACGAGGTGACGCCGCTGAAGCTAATCTTGAAAGCGCATATATTTCCTCCTGGCACTGACTACGGACAGCCAGTTCGTGATGAGGCAGGCCAATTTAATGACTTCTTTATGCAAAAAGCGGCGAAAATCGCGGCTGACATTGAGCGGAAAAGTCTCAGGAACGAGGAGAGCAGGAGCAATAGCGGAGAGTAGACGGTCGGTATGACGGTCTGTCTGTGGACTCGGCCGCTTTGCTTCTGGACATGCTGTTTGTAAGGGCGCTGGCGCTGGCGCTGAGGGCTTGATAGTAAGGAGAAGGTGGAGAACAAAATTTACCAAACCATCTTTCGCTACCTTTGAGAAAGTGCGGTGTTCTCTACTTACTTGTTTGACCGGCAACCAGAAGCTATACAAGGTTTGGGCGTTCATCTTCCAGGCCCTCGACTGTAGAGTGAAGAATAGAGGTCTGTTTGTCATACGTTCATTTGCGTCTGTTTAACATTTTGCCTTTTTGCTTACTGATCCTTGACAACAATAGCGTTACCTATCAGATCTATCGCAACTTCGAGACTTGTTCCGCTCTTTCGCCAAACCGCAGCAGGTCCAAGCCATCTTTCTGAATGCATGCATGCCCTACGTTCCTTTGACGTCCCCGAGCATCGCGGTCATTCTGGAAGCGCGATACGATGTTTTTGCAGGCGAGGGACGCGTTCTCTGGGCTTGGTCCTGGGAAAGGTTGTATTGTATCACGGTACACCAAGTATGCATATACAGATAGGAGTACGTTCGAAGGAAAAGATGATTTCGAAAAGATATCTGGGAACCTTGGCTTCTTCAAAACTGCTTAGACATCGATATCTGGTGGACAGCTAATCACCACTTGATCAGCCCAGCTTTAACCGGATGCTAGGAGCGGTACATCCTGCAATATCTCATTCAAAAGAAGTATGCTCCTTCCGAATGGACACGGTAAAGCTCCTTTACGTCTAAACAGTCCTAGTCGGTATTGACAGAAGATGCTGGGTTTCCCAAATAGCCATGCTTTGGAAATATCTGCAACAATGCATCGAAAACCCATATTCCTGCCATAATCGTTCCACACTAACTCAGATACCGAGCCGCATGAAGCCGACCAGCTGCCATTAGCGTTAAAGCCAGGTAAGCTTAGAACGTGCCTTGACCACAACGGCTGATATTTTACACACGCCTGATAATCGAACACCCATTCCAAGACCCACTCCCTTCACCACCCGCAGCTCCCGTCCAACATATTACAAACCCGCTCCTCAAGACCACTCGACGGGCCAGAATCCCAGCATCTAGATAGAAGTATTCAGAAAAATATCCGAGCCTTAGGAATAGCTTCAAGAAGGCCGCAGAAGCACCCACTGCTCGTCCGCATCTAATAGGCGATACGCTTCTTGGAGAAGCCTGTGCATCGACTGGCGCTCAATTCTCGAAAGCTTACGCACCCAGGTTCCGAAAGTAGCACCACTCCAAAGACCGAATATAAAAATCGCTCGTTACACTAGCGGCTACGCATCTTGCGCTCCCTCTCTTGACTGTTCTTTGGCGAGACGCTGGACTCAACACGTTTGATCGAGCTACGATAGATAGGCATGCGGCGGGTCTGTCTTTCACATGGCTGGGATCTTCATCCCCATGCTCTCTTACGAATCATGCATGCTGGGCCACTACTCATGAGTCTGCTGACGGTGGCGGGTATACTGTATTACAATGGACAGCGGGGTGTCTATCCAAGCGTGGTCTCTCAAAACATTCAAGCGTTCCGGAGTATCGAAGAATCCTTCCGGATTTTTGCAGTATCAACTTCCAGTGCCCTCACCCTCTCACAACCAATACCCACCCCATGACTTCCCCTTCCCAACCCCTCTACCCACGGTCTTGCCTGAGCTCACAAAAACCATACAGA
>JAABUQ010001691.1_pt1 | contig 46365 bp, 42 predicted proteins | sample 5560001 | NCBI WGS metagenome assembly JAABUQ01 (sample SAMN10711888, study PRJNA513371) | rock metagenome | isolation source: Antarctica rocks | place: Antarctica: Victoria Land, Finger Mt nord | collected 2015-12-18 | reverse complement strand
CGGCCAGCCGCCCGTGCCAATATTGGTGACGCGCCAGGCCGGGCCGAGCGCACGTGCCAGTACGCCGGGATAGGTGGTTCCCGTGGCCGTGAGCAGGCCCGACGAAGCGTTGTACCCCGCCGTCAGGCTGTCCCCGTGGCAGATCACCTGCGCCGTGATGGGCGGCTCATGCGCCGCCCCGAGGCTGACGCTGACATGATCAAAGACGGCCTCACCGGGGGTGCCCGGATTGTGGGATGTGGACGCGAGACCTACAGACACGGCATCGGGCAGGACAGAAGTTGCCCCGCCGATTGCTGCCCAGGCCGCTCCATCCGGCGAGGTGAACGCCGTCACATGCGACCCGGCTCGCTGGAGCCGCAGCCAGAGCGGGGCAGCGCCGGACAGCGGGATTTGCGTTGTGGCTGCACCGGTGGCGTCTCGGTGCTGGAGCGTCAGCCCGTGGCCGGAGGTGACGGCCAGGAAAATGTTCCTGGCATCAGCGCCTGCACCGTCGCGGAGCATAATCCCCGCTTTGGCCCATTCATTCGTGGGGGGGATGGAAACGACGCGGGCGGTGAGGGTTACATTACCAGAGGCGGGGCGGAAAATAAAGCCGAAGGCGTCGGCCTGGTCCTGAATGTCGCGCCCGGCGGCGCTGCTGATAAATGTGCCGCTGGCGGACGTGCGGACGCTGACCGGGGCCGCATCCCCGACTGCCGCGCTGTGCCAAGGAGCAGGGAGCGCCTGTGCCCGGCCGGCGTGAGGTCCGGCGATGCTCAGAAGGCACGCGAAGCCGAGAACCCTTGCGGCGAAATGTGTGAGAGGGAAAATACTGTTCATAAAACTTATTGTACTCGACTTAGGCCGGTCAAACACAGCAATGCCGGGCTGCGGCCTGTTTTCCCGCAGCCCGGCACCAAAGACCGAAAAGGCGTTCACCGTGGAGACGGTTCTACTTAAGATTGGACTGAGCCGTAGTGACCGCGTTGATGAGGTTAGTGGTAGCGGCTGTTCCCTGGTTGCTCCACATGTTGATGCTGGCGTTGGCCGTGTCGGTCAGGCGCATCGTCTTCACATGACCGTCTTCAAACAGGAAGTTTGACCGCTGAGTGTGGTTCTGGCCCAAGCAATACACGATGTCGCTAGTCCCATAGAACTCTGGGTCGTTGCGGTTCTTGGCCTGCTCGCCCAGCAGAATGGTCTGCGCGGGCAGGGCCAGCTTCGCCAGGCTGGTCGGCGGGTCGGGCACATGTGCGCCGTTATACATATCCAGCGGGAGGCCGCGCTCGTCATTGGGTCCTATATTGCCGGGATCATAGCCGGCGTTCGCCAGGTATGAGGCCGGGATGTCCGGGAACGCACCGCCGGCCGTAACCCAGCCGCCGCCGCAGCATGTTTTGGGACCGTATGAGGCCCCCGACGAGAAGTCCGGGCAAGTGAAGACGCCCACGCTCTTCACGAACGGGTAGATCATCGTCCCCCAGTAGCCGGGTGCTCCGGCGGCGGCGTAGTTGCTGTTACGGTCATACGGCAGGAACTCGTCGCTGTCCTGCGCGTACTGGGTGAAGGCCAGGCCGAGCTGCTTGAGGTTGGACTGGCAGGAGGCGCGGCGCGCGTTCTCGCGCACCTTCTGAAAGACGGGGAACAAAATCGCCGCTAAAATGGCGATAATGGCGATGACGACAAGAAGCTCAATGAGCGTGAAGCCGCGGCATGTCGGCAAGCGATGGGCCGGCAGCGCGCGGTGGCGGGGGATGCGGTGGATCATGGCGGGGTCCTCCTCGGGACGGGACAGGTGTCTTTGGATCAGAACCAAAACTGATGGGTGCGTGTTTTGGTCTTCTACTAGGACCATAGTACCATCATAATCCACGATTGTCAATGTGAACGGGAAATTAGTTTATGCATCCGTACCATTTTGGTATAGAGGCGGCGGGGCACCGGGAATAATGCTATAATGCCCCCAGTGATGAGGCACGAGTGATGAAGCACGAGACAGCGAAACCGGAGGATGCCGTCGCGGAGCGGCTGCGCGGCCAGATCCGGTCGGGGGAGCTGAGGGCGGGGGACTGGCTCCCCGCCGAGCGCCGGCTGGCGGAAGACCTGAAGGTGAACCGCCGCGCGGTGCGTGTGGCGATCCAGGAACTCGTCGAGAGCGGCCTGGTGCTCCACCAACCCCACTGCCGTCCGGTAATCGCGTCCGGCGGGCGGCGCGCGCCCCTGAGTGAAAACGCGCGGGCCGGGGGCGGGCCGGAGCCGTCTCCCGAGTCGCCCCAAGAGGCGTCGGCGGCGTCCGGCTTCGTCGCGCTCCTGATGTGGCACGGCGGGGGCCGGCTGGAGCGGGCAATGACCGCCCAACTGCGTATCTTCTGGGGCATGAACCAGGCGCTGGCGGAGACCGGGCGGCACGCCGTCTTCATGGATCTGGGGGATAACGTCGGCACGGAGGCGCAGAACGCGGCGCGGGAGGCGGAACAGCTGCGCTACGCCCTGCGGCACGGCTTCGGCGGGGCGGTCTTCTACCCCTACGCCTACCAGAGCAATCGGGCGCTGATCGAGGAAGTCCGGCGGACCCTCCCGCTCGTCGCCATCGACCGCCGGGGCGGGGCGGAGACGGATTTCGTCGGCGTGGACAATCACGGGGCCATGTATAACGTCGTCACGCACCTCGCCGCTCAGGGACACCGCCGGATCGCCTACATCACGAAGAACGAGCAGATCGCCGCCGTCCAGGAGCGCATCCGGGGCTACCTGGATGCGATGCGCGACGCGGACCTCGACGACATGGTGCTGCCGATCTCGATCCGCGAGTCCGAGCGGAAGTGGGCGGTGGTCGAGACGATCTTCCGGCTGCCCTCTGCCGAGCGGCCTACGGCGGCGGCGGTCTTCAACGACTACTGTGCCGCCCAGCTGTCGGAGCGGCTTGAGCTTTTGGGGCTGTCCGTGCCCGGCGACGTGGCGATCACCGGGTTCGACGACATCGTGCCCGCCCTGCCCAGTGGCGTCGGGCTGACCACGGCGGCGCAACCCTATGAAGAGATGGGGCGCAAGGCCGTGGAGCTGATCCTGCGGCGCATGGCAGACCCGGATGCCCCCCTCGTCTCCGCCGCCCTGTCCGCCCCGTTAATCATCCGCGAAAGCAGCCCCCCGCCCGCACAGTCGTAAGTCAGCGGTACACCTCAAAGCTGAACAGCGAACAGCCGAATTGAGTGGTCCGCTGGGTGGGGAAATATCCCATAGACTGGGGAAGGAAACAAAATGAACCAAGATGTTCTCATCCGTGAATTCGCATCGGCTGACGCGCAGGCGTTCCATGACCTGAACATGGCCTGGATTTCGGCGTCCTTTCAACTGGAGGCCAAAGATGAATACGCTCTATCTAATCCCGAGGGGACAATACTTACGCCGGGGGGCGGAATTTTAGTGGCGGAAGTAGATGGCACCGTCGCCGGCTGTGTGGCACTGCTGCCGATGCCGGATCAGAGCTATGAAGTTGCTAAAATGGCAGTGGCGCAAGGGATGCAGGGACGCGGGGTGGGGCGGCGACTGCTGGTGGAGGCTGTCGCCTGGGCACACGCGCACAGAGTGAAGCGGCTTTACTTGGAGAGCAACCGCCTCCTCACGCCCGCTCTGCATCTGTACGAGTCGGTTGGCTTTCGCCATCTGCCGCCGGAAGAAGTCTCCCCATCCCCTTACACTCGTGCTGATGTCTTTATGGAAATGATTTTGAAAGAAAAACCCGCATAGACGGCATGATCCGGGCACGGCTCGTTGGCAAGGCCGAGGGTGGATCATGCCGTCTATGCCGTCCCTTGGCTGAGAGTGCTCTCAATAATGCTCTCAATAACCATCGGCGTTCCTCGCTACCGCCCGCGGGTGTAGGTGCCGCGACGGCGGGCCGAAACCTGGTTGGTGACGAGGTTGCGCGTTTTGGACTCGCCCTCGGGCGGGTCGGGTGCCCGGTTCTGGGCCGGCTTGGGCTTGGGCGGCTTCTCGGTGGGGTCGGACTTAGGCTGCGGCGTTGGCGCGTAGCCGTTCTGCTCGTGCTCGGCGCGGAGCAGGGGGCGGGCGACGGGGGGCTTCTTGACCGGCGGCTCGGGCTTGGGCGGGAGGGCCTGGGCCAAGACCTCGACCATCTCTTCCACCGCCGTCAGCATCCTCGCGGGCGTGTCCGGGGTCGCGAGGAACGCGACATCGGGCAGGAACTGGTGCTGCATGTAGGTGCGCGACAGCTTGCGGATGGCATCGGGCAACAGGTGGATGCCCGTGAACCGGACGGCGACGCGGCGCTTCTCGGAGACGACGGCGCTGATGCCGACCTGGGCGCAGCGCAGGCGCAGGCGCAAGAGGGCGAGCAGGTTCCAGACCGGGCGCGGCGGGTCACCGTAGCGGTCCTCGAACTCGTCCTGGAGGCGCTGGACGTCTTCCATCTTGCGGACGGCGGTGAGCTTCTTGTACATCAAGATGCGCTCGGCCTCGCTGGGGACGTAGGCCGTCGGGATGAGCGCGTCCAAGGGCAAGGCGACGTTCGGCAGCTCCCACTCGGCCTCGGCGGGTTCACCTTTCATTTCGTTGATGGCCTGTGACAAGAGCTGCGTGTACAGGTCGAAGCCCACGGTCGAGACCGTGCCCGACTGGGCCGCGCCCAGCAGGTTGCCCGCGCCGCGTATCTCCAGGTCGCGCAGGGCGACCTTGTAGCCGCTGCCCAAATCCGAGAACTCGCGCAGCGCACCCAGGCGCTTCTCGGCGACCTCGGAGAGCATCTTGTCCTTGCGGTACAGCAGGTAGGCGTAGCCCTGGCGGCTGGAGCGCCCGACGCGGCCCCGGAGCTGGTACAACTGGGCCAGGCCCAATTTGTCGGCGTTGTCCACGACGATGGTGTTGACGTTGGGGATGTCCAGGCCGCTCTCGACGATGGTGGTACAGACCAGCACGTCGAAGTCGCGGGCGGCGAAGGCCAGCATGACGTCTTCCAATTCGTCCTCGTGCATCTGGCCGTGGGCGATCCGCACACGCGCGACCGGGACCAGGCGGCGGATCTTCTCGGCGATGTGCGAGATGCTCTCGACGCGGTTGTGCAAAAAGTAGATCTGGCCGCCCCGGTCGATCTCGCGCAGGAGGACCTCGCGGACCAGTTCGTCGTCGTACTCCTTGACGTAGGTCTTGATCGCCATGCGGCCTTCGGGCGGGTCGTCGATCAGCGACATATCGCGGATGCCCGACAGCGACATGTGCAGGGTCCGGGGGATGGGCGTGGCGGTCAGCGTCAGCACGTCCACGTTCTTCTTCATCTGCTTGATGCGCTCCTTGTGCGTGACACCGAACCGCTGTTCTTCGTCCACGACCAGGAGGCCGAGCCGGGCGAACTTGACGTCCTTGCTGAGTATCTTGTGCGTCCCGATCACGATGTCCACGGTCCCCTCGGCCAGGCCCCGGACGGTCTCGGTCGCCTCGGCCTTGGAGACGAAGCGGGACAGCATCTCGATCTTCACGGGGTAGGCGGCCAGCCGCTCCCGGAACGTGCCCAAATGCTGCTGGGCCAGAATCGTCGTCGGGCAGAGCACGGCGACCTGGCGGCCCGAGTTGACGGCCTTGAAGGCGGCCCGGATGGCGACCTCGGTCTTGCCGTAGCCGACGTCGCCGCAGATCAGCCGGTCCATCGGCTTGTCGTCTTCCAGGTCCTTTTTGACGTCCTCGATGGCGGCCAGTTGGTCGGGCGTCTCCTGGTAAGGAAAGGCTTCTTCCATCTCGGTCTGCCAGGGCGTGTCGGGCGGCAGGGCGAAGCCGTGGGCGGCCTTGCGGGCGGCGTACAGCTTGATTAAATCCGCTGCCATTTCCTGGACTTGCTTCTGGGCCTTCTTGGTGGCCCGCGCCCAGTCGCCGCTGTTGAGCCGCGTGACGGTCGGCGGGGCGTCGGCGGATCCGATGTACTTCTGGACGCGGTCCACCTGGTCGGTCGGCACGTAGACCTTGTCGCCGCCATCGTATTCGAGCAGCAAATAGTCGCGCTCGGCCCCGTCGGTGCCCTTGAGCTTGGAGATGCCCGCGTAGCGCCCGATGCCGTGGTGGATGTGGACGACGAAGTCCCCCTCGCGCAGCTCCAGGTACGAGGTGATCTTTAGGCCCTCTTTGAAGCGCCGGCTGGGGGCCTTCTGGTGCGCCCGGTGCCCGAAGATGTCCGTGTCAGTCGCCAGCATCAGGTTGGCTTCGGGCAGCTTGAAGCCACCCAGCAGTGAACCCGGCAGCACGAAGACGCCCGCCTCGCCGCCCGGCTCTAATCGGTCCTGGGGCGAGACCGGAAGCTTGTGCTCGGCCAGAATCTGCCGCAACCGCTCGGGCTGCTCGGTGACCAGGACGCAGCGGAAGCGCGCGCCGAGCCAGCCGTCCAGCGCCTCGAAGAAGGCGGGCAGCCGTCCGGCGAAGGTCTCCATCGCCCCGGCCTGCGTCGTCGTCGCGCCGTCGATCCTCAGCCCGTCCAGATCCCGGCCCAGGAGGGAGAGGAGGAGGGCACCGGGGCGGGGAGATGAGACCTCACCCCTGCCCTCTCCTTCGCTTTTGACTCTCCCCACCAGCGCCTCGAACCTGCAGGCATGGGGCATGGCGGCGGTCAGAATCTCGCCGCGGGCGGCGCGGGCTTCCAGTATCTCCGCGATCTCGGCCTCGCGCTGCTCCCAGCGGGCGCGGGCCTGGGAAGGCTCGTCCAGAATCAACAGCGCGTCGGCGGGCAGGTAATCGAGAGCGCAGACCGGCCCATCCGGGTACAGATAGGGCAGGTAATATTCCATCGCCTCGAACGGTGCTCGGGCGTTCATCTGGGCGACGTCGCCTTCGACGCGCTCTTCCAGCCGCTCGGCGTGCTCCACCCCCCGGCCTTCAAGGTCCATCTTCCGCAGGGCGGCCATGCGGGGCGGCAGCTCGCGCGCCAGCCGGGCCGCAGCCCCGGCCACCGCTTCGGCTTCCAAAGGGACCTCGCGGACGGCGGCGAGAGTCAGCGCGTCCAGGCTGCCGGTCGAACGCTGCGTCTCGATGTCAAAAGGCCGGATGCTCTCGATGTCGTCGCCGAAAAAATCTACGCGGACGGGGCGGATGACGTCACCAGGGAAGACATCCAAGATGCCGCCGCGCCGGGTCCACTGGCCGGGCTGCTCGACCGCCTCGACGCGCTCGTAGCCGTACCCGACCAAATCCTTCTCCAACGCCCCGATGTCCGCCGTCCCGCCGGTCTTCAGCGTGACGCGGCGGGCGAGGAGCAGTTCGGGCCGGACCGTGTGCTGGAGCCACGCGCCGACGGGTCCGACGGTGACGCGCGCGTCGCCCCCGGCCAGCTTTTGCAGGGCCGCCACGCGCTGCCCGGTCTGGGCGAGGTCGGGGGCGCCCTCGGCGAAGATCAGCGTGTCGGTGGAAGACGGGAGCGAGGCCAGGGCATCGCCCTCGACGCCGTAGCGTGCCAGGTCCGCGGCCAGCCGTGCAGCCTGGTCGGCGTTGTAGGTGACGACGGCCAAGGGGCGGCCCAGGTCGCGGGCGAGCCGGGCCAGCAGCCAGCCTTTGGCCGGGACGGGCAGACCCTCAAGCTGATAAACGCCGCCCCGCCGGGCCGCTTCCAGGAGCTGTGCGTAGGCGGGGTAATCCTCGGCCAGGCCGGGCAGTTCTTGCAGGTCCATTCGCGGGCGGTTCCTTTTCCATTCGTCGCTAGTACACGGTCCGTGGCGACGCACGAAATGGCCTGGGCGGCGACCGCCCAAGCCTCGTGCCGCGCCGATTTTCGGCTTTATTATACCCAACCGGCCCAGACAAAAAAAGCCCGCCGCCTGCGGATCGGCAGGCGGCGGGCGGGGAGACACGGCGAGGCTTTATTCGCCGTAGACGGCAGTGCAGAGGTCCACGGCGTCGGTGCTGGTGCCCCAGATGACGTGGTCGGCCCAGACACTGGTGCCCCAGATGACGTGCGAGGAAGACAGCACGTTGCTGCCGCTGAGGCCGCTCGTGCCCCAGATGACGTGCAGGTCGGTCAGGCCCGCCGTGCCCCAGATGACGTGGCTGGCGGACAGGATCTTGCTGCTGTCCAGAATGACGTTGCCCGAGCTGTCCTCGGTCAGCGCGGGGCTGAGGGCGGGCAGGGTGGCCACGGCGGTTGACGCCAGGGCGGCAGGGATGTTCAGATAGCCCGCGCCGTAGGTGCAGGGGTCGGCCTTGCCGCTGGGGTCGGCCCACTTGTCGGCGGAGATCATCAGGCGGGCCTTGACCGTGTCGGGTGTGAGCGTCGGGTCGGCCTGGAGCAGCAGGGCGGCGGCCCCGGCGACCACGGGCGCGGCCATCGAGGTCCCCGAGAGCCGCAGGTAGCTGCTGGACATGCCGGTCGAGCCGGCAGGGCCGTAATAGGCCACCGGCACACCGTCCTGGGCGGCGTACTGGGTCGCCAGGTAGCTGCCGGGGGCGTCCAGCGAGATGACCTTGTTGCCGGGCGCGAGGATGTCGGGCTTCATGATCAGGTCCAGGCGGGACGGCCCGCGGCTGGAATAGGTGGCGACGCGGTCGTGGGCGCGGACGCCGTCGAGGCTCTTGGCCGCGCCGACGGTGATGACGTAGGGGTCGTTGCCGGGCGACTGGATGCTCCCGTAGGCGGTCCCCCAGCCCTCGTTGGCGTCCCCCGAACTGTTGAGCGTGTTCGCCCGACCGCTGTTGCCCGCGGCGCAGACGACGACGACGCCGGCCTTCCAGGCGGCCTCGACGCCCTGGCAGAGCGGATCAGTCTTGTAGCTCTCGCCGACCGGGTGACCGAGCGACAAGTTCATGACGACCGGGTGGGCGTACTTGTACTGGTTCTTGATCTGGACCACGTACTGGATGCCGGCCAGGACCGAACTGACCGTGCCCATGCCGCGCGAGTCCAGCACGCGGACGCTGGCGACATACGCCCCGCGGGCGATCCCGTGGAAGCTGTGCTTGTAGCCCAGCCCGGTGGACGCCGCCCCGCTGCCGGCGAGGATGCCGGCCACGTGGGTGCCGTGCCCGCACCCGTCCGTCGTGGACGAGTCGCCTGACACGAAGCTGACCGTGCTATACACACGCCCGCTGAGGTCGGAGTTGGCGGCGACGCCGCTGTCCAAGACGGCGGCGATCACGCCCTTGCCGGTCAGCCCGTACTGCGAGAAGGCGGTGGCCTCTCCCGAAGACCCCTCCGTGAAGTCGTCGCACTTCTTGACCATGCCGTCCGACGACAGATGGGTTACGAACGGCAGGGCGGCGACTCGGGCGAGATTGCGGGAAGGCACGGTCGCCGCCACCGAGCCGATGAAGCCCAGATGGCGGGTGATGTCCACGCCCAAGGCGCGCAGCGTGGCCTCCTGGGCGGGGGTGAGATCGCCGGTCACTTTGAGGATGACCGAGGACCAGCCCGATGCCGGCTTGGCGGCCAGGGTCGGGGCGAGGAAGGAGTCGGCCTGGGCGGACGAGTCCGCGCGGGCCGGCGCGGCGGCGAAGGCACCGCCGAGGCCGAGGAGCAGGGCGGCCAGTGCGGCGGCCCTCGACGCTCTTGTCTGTGTTCTTGTCAATTTCATCGGTATGCGAGTCATGGTCGGATTCCCTCGTTTTTGTCGCAGCTTGGCGGCCCGGCGGCCATCTTCCGGTACAGCGAAGAGAAGGCCCGTGGCTTTGCGTCGCGGGCTTTCGCCCGGTTTGCCTTTGTCAATCGCGAAGGATGTGGCTTACGTGGCGTCCGACCCGACAAGCGTGTCGCCCTTTCGGCAGCCCGGCTGTCTCCCCGTTCCCGCCTGTCGGAGGGGTGGAGAGACCCGCGGCTTTGCGTCCCGGCCTTGCGGCCGGTTTGCCTTTGTCGGGGGCGGAGACCATCTGGTTATGATTATGCCGCCGGGAGGGCGGAGGCTCACTGGGAGAAGTGCGGGAATCGGGCGCGCGAACCCACCCCGGTCAGACACGGCCTGCGTTACGTTAAATTTCGGTTAAGCCACTTGACTTTTCCGCGCGTCTTGTGTATCATAGCAAGCGAGACAGCGTTTCCTCTTCCATCGGTTTTGTCCGAGCTAGAAATAGCAGCGGCTTTATGCGACCTCGCAACGTCAGCGTTTTCTGCCTTCTTGCCTTGACGTGCTCGGCGGCGCAGGCCGCACCAAAGCCGCACACTGCGCCGCCACTGGCCGAACCCTGGCTGGCAACCGCCCGCTGGACGCGCACCGACGTGCTGGCCCAGCTCGACCCCAGAGCATCCCAGCCGCCTTACAACAAAATCCTGTTGGAAAAACAGGTGGCTACAGCCATCACAGCGGCGAGGCAAAACGATCTTGGGCCAACTTATGCCCTGAAAGCTGAGCAGGCGCTCCCGTACTTCGAGAAGTATTTCGCTGATCCTAATGAGACTGTGCGGGAAGCCGTTGTAGACGTTGCCGCCGCCGCTCATACCCCAGAGGCTGTCAACGTCTTGACAACGCTGGTTGTGGACCCATCTGTCGGTGTTCGTGCCACAAATGCGCTGTATGAGAGCTTTGACAAACTATCTTTGAGGCGTACCGGCGGGGAGAGACTCAAGGCTAGCTTGCTGTCATGTTTAGCGCAAGAGCCGTATTATGTATCAAGCGATGTCGTTCTCCTCACCTGTTTTCCCCACGATATAGGTGTTCTCAGTGCCCTGACGAAACTGCGTCAGGGTTACAACAAAGACAACGGGAAGAGGCAAAGCCTAGCTCCAGTGGATGCTCTGTCTGTTAATCTAGCTCTCTCCGAACTCGGCCAGCCTGATGCCCTGGATCGGGTTCGAGCGACCATTAAACAAGGCGACATTAGCCTTCTCCCGGCACTGCTCGACAAGCTGAAGTTTGTAGATAATCAGACCACGCTGAAAAGCCTAGTCTCTTTGCTCCGCGACAAGCGGTACACCAAGTCAGGCATCACCACTTCTGCCGAACCCCCCGCGCTATTGATCCCGCCCGGACAAGACCCGAGAGAGTATCTGCGAACGCATCCGACGGCACCCGTGTCAGGGCCTCAGACATACTACTACCGGGTGTGTGACATCGCCCTGCTTCGCCTTGCCGAGAGGACAGGAGTAGACATCGGCATTCCCGCAGTGATGGACGGCATCAGGCGTCATAATCCCCTTCTACAGCCTCGAAATTATACTGACGCGGAACTGGCCCTTGCCTACAGACGCCTGAGCGCCCATTTCCGAATGCCGACCAAGCGCTGACACAGCACCGACACAGAACGCAAATCGCTGACGCTTCCTGGAAAGCGAAGGGTTAAATTGCTAACCTTGAGAACGGGGCTTCTATTCTGGCCCGTCGCGTTGTTGCTTGTTTTTAACAAGATGCCTTCGCATGGGAAGCCCGCTAGCTCGGTGCCTACAACAACGACCGCATCTGTTGCCGTCTACGCTCTAGGCGGCACCACTATTCCTCAATACAGGATTACTCCATCTGGTAGTCTTCAACTTCTTTCCCCACCGATGGCCCCATTTACCGGAACAGACATTTATAAGATGATTCTGGGTCCCAGTGGTCGTGTTGCCTATGCCTTGAACCTTGCCACCCACCGCATCTTTCAGTACCGTATCGCAACGGATGGCAGGCTTTTGCCCTTGTCAACACCCAGCGTAGTGACCAAGGAAGGTGTTCGGGATTTTGTTCTGACGTCGGACGGCCGCTTCGGCTATATGTCTGACGCCAGCGACGAGACAATATCTCAGTATCAGGTCAGTCCTAGCGGTATGCTAACTCCGCTGACGCCAGCCACCGCGCCCGTGGAAGCAAAACCAAGAGTATTGTGCATCCACCCCGACGGGCGCACCCTCTACGCCGCCAACCAGCGCGACCACAACATCTCGCAGTTCCGCATTACCCCAGGCGGCCAGCTCATCTCGCTTGGCCCGCCTGTCCCCAGTAGCGGCGAACCGACAGGGTTCACCTTCGCTCCTGACCATCACGCGCTTTATGTGTGTAACTGGTCACCAGGGTCCGTCTCCCAGTACCGTATCAACACCGACGGTCGTCTGACGCCGCTGGCTCCCGCACAGGTATTAGAAGGCGGGGCCGCCAGTGCCGGCCTTGTCCTAGCCCCAGCGGTTCGGTCGGCCTACGTCACCAACGCGGGAGGCCAAATATTCCAGTACCGGATTAACGCCGACGATAGCCTATCTTCTCTCGTACCCGCTTCCCTGCCCACGGGAGGCTCCTCCGAAAAGCTAGTCATCACGCCATTAGGCCGCTTCGTGTACGTCAGCAACTACGGTGGCGAGAGCATCTCCCAGTACAAGGTGAATACGGATGGCACGTTGATTGCGCTCTCTCCGCGCGATGTAGACGCCCATCCCATGCCGGAACCGCTGGCGATGGACCCGAGCGGACGCTTCGTTTACACCATCAATGACAGCAAAAGCGGGGTTTCGCGTATATCACAATTTCGGATCAGTGCCACCGGCCAACTCGTCCCGCTCACGCCTGCGACCGTACCTGCTGGCCCCGGCTCGGGGCTGCTGACTATCACTAATCTCCCAGAAAAGAAGTAGGAAGGATTCTTGCGAAGGCCGGAGGTCGGTAGCGGCACAGGATGACGGTCTCGGCGCGGGGGTTCTGGGCGTGTCGCTCCTCCGCAGGGTTCTCCATCCTACGCCGCGTCGGCCAGGGCCATGTCGGGGAGGGCGGGGTCGAGGGCGTCGGGCAGGGGCGCGGCCGGCACGGGCCGCTTGCGCTGGGCCTTCTGCCGGTACATGCGGGCGTCGGCGGCGGCCAGCAGGGCGTGGCCGTCCAGCCCGTCGCCGGGGAAGCAGCCCGCGCCGACCGAGACGCCCAGGGTCAGGCGGCTGTCCGCGCCGACGGTCAGATCGGGGTCGTAGGCATCGACGGCCTCGCACAGCCGCTGGGCCATCGCGCGCGCCTCGGCCTGGCCCGCGCCGCGCAGGACGACCAGGAACTCGTCGCCGCCGTAGCGGGCCACGACGTCGCTCTCGCGGACGGTCCCGCAGAACAGGTCGGCCAGCTCGCACAGCACCTGGTCGCCCTTCTGGTGGCCGAAGTTGTCGTTGATCGGCTTGAAGCGGTCCAGGTCCAGGCACAAGAGGGCGAACGGCTCACCCCCCGTGCAGAGGCTCTCGATCTGCCCGGTGAGGTAGCGCAGGTTGAACAGGCCGGTCAGCGGGTCGGTGTCGGCGCGGGCGCGCGTCCGGTCGAAGAGCAGGCCGTTGTACAGGGCGAGGGCGGCCCGCTCGGCGATGGTCTCCAGCAATTGCTGGTCGTGCGGACGGAAGGCGTCCGGCTCGGGGTGGTACAGGTTGATCGTCCCCAGGGCCTCGCCGCCGTGCAGGATGGCGACGATCAGGGACGAGGCGAGGGGCTGCCAGGGCGGGCCGGGGGCGTCGGCCAGCCGCATCCCGTCGGCCAGTCGCAAGTCGGACTCGTCGTAGCCGCCGCGGAAGCTTTCCCCCAGTGAGGCGACCTGCTGCGACCGGCCCGTGAGCGAGGCGGCCCGTGCGCCGCGCAGTCGCGCGGCGTTCAGCCCGACGGCGACTCGGGCGGCCAGTGCCTCGCCCGCGCTGTCACGTAGCAGGAACACGCAGGCGGTGCCGGGCAGGATGGCGTCCAGCTTGCTGCCCAGAATCTCCAGCGTCTCTTGCAGGCCCAGGCTCGATGAGAGCGTCTGCGCGACCTCGTACAGCGCCCACAGCTCGGACGACGCCCGCTGGATCTGCCGGACGGCGTCGGCGGTGTGGACGATCTCGCCCGCCCCCGCCTCCATGCTCCCCTCCCCGCCCGCGTCTTGCTCCGGCGCGCGGTCTTCCGCCACGAGCGTACCGATGATCTGGTCGAACGCCGCCACGGCAGCCGGGTCGAACTTCGCCCCGGATTCGCGCCGCAGCTCGGCCAGAGCGGCCTCGTGGCCCCACGCGCCGCGGTGGGACCGGCTGGACGTCAGGGAGTCATAGACATCGGCGACGGCCAAAATACGCGCCGTCAGGGGGATGTCCTGGCCCCTCAGCCCGTCCGGGTATCCCGACCCGTCCCAGTGCTCGTGGTGGGAGCGGATCACGGGCAGGACCGGCCAGGGGAACGTCACCCCTTCCAACAGCGCCGCGCCGATCTCGGGGTGCTTCTTGATCTTGGCGAACTCCTCGTCGGTCAGCCGGCCCTGCTTCATCAGGACGTAGTCGGGGACGCCGAGCTTGCCGATGTCGTGCAGGAGCGCGCCGGTCTTGAGCGCCTCCATCTCGCCTGCGGGCAGGCCCATGTGCCGGGCGGTGGCGACGGCGTAGCGCTGGACGCGGAGGACATGCCGGTGCGAGTGCTGGTCCTTGGCGTCGATGGCGAGGGCCAGGCTCTGGATGGTGCCCAGATACAGGTCCGCGAGGCTCTCGATGTGCTGCTGGCGCTCGCGGGCGCGGGCGGCATACACGGCGTAAGCCTGGTAGGTGAGGAGGATGACGGGCAGGACGAACAGGGGCATCTGCCAGGACCGGCCGCCGCACAGCAGGGCCGCGCCCGTCCCGATGGCCGCCCCGGCGAAGTCGCCGGGCGCGGTCCACAGGAAGTGCTCGCGCCAAAAGACAGCGATGCTCTGCCCGGAACACAGCCCGATGATGGCCGCCGTCGAGACGCTGTTGACGGCGAAGTAGACCAGGCTCGCTGCCGCCGCGGCGGGCACGGAGCGATCGGCGCTCAGCGTCAGCGTGTGCGCGTTGAGGGCGAGAAAGGTCACGCCGGACAGCCACGCGGCGACGGCGGCGACGGCGGCATTGAAGGCGAGCTGATGGCCGGGCTGGCGTCGGGGGTAAAGACACGAGACGAGGCAGCCCAGCGTCCCGATGACCAGCGCGCCGGGCGGCCCGAACCGGAGCAGGGCGGCAAAGGTGATGGCGAAGCCCAGGGACAGCGAGCCGGCGTCCTGGTCGCCGGTCCGCCCGTGGAGCACGATCTTCTTGCCGTAGGCGAAGACGGCCAATGCCAGGAACAGGGCGACCTCCCACCCACGCGCGGGGCTGGCGGCGGGCAGGGGCGTACGGAAGGCCCAGGCCGCCGTGAGCAGGGCGGCGAGGTAGGTGAGGGTCAAAAACAGTCGGGCGTTCGTCGGCAGAGTCCGCATCAGGTCTAAGGGCCTCGATGAGATTGTCGGCAGGACGGCAGGTGGGGGTTAGGGGGAGAGAAATCCCTCCCTAACAGGGAGGGGTGGCGAACTCGTGGTACGAAGTAATGCCCCTGGGTATAGCCGGGGTGGGTTCTTCCCCCCTACCAAATACTGACAGCCGCCGCCGCGCCGGCTTTGGCTTCCCGGCCCGGCGGGCAGGGGAACGCCTGGGCGAACTCGGGCAGGTTGGCGAGCGGGCCGAGGACGCGGAACTTGTTCGGGGCGTGGGGGTCGGTGGCGACGAGCAGGCGCAAGGTCTCGGGGCGGACGTTCTCCCGCCAGGCCTGGGCGTAGGCCAGGAAGAACCGCTGGTCGGGGGTGAAGCCGCCCAGGGACGCGGCCTCTTCGGGGTGGGCCGCGAGGTCTTTTTGGAGGGCGAGGTAGGCGATCTTCAGGCCGCCCAGGTCGGCGATGTCCTCACCCAGAGTCAGATGCCCGTTGACGTGCAGGTCGTCGGCCACGGCGAACGAATCGAACTGACGGGCGATGCCGTCGGCCCGGACCTGGAAGTTCTTTTTATCGCTCGCCGTCCACCAGTCGTGCAGGTTGCCCGCCGAGTCGTACTGGCGGCCCTGGTCATCGAAACCGTGGGTCATCTCGTGGCCCATGACCATGCCGATCGCGCCGTAGTTGGAAGCGTCGTCGGCCTGCGGGTCGAAGAACGGCGGCTGCAAGATGCCGGCGGGGAAGACGATCTCGTTGAACGACGGGTTGTAGTAGGCGTTGACGGTCGGCGGCGTCATGCCCCATTCGGTCCGGTCCACGGGATGGCCGAAGTGGTGCAGCTCGCGCCGGAACTCGAAGCGGGTGGCGGCCATGACGTTGACGGCGTAGTCGGGGCTTGCGACGTCGAGGGCCGAGTAGTCGCGCCAGTGGTCGGGGTAGCCGACCTTGATCGCCATCTTGTCCAGCTTCACCAAAGCCTGGCGGCGCGTGTCGTCGCCGATCCAGTCCAGGGTCGTCAGGCGATCCCGCAGGGCGGCCTTGAGGTTCAGGATCAGCTCCAGGGCGCGGGCCTTGGCGGCGGGCGGGAAGGCGCGGGCGACGTACACCTGGCCCAGGCCCTCGCCCAGCGCGCCGTCGGTCTCCTGGAGGACGCGCTTCCAGCGCGGGCGCAGCGTCTTCGCGCCGCTCAGGGTCGTCCCGTAGAACGCGAAGCTCTCGTTCTCAAAGTCATCGCTGAGGTAGGGGGCCATCGCGTGGACCAGGTGCCAGCGCAGGTAGGCGTGCCAGTCCGTGGGGGGGACGTCGCGCAGCATCCGGCCCGCTTCGGTGAAGAAGCGAGGCTGGGCGACCAGCAGGCTGCCGGGCTGGGGCAGGCCCACGGCGGCGAAGTAGGGCCGCCAGGAGACGCCGGGCGAGAGCGCATCGATCTGGGACGGGGTCAGCTTGTGGTAGGTGGCGTTGGGATCGCGCCGCTCAACGCGGGTCATGGACACCGAGGCCAGGCGCGTCTCGATGTCCATGACGGACTGCGACTCGCGGGCGGACAGGGCGGGGGCGTCGCCGAGCAGGACGAACATGCGGGCGACGTGGGCGGCGTAGCCCGCGCGCAGGGCGACGGATTTGGCGTCGGTCTTGGTGTAGAAGTCCCGGTCGGGCAGGCCCAGGCCGCCCTGGGCGATCTGGGCGACGTTGTGGGAACTGTCTTTGTCATCGGGTCCGACGCCGAAGTCCCAGCCCGCCCCGACGCCGATCTGGTGCAGGCGGGCGATTTCCTGTTCCAATCCGGCGGCGTCGTGGGCGGCTTCGATGCGCGCCATCTCGGGCGCGAGCGGCCCGCCCCCCTGCTGTTCGACACGGGCGGTGTCCATGCCGCTGCGGTAGAAGTCGGCCACTTTGCGCGCGACGCTGCCCGCAGGCGCGGGCGGCCCGGCGACGGCACCGTCGAGGATCGTGTGCAGGACGGCGATGTTGCGCTCGGAGATTTCGCTGAAGCCGCCCCACGAACTGCGGTCGGCGGGGATGGGGTTTGCGGCCAGCCATTTGCCGTTCGCGTACTGGTAGAAGTCCTGGCAGGGCGGGACGCTGGGGTCGATGGTGGACACATCCACGCCATGCGCCACGGTGGTTTCAGGCTCGGGGGCCGGGATGAGGGGTGTTTGGGCGGCGAGGCGCGGCCCGCCGCAGGCGAGCAGCAGGGCGATGGACAGTAAAAAGGGCTTAGGCATGGCCTGATTATACCATACACCTTCGCCGCGCGTGTCAGCTTCCCGCCGTGTCAGCTTCCCGAGGCGGCCTGGGCGCGGGCGGCCAGGATGTCGGTCAGCCGGGGTGACGTGCCGATGTAGCGGCCCATCTGGAACTTGACCTGGGGGTGGCGGTCGCGGGCCTCCTCCAGTAGCGTCGGCAGGTCGTCGGCGACATGGGTGCCCGTGTGCAGAAAGTAGGGCACGGCGACGATCCGGTCGGCCCCTTGGGCGATGCAGACATCTATGGCATCGGGGATGGTGGGCACGTTGCACTCCATGAAGCCGGCCTCGACGACGTCGAAGACGCTGCGCGCCTTGACTTCCTCGACGACGCGGAACATGTCGCCGTTTGCGACGGGCCGGGGCGAGCCGTGAACCATGACTAAGAGCGCAGTTTTCATCAGTGTCTTTCTGCGGGAAGAACCCCTCCCGGCGGGCTGGTGATACGGAGTAGTGCCCCCTGAGCCTAGGCGGGGTGGGTTCTGCTACTCCACGAAGGGCCGGACGGGCGTGTCCGGGGCGGGGACACGGGGGCAGTTCGGCGTGGCGTACAGCGGGCAGTCCGGGCGGGCGCGGCAGCCGCGGGCGGCGGCGGCGAGGTCGTCACGCCACGCGGCGGGCGGCAAAGGGTCCTGGGCGCTGGCGATCAGGGCATCGGCGAGGCCCGAATCGAAGCCGATGGCGTCGGCGACGGTGAACGTCAGGCCGGGGTACGCGGCGCGGGCGGTTGCCAACTGTTCGGGCAGGGACTTGGTGACGAAGAAGCCGGGGACAAGAAAAAAAGGCAGCACCAGTACGTCGGTCGCGCCCGACGCGGCACACTCCGCGACGGCTTGGGCAAAGGTCGGCTCCGAGTAGTTCATGTAGCCGACCGAAACCATGTCCCAGCCGCCGCCCTGGCGCAGGCGCGCGGCGTGAGTGTCCAGGGCCTCGCCCGCGCCGCAGAGCAGCGAGCCGTGGGAGAAAAGGATCAGCGCGTTCATGCAGCCATTGTACCCATTGGCGGCCTGGGATGGCACCGGCTGTGGTGTTGCGGGAGGAAGCGCGCAGGCCGCCGGCGAACCTGGCCGGGATAACATCCCCATTCTCGTGAGGCGTTTGGTTCCCGTGCAAACTTCAGCCCCCTTTTCGGCCATCTTGGACACGCGCGACAGCCCCGCCGCCGCTTTGCAGCAGGTGCCGGTCAGCGGCGTCACGCTGACTGACACGTTCTGGGAGCCGCGCCGGCGGGTCAACCGCGACGAGACGCTGCCCTCGCAGTTCAAGCACCTGGAAGAAACGGGGGCCATCGACAACTTCCGGCGGGCGTCGGGCCGCAAGGACCACACGGCGACGCCGTTCGGAGGGATGTGGTTCAGCGATTCGGACGTCTACAAGTGGCTGGAGGCGGCTTCGTGGGCGCTGGCCGGGGGCGAGGCGGGGGGTACGCTGACGGCCCTAGTGGACACGGCGGTGGCCGAAATCGCCGCCGCGCAGCAGCCGGACGGGTATCTGAACACCTATTTCCTGTTCGAGCGCGCGCCGGAGCGGTGGGCGACGGTAGGTTTCGGGTTCAACAACATGCACGAGCTGTACTGCGCGGGGCACCTGTTCCAGGCCGCCGTCGCGCACGTCCGCGCGACCGGCTCGCGCGTGCTGCTGGACGTGGCCGCGCGGCTGGCGGACCACGTCTGCGACACGTTCGGGCCGGGCGAGTCGCAGCGGCACGGGACGGACGGGCACCCCGAGATCGAGATGGCCCTGGTGGAGCTTTTCCGGGCGACGGGCGCGCGGCACTATCTGGACCAGGCCCAGTACTTCATAGACGCTCGCATCGGCATGGGGCGGATGAATGAGGCGGTCTACCCGATGCTCCCGGTCCGCGAGTACGCGCGCATGGAGGGGCACGCGGTCTGCGGCGTTTATCTCGCGGCGGGCATGACCGACCTGTACGCCGAGACCGGCGATACGAGTCTGCTGAAGGCGCTGGACGCGCTGTGGGACAACATGACCGGCGCGCAGATGTATGTGACAGGTGGCATCGGGCCGCGCTGGGACAACGAGGCCTTCGGCGCGGACTTCGAGCTTCCCGCGCGGGCCTACGCCGAGACCTGCGCGTCCATCGGCAGCGTGATGTGGAACGCTCGGATGCTGACGCTTGCGCCGGACGCGCGCCTGGCCGACCTGATCGAGCGGACGCTGTACAACGGCGTCCTGTCCGGGCTGTCGCTGGGCGGGGACGAATATTTCTACCAGAACCCTCTGGCCGACGACGGGCGGCACCGGCGGCAGGCCTGGTTCGGCTGCGCCTGCTGCCCCCCGAACGTCACGCGCCTGCTGGCGCAATTGCCCGGCTACTTCTACAGCGCCGCGCCTGGCAACGTTTACGTCCACCTGTACGCGGCGGGCCGGGCCGCGCTGACTCTGCCGGACGGGCCGACGGTGTCTCTGACACAGGCGACCGATTACCCCTGGGCGGGCCACATCCGGGTCACGGTCGAAGAAGTCACAGTCGAAGCGGGCACGGGCGGGACGGCGGGTAAGTTCACGCTGAACCTCCGCATCCCGGCCTGGGCAGACGGGGCGCGGCTGTTCGTCAACGGCGAGGAAGCCCCCGTGCCCACGCCGGGGACCTATGCCGCCCTCGACCGGGACTGGGCGGCGGGCGATGCAGTGACGCTCGCCCTGCCGCTGCCGGCGCGGCAGGTCCGGGCCGATCCGCGCGTGTCGGCTCTGAGTGGGCGCGTGGCCCTGATGCGCGGGCCGCTGGTCTACTGCTTCGAGCAGGCCGACAACCCCGACGCCGACGTGCGCGCCGTGAGTCTGGCTGCGGACGCCCACTGGGAGTCGGCGTCCGTGCCCGGCCTGCCCCCAAGTGTGGTCGCGCTGCGCGGGGAAGCGTCGCAGGCCGTGGTCTTGCCCGGCGTCCCCTATCCTACCAGCGGTGACAGGGCGGAGGCGGCCTCGGGGCCGGCGACCGTGACGGCAATCCCCTATTACACCTGGGCGAACCGCGCGCCCGGACCCATGACCGTCTGGGTCGGCGCGGAACCCGCGCCTATCCCGCAGGTGTTCTAGCGTCAGAGGAAAAAAATCATGAGCGACCAGAACACGATGGAAAAGATCACGAAGACGGAGCAGGAGTGGCGCGAGATTCTGACGCCGGAGCAGTACCACGTGCTGCGCGAGAAGGGGACGGAGCGGGCGTTCACGGGCAAGTACGTGGACACCACGACCGGCGGGACGTATGCCTGCGCTGCGTGTGGCCAGGAGCTGTTTGCCTCGGACACGAAGTTCGACTCACACTGCGGCTGGCCGAGTTTCTTTGACGCGAAGCCCGGCACCGTGGACATGCACGAGGACCGGGCGTTCGGGATGCGCCGCATCGAAGTGACCTGCGCCCGCTGCGGCTCGCATTTGGGCCACGTCTTCCCCGACGGCCCCAAGCCGACGGGCCAGCGCTACTGCATCAACTCGGTCAGCGTGGAGTTAGTGAAATCCGCCGAGTAAGGCTTGGTAAGGCTGAGAAACAGAAAGCCCTGGCAGTCGTCACTGCCGGGGCTTTTTCAGCGCCGGACCAGGCGGGCGGCAAGGACGCAGACGACGAGGCAGAGGGCGGCAGAGACGGCAGCGAGCGTCCCGGCGGTGTGGGCGTCGCCAGCCAGCACGGCATCGTAGATGGCGAGCGGCATGGTCTGGGTCTGGCCGGGCGTATCGCCGGCCACCATCAGGGTCGCGCCGAAGTCGCCCAGCGCGCGGGCGAAGGCCAGGGTCGTGCCGGCGGCGAGGCCGGGGCGGGCCAGCGGCAGCAGGACGAAGCGCGCGACGGCCCAGAATCCCGCCCCGTCGGTCCGGGCGGCGGCGACCACGTCGGGGTCGATGTATTCGAGGGCGACGCGCGCCTGGATGACGAACAGCGGGAGCGAGGCGGCGCAGGCGGCAACGGCGGCCCCCTGCCAGGTGAAGACGAGGGGGTGGTGGACGCGGGCGAGCCACTGCCCCAAGCGGCCCCGGCTCCCCAACCCGACCAGCAGGGCGTAGCCCAGGACGGTCGGCGGCAGGACGAGGGGGAGCAGCGCGACGCCTTCGAGCAGGCTGCGGCCCGGAAAGCGGACGCGCGCCAGCAGGTAGGCGAGGGGCAGGCCCAGCGTGACGCTCAGGGCGGTGGCCCAGCCCGCCACGCGGAGCGAGAGCCAGAGCGGCGACCAGTCCACGGCTACGGCCTTCGCGGCAGCTCGTAGCCGTACTGTTTCCAGATTTTGGCCGCGTCTTTGCCGGTCAAGAAGGTTATGAATTGGAGTGCCTGGGTCGTGCGCGTGGTCGTTCGGACCAGGCCCAGGCTTTGCGTGATGGGGGCGTGCTCGCCGTCGGGCACGATGACGTAGGGGTCGGTCTTGTCCTCGATGACCAGTGACAGTGCGGTCAGGGCGGCGTCGGCGTTGCCGGACCGGGCGAACTGCAAGGCCTGGCCGATGTTTTCGGCTTGGACCAGGCGGGGCGTCACGGACGCCGTCAGGCCGTCGTGGGCCAGTGACTGCTGCGCGGCCAGGCCGTAGGGGGCGGTTTTGGGGTTGGCGATGGCGACATGGGCGTAACCGGGGTCGGCGAGGTCTTGCAGGCGGCGCGGATGGCGCGCAGCGTCCTTGCGCGTCCACAGGACGAGCCGCCCGATGGCGTAGGGGTGGACCGTGCCGGCGACGACGATCCGTTCGCGGGCCAGCTTCTGCACCGTCTCGGTGTCGGCGGCGATGAAAACGTCGATGGGTGCCCCGTTCTCGATCTGCGTCGCCAAAGCCTTGGTCGCGCCGTAGGTCGGCGTGACGGGGACGCCGGTCTTCTTGGTGAAGGCAGGCAGCAGGGCCTCGGCGAAGACTTTTTGCAGGTTCGCCGCCGCCGCCACCCGGAGCGGGTCGGCATGGGCGGGCGTCAGAGACGAGAGCAGGGCAAGAGACAGCAGCCAGAGCTTAAGTGGAACCCTAACGCGCAAGGAGCACCTCCGTGGACTTGATCAGGGCGGTCGCCTCGACGCCGGGCTTCAGGCCCAGGCGCTCGGCGGACGCGCGGGTAATGATGGACACGATTTCTTTGCCGTCGCCCAGGTCGAGCGTGACCTCGCACAAAACGCCGTCGCCGGTGATCTCGCGGACCACGCCACGCAGGGCGTTACGGGCGCTGATCTGCATCGTCTTCGGGTCCGGCCCTTCGCCCGCTGCGTGCGGCAGGGGCGTCCCGAGGGCGGCGCGGACGGCCTGGACGGCGGCCTCGTCGTAGAGCCGCCAGCCGCGCCAGTCGCGCTCGGGGGCCGGGATGCGCCCGGAGCGCTCCCAGACGGCCAGCGTCTTGGGCGTGATGTGGAGCATTTGCGCCACCTGGGCGCGCGTGAGCTTGACGGACATCTGCCTAACAGTCGTACTGGGTAAGATGGGTAAAGCATACCCGATCATTGGGTTCGGTGTCAATCCGGGCGAGGGGATGAATCGCGAGGGGATGAATCCCTCGCGATTCATCCCCCGCCCTTGCACTTGCCTTGGTCCCTGCTGCAACTTTCTGCAACTTTTCGGGCGGCGGCGTGTCATTGAAAGCACTATGGACAACATACCTGCCGTTTTGGACCCGCCTGCCCGACGAAGGTTCAACTTTGACGGACCCCTTTGGACCTTTCCTATCACACGGATCGTGCTCTATATGCTCGTCGCTGTCGTGTTCGCGGTGGTATCTTCGCTGATCTTGCGCGAGGCCCTCAAACTCACACACCATCACAAGGGCCAAAACATTTACCTGTTGGGGTTCCTCGGAGAAGGGCTGGGGGCGGCGAGCGCCATCTTGGCGTTCTGGGTCATGGTGCGATTCGTGGATCGGCGGCCGTGGGAAACGGCGGGGTTTGGGGTGCGCGGGCTAGGGGGCCTGCTGATTGGGTTCGTGCTCGGGGCGGCGATGCTGACCGTCGGCGTCGGGGTGATGCGGCTGCTCGGGCTGTACCACGTTTCGGGCGTGACGCCGAGCGTCCTGGTGCTGGCCCCACTGCTTTTGTTTCTGTGCGTGGGCGTCTTCGAGGAAACGTTCTTCCGGGGGTACATCTTCCAGACATTAGAAGACCGCTGGGGGAGCGGCGTGGCGCTGGGGGTGACGAGCCTAGTCTTCGGCCTAATCCACCTGCGGAACCCGGCCCACGGCGCTTCTGGATTTGCCCGTCTGGCCGGGCCGCTGTTCATTTGCCTGGAGGCCGGGCTGCCGCTGGGCGCGGCCTACTTGTTGACGCGGCGCTGGTGGCTGCCCATCGGCATCCACTGGGCGTGGGACTATTTCGAGGGTCCGGTCTACGGCTGCCCCGACTCGGGGATGCACGACCCGCACACGCTGTTGCAGGCGCACTTCTCCGGCCCCGCGTGGCTCACCGGCGGCCCGTTCGGCCCCGAATCGGGGATTGTCTTCCTCGCGGTGGGGACAGTGACCGGCCTGATCCTGCTGCGCGCCGCGATCAAAAAGGGGGAGTGGAGGCCGCTGCCGGGGCGTCACGGGGCCGTGGCTATTGCTAGTGCTTGAAGGTCCACAGGCGGTTGGCGAAGAAGTTCCAGAAGACGACGATGAACGTGGCGGCAAGCAGAGCACAGTTGAAGACGAGGGGGCCGAACTCGTGCTTGCCCGTATTGGTCAGCATGGCGGCGACGATGCGGTGCAGCTCCCCGGTGTCGCTGAGGAGGGGCCGCCCGTGGCTCTTGACGTAGGCGACGATCACGACCACGATGGTGGTGTTCAGCAGCCAGCCGATGACATTGACGAGGAGAAACTGGAGCGACTGCGTGTGGGCGGGCTTGGACCGGGCCTGCTTGAAGGTCCAACGGCGGTTCCAGAAAAAGCCGTTGACCACCGACAGAAAGAACGCCGTCGAGAGCGCGGGGATCAGCGGCCAGCCCAACTTGTACTGGAACAAGTTGGACAGGCCGAAGTTGATCACCGAGGAGCTGACGCCGACGACGCCGAACTTGGCGAGCTGGCGCACGCCGGGCTTCTGGGCGAGCTGGGCCAAGGGGGCGACCTTTACGGATTCTTCGGGGACGATGCTCACGCGGGGACGGCTTCCTTTTGGGCGATGCGGGCCGGGGCGTCGCTGGGCGCGCTGGGAGCCGGGGCGACCGAGGCGCGGCCCACGCTGTGGTACTCGAAGCCCAGCCGGCGCAGGCGCTCGGGGTCGTAGAGGTTGCGCCCGTCCAGGATCAGCGGGCGGGCCATCAGCCCGGAGAGCTTCTCGAAGTTGAGGTTCTTGAACTCGTTCCACTCGGTGACGATGACCAGAGCGTCCGCGCCCGCCGCGACCTCGTAGGCGTTGGCCCCGTAGGTGATGTGCGGGAAGACGCCGCGCGTGTTCTCGATGGCGATGGGGTCGTAGGCTTTGACCGTCGCGCCTGCGGCGAGCAGGTCGGCGATCACGTCCAGCGACTTGGCCTCGCGCATGTCGTCGGTGTTGGCCTTGAAGGCCAGGCCTAAAATTCCGACGGTCTTGCCTTTGAGGTCGTCCCCGCCCAGCGCGTCGTGAATCTTGGTGATGAAGCGCTTGGGCTGGTTTTCGTTGGTCTCAATGGTGGCGGCCAGCAGGGGGAAGTCACAGCCGAAGGCCTGCGAGGTGTGCAGGAGCGAGCGGGTGTCTTTGGGGAAGCACGAGCCGCCGTAGCCCAGGCCCGCGTTCAGGAAGGCCGACCCGATGCGCGCGTCCAGCCCCATGCCCTTGACGACCTGGGTGACGTCCGCGCCCGCCGCCTCGCAGACGTTGGCAATGGCGTTGGCGAACGAGATCTTGGTGGCGAGGAAGGCGTTCGAGGCGTACTTGATCATCTCCGCGCTGGCGACGTCGGTGACGATCATCGGGCGCTCCAGCGGCGCGTACAGCTCCAGGAGGCGCATGGCGACGATCTTGGACGGGGCACCGATGACGATGCGGTCAGGGACCAGCGTGTCGGTGATGGCCGAGCCTTCGCGCAGGAACTCGGGATTGGAGACGACGTCAAAGTCCACCGCCCGGCGCTTGTTGGTCTCGATGACGTTGCGGACGAAGTCGCCGGTACCGACGGGGACGGTGCTCTTGTTGACGATGACCTTGTAGCGGTTCAGCGCGCGGGCGACGCCCTTGGCGGCGTCCTCGATGTAGGACAGGTCGGTCGATCCGTCCTCTTTGGGCGGGGTGCCGACGGCGATGAAGACGATCTCGGACTTGGCGACCGATGCGTCGAGGTCGGTGGTGAATTGCAGCCGCCCGTCGGCCACGTTGCGGGCGACCATCTCCTCCAGGCCCGGCTCATAGATAGGCATGACGCCCTGGTTTAATCCGTCGATCTTGGCGGCCATCTTGTCCACGCAAACCACGTCGTTGCCCATGTCGGCAAAGACGACTCCGGTGACAAGCCCGACGTATCCCGTCCCGATTACACAAATGTTCATGCGGTACTCCCTGCGGTTATGGCCACGGCCTGCGTTTTCATCCCGTCCGGCGCGGCCTTTGCTTGATACCATTGCAAAGTCCGTGCCAAACCGTCGTCGAGCGAGACGGAAGGCGTCCATTGGAGCAGCCCCGCGGCGGCGGCGATGTCGGCGCGGGAGTGCTTGATGTCGCCCGCGCGCGCCGCCTGGTCGTCGGTCTCGACGCGGCGGCGCAGGATGGCCTCGATCTTTTCGAGTATCTGCCGGAGCGAGGCGCTGCGACCGCTGCCGATGTTGAAGGCGCGGCCCCCGACGCCCCGCGTCGCCTGGGCCGCCCGTAGGTTGGCCTCGACAACGTCGTCGACGAAGATGAAGTCGCGCGACTGCTCTCCGTCGCCGAAGATGACGGGGCGCTCGCCGTGCGTGACGGCGTGGAGGAACTTGGGGATGACGGCGGCGTAGGCCCCGTCGGGGTCCTGGCCCGGTCCGTAGACGTTGAAGTAGCGCAGGGCGACAGTCTGAAGCCCGTGGAGGCGGAAATAGTTGCGGCAGAAGTGTTCGCCCGCGAGCTTGGACGAGGCGTAGGGCGAGAGGGGGTCGGTCTGGGAGGCCTCGTGCTTGGACGATCCGGGGGTGTCGCCGTAGACGGCGCACGACGAGGCCAGGATGAAGCGCCGGACGGTGCCTGCCAGGCGGGCGGCTTCCAGCAGGTTCACCGTGCCCTCGACGTTGATCTCGACGCACTCGGCGGGGTTGTCGATGGACTGCGGGACCGAGGCCTCGGCGGCGTGGTGGAGGACGAAGTCGGCCCCGGCGAGGGCGCGGCGGCACGCCGCCGGGTCGCGGATGTCGCCCTCGACGAGCGTGACGCGCGGCAGGTCGGCGAGCTGCGGCAGGCGTGCGCGCGAGGCAGCGCTCGCCAGACTGTCCAGGACCCGCACGTCATGCCCTGCCTGCCCGATGCGGGTCGCCAGATGCGACCCGATGAACCCGGCCCCCCCCGTCACGACATAGATGCTCAACGGCCACCGCTCCCCAGCCCCGCCCTCGACAGCGAAGCGCTTCCCCTAAGACAACGTCCTATTATACCATACCGCCCTGCATTGTTCCCCCCCCGCTCTCCGCCGCTCTCTGCCGTGAACTATCTGCTATAATAGGCGCACTATGGCATCGGCAAAACACAAGGAAGACGAGCGCAAGCGCGACCCCACTATCCTCAACCGCAAGGCGTGGCACGAGTACGAGCTGGAAGAGACGTATGTGGCCGGGCTGGTGCTTACGGGCACTGAGATCAAGTCGGTTCGGGCGGGCCTGGCGAACCTGACCGATTCGTACTGCCGGGCGCAGAACGGTGAGGTCTGGCTCTATAACGTATATATCGCGCCCTATGAGCAGGGTAACCGCTTCAACGTCGAGCCGCGCCGCATCCGCAAGCTGCTTTTGCACAAGTGGCAGATCACCAAGATGACCACGCGGGTCAACGAGCGTGGCCTGACCGTGGTGCCGACCAAACTGTTCTTCCACAACGGCTTCGCCAAACTCGAAATCGGCATCGGGCGCGGCAAGAAGCTGTGGGACAAGCGCGAGAGCATCGCCGACCGCGACCGCGAGCGCGAGGCCCGCCGCGAGGTCTTCGGGCGCGAGTAGACTAGAGCGTGTTAGGCACTTTTCTTGGGCAGTAACTTTGGTCTAGTACCAATTTCTATCAGTCCGTTTGCTTCGGCCTTCGGCAGCAGGAACGTTCGCTGTTCAGCGAGGCAAAATCTTGTGCTGCGGAGGGCCTGTAGGCCCTAATCAAGCGCGAAAGTGCCTAACACGCTCTAGTTTGAGGAAGTCTTGATGTTAAACCTGAAGCCTTTTAGTTGTATAGTTCTTCTAATGATCTCGAGTCTCTGCTCAATTCAAAATATGGCGGCGGCTAATGCCCAGCAAGTAGGCACTCAATCCCTGGATCGTCTTCAACTTGTCTGCCGTGGATTGGCAACTTTAGACGTGTGTGACTTCACACATCATGCTGATACGGAATTAGTCGCGGCAAGAGTTGTGCCTGATAGTAACAGTGGACAAATGACCTATGACGCCACGAGGCCAGACGTTAATGGCGGCAATGCCAAGCATTACAGTGGAACAATGTATGTCAATTACGCAACTCATGTTTCTTGGATCGGGAACACATACCACTATTCTTTCAATGTTCCTGCGTATGGCATGACTTATTTTACTGCCCCAGATTTTGATGGTAAAAGTTTCATACTAGGAGGAGAAGTTGTTTATGCAGTCGCTGGAGATGGCCCTGCATTCCATGAAATGCCGAATAGCTATCTGATCCCTGATGGCTATGAAAAGTTCCTGCCGGAAGTTGTCACATTTTGTCAGAATAACGTCAGGCAGCTCCAATCAAGTGTCAATGATCGGGCCCTGCTCACAGCTTTGCTCGAGTCGCCGAATCCTTTTCTCAAGTTGATGGCTGTAAGATCACTTTCAACGGACATGATTGCGATGAACAGTAGCGCCGCCCCTAGCCGTATGATTGCGGATGCACTTTCAGACAAGGGAGATTTACAGTCAGCTCTGGCTGCGATTATCTTAGGCGCAGGCGGAACTAATGCACAGAAGCTCATGGTGGCAATCACTAGTAGGATCAATGTTAGCAGTAATGAGCGCGATTATGAGTACCTCGTGCTGGGATGCTATATTCAAGATACACGTCTGATATTAAATGTTCCCGCCCCCGACCTTCATAATGTTTTCGTCGCTGTGGCATCCAAGCACGCTCAATCCTCGCCGAATACAGTGTCCTCACCACTAGTTGTTTCGATACTTTCTAATTCAGGCCTTTTGCCTCGGGGAAAGCTTTGATGGTCGAGCGGTTCAGCAACATTCTGCGCCAACGGTTAGGCCGCTTTGTCCGCAGGACGCTCTCGTTCTCGAAGACAGACCAGATGCACGAGGTGTGCTTACTGCTGTTTCCGCACCAGCATCACAAAAACTGTCTAATCTAGGCCACTACCAAAACAATATGCCCGTTTTAGACACGACCGAGTTTGACTTCTCGCGTGAGCACGCGCTGGGCGCGGACCGAGTGGCGCGGCGGACGGTGACGGTGCGGAACGAAGAGGCGAGGGCGGTGCTGCACGTCGGGCTGATGACCTTGGTGCCGTGGCTGACGGTGTATCCCGCGGAGTTCGCGCTGGCCCCACTCGAATCACAGGCCGTGGTGGCCGAGCTGCGGCCCGAGCGGGCGGGGCACGGCGCGCTGGCATTGGCGTCGGTCTCACTGTTCGGGCAGTTCCTGGCGATGCAGGCTTCAGACGCGGGCGCGCTGCCCGCCGACCTCGAACTCGGCATCGCGGTCCTGCCGCCGCTCTCGAATTGCCCGCACTGCGCCGCCGACCTGCCGGAAGGGGGGCGGGAGTGCCGTCGGTGCGGGGAGCGCATCCGGCTGTGCCCGGCCTGCGGGACGCCGAACACGTGGCTGGCGCGCGTGTGCCGGCTGAGTCCGGCCCACGTTTTGCGGCCCGAGCTTGATTGGCGCATGACACCCGGCGGGGACGAGTCGCGCTGCCTGGCCCCGGAGCGGGCGCTGGGGACGCGGCTGGCGCGGCGCTGGAGCTTCCCCTCGTTCGCGCCCGTGCGGGCGTCGGAGGCGCTGGAGTGGAGCGGGCCGCTGGCCGCGTTCGGCTTGGCCGCCGGGGCGGCCATCGACGCGGCGGGTGGGCGGGCATCGGTTCTGGCTTTTGACCTGCAAACGGGGGCGGCCCTGTGGGAGTTCGACCTGCCGGACGCGCGCGGGCTGTACCCGGACCGGGGGGCGATGGCGCTGTCTGAAGACGGGATGCTGTACGCGGCGACACTGGGCGGGTCGGTGGTCGCGCTGGATGCGATTCGCGGCACACGGGCGTGGGAGGCGCGCGTGGACGGGGCCGTTTATGGCGGCGTCACCGTTTGGGAGGATCTGCTGCTGGTGCCTGCGGGCGAGTCGCTGGCCGTGCTGGACCGCGAGGACGGGCGGCTGCTGCGGACGCTGTCCGTGGGCGGGCGGCTGGACACGGCGGCGGCGATAGACGATGGTCTGGCGTTCACGGCGGGGGATGACGGGCGCGTGTCGGCGTTCGACCTCGAGACGGGCACACCGGCCTGGTCGGCGGAGACGGATGGGCCGTTCGACGCCGCGCCCCTGGTGCGGGACGGGGCGGTCTATGCGGCGACGATGGCGGGGACGGTGTTCGCCTTCGAGGCGCGAACGGGGACAGTGCTTTGGCGTACCAGTGTGTCCGCGCGGGGCATCGCCGTGTCGCCCGCGCTGTCGCCCGACGGCGCGCTGCTGTTCGTGGCGTGTGACGACGGGTTCATGCACATCGTCGCGGCCCGCTCGGGCAATCTCATCCGCTCGCGCCGAGTCAGCGGGTCGCCGCTGCGGTGCGCGCCGGTGTGCAGCGGGCAGACCGTCTTTGTGGGCGCGGACGACGGCAACGTGTACTCGCTGGACGCCGACTACGCCGTGCTGCGGGCCTACGAGACGTCGCCCGGTACGCGCCTGGCATCGGCGGGGCTGGCCCTGTACGGCGATTGGGTAGTCTGCACGGCCACCAACGGCGTTCTGTACGCACTCCAAGCGACGCCATGAATTCTGGCCTGGCCCAGGGAAACTGACCTGGAAGGCCGAACTAAAAGGGCCTGAAGCCCCTCGGGGACTGAAGACAACGGTTCCTCGCGCAGTAGAAAGACGTACTATGCCTGAGACATCGCCTGAGACTTTGCCCCGCCGCCGGGATGTGCCGGATGACCAGAAATGGGGCGTCGAGAGCGTCTTCCCTGATGTGGGAGCGTGGGAGGCCGAGTACGTCCGCCTGGATGGCGAGATGGCGGGCATCGCTGACTACGCGGGCCGGCTTGGCGACTCAGCGGCCACGCTATGTGCCGCCCTGGCACGGCGTGATGCGCTGGAACTCGCGGTAGGCAGGGTGTATTTGTACGCCTCGATGCAGGCGGCGGCGGACGCGGGCGACCAGGCGGCGGGGGCACTGGAAAGTCGGGCGCGCGGCCTGTACGCGCGCTGTAACTCGGCGCTGGCGTTCTTCGGGCCGGAGATTTTAGCCCTGCCGCCCGCCATGCTGACGGCGTGGGCGCGCGAGGAGCCAGGGCTGGACGTGTACGGACACTATTTCGATAAACTGGCCCGGCGTCGGGCACACGTCCGGTCAGAAGAGGTCGAGGCCCTGCTGGCCCAGGTGTCTGAGCCGCTGGGGGCTTTGGCGACGGCGGCCCAGGTGCTGGGGGCGGCGGACCTGCAATTTGCGCCGATCCTAGATGCGTCGGGCGAGCGGCGCGAGGTCGCGCAAGGGACGATCAGCGACCTGGTGCGCGAGTCCGACGCCGGGGTGCGGCTGCGGGCGTGGGGGAGCTACGCCGACGGGTATCTGGGCGTCAAGAACACGCTGGCCTCGTGCCTGAGCGGGCGGGTCAAGCAGACCGTGTGGGAGGCGCGCGCGCGGCATTATCCGTCCGCCTTGACTGCGTCGCTTGCGCCGAATGCGATTCCCGACGAAGTTTTCCACACGCTGCTGTCCACGTTCCAGGCCCACTTGCCGATCTGGCACCGGTACTGGGGTCTGCTGCGCCGGGGGCTGGGCGTCGAAAACTTGCGCTGCGCGGACGTGCCCGCCTACGCCGTGCCCGCGCCCCTGCCGCGCGCCGGGAAGACGGTTTCATTTGTGGACGCGACCGACCTGATCTGCCGGGGCATGGCCCCGCTGGGGGAAGAATACGTCGCCGCCATGCGCGCCGGGCTGACCGATCAGCATTGGGTAGACCGAGCGCCGAGCCGGGGCAAGGGCAGCGGGGCGTTTTCGACAGGTGTGCCGGGGACGCGCCCGTTCATCATGATGAACTTCCGCGACGACGTGTTCTCGGTCAGCACACTGGCACATGAGTTGGGCCACTCGATGCACTCGCTGCTGACGTGGCAAACGCAGCCGCCGGTCTACGCCGGCTATTCGCTGTTCGTGGCCGAGGTCGCCTCGAACTTCAACCAGGCCCTGGTCCGGGGGCATCTGCTGGACGAGAGCACGGACGCCGCCTGGACATTGGCGATTGTCGAAGAAGCCATCTCGAACTTCCACCGCTACCTGTTCGTCATGCCGACCCTGGCGCGGTTCGAGCTGGACTGTCACCAAAAAATCGAGCGCGGCGAGGCGCTGACGGCGGATGGCATGGGGGCGACGTTAGCAAGCCTGTTCCGTGAGGGCTACGGGGGGGCGGTCGAGATCGACGAGGCGGACGAGGCGCGGCTGGGCATCACCTGGGCGCACTTCGGACACTTCTACTCACCGTTCTACGTGTACCAGTACGCCACGGGGATTGCCGCCGCGAACGCCCTGGCCGAGGACGTGCGGACCGAGGGAGCACCCGCTTCGGAGCGCTACCTGAGCTTCCTGAAAACGGGCGGCTCGCTGTACCCGCTGGACGCGCTGAAGGTGGCCGGCATCGACATGGCTTCGCCCGCCCCCATCGAGCGCGCCTTCGGCGTGTTGTCGCGCCTAGTGGCCCGGCTGGAAGGGTTGGTGTAGGAGAGCCATGCGTCATGCGGAAGCAGGGCAAGCCCCTAGTGGGAAACCCGGATGAGGACCCCGGTTTAAAATCCAGGGCTGGGGGGCGCAAAGCGCCGGTTGTCCCTCCGGGACAGGATAAAGCAGGTAGGCGATAGCTTGTCTTCTGTCCCAGAGGGACGATCAGCCGGAGGCTCCCCATCCACGGGTTTCAACCCGTGGCATTGCGGCCCGTAGCGCGTTTGGGGACAAATCAGCTACTTGACGGCGAACGTCATCACGGCCCCTCCCCTGTTTTGCGGGCGGACGGCGCTCGGGCCGGACGAGACCTGCCCCGGCTTGAGATACTTGACGTGGCCGTCGGCGGCGAGGAAGTTGAGCGCGAACGTCTGTGGGTCATGGCGTGTGCTGTCCTGCGGCGCGGCCAAACCTGTCGCGCTGACAGTCTCCGGGGTAGACGGGTCGCAGTTCAGGGTCGTGAACTCATATAACTCGACTGTGTAGACAGGGCTGGTAAGGATGGTGAGGGGCTGGCCGGTCAATGCCAGGTTCTGCGCGTAGGAGATGTGCTGGCCTTCGGCAGTATCATTGGGGCATTCGTAAGGGTCAGTAGCTTTGATGAACGAATATATCTTCCCGGCCCAGCCGTTGCCAACCGCGTTCACACTAGGCGGGTATTTTTCATCGTTGTCTTGTAGATACTGGGCATAGGCAAGGCCAAGCAGCTTCAGGTTAGATTGGCAGTTCCTATGATGGGGACGCTCTTTGACTTTCTGGAACACGGGGAATAGGACGGCGGCGATCTGCCAGAAGGTGAACCCGGTGCGATGAGCGTTCATGGGGGGCTTCTTTCTGTGGAGTGATAGCAATTATCATACCACAGGAAGAGGCGTCCCAGGCTGGACGCGGCTACTCAAACAGGGCGTCTACAAAGGCCTGGGGGTCGAATCGCTCCATGTCGCCGGGCTTTTCGCCGGTCCCGATGAGCTTGATGGGGACGCCCAGCTCGTCTTTGATGGTGACGACGATGCCGCCCCGCGCGGTGCCGTCGAGCTTGGCGAGGATGAGACCGGAGATCGCTACGGCGTTCTTGAACTCGCGGGCCTGGCTGACGGCGTTCTGGCCGGTCGTGGCGTCGAGGACGAGCAGGGTCTCGTCGGCGGCCCGCCCGCCCAGCTCGCGCTTGATGACGCGGTCGATCTTCTTCAGCTCTTCCATCAGGTTGACTTTGTTGTGCAGGCGGCCCGCCGTGTCGATAATCAGATAGTCGGCCCGCTGGGCTTTGGCGGCCTGGACGGCGTCGAAGACCACGGCGGCAGGGTCCGAGCCGGCGCGGCCCTGGACGACCGGGACGCCGACGCGCTCCCCCCAGAGGGCAAGCTGCTCGGTCGCGGCGGCGCGGAAGGTGTCGGCGGCGGCGAGGACGACGCGCCTGTTCTCCTGCTTCAAGATAAAGGCGAGCTTGGCGATGCTGGTCGTCTTGCCGACGCCGTTGACGCCGACGATGAGATAGACGGTCGGAGCGTCGGCGGAGACGGCCAGCGCCCGGTCCCCTCCCCCCTCGGCCATTAAGGTGTCCCACAGGAAGCGCTTCAGGTAGTTGGTGACGTCGTTCGCCGTGTGCAGGCGGTTCTCCCGGACCATGCCGCGCAGCGACTCCATCGCGCGCAGGGTGGTGTGGACGTTGAGGTCCGCGCCGATGAGCGACTCTTCGAGTTCCTCAAACAGCGCCTCGTCGATCTTGCCCCGTCCGGTGACCATCTGGTCCACCTTCTGGAAGATGCTTTTGAACAGTCCGCTTTTGAGCATAAGTGTGTTTTAACCGAGGTTGTTAGCCGAATCGGTGGGTCGATGACGGGATGAAGTACGTCACCAGGGCGGCGAGCAGGCCGCCGAGGAGCAGGTAGTTTGCGCGCGGGCCGCGCCACCGGGCCATTGTGTGCAGCAGGAGGTACAGGCCGTAGACGAGCCAGGTGACGAGCGACGTCAGCACCATCGGGTCCGCCCCCCAGGACATGCCGATGCCGCCCGCCAGGGCCTCGACGACGCCTGCGGCCAGGCCTATGGTGAGCAGGGGGAAGGCGAAGGCGACGAGGGCAAAACCCATCTGGTCGAGGCTGGCGAGCGGCGGCAGCCGCCCGAACAGCCCGCCTGCCAGGCGCTTGCGCTTCAACGTCCGGTCCTGGGCCAGATACAAAGCCGCACATCCGAAGGCGAGCACCAAGAGTCCGAAGGCAAACAGCAGGGCTAGTATGTGCAGGCTGATCAGGCGCGAGTTCAGCAGTGGCAGCATGGTGGGGGCAGTGGCGGCCTGGGTGGGACGCAGAAACGCCCCGGCGAAGAGGCACAGAAACGCGGCAGGCAGGGCGACGGCCCCCAGCGCGGTCGGTCGGGGCTTACGGGCAAGGTCCAGGGCGAGGTAGGCCAGCGCGACGGCCCAGCCCGATGCGGACAGAGCTTCGGCGGGCGTGGTAAACGGCGTCTGGTGCGTTCGGGCGCAGCGAAGGCCGATGGCGACGGTGTGCAAGGCGGCTCCCAGAACGGCGGCGAGGCGGCCGGTCGTCGCCAGGGCCGGCTGGCGCAACAACAGGTGTGCACCGTAGGCGACCGATCCGAGCAGGTAGGCGACGGCGGCGGCGGCAAGAAAAGCGGCTTCGGTCATGGGTTGACCTCCGGGAGAACCTCACCCCGCTGCGGAGACAACCTCACCCCGCCATCGGAATGGCGACCCTCTCCTTCAGAAAGGAGAGGATGAGGGATGCCCTCTTCCGCCGGATCGGGGTCCTCCACGCCGAAGGCGCGGCGGATGGCTTCCAAACTTGCCGCCCCGTCGGACGACTCGGGGGCGGCCTTGATGGCGACGGTCGCGGGGTGGGCGATCTTATTCGTCAGCGACGACATGGCGGCCTCGACCGCGCGCCAGTCTCGGTCGGAGAGGTGCGGCAGGCGCGCGCGCAGGCGGGCCATCTCGGCCTGCCGGGCAGCGTCGAGTTTCCGGCGGACGGCGACGACCAGGGGGGCGACGTCAAGCGACCGCTCCCAGCGCAAAAACTCGCGGACCGACCCGTCCACGATCCCGCGGGCGCGGGCGACCTCGCCCGACCGGGATTGACGCGCTCCGGCCACGAGCTGCTGCAAGTGGTCGATGTTATAGAGGTAGACGTTCTGCAAGTCGTCCACGCTGGCCTCGACGTCGCGCGGGACGGCGATGTCCACCAGATACAGCGGGCGGCCCCGGCGGGCGCGCATGACGTCCTGTATCAGCGCGCGGCTGACGATGGGGTGCGGTGCGGCGGTGGAGCAGACCACGATGTCGGCGGCCGTCAGGAGCTGTTGGAGATCGTCGAAGCGCCGCGCCTGTCCGCCGAACTGGGCGGCCAGCGTGACGGCCTTCTCGTAGGTTCGGTTGGCGACCAGGATGGCCGGAGCGCCCCGCGCCTGCAAGTGCCGGGCCGTGACCTCGCTCATCTTGCCCGCGCCCAGCACCAGGACGGTGTGCCCGGACAGACTCTCACCGAAGATCTGGGTGGCAAGCTCGACGGCGGCGGCCCCGACCGAGAACGTCCCGCGCGCGATGCCGGTCTCGGTCCGGGCGCGCTTGCCCGTCACGAGGGCGTCTTGAAAGAGCCGGTTCAGGACCGTGCCCACGGTCTGTGCTTTCTGAGCGGCCTCTAAAGCGGCCTTGACCTGGCGCTGGATGTCCGGCTCACCCAGGATCATCGAGTCCAGCCCGGCGGCGACGGAAAATAGGTGCCCCGCCGCCGGCCCCGCACGATAGCAGTACAGATGGCCGTCGAACTCGTGGCGTCCCAGCCCGTGCCAGCCGGCCAGGAAGTCGGCCAGGGCGTCCTCCAGCGGGCCAGCCCCCTCGGCGGCGACGGCGTAACACTCGGTGCGGTTGCACGTCGAGAGCAGCGCGCCCTCGCGGACCGACGGCAGTGCGGCGAACGCGGCCAGGGCGCGCGGCAGATCACGCTCCAAAAAGGCCAGCTTTTCGCGGACTTCGACGGGCGCGCTGTGGTGATTTATCCCGAGGACGAGGAGAGACATTCCCGAACCCTGGCCCCCGCTTCTAACTGTCTGCCGTCTTGGATTAACTGGTGAACCTGAGCATCATCCAAAACGCGCCGGACGGCGGCCTTGCGGCTCGCGTCGTCTCGATTGCTTTGAAGCAAGCCGCGCGCGTCCCCGATGAGCGCGGTCAGCTCGGCCCACTCGGGTCCGAACTCGGCTTCCAGGCGCTCTCGTATAACCGCCGTCAGGGTCGGACTGTTCCCCTGAGTCGAGGCCGTGAGCAGCAGGCCGCCACGGCGCATGACGGTCGGCGAGACGAAGTCGCCGCTTTCGGGGTCGTCGGCCACGAGCGTCAGCAGGCCGCGCGCCTGAGCGTCGCGCATCACCGAGGCGTTCACGGCGCGATTGTCGGTGCAGGCGAAGACGAGAAACACCCCGTCCAAGTGCCTCTCCTCATACGACTCTTGGAGCCACTCGATCTCGCCCGCCTGCGCCCGCGCTTGCAGCATGGGCACTACCTGGGGCGAAACAACGACAACGGAGCCGCCTGCCTGCCCGAGTCCAGCGGCCTTGCGCTCGGCGACCGGGCCGCCGCCGACGACGAGGCAGCGGCGGCTCCGCATGTGCAGATGGATGGGGTACAGCATTCTCTTCCGATTGTACCCGATTGGGCGTCGGCGGCTGGCGAACGGCTTCACGGGGTTATAGGGTGACGGCCCCTGGGCTGGGGTCCATGTGGGTCGTGGGCGGGGTTCCACGCATTAAAATGCATGACGGCCACGCATTGAAATGCATGGCTGAGGAGCCTTCGGCTGGTTGTCCCTCCGGGACAGAGGAGAGGCCACCAAAGACTCCCCTCTTCTGTCCCGGAGGGACAACCGGCGCTTTGTGCCCTTCAGCCACAGGTTTCAACCCGTGGTATTTCGGCGGGTTAGACGAAGGCGACCATGACTTCGCTGGCGAGGAAGACGCCCTGCGGAGTCAGGCGGAGGGCATCCTCGGCGACTTCGAGCAGGCCACGGCGCGTGAACGTCTCGATCTCGGCGGCGAACTTCGTGCGGGGGTCGATGCCGAAGCGGGCCTGGAAACGGCGGCAGTCCACGCCTTCGCGCGTCAGGCGCAGGCCGAGCATCATGGTCTCGGCCATAGTTTCGTCTGCGGTCAGGGTCTCGGTAGACAGCGTCAGATCGTCCCCGGTTTCGACGGCCTCGGCGTATCTGGTGGGGGATTTGATGTTCATGCGGCGCGCACCGTCGAGATAAGAAACGGCCCCGCAGCCGAAGCCGTAGTAGGGGTCGTTGCGCCAGTAGTGGATGTTCTGGCGGCTCTCGCGGCCTGGACGGGCAAAATTGGCGATCTCGTACTGTCGATAGCCCGCGCCTTCGGCGGTCTCGCGGGCCAGGCTGAACATGTCGGCGGCGAGGTCGTCGTCGGGCAGGGGCAGGCGGCCCTTCTGCTGGAGGGAATAGAAGCCCGTCCCTTCCTCGACGATCAGTGAGTACAGCGAAAGGTGGTCGGTTTCAAGTGCAAGGGCCTGGGCCAGCGTGTCGCGCCACTGGGCCAGCGTCTGACGCGGGAGGGCGAACATGAGGTCGAGCGAGACGTTGTCAAAACCCGCGACGCGGGCGGCGCGAACGGCCATGCGGGCCTCGTCGGCGGTGTGGATGCGGTCCAGGGTGCGGAGCAGACCTGGGTCGAAGGACTGGACGCCGAAGGAGATGCGGTTGAAGCCCGCCGCGCGCAGGACGGCGAGGTGGCAGACATCCATCGTGCCGGGGTTGGCCTCGGTGGTGATCTCGGCACCCTGCGTGACGGGCAGGGTCTCCAGAACGGCGCGCAGCAGGGCGGCCTCGTCATCGGCAGGAATGGCGGTGGGTGTGCCGCCGCCGAAGAAGACGGCGTCAACAGGGGAAGGCGGGGGGGCCAGGCGGATCTCCTGAGTCAGCGCGCGGACGTAGCGGGCGATGTGGGCATCGGTGTAGCCCGAGTACGAGTTAAAGTCGCAGTAGGCACACTTGCGGACGCAGAACGGGATGTGAACGTAGCAGCCGAGAGGGTCACGGGCGGCGTCAGTCATGAGTCTATTATACCCGAGGGCGGGACCGGGCCACTTGACGCCGCCCGGTACCGTCCTCTATACTGGAGCCATGACACTGCGATTTCTGCCGCCGTGGGCGGCTTATGTGGTCCCGTTCGCGCTGTTTCTGCTGCTGACGGCTTTGGAGGGCCACGTGCCGCCGGGTGACTACCCGCTGGCCTATGCCGTCAAGATCGCGCTGGTCGGCGGGCTGCTCCTCGCGCTGCGCGGGTCGTTCCCGGAGGCGCGGCCCGGCGGCGGGGGCTGGGCCGCGGCGGCGGCCCTCGGCATCGTGCTGGGGATAAGCTGGGCGTGGATCGACATGCACACGCCCCACTTTCCCAAGCTGTTTGGGAACCGGATCGGCTTCAACCCGAGCCGGGAGATCGCGACGCCCCTGGGGACGGTGCTGTTCCTCCTGGTACGGTTTCTCGGCCTGGTCGTCGTGGTGCCTTTGGTGGAGGAACTGCTGTATCGCGGATTCTTGCTGCGGTTCGTGACGGACCCGGACGACTTCCGGCGTGTGCCAGTGGGAACATTCTCCGCCCTGGCGCTTCTGTGTAACGTGGGCTTGTTCGCGCTGTCGCACCCGGAGTGGCTGGCGGCGGCGATTTTCGCGCTGGCACAGTGCGGGTTATTGCGGTGGACGCGCAACCTGTTCGCCTGCGTGCTGATGCATGGGGTGACGAACCTGATGCTGGGGGTCTACATCCTGCACACAAGCCAGTGGCAGTATTGGTGAGTATCCGTAGAGGAGAAGAAGACATGAATGCACGGCGGTTAGTCGCGGGCGCGGCGTTGGCACTGACGGTTTCAGCCTTGGGGCCGGCCTGGGGGCAGGCGGACGTCGTCCGGCCCGTGCTCACGGAAGTCTCCTCAGAGGGGCTGACGGCGCAGGGGCACGGCGAAGTCAAGGTCGCACCGGACATCGCCTATGTGACGATCTCGGTCACGACACAGGCGCAGGATCAGGGCGACGCAGGACGGCAGAACGCGGCGAAGACCAAGAGCGTCCTGGCCGCGCTGAGGGCGGCGGGCGTCGCCGACAAAGATGTGGAGACGCAGTCCTACTCGGTTCAGCCGCAGTACGACTACAAACCCAGCCCGCCCGTCCTGACGGGCTATGAGGTGCAGAACAGCGTCCAGGCGACGGTACGCGATTTGACGAAAGTGGGTCCGGTGATCGACCGGGTGACGGCGGCGGGGGCGTCGCAGATCGGCGGCGTGTCGTTCGACCTGTCCGACCGGGCGGGGGCGGAGTCGGCGGCACTGGTACAGGCCGTGACGGCGGCGCGGCGCAAGGCAGGAGTGATGGCGTCGGCGGCGGGCGTCAATCTGGGGCGGCTGCTGACCGTGACCGAGGGAAGTGTCCCGACATTCCAGCCGGTCCGCCCTCAGTTCGCAATGCGGGCGGTGGCGGCGGACGCGCCCGCGCCGCAGACGCCGATTGCGGATCAGCAGATCAAGGTTATGGCGGATGCGACGCTGGTGTACGCGCTGGGGCTGGCGAGGTAGGGGAAGAACCCTCCCCGGCGGCAAGCCGCTTCCCAACTACAGACGCCCTGGAAGGCCCCTGTTAGGAAAGGGTCACGGGGAGGACAGGCTTTCCTCCGGGGAAAGGCGTCCGGGGGGCAGTATCCTACCGGCGTATGTTGGGGCCGGTTGAGGCGCGGAGGAGGCGGCTGTCGATCAGGCGGACCTTGCCGAAGGTGGCGGCGACGAGGGCGACCGCGCCGCTGTCGATGGTGTCGATCTCCTGGAGCGTGTCCGGGTCCACGACAACAGCGTAGTCCACGCGGGCCAGGGGCTGGACTTCGATAGTCTGTCGCATCCAGGCGGCGAGCTGGTAGGCGTCCTGAACGCCCGTATCGGCGATGGCCTGGGCGTTGTCCAGGGCGGCGGCGATGACCACGGCGGCGGCCCGCTGCTCGGGCATCAGCCGGACGTTGCGCGAGGAGAGGGCCAGGCCGTCCGGCTCGCGCACGGTGGGGACGCCGATGATTTCGACGGCCATGTCCAAGTCGCGGACAAAGCTGGCGATGACCTGGAGCTGCTGCCAGTCCTTCTCGCCGAAGTAGGCGCGGTTTGGCTGGGTGATGCCGAACAGCTTGGCGACGACGGTGGCGACACCAGCGAAGTGGCCGGGCCGGGACGCGCCTTCGAGCCGCTCTGACAGGGCGCGGACGACGACCACGGTATCAAAACCCTTGGGGTAAATAGCCTCGGGGGTGGGCGCGAACAAAATATCCACGCCCTCGCCCTCGGCCATCTGCGCGTCGCGTGCCGGGTCACGCGGGTAGCGGTCGAAATCGTCCAGGTCGTTGAACTGCGTTGGGTTGACGAACAGCGTTACAGCGACGACATCGCATTCGGATTTAGCCCGGCGCATCAGCGTCAGATGGCCCTCATGGAACGCGCCCATCGTGGGGACGAGTCCGACGGTCTTGTCTGCGCGCCGGGCGTCGGCGAGGGCGGCCCTGAGCGGGGCGATTTCGGTGAAAGTTTGCACGATTTCAGTTTCTAAGCGGCGACGGGCTGCGGCATCACCCGCGTGGGCGACGGGCTGGGGTTGGACGTGATGAGGATGGCGTGGCCTAGATGCACGTTGCTGAAATCAGTCCCGAACACTTCCTCTACCTGGTGTTCCATTCTGTAGTTGCTTGTAATCCACTCGACATAAGCGGCAGTGTGTTCCAGTGGAAGAACAGTGGCAACCATCTGCCAGTCGCGGGTTTCCATGTGATCTCTCAGAAGAACAATGATCTCCAGAGTTGCGTCACGGTCCGTCTTTAGCCACGGGGCTGAGACGACTAGGTCCCATCTGCCGGGTGTTCGCTCGCGTTCAAACAAGCCGAAGAGACAGAACCCCCCCCGTTCCGCTGAAACCTTCTCCTCAGCGGCGCAGAATGCCTGCGCCATCGTTAGGACGTCATTGCGGGTGTTCATAACAATATCCTCAACAATATCTGCGTAGAAGCGATCATACTGTCGGCGTCTGACTGCGACTTCGTTCCTCTGGGATTGTACCTTTGTTCCGGGTTCCACTTGTTCACGACCGACCAGTCCCAGAGGAAGCCTCTCGCGTCAGGGGAGCGGATGCGGCTTTGTACTCCGGTGTAATCCAGCAGCGTTTCCAAGTCATGCGTCTTGAGGTTGCCTTTAATTCGGAACTCCGCCGACGTCTCTGGGAAGCCGGTCGTCCAGTTCAGCGTCCGGCAGATGCGAGCTTTGAGGGCGATCTCCACCGCATAGCCGCATAAGTAGACGGCAGCGTCGTAGCTCCGACGGGTGCGGAGCAACTTCGCGGCACGCAGATACTCGCGGGCAGTGCTGTGGAGATCGTAGACTGCTATCATGCTTCGCTCACGTCCGTGCCAGGCTTGCGCTTCCTTGTGCCCTGGTTAGTCCTCGCGGGTGAACAGGTACTTCTTGCTGAGGACGTTCCCGGCGGCGTCGAGGTCGTAGACCAAGGGGATGCCGGTGGGGATGTTCAGCTCCAAGACCTGCTCGCGGGTGAGCTTGTCCAGGTCCATGACAATGGAGCGGAGCGAGTTGCCGTGGGCGACGACTAGGACGTTGAGGCCAGCCTGGATGTCGGGCAGGATGTGGGCCTGGAAGTAGGGCAGGGTCCGGGCGGCGGTGTCCTTGAGTGATTCGCCCTTCTCGCCGGGCGGGGGGACGTCGAACGAGCGCCGCCAGATTTTCACCTGGGCGTCGCCGTACTGGGCCGCCGTTTCGGCCTTGTTCAGTCCCTGCAAATCGCCGTAGTGGCGCTCGTTGAGCGCCTGGTCGCGCTCGGTGGGCAGGTTGCCCGGCTTGCCGGCGGCTTCGAGGGCGATCTTGGACGTATTGACGGCCCGCTGCAAGACGCTGGTGTAGACCTTGTCGATGGGCAGATCGCGCAGGTGCTCGCCGGCGATGCGGGCTTCCCCTTCGCCGCGCGGGGTCAGGGGCACGTCCACCCAGCCGGTGAAGCGGTTTTCGAGGTTCCACTGCGATTCGCCGTGGCGCACTAGGATGAGTTTCGGCATCGGGATTGTCCTTTGGGAGGTGTCTGATTGCTGGGAAGTATACCCAAATCCGCGTCGTCACGGGGTCTGAACACGCGCCGGATGTCTTTGCCCTTGCTGCTACGCTGATACAGAATTACAGAGTAACGAAATAAGTCTTTGGTCCACGGGTTGAAACCCATGGCTGAGGAGCCTGCGGCTGGCTGTCCCTCCGGGACGGTGAGTTTTGATCAGGGGAACGAGCCGTTTTCCACTTCTTCCTTGTAGGCGCGCAGGGCGCGGGCGATGTCCTCGCCGACCTGTGCGTAGCGGCGGACGTGCTTCAGGGGCGCGCGGTCAGGGCGCAGGCCCAGCAGGTCGGAAGTGACTAAGACTTGGCCGCCGCAGCCCGGCCCGGCCCCGATGCCGATGGTGGGGATGGCGAGCGATTGGGTGATCTGCGCGGCGAGGTCGTTGGGGATCAGCTCCAGCACGACGGCGAAGGCACCGGCCTCCTGCACGGCGAGGGCGTCGTCGCGCACCTGCCGTGCCCCGGCCTCGTCCTTGCCCTGCTTTCGCAGGCCGATCTGGTGGACGCTCTGGGGGGTGAAGCCGATGTGGCCCATGACGGGGATGCCGGCCTGGACCAGGCGCTGGATGGTCGCGGCGACCGAAACGCCGCCTTCCAGCTTGACGGCCTCGGCTCCTGCTTCCTGTAGCAGCCGCCCCGCGTTCCGCACGGCCTCGTCGGCATTCGCCTGGTAAGACAGAAACGGCATATCGGCGACCAGCAGGGCGCGTCGCGTCCCGCGCCGGACGGCCTGGGTGTGGTGGATCATGATGTCCATCGTCACAGGCAGGGTCGTCTCCATCCCCAGCTCCTCCATGCCGAGCGAGTCGCCGACGAGGACGATGTCCAGCCCCGCGCCGTCCACGAGCAGGGCGGTGGGGTAGTCGTAGGCGGTCAGCATGGCGATCTTTTCGCCGCGCCGCTTGCGCTGGGCGAGGGCCGCGAGGGTAATTTTGCCGGTCTGGTCAGGGTAAACGCTCATGGATGCTTTTCTGTAGAGACGTAATAGAATAAGAACAACCGGACGGAAGTACGAGGGGTTGAAAACCCCTCGCTAGGAGAAACGTCCTGTGGACGAGCAGAATAGCCCTCGCCTCCCTGGAAGGGTGAGGAATAGGAAGTACGGCTTTCCTGCTTGACTTCAAGCCTTGCGCTTCTGCCACTCCTGCCAGACGGCACCAGGGTTAGCGGCAAACAGTTCCGTGTAGCCGCACTCGGCACATACGTTTGCCAGAAGGTCACTGTTCCCCTTGGTCGCTCCGCTGCCAAAGAAGTCACGATTTTCGGTCGCTGACACGGCGTAGACGAAGGTATCGCTTCTGAGGCCTGTCATCCACTGGGCAGAGGCGCACTTGGGGCAAGTTTTGCTCACCATTATTATATCCTGCTTTCCGAACGGCCTGAGCTGAGACGGCCACAGTATACCCGCGTTGACAAGGCGGGGCGGGGCGGGTTACAATGGCGGCATGAGCGTGTTGGAACAGACAGTTAAAGTAGGGACGCTGCGGGTCGCCATTGACGGGCCGGCGGGGGCGGGGAAGAGCACGGTGGCGCGGCGGGTAGCCGACGCGCTGGGGCTGACCTATGTGGACACGGGGGCGATGTACCGGGCGCTGACGTGGGCGGTCTTGGAAGCGGGGATCGCACCGGAGGAGATAAACAGAGTGTGCGCGCTGGCGGAACGGGTCGAGATTCGTTTGGAGCCGGGCGGAAGGGTATGGGCGGATGGGCGGGAGGTATCGGCCTTGATACGGACGCCGCAGATCAGCGGGCTGACGTCGGCGCTGTCGGTGCTGCCGTGCGTCCGGGCGCGGCTGACGGCGTTGCAGCGGGACTTGGCGCGGCGCGGCGGCGTGGTCATGGAGGGCCGGGACATCGGCACGGTGGTGATGCCGGAGGCCGAGGTCAAAGTGTTCCTGACGGCCTCTTTGGGGGCGCGGGCGGAGCGGCGCCGCCTGGAGCTTGCCGGGCGGGGCGTCGAGACGACGCAGGGCACTTTAGAGCGGGAGATCGGGGAGCGGGACGCGCGGGATGGGTCGCGCGACGTGGCCCCGCTGACGATGGCGGGTGACGCTGTGGCGGTCGATACGGACGGCCTGGGGCCGGACGAAGTGGTGGAGCGTATTCTGACGCTCTGCCGGGGGGCAGTGTGACAACTCAAGAGGAGAAGCCGGGCGAGCGGGCGACGGGGCCGGACGACCTGCCTTCGCGCACGTATGCGTGGACGCGGCTGCTGGTACGCTTCATGATGCCCCTTCTGGGGGGGGTCACGGTCCGGGGGGGCGAGAACATCCCCCTGATGGGGCCGGTGCTGCTGGCCCCGAACCACCGGGCGTACATGGACCCGCCGTACCTGTCGATGATCACGCGGCGTCAGCTCCACATGATGGCGAAGGCGGAGCTGTTCCAGATGCCCGTGCTGGGGCGGTGGATCACGGGCCTCGGCGCGTTCCCCGTCAAGCGCGGGGCGGCGGACCGGGGGGCGATCCGGCAGGCCATCGCTGCGCTGAAGGCGGGGCAGGTCGTGGGCATCTTCCCCGAGGGGACACGGGCCGATCCGGGGACGCTGCTGCCCGCAGAGAAAGGCTTTGCGCTGATCGCTAAACAGACCGGGGTGCCCATCATCCCGGTCGCGCTGGAAGGGACGGACCGGGTCCACCCCAAGCACGCCAAATGGCTGCACCGGGCGCATGTCACGGCGACGGTCGGCAAACCGATGACGGCGCAGGAGATGCTGGCGGCGAACCCCGACCCGGACAAAGATGCATTGCAGATCATCGGCGAAACGACCACGCGGGCAATCGCGGCCCTGATGATCGAGCCGGTGACGATCTTGGAAGCTGCTGAAACCGGCGATTAGGAGTTCTGCCGCCATGAGAGTGCCGTTCCCCGCCGCCTTTCTGCTGCCTCTGTCCTTCGCTGGTTCCGCGGTAGGTGACACACGGCCAACGGTTCAGCCGCTTGCGGGGCTGCGGCTGAGCGGCGGGTTCACGCTCGCCTAGAGGTGACGGCGCAGGACCTCCGCGCGGCAGGCACGGGCGAAGAGCAAGCCGGCGGAGCCAAAAAAAGAATCTGAGAAAGAGCCGCCGGCCTCTTGACTCTCGCGGCGGGCGGTGTCATACTCTCCCTCGTTGCCGAGCCGAAGACGGACCCGTAAGGGCGAGCCGGATGCGGGCAGTAGAGAGCGCGAGAAACTTTTCCGAAAGATTTTCAAAAGGCCTTGACAAAGGCTACGCGGTTCTGACATACTCTTTCTTGTCGCCGGTGCCAAAGAGCCAGTGACGCAGCGAAGTCGATCAGACGACGCGAAAAAGAATTGAAAAACTTTTGACAAAGGGGTTGACAAAGGCCGCAAGGCTGATGTATACTATCCCTCGTCACACAGCCGAAGAGCAACGACCTCCGCGCAGCAAGGGTAACCGAGTGGGGGTGAGCAGAGCCGAGCAATCAGCTTTCTTCACCTGGTCCAGCGTGTTATTCTCGCAATAGCGTGGTTTTTTATTGCTCTCTTCCGCAGGGTAAATGCCCGACGGAGACGACGGCGATGCACATTGAAAACTAAATAGTGGAATCGTGAAGACAAACCTTTGAGCGTGTAAATCTTGTGGTGATCACAGACTTCGGTCTTACTGGATCACTTCCAAGAAAAACAAAGTAACAAAGAAGCCAAGGAAGTTAAACGCGGACGCCTGTACCGGCACTGCCGGCGCGGGCGGAGGCAAAACTGGAACTATGGACCTAGCCGGCCATAGTATCTCAAGCTCAAGTTTGCAGCTCCCCTTTGGGGAGAGACAATACCATTTATGGAGAGTTTGATCCTGGCTCAGGACGAACGCTTGCGACGTGCCTAAGAAATGCAAGTCGAACGGACCAGCAGCAATGCTGGTTAGTGGCGAACGGTCGCGTAACACGTGGGCAACCTGCCCTGAAGCGGGGGACAACAACTCGAAAGAGTTGCTAATACCGCATGTGAATT
>JAABUQ010001690.1_pt1 | contig 46372 bp, 38 predicted proteins | sample 5560001 | NCBI WGS metagenome assembly JAABUQ01 (sample SAMN10711888, study PRJNA513371) | rock metagenome | isolation source: Antarctica rocks | place: Antarctica: Victoria Land, Finger Mt nord | collected 2015-12-18 | reverse complement strand
TAACGTTTGACGTAGTACGTTTTCTATGGTAGAATAAGTACGTATTACGTAATGTAACGTAAAAACGTAGTACGTTCTCCTCAGCTCTCACCACCTAGAGACTCTACGAAAATGGGGCAAGCTCAATACGCTCAACTCCTTCTATCCTCAAATGTTTTGATCTTCAAAGTAACCATAAACGAGAAGTGGAGGAGATAGCAAGTTCGACAATTGTCTGCGCATACTTTACTGGTCGGTATAGTTAAGGCTTGCGCGCTGAGGCGGTGTCCAGTATGATGAGAAATTGCAAGCATCTTGCAATGCTTCGGCAAATGCATGCACGCTTGCAAAGCGTGAGCCTGGATCTTTTGCCAGTGCTATCTGTACAACTTCCTCGACAGCACGAGAAAGCGTAGGGGATTTGTCGCGCAATGAGAGATAAACGTTTTGTTCTTGCTGATCTATTACGTCGTCCACCGCTCCGTGAAAGGGAAGGTCTCCGCAGAGCCACTGATAGGTTACCACAGCAAGGGCGTATTGATCACTAGCTGGACAGGGACGACCACGTTTTTGTTCTAAGGGGGCGTACATAGCAGTGCCCGCTGTGCTTTCACAGCCTCTATAATCGACAGCTAGTTCGAGATCTGCGAGCCAGATATGTCCGCGTGGATCGAGCAAAATATTTGTGGGTTTGATATCACGGTGAACAATGTGTTTCGTATGAAGATACTGAAGAGCAGATGCAACTTGTTCTATATATGTTGCAACTTTGTGAATGGGAGTGCTTAGAGCAAAAAGATCATGAAGTGTTCCACGTGCTGCCCAGTTGACGATTCGGAAATAAATGTTACCCTGTATGCCGGACTCACTCACGTGTATAATGTGAGGATGACTTACTAAAGAGAGCATATGATCTTCGTTATTCCATACGTGTATTCTTTCATGCAACACTTGAGGATTTAGAATCTTTACTGCAACATAAGATCGGTTATATTTATGTCTACCAAGATAGACATCAGCGGAACTACCCTGTCCTAGAAGAAGCAGTAACTCGTAATCACCTATCTCGTGTCCTAGCAGGTTCATATATTACCCAATCCTTCCCAAAGCAAAAGGTTAAGATGAGCAGAGATTTCAGCTAGAGAGGCGCTTATTTCGAATACTAGTAGCGCGTTGCTGCATCAATTCGGCCTCATCTTGTCGCCCCATCTTTTGAAGGAGGTCTGCGTAACTTTCGAGTGTACGAGCGGTATTTATATCGTTAGATCCGAGCGACTCCTCTCGGATAGACAACGCTCTTTGATAGAACTCTTCAGCTTCTGCATATCTATCTTGAGCTTTGTAGATGTCGGCCAGTATGTTTAAGCTTTTGCCGACACGATGATGATTCACACCTGATACCTTTTCTCCTAGATTGAGTGCACGCAGTGCTACTGCTTCTGCCTCAGCATATCTTTTCTGTAAAAAGTATAAGAGTGCCTCATTGTTGTAACATACGACGAGTTGAGGATGTTCAGATCCTAGAACTCGATTAAAAATAGTAAAAAGTCGTTTGTAGAGGGTTTCAGCTTCTGCGTATTTTCCTCGCTCCTGATAGATTACAGCTAGTGTATCGAGAGCCATTGTAACATCGGGATGATCGCTTCCAAGTGTCTGTTCATAGATTCGCAATGCTTGTTCTGCGAGAGGTTCGGCCTGCTCATACAGCCCTTGACGACTATAGAGGACTGCTAGATTATTAAGGGTCAGGGCGACTTTAGGATGCTGAGGACCAAGAACCTGTTGCCAGATCGCAAGGGCTTGCCTATAGAGAGTCTCGGCTTGCTCATATCTTCCCTGACCATTATAAAGGTTTGCCAGGCTATTCATACTCGTAGCGACATCAGGATGTCGGGAACCAAAGACACGTTCGCGTAGAGCTAGAGCACGTAGTAGTAGGGGTTCCTCCTCTTTGAATCTTCCTTGTCTATGATATGCGCCTGCAAGAGTCTGCAAACTTTCACCGATGCTAGGGTGATCCACACCTAATAACTGTTCTTCAAGTGCAAGAGCACGTTGCGCGGCAGATTCGACGAGATCGTAGCGCCCTTTTTTGTAATACACAGTTGCTAACGCATTCAAAATAGGGATAACTCTAACGTCATCTAAACCAAAGAGTGTTTCGCTATTAGTGCGAGCCTGTGAAAGAAGAGCATCGGCCTCATCATATAATCCTCGTTCGGAAAGATAGCTGCCCGTTCGGAGCAAGAAATCGGAAGCTTCTGGAAGCAGAAGATTATATTGCTGAATAAGCCTGGCGCATGCCTGAGCTTGTGGAAGGTATCTTTGACTCGATGACCAGTTAGAAAGCTCTGGCTCTGGGAAAGCCGTATTCAAAACTTGAACAACTTTTTCCCCATATTTCCGCTGTTGCTCTTCGCTCAAAGTGCTTTTCACCACTGCTTGTACCAATCGATGTATAATCAAGATGTCGCGACTTGACTCGCGCTGGATCAAAGAGAATTTGAGTAAGTCGCCAACTGCTCTATCGAATGCAAGGGGATTAACTACGGCGGCGCGTAGTGTAGGATCGAGTACTGCCGCGCCATCAATAATCATCTCTTCTGGAATCGAATCAGGGTGAAGGAAGGCGCAGAACTCTAACAATTCAACAGAGGCTGGGTTTAAAGCCTTTACTTTTGCGATAGAGAGGGCAAAGGTCGTCGTCACAGATTCAGGATGATCGCGACCTGAGTTTCCGCGCAGATTCAAGAGCGAGGCAGCGTAGTTTTGATAGAGGTCAACATAATCAGATAAACCCCTTCCGGTCTCCTCGATATATGCCCCTGCTTGATCCAATGCGAGAGGCAGACCGGCTGTTACCAGGACTATTGACCGAGCAAAAACGTTATCTGCTTCTGATGCGTTATGCAGATCTGCATGTGTTGTCAGCAATCCAGCACGACGAAGAAGGAGAAGGACACCATCGTCAATCTGCATTGATCGAAGTTCAACGTTACGAGCAAAATTTCCTGTTGTATGAGAGCGTGTCGTCACCAGGACATGTCCAGAGTGGACGGAGGGAATGAAGTCTTGTATAAGGTTTAAGTCCTCTATATTGTCAAGAATAAGCAGCCAGCGAGAGTTCTTTTGTAACCATTGCTGAACAGCTTTAATGACAATGGGCTGGTTTGCATCGTCTTGCGCTGGCAAGTTTAACACTTCGGCGAGACGTACAAAGCTCGAAATCAGAAGTTCGTGAGACTCCGCATTAGCCCAGAGGACGGCCTGGTAGCCCTGAGTATTGCGATAGGCATATTCAGTTGCGACCTGTGTTTTGCCAACACCAGGCAAACCACTAATTGCCTGCACACGTGATTGATTCGTATCAAATGAACGTTTGAGGTCGTGAAGCACATCTTCGCGACCAGTAAAAAACGGATTGCGCCAATGAGGTACATTCCAGAAAGGAGATGTTTTGTCTGCGACGTGTGGGGCAGAGCGGAGTTTCAACGCAATCTCCTCAACAGAATCCCTCACCCCTCGCGCAATATTTGCCAAAGCCTCTTCTTTGCGTTGCCACATATTTACTGCCTTTCCTTCTGTTGGTAAACAACGGAGTTTACCAAAGATAAGGTTTTCCCACTGAGTTGAGCGTATAATGACGGGGATAACGCGCGCGTCTCTCTTCTTATATTGTGACATCGCCTCCAAAGCTTCTTCACCATAGCAGTAATCTGACACCACAAAATCAGGACTAACAAGTAGCAAGATAATATCAGCAACATTAAGACGCTCTTTCGCCTGCTTTTTCCACTCAGTACCCGCACTGGCCTTGTATCTGTGCCAGCTCTCGATACGTCCTTCACGTATCAAGCTACTTAACTGCCTTTCTAATATGTGGAGAAACTCCCTGTCCTCATCAGCGCAAGATAGGAAAATTTTGACAACTTGAGCTCGATTCGCTAGCAAAGACATCTCTTCACTCCACGTCTCTCAATGTCTGGCTTCTACCAAGCAGTCCGATTTCCTTTTTACACCTTAATAACTTTACTAAGCAAACCTTAGCTAAAAAGTAAAACAACACATTTATAGAATAGAGTTTTATGATAAGAAAGTCAATACTCGTACTATAAAAGAAATGTCGTAGTAAGTTATCTCATAAGAGAAAATTGTAACTCTACTGATGGAGATAGTTTCAAAGAATTAAACGTTAAATGCATATTAGATGAATTGTAGTTTAATAAATGAAACATTGCTCTAACAAAGTTTGTCAAAGTGTATGCATTGGTGCTATAGCTACTCCCTTGACAAGCTGGTAATGGTATGCCATGCTACATGTACACGTGTACATTTTTGTATGGAGGAAGTTTGTATGGTGACGAGTGAGCAGGTGGCTCGCTTAGCGGGGGTTTCGCGGGCGACGGTTTCGCGGGCGCTGAATGGGTCTCCGAAGGTGAGTGAGAAGGCACGGAGCCGGGTGCAGGAGGCGATTGCGTCGCTGGGATATGAGCCCGATGTGGTGGCGCAGAGCCTGGTGCGGCAGCGCTCACGGACGATTGCTTTGTGCTTGTTCTATGGTGAGAAGGGAGGTGCGCTAGCTCCGTTTGCTCAGACGCGGCGCTATTTCTACCTGGACATGCTGAACGATGTGGAGCAGGCGATCTCGGCTGAGAGCTATGATCTGCTGCTGCCTTCCTCTCCACTATCCCAGAAGAATTATGTACGCAGCTTGCAGATGCGGCGTGTGGCCGGTGTCCTGGCTATCTCGCTGAGTCTAAACGATCCACGTATAGAAGAGTTGATTGTGTCAGATCTGCCAACCGTCTTTGTTGATAGCGTTGTACAGGGCAAGCGCGCAACGTATGTGACGTCAGATAATAGCGATGGTTCACGGCAGGCGACCGAGCATCTCTTAGCATTGGGGCATCGGCGCATTGTGGTGATCGCGGGCAGCGTTGTGGGTCCAATCGGAATGGAGCGTTTGCTGGGCTGTCAGCGAACATTAGCGCAGGTGGGGCTGGCACTTGATCCCAATCTGATTGTGCAGGCGGGCTGGAACACAGAGGAGGCATATCAGGCAACGAGAGAGTTACTAACTCGACGACGTGATTTCACGGCGGTCCTGGCTGGTAGCGATCTGATGGCCATCGGCATCTTACGCGCCTTGCACGAGCACGGCATACGTGTGCCCGAAGAGGTCTCGGTGATTGGCTTTGACGATGTCAATCTCAGCCGCTATACAGAGCCACCGCTTACTACCGTGCGGCAGGATCGGGAAGAGATGAGTCGCCGCGCGGTGCAACTCTTAATTAATATGATTGAAGAGAATGGTGCAGCCTCGCCGGTGATCGTGCCCACAAAACTGATTGTACGCGCGTCCACTGGAGAAGTACACCAATGAAGCTCTTTAACGCTCGAAGCAGAGGCGTCAATTCATTGCGCGCAGACCGGATTTATCCGGAGGGCTACGACCAATCTCCTTCGAAGCACTTCATATGAATTTGTCATAGAAGGCAAGCTTATTTTGTCCGTGTTGCCTTGCAATGAGAGCTTTGTAGTATCGAACAAACTTGTTTGTGTATAAAGGAAAATTGAATGTTGTGGAGGTAAACGAGACGTATAAGGGGTGATAAGAGGAGGAAACTGAGAGCTGTGGTGGAAATTAATCATAACCCTCCCCATAAATGGGGCCTGTGCGCGATAAATCGGCACCTCTGCTTTATTTGTATAATAAGTTCGAAAATGTGCTTTACGTAGGCTGAGTAGTTACGCTAGATGAAGGAGAGTTTTTGACGATGACGAAGATTACGTTTATGGGCGCGGGCAGCACGGTGTTTGCGCGGCAATTGATGACCGATGTGTTGTGTGTTGATGGGCTGAATGAGGGGACGTTTGCGCTTGTGGACATTGATGCGGGCAGGTTGGAGTTGGCGCACAAGATTGCGGAGCAACTGGTAAAGCATAGCGGGAAGAAGTGGGAGGTCGAGTCCTCGACTGAGCGCAAAGATGTGCTGGCCGGAAGCGACTTCATCATTAACACGATTGAGGTCGCGGGCATGGCGAATGTACGCCACGACTTCGATATTCCAATGAAGTACGGAGTGAATCAGTGTATCGGCGACACGATTGGACCAGGAGGCATCTTCAAGGCGCTGCGCACCGGACCCGATTGGCTGGCTATTCTGCGCGATGCAGAGCAGATGTGCCCCAACGCCTGGGTCCTCAACTATACCAATCCCATGTCGATCCTGACCCTGATCGCCCTCACCGCCACCAGCATGCGCACCGTTGGATTGTGCCACAGCGTCCAGGGCTCTTCCCGCCAGTTGGCAAGCTATCTCGACGTTCCATACGAAGAACTGGAGTGGAGCTGTGCTGGTATCAATCACAACGCCTGGTTCACCACCCTGCGGCATCACGGTGAAGACATGTATCCCCGCCTGCGCGAACGCGTCACCACCAATGCCGAGCTGTACGAGAAAGATCCGGTGCGCTTCGAAATGATGCTGCACTTTGGTGCATTCGTCACCGAGAGTAGCGGCCACTTCTCCGAGTACGTCCCCTACTTCCGCAAACGCCCCTCGCTCATCCAGCAATACTGTCGCGCCGGCTACCTGGGCGAAACGGGCTTCTACGCCAACAACTGGCCCACCTGGCGCGCCAACAACGAAAAATCCATCAGCGAAATGCTGGACGGTACCAAAGAGACGCCCTTCGCACGCAGCTATGAGTACGGCTCGTTTATCATCGAAAGCATCGAAAAGCACCAGCCCACCGTCATCTACGGCAATGTCCGCAACGACGGACTGATCGACAATCTGCCCGACGGCTGCGTCGAGGTTGCCTGCTTGGTAGATCGCAACGGAGTCCAGTCCACCCACTTTGGCCCCCTGCCCGAACAACTCGCCGCCCTCAACCGCGCCCACATGAGCGTTCACAGCCTTATGCGCACCGCCATCGTCGAGCGCAACAAAGAGGCCGCGCGCTACGCCCTCATGCTCGATCCGCTGACCGCAGCCGTCTGCTCACCAGCCGAGATCAGCGCGCTCTTCGACGAGATGTGGGAGGTCGAGCGACCTTATCTACAGGCGTTTGAAAGATAGAAAAGCTCTTGGTATATAGTTTTTTTACCGTTTTATGTAAGTAAAATAATAGTCAAACAAGGCTATTAAGTGAATTTGCGTATGCTCTCTTTTATATAGTATAAAATACTAGAAAAGAGCGTATTCAACTTCTGCTATCTAGTAGTTTGCATATAAAAAGCTCAGGTTAGTAGTGCTCAGTAACCTGAGCTTTTTATATGTATGCAATACTTCAAAAAAGTAAGCGTATAGAGTCTCAAATCTTTGTTAGTAGATCATTTTAGTAGAATTCAGATAGAAAATAAATTCTATAGATTTAAATTGGTTATATCGAGTGAGTAAAGTTTATAGGGCTTAAATTTTTCTAACATCAAATCATAGTAGGAAAATTTGTAGGAGGAATTAATGCTTAAAAAGCCCTTGATAATATTAAGATTTTTGCGTAGAATAATAAGTACATTGAGCATTCTAAGACGCAGTTGACTTACGACTGGAGGCATCTATGAGTGTAAAGTACACAATGACTATTTCGCGCATGACCGTTGACAAATTAGGCGTTAAACTTTATGATAAAGTCTCTGCCGTAATTGCTGAATTAGTTGCCAATAGTTATGATGCTGATGCAACCAAAGTTGAAATTAAAGCACCAGTGGGTGAGTTTCTCGCTTCAAAGCAAAGTGGACAGGTGATGGATAAGGGGTATATTGTAGAAGTGCAGGACAATGGTATCGGGATGACCCCTGAAGAAGTTAACGAGTTTTATTTACGTGTTGGAGCAGAAAGACGTAATGATACAAAACGAGGTGATACCTCTAAGAGGTTTAATCGTAAGGTAATGGGTCGAAAAGGTGTTGGTAAACTTGCACCCTTTGGAATATGCCGGAAAATAGAAGTTTTAACTTCTGGAGGGGAAATAATTAATGGAAAAGATGAAAACGGTAGCGACACTCAAGGCTATTTAACTGCTCACTTAATTCTTGATAGAGATAAAATTCTTAATGATGTTGATGAAGAATATGAGCCGGAAGTAGGCTCATTAGATGAAACTGTACGTTCTACTACTGGTACCTTGCTGAGGTTAACGATCTTCTCCCGACGACAAGTTCCAAATATGGATGAACTTGAGCGACAAATGGCGCAAAGATTTGGGATAGCTTCTCCTATCTGGCAGATCATTTTGATTAATTCAACGAAGGATCAGTCCGATCCTTGCTACTCTAGGGATGTTGGCTCATTTAATCTTGCTAAGATGGAGAATACTGAGATTCGTTTCGACACTGAGAAGGAAGAAGATGGAAGCGAAAAAATACCACTCAGCTTTAGAGCTTTTACTGCAAATGGTAATATTCACCCAAGTTTAATCGCTGGTTTTAGTTACGAAGGGCGTTTTTTCCAGTAGTTGGTTGGGTTGCATATGCTGAAAAACCTTATAAAGATGATCTCATGGTTGGAGTGCGAATTTACTGTCGTGGAAAGATTGCTGCGCAAACTAGTATTTTTAATCGGACAGCAGGTTTTACGGGAGAGTACGATATCCGATCATATCTTATTGGAGAGCTACACGCGGATTGGCTCGATGAAGAAGAGGACTTGATTCAGACAGACCGTAGGGATATTTTGTGGTCACATGAACTTGGCCAAGCATTTCAGCAGTGGGGTCAAACAATTGTGCTTAAGATGGGAAGTACGACACGTGACCCGATGAAGAAAAAAAGTTGGGAGACATTTCAAGAGGTTTCTAAAATCGAAAATAAGATCAATGAGGCATTTCCCATAGCAAATCAGAAGCCAATACGTGAGAATGCTATTGAGATCGCTAAAATGGTCGGGAGAACCATGCGCGAAGAAGAGATAAGAGATGCAGGGAAAACATCTTCAATAGTTGAGCTTAGTGTCACACTTGCTCCACATGTCACACTGGACAAAAAACTACGCGAAGCCGCTGATGAAAAAGACTCGCCTCTTTCAGTTATTACGACTATCTTAAGAACCGCTCGAATTGCAGAATTATCTTCTTTTGGTCAAATAGCTGATGGTCGTGTCAGGGTTATTGAAAGAGTAGAGGCCATAAAAGATAACATATCTACAGTTGAGTCAGTACTTCAGCATTTAATACAAGAAGCACCCTGGTTAATTGATCCACAATGGTCTCCTATTACAGCAAATCAATCCTTTTCAACTTTAAAAGTCGCATTTCAAAAGTACTTCAAAGAGAAAACAGGGGAGGACATATTATTAGATAATTTCTCTGACATCACTAAGCGCGCTGATTTTGTTCTTTCAAGCCAGGACAATGTTATCTAGATTATTGAGATAAAGAGACCTCATCACAAATTTCAAAATGAAGAGATGGAGCGCTTAAATTTGTACATTGATCAAATAACTAATTTTCTAGAAGAAAGTAATAATAGAGAATTTAAGAAAGTTTTTAGTGATTTTCATGCGACATTAGTTTGTGACGATGAAGGCTTAACAGGTGTTCATAGACGAGCTTTTAATGAGCTTCTAGATAATAGAAAACTAACCTACATCAATTGGGATACCTTTCTCCTTCGCACGAGGAGGATGCACCAGGCGTTCTTGGCTGAAGCAGAAAGGCAGAGAAATGATGCAGCAAGAGGTCTCTGATTCTCATCAACTCACAGCTAGTGATTTATTTGCCGGTGGTGGTGGATTAACTGTTGGTCTTAAAAGGGCAGGATTTAATGTAATTTCTGCAGTGGAAATAGAGAAAAATGCATTTGCAACGTATAGGGCGAATCATCCAGAAGTCCATGCATATAGACAGGATATACGTACTGTTTTTGGAGAAACCTTAAAAAGACATTCATCTGTAGGAGAAATTGATCTCGTAGCGGGTTGTCCGCCTTGTCAAGGATTTTCAAGCTTGACTTCTAAATATCGACGAAGTGATCCACGTAATAAGCTTATAGTTGAGATGAGTAGACTTATTGCAGAAATACAACCCCGAACTGTTATGATGGAAAACGTACCAGGGCTTGTTGATAAAGGCAGAGAGCTCTTTGAAGAGTTTATTCAGCAACTAACATCACTCGGCTACGAAATTAATTGGAGTGTGCTTCAAGTTGCAGACTATGGAGTACCACAAAATCGACGCCGATTAGTCTTATTAGCCGGAAAAGGCTTTTCTATCCAGTTGCCAATGTCAACTCATTCTAGAACAGGTGCAAAAGGGTTAACGACATGGGTAACTTTACGTGAGGTAATTGGCTCTCTTTCTTTACCTGAACCTGTTACGATAGCAGAAGCCAATGCTGCTGGTGGTGCACAAAAATTTAATTGGCATGTTATACGTACCATCTCCTCTCAGAACCTTAAAAGACTACAAGTTGTTCGGCCAGGTGAAAGTAGAATAAAACTTCCTCAAGATTTGCGTCCCGCATGTCATCAGAACAAAGAGAGAGGATATAATAATGTTTATGGTCGTATGGCTTGGGAACAAGTTCCAGTTACAATAACTGGTGGGTGTACTACTGTCAGCAAAGGTCGATTTGGTCATCCTGAAGAGAACCGAACAATTTCTATTCGAGAAGCTGCATTGATACAAACCTTTCCAATGGAGTATATCTTTGATACACCTTACATAGATTATGCTAGTGATATTATTGGGAATGCACTTCCTTGTGATTTTGCGGAAATAGTCGCCAGACAGTGTAGTGAAGCTTTGGTCAATAATTCTTCAAGTGTATAACATTTGCATCTTCCTTTAAGATCAGCCTGGTTTTTGTAAAAAACTAAAAAGATAGTACCGATTGCCGAAATTATAATGTGCCAAGTGCTTGATGGTCATTTTTCTCTGATGAGGTTAGCAATTCCATTGGTTCAAGCCTACATATATTGATTACAAAGCTCGTGATATCGGGCACAGAACCTGTGACGGTGAGTTCTACAGGATGATGGCTTTTGGGACGTGGACGAGTGCCGAGCGCTTCGGCTTCGCTGGCCCAGCCAGTTTGGAGCCAGGTGGTGTAGGGGACGAAGGTGGAGGAGCCGCGTAGGGCAGGCTGGCGGCGGGCGTTGCCAGTGTTGATGGGGGATAGGCTGATGCTGTCGTCATAGCGGGCGAGCAGGCGCTGAGTATCGATGACCAGAACGATTTGTGGTATGGAGGCCAGGACTTTGCGCAGGCGGTTCAGGCGCTCGATGTCGAACCAGAAGAAGACTTTTGAGTTGAGGAGGGTGTACCATTGAGCCGGAGTCATGCCGTGCAGGCAGCGCTCTAAGGCTGTGGGCGGCATGGGCTTCTGATCGTTGAGAAAAGTTCCGTTGGGTAATACAAGCTGCGTCTGACGCTGGTGCTGGTTGATACGCAGTTGCTCCTCTTGATCTATATGGGCCAGGTCGAGCAGGGCTTGTGCACTTAACAGGCCGTGACGTTGAATCGAAGGCCAGTTGGTAGCATCAGTGAGATGATATACACGATCTTGAATATCCACGGTTTCTATCCTTAAGTGTGAAGAATGAGCAATCTCTGGAAGGTCAGGCATCGCCTTCTCGTGCCTTCGACGTTCCTCGCGTCTTATCTATTTTTGCTTTTTTATCCACATTTTGGGCAAAGCCCAAAATGTGGATAAAAAAGCAAAAATAGATAAAAGGGTATTTCAAGCAGCGAAGCTGCACAAAATCTTAGTTTAGCTATCTTTGCCTTGCGCTTGCTTCAGTTCAGCTTCCTTTTTCTGTAATTTTCCCATCGCCACTTTATGAAGGGGCGTGGCTAGCGCGTGCGCGGCGGGTATCCGAATACGATTATACATCCAATCGAACTTGTTGTGAACCCATTCTAGCGTCCAGCCTTTGGGCTCGGATGGGTTGATGCGGTCCAGGAAGAAATCAATGTTGACGTCCAGGAAGCTCAGGCTGTCGGCGGCTTGAACCCAGTTGGCGTCCGGCCAGCCACCGAACTCGTGGACGCGGATAAGACTGGCAACCTCCGCGATCAGATCTTCGGGCGTGTGCTGAGTGCGGAGAAAGTCGCTGACCACGCGCGCCGAACGTTCCGAATGAGCATTGTTATAGATGGGATCGTCGGGGCCAAGAGAAGGATCTGGTTTGGGGCTATCTGGTTCGGGAAAAGCGCGCTCCATATCGTGTGTCAGGGTTGCTAGCAGCATAGCCTCCGAAGCAGCAGGATTGATGTGCCGCAGCCACTCCTCTGCCTTCAGCAAGTGCTCTGCGCTTTTGCCATAATTATCTCTAACCCAGCCTCGTGCCACCATCATCAAATTGCCCATTTCATATAGCCTTTCTCTGGTTTGCTCGCCACCCGTTAGTTCGAGGAGCAAGGTAAAGACGCTCTCGCGGAATTTGTTCTACTGCCCAAAGAAAATTTTCTATGCTTGCTTGCAACCGCTGCCGAAATAGCTGTGATTCATCCATGTCAGCCTCCTTCAGTAAAACACGATGATCTTCTTAATCTATGTACATCTAGAAATAAGGCGCTACTATAATTATACAGAAAAGTTCATCACAATTATGTTCTTGGTCTGCACAAAAAATTGGAGGCTCGCGCTATTGATGCGGGCCTCCACGTCTTCAATGGGAAATAGTTCAATACACTATAGTTTAAATCCGCCCAGATTCCCCAGGCCCCCCAGATTTTTTAAACCGCCCATAGAATCCTGTACATCCTGAGCTGAATTAAATGTTTTATCGGGGAGCATATTGATCATGCCCATGATCTGATCGTTTGCGCCGTGCTGCTGGGCAAACTGAACAAGATGAGATTTCCCGATGGGATATGGAACGTGGTTAAGCAACTGGTTGATTTGTCCGGGATCAATGTTCATAGGTATACCTTTCCTTCTCGTGGATATTCTGTCTACAACACAATGCTATTTCTTTCACACCATCTCTAGTACAAATTTTTAGGTACTAGAGCTAATACGAAATTCAAGGGCGATTTGAGACACTCAGCGTTCTCGCAGCTTCGCTGCTCTTTATGAAAAGAAATCAGTCACGTCGAAGGCGCGCGGATGCGTGAGCGAGAAGAGAGTGGTTGTCGTTACGCAAGGATAGATGGCCGATAATACTTTATAATGACCCTCAATGTGTCAGTGGTACATCTTACAAATACGTGAATGAGAAGCTATACAAGAGCTTTTTGGAGTTGTGAGACAGTTTCGTAACAATTTCGACATACTTTTGTATGAAATGCTTGCTACACTTACGAGTAGAATGCATGTGACATGTTCGCAAAGTTAAATGAGTTAACTGTAATGGTGCTGGTATGATCAAGATGCCTAACCGTTGTTAATGAATTTAGAGGAACGAAGTACTAGAGGAGCAAAGATGCAGGAGACTTTTCCGGTTGCTGTTGTTGGGATAGAGAAGACGAAGTCAGCGCAACCGCTAAATGAATACGCAGAGTTGAAAAAGCGCATAAAAGAGAAGGGCTTGTTAGATAAGCAGCCAACCTATTATCTCTACAAGATTTTGGGGACGCTAGCAGCACTCCTTGTGGGATTGATAGTGTTGTTCAGCTTCAAAAATACCTGGGTACAGGTCGTAGATGCGGTCTATCTAGCGGTAGTGTCTGCGCAAATCGGGTTTATAGGGCATGATGCCGGACATCGACAAATCTTCGCGACGACGTGGAAGAATGAGCTGCTGGGCATTCTCTTCGGGAATCTGCTGGTGGGAATGTGCAACACCTGGTGGGTGGAGAAGCACAACGAGCATCACAGCCATCCCAACGAGATCGACATGGACCCTGATTTGAACATCCCTTTCCTGTGCTTCACAGTGGAAGATGCGCGGGAAAAGCGTGGACTCGCCCGTTTCATCATGCGCCATCAGGCATACCTGTTCTTTCCAATGCTCCTCTTCGTCGCCGTGGACATGAGTAGAGTCAGCGTTCTCTATCTGCTCCAGGAGCGCAAGCAGGTCAAACACTTTTGGGCCGAGATACTTTTGATCTTCGCCCATCTGATAATCCCCGTCGTCGTCCTGGTCTGGCAGCTCGGCTTCTGGCCGACAGTCCTCTTTCTTGCTATCAACCAGAGCGTGTTAGGCTTTATACTTGGATCAGCCTTCGCCCCCAACCATAAGGGCATGCCAATGCTTCCCGCCAACAGCAAGATTGACTTCCTGCGTCGGCAGGTCATCACCGCCCGCAACATTCGAGCCGGCTGGTTTCCCGACTTCTGGTACGGCGCACTCAACTACCAGATTGAGCATCACCTCTTCCCTAGCATGCCGCGCAACCAACTGGGGCAGGCGCAGGTCATCATCAAAGACTACTGCGCCGAACGCTCAATCCCCTTCGCCGAGACCAGCATGTTTGGCTCCTACCAGGCCATCCTGCACATCCTTCACGGAGTGAGCACCGAGGATAGAATGGCAAGTTCCCAGAGTCGTTAGGTTTAACAGATCAGAACAGTCAGGGATAGAATGCGGGACAGGCTTATCGCCTCCGAACTTTCTTCCGTGACTGTTTGACTATCTTATAACCGACCACAAAGTACATTAATAGTGGATCGGCTAGCGCTTGCGATTTTTCTTTCGTGACTGTTTCGCCATCTTATTTTTCGCTTTCTTGTGACTCACCGTGCGCGCATGATTGACAGGGAGCTCGATATCGGAGGAATTGGAAAATCCAAAAGGTGACCTGGGTGCACCGATAGAAGAGGTAAGGGTAGCGCGTGCAGCCAGCCTGGTAGCTTGTCTCTGCTCAACCTCCTCTGGAGACATCAAGCTCAGATCACTGGAGCTGCCTCTTTGGCTTGCAAGCCTATTAAGTCAGTGACGATAAAAGAACTGAATTCAGTTTCGTTGGGAGCAGAGTTCTCTAGCGACGTACTCAGAATGGTGACACTTGCTGAGCGAGCATCGGGCCAGTTCATTCCTATTGCCTTAACACCTGTAGCCACGCTGACACATGGCCACTCTTTGTGTGTCTTGTCAGCGAGATATGCTTCCAACATCGGAAGAGCTTGTGGGCCAATCAGACTGAAGACTTCTGGCAACTCTTCCATTACCCACTCACTATCCTCTAACCAGTCGAATAAGGTGAGGAGAGGCTCAACCGCTTCAACTGCACGTAGCTGACCAAGCGCACGCCAGGCATGAATGGGAGGCCAGGCCTCTAATTTATCTGAATTGGCCGGGTAAAAACTTTTATCGGTCACCATGCGAATGAGAGCGGGGATCTGTTCGACGGTAAGTCCAAGCTCTAGATAATCAGGCCAATCCGGTGCATCCACGATCTCAGGCTCACCTATTGTGAGCAGCTTATCGACCGGCGGGGAGTAGCTGCTTGTAGGAGCGGTATCCGTTGAATCTATCGTACTCATGAGTAAACTCCTTCATGTTTTCTGTCTTAATAACCAATCCCTTTCGTGAATAAGTATTTTGATATTTCACTTATCGGGGAGGTGTATCAATCCTTCTGTCAAATCGCACCAGCAGTTTCGGCAATAATACCATACATCACTGTGCCAGGATAGAGAATTTCTCTGTTAATGGAAAATTTGTCACACGCTTCACTGATGCTACCAACACAACAGCAGGACAAGTAGGTGTGTATGCGGCTGATCTCAGTGATGCAACAACAGTAACATTTAGTGATCTCAAAATATGGTTGCTTGATAAATAGGAAATGATTGTTTGCTCTACTATGGAGATGCTCGTTTTTCACTAGATGTAAATTGCAAATTCTATAATGGAGAAAGTCTCTAAAAACCAACCCTCCATATTAGAGGGTTGGTTTTTAGAGAGAGGAAAGCTACCAGGCGGGTGCCCAGATGCCGAATTCGTTGTTGTCGAGGTCGGCGAGCTGGGCCCATTTGCCCCAGGGTTGAGTGGTGATCTCCTGGGTAAGGGTGACTCCACGCGCTTTGAGGGCTGCGCAGGTTTCTTCGATGTTGTCGGTGTGTAGGACGAAGCCGGTCATGCCCGTGTGGTCGGTGCCGCTCTGGCTACGCAGGCCGAGCATGACATGGGTCTGTCCGCCGGGAAGAGCAATTTCGAGCCAGCGCTCGGTTTCGCTCATCGGCTGGTCGTCTACCTTTTCAAAGCCGAGCTTGTGAACATAAAAATCAAGGGCTTTGTCCTGATCGCTGACGCCTATCGTGATGGTACCGATTTTTGTGAACATGGTTTCTTTATCCTTTCGGTTGATAACTAGCTGTCGTTTAGATGTATGCCGACCGGGTTTGTGTCTCCAGTCGGTTTAAGTATAACCTGATCAGGTCTGGAAAACTTTTCGAATCTTGCTCAATTGTCCGGAGGGTTGGCGGAGCCCGGTCCTCTGCTTCAGGATTCATGTTATACTTTGCACTAGAGATAGTTATCGGGTTGCTTATTAGTTGTTCTACCTGCTCCTTAAGAGTGATTTCAGGAGACATCTTTCTATACAAAAGCATGTCATAATGTGTTGTCCATCTGGATTCTCTCAATTCAAAGGCGTAGTAGGAATCCCTGCGTGAATACTATGACGAAACAAAGTATCAGGAGACCCATGCGGCGATTTTTTGCCCGGCTCCTCCGGTTGCAATGGAAGTTGATGTTGTCGTATATGTTGACGACAATGATTACACTTGTGATCTTTGAGCTGATCGGTGTCTTACTGATAGCTCAGTTTGTGATTGTGAAGTATCCGAAGATCGTGACGGATAGCCTGCAACAAGAGGCACAGCAGGCAGCGCAATACTTTACACAAGATCCACTGAATAAAGATGATCTTACGAAATTTCTTCAGGATAATGATGGGAGTTTGCAAAGTGCATATATTGATCAGGGGCCAGGAATAAGTGTCTCCATCGATATTGAACCTGGTTTCTCAGTAGTGGTCGATAAAGCTGGAGAGGTACTGGCAACGACGAACAAAGATGCAGTTGCGAGTGGGAGCCAGATACAGAAGAAGCTCTCAGCCAAAGAGCAAGAAAAGCTGAAGGCAGCCCTGGTGGGGCAGATAAATGCGACCTATACAGACTCAAACGGGACGCATCAGGTGGTGGTAGCGGCAGCTCCCATTGTGGATCAAGACCATCATGTCGTAGCGGCCATACTAACCCGACAGACCATTCCAGGCCTATGGAAGGTGCTCACCGCCGTCTTTCCACTGGTCTGGCCGAGTTTGTTACTCGTCACGAGTCTTGCGGGCGTGGTCGGCTGCCTGTTTGGATTTTTTATGTCGCTCTGGCTGACGCGGCGTTTTAAGAAAGTGAGCCGGGCAGCGCGCGATTGGAGTGAGGGGAACTTCACTTCCAGCATTATGGATCGCTCCGTGGATGAGATAGGTGAGCTTGCCGGTCAGCTTAATAGTATGGCGCAGCAGCTAGGGAAACTCCTGGTGGAGCGGCAGCGGTTGGCAATGTTAGAAGAGCGAAACCGCCTGGCTCGCGACCTGCACGATAGCGTGAAGCAGCAGATCTTTGCTATCTCTATGCAAGTTGGAAGTGCGCAGGAGCTTCTGACGTATAATGATGTTGGGGCGACAAAAGAGCGTCTGGGCGACATTGATCACTTGATCTATCAGGTGCAGCAAGAGTTAGCCGCCATGATTCAGCAACTACGCCCCTCGATTCTGGGCGACAAATCACTACAAGATGCTCTATACGACTATAGTGCGGAATGGACGCAACAGCATGTAATTGCGGTTGAACTTCAATTGGAGGGATGCGCTCTGCTACCGGCGTATGTGGAAGAGGCGCTTTTCCGTGTGGTGCAGGAGGCGTTGAGCAACGTAGCGCGTCACAGCAAGGCTACGCATGTGCAGATTCAACTGGACTGTTCCGGCGATCAGATCACCTGCTGTATCGCTGATGATGGGCAAGGCTTTGACACAAACGTGGCGGCGGAACGCAGGATTGGGCTGCAATCGATGCGTGAGCGCGTAATTGTGCTAGGAGGATCCTTGCGTATTACAAGCGTCTTTGGAGAGGGTACGCAGGTGATGGCAGTATTCCAGCGTGGTACTTCCAATCTTGCGCTAGAAGAGGGAAAAGAGGATGGAGCAAAGAGAACAGATCCGCGTCCTGCTCGTTGATGATCACAGCCTTGTACGGCAGGGCGTGCGGGTCTTTCTAGATGCCTTGCCAGATATAACGGTTGTGGGCGAAGCTGCCTCTGGACAAGAGGCACTGCAGATGGTTGGAGAGTTAGCGCCAGACGTGGTGTTGCTAGATCTTGTGATGCCGGGCATGAACGGCGTCGAGGTGACTCGTCAGGTGAAACGCTTGCAGCCGAAGACGCAGATCGTCGTGCTCACCTCTTATCACGATGATGATTTTATTTTTCCTACGCTGCGTGCTGGTGCATTATCGTATGTACTGAAAGATATTCACGCGCGCGATCTCGCCGAGACGATACGCAAGGCGGCGCGGAGCGAATCAGTGCTGGACCCCAGCGTGGCCACGCGATTGGTTCAGAATCTGCGCGGCGAGAAAAGCGACTTACCCAACTTGTTCACAGAGTTAAGCGAGCGCGAGCTAGAAGTGCTGCGGCTGATCGCGCATGGTCTCGCCAACGCGGCTATTGCCACGCACCTGAAAATAAGCGAGCAGACAGTGAAGGGGCACGTGAGCAATATTCTGAGTAAGCTGCATATGACCGATCGAACGCAGGCCGCTGTATTCGCCTGGCAGCAAGGCCTGGTCCGGCGTGACTCATAGGCATTGTTTGAGGATGTGTCTTGCCCTGGCTTCTTCAATCGCCCATAGTAATACCATGATCCTGCGGCGTAAAATTGGGGAAGACGGCATCTATTTTGGAATTGTGTAAACGTTTGGACAGAATCTCACTGAGCACATCGCGGTAGTCGGTTGTAATCGAGAGATCTCCATCGCTGAGCTTGTCCTGCGAGAGACCAGGCCAGGTGGCGACAACAGGTTTGTTTGTCATATGACCACCCATCACCAGCATCATATTGCCATGACCATGATCGGTGCCCGCACTTGCATTCTCCGTAACCCGCCGTCCAAACTCTGACATCACAACAACTGTTACTTTCTTCAATGTATCATCCAGATCGGTCGCGAAATTTGCCAATCCTTGCCCTAGATCTAAGAGCGCGCTGGCCTGATCGATAAGCTGATTCTGATGAGTATCCCAGCCACCAAGATCAATCGCCGAGACCTCTAGACCCACGTTCGCTTTAATAAGAGCAGCCGTCTGCATCAAGGCCATCTCAAAGTCGCTATTGGGATTATACTTCACATCTTTACTGGGCTTGTACGAGGCGATGTTGATTTTGCTTACAAGATCGATAATACTCTGAGTCTGTTCGGCGAATGAGTGGAGTGCGGTAGAATCGATGGCGTACAAAGAATTGATCGCTTGCTGTAGATTGCCGGTATTGTCTTCGCGTCCCTGTAGATGATAGCTGCTGATAGAGCGCAGGGCGAGCGCGTTGATAGAGCCACGCAGCGAAGATTGCAGGCTGTCACCCCATCCGACAGCACGAAGTACCGCCTGGCTTCCCGCTTCTTGTGAAGCGAGATGGCGACCGATCCAGCCCGTATTCAGCGTGTTGTTGCCTGGAATGCCGCGCTCCATATAGTCCATCGCTTCAAAGTGAGAACGCGTTGGGTCAGGTGAGCCAGTCGCATGTACGGCAACCATCTGATGAGCCTGGAAGAACGGGAGGAGCGGTGCAAGAGTAGGATGCAGGCCGAAGAAACCGTCGAGATCTAGAACCCGCGACGCCACGCTTTTTTGATCTGGACGAGCTATAGCTATCTTCGGGCGTGCCGTATAATACTCGTTATCACCGTGAGGAACAACGATGTTTAAGCCATCAGCGCCACCGCGCAGAAAGATGCACACCAGCACGTCGCCAGTGGGTGCCTGATCTTTTGCTGCGTAGGCCATGCGCGGCATCCAACTTGGCCAGCCAGGATGCGGAGATAGGTGAACGCCCTGCATACTCCGCATACTCTTCAAAGCGTCACGCTTCACGTAAGTTATATTACTGTAAACCATAGGAATTCTCCATCTATCAAAAATTCACGGAAACTCAATTAGCGATATTGATAAGCAGGTGACACAGTCATCAGTGCAATACTATCGAGCAGAACATTGCGCCCATCATTTGTGTGCGGATCTGGTTGAGTATTATTGTTTGCCTTTGCAACAAAGTCTTGCATAATCTTATTTTCTTCCTGGCTCAACGAGCGGCCAAGCAAATGTTGAGCATAGAAATTGATAATATCAGCAGCCCGCGCTTTGACACCATTGCGATAGGCCAGTTCAAAAAGATCGAGGGATGTGCCAGTGGCTTTGCCGTACGTCACTTCCAGGCCCGCATTCCAGCGTGAAAGCAGGCTTCCTAGCCAGCGAGAAGAATGGTCGCTGTAGCCCTCCGGCGTGAGATGATTAAATGGCCGATGACCAAGCGCATCCAGTTCTGTCAGAAGGTAGAGGCTCTCGGCAGTGCTCAAATGAACGTCAAGCGCGCGATAGAGGCTGAGCAGGTATTCGTATGGCCGCTTGAATTTTGGTGGTGCCGTCAAGAACTCGGAAGTGTTGAAGAGGCTGAGCAGAGTAGCTTTAATATCACCGTGAGTAGTGAGAAACTGCTGAGCCAACTTCTTCACCAATGCCTCTGGCGGATTATCCGAGACGAAGCGGCGGCAAAGCTTCTGGCAGACGCGATAGGCGGTCGCCGGGTGAGTTGCCAGCATATCAAGAACGCGTTCGCCGTCTTTGATCCCTCCACCCGGAGGAAGCGTGTGGCCCAAAATTGTCTTTGGACCATCATCGTGTAGATCCGGGTTGAAGATAAATGTCCCCAGCCGCTCGTTGTCATCGTAGCCCATCGTCCAGCCTGTGAAGCAGCGCGCGACTTCTTTTACGTCCCGCTCGCTATAGTGACCAACGCCTAGCGTATGCAACTCCAAAAGTTCGCGGGCATAATTTTCATTTGGATGATCCTTATCGCTCACCACATTGTCCAGATAATCGAGCATAGCCGGACTCTTAGCCGAGGCATGGAGAAGAGCAGGAAAGGTATCCAGGGCATGATGGCGAATAACATCACGATCATCAAAGGTCTTAAGGTATGGACACTGATCCTTTTTATGCCAGATCGAAAGGTGCTCCGACCAGAAATTGACCATAACCTCATGAAGTTGGCGTTTACTATAGAGCGCGCGGTGCAGGCTCATCGTATCCAATTCATCAATTGCAACCTGAACATCAATATTTGAACGTAAAAGTCTGGCCGGTGACATATTCAGAGTCACATAGTCACCCATATGCTGCTCCGCCAGAACATCGTTGATAGACGCCGGATCAAGCTGCTGATTCAGGTACGTCGCCAGCCCCATATGCTGAACCTCCTCAATCTGCCCAGGACGTGGGCCAAAGGAAAGCCGATTCAGCACATGCCTGACCTGATCGCGTGTAGCCACTGGCAGCGGAGCTTTTAACCAATCGGGCAGATTTTTATCAAAAAGGAGGGCGCCACAACCAGCAATTGTCGTACCCGCTATACCCACACCCGCGACTTTCACAAAGGCACGGCGACTGAGCTGCATTATTCTCTATCCTTTCAAACATGTAGATGTATCTATGGAAGCTTTAATAAGAAGGATACAAGAAGATGCAGGCATTGTAACGACCCTGGAGAGGTATTTTGCCCCCCACTCTGGAGGTGGGCCGTGCCGAAATGCGAATTCGCTCGTTAATGCTGTTTGTGTATTGAATCCGGCCACACCCTAGAGCTTGCTGATTGGATCAGCCAAATCCACGCTTCAGCACTGCATTCTTCTGGGCGGATGTCTGTGTCAAAAGAGCGTTAGCACGCGAACCTGTGCGAATAGCGTTTGTGTATTGAATCTGGTAAAGAAGCAGCACATTGTATACCAGATTGAATAAGTAAAGTTCATAAGCGGCGGGCTCTCGATTAGGCCAAAAGGGAGAGTGTAATGATTTTATGTGAGTCCATGCTATACTTTTGGGAGAGTAATATTTCTATGTTCTACGTTATTATTTTTGAGAGTCATTATAGCGAATTGAGGAAAAGAGTATTATGAATGCGAGATCGACGAAAGTGATGCAGCTTGGTATATTGGTTATGCTGTTGGGGATCGGGCTGGTGCTTGGGATTGCACAGGCGGCGTATAACATAGGTGTGCCGTTTTTTATTATCAGGGCGTTGCCAGTACTAGGTTCGATTATTACGGTTGTTGGCTTTATTATCGGTGTGGTAGGCTTCACTCAAAAAGATTAGCTGCTTCTTATAGCCACAAAAGTAGTAGCCCCTGTAGTAAATATTTATGCTTCTACCGAGCCCCACCAATATAGAGATCAGCCAGGCCCTATAGTGTTAGAAAGAGATAGAAGGAAGTTCTGTCTGTTGTAGGGCGTCGAGAGCAATGCCCATAGCCTCACTTGTGAAGTAGGTTTCGACGAGGCCCGCCGAGGTGACGTAGGGACTGAAGGTGGGCGTGACGCGGTAGAAGTAGCCAGAATAGGTCGATTGGTAGAACTTGTAGGTGAGTAGAGAGATGAGCTGTTGTTCTTTATCCATAAATTGAGGTGCCTGTCCTGCTAGCTGTAGGACTCTGTTGTAGTGCGTGAGGGCGATGAGGACATGAGCTTGAGAGCGCGTCTCTTTATAGCTGCGGCTGAGACTGCCTGTGTTCATGTCGAGGGCGAAGAAGAGGCCGCCGTTTGTCTGATCCCATAGCCCGCTGGTGACGAGCAGGCTTTGTAGAATTTGATGAGCCATATTCAGGTAGCGCGTATTAGAGGTCTGTACGTAGGCATCCAGAAGCGCTTCGGCTATGCTGCCCTGTGAATCGGGCTTGGCCTGAGCGTTTGCTATATACTGAGTACCATCAGAAGCAACAGTCATGTCGTGATAGAGGAGATTGTAAGATGGATTGTATGCCGCCGTCAGCACGTGATCGAGAGTAGATTGACCGGCCTGCACCCAGGCTGGTTGATGCCAGCGCGTGCCCGCGTTGATGAGCGCGGCACCGGCCATGATCGAATGTTCGGTGGTGTAGGAGCCGATGATGCCAGAGGCGTGGGTGGGATTGTAGATAAGGCCCAGTTGTGGATCGTACCAGTGGGCGTAGTAGTTATATGCCACCTGATATGCCTCATCGCTGAGGACCGGGTTTTGGAGCAACTGGCCCACGCGCAGTAGATAGAAGTAGATCCAGCCTTTGGGGAGGTTATAGTTGGCAAACTCATAGATGACCAGGCCCGTCATCCTGTTGAGATCGGCATCGTAGCTATGGTCTTGAGGGTGGAGGGAGGTGTATTCTGCCAGAGCGTTGAGGTAGTAGAGGGCGGTTTGTGGGTCCTGCACAGCCTGCGGGTTGGGGCAATCTGGAGGAAGTGGAGTAGTATTACAGCCGGGCGGATTTTGCGATCCACTACCCAATATATTTGTCTGTTGAGGATTGAGCATGTTCCAATTCACAAACAGCCCACCAGTCGTGATACTTCGAAACTGAGCATTGGGATTCCAACCGTTGAGATGCATATTGAGAAGAACCTGCTGCGAGACCTGATCGATAGACGGCGAAATGGCTTGTTTCTGTGCCTTGCTCTGGCTCATTTCATTGCAGCTCTCTGCTTTGCGACCCTCTGCTTCATGATCCTCTGCGAAGCAGAGGCGCCGATTCATCGCGCGCAGACCGGCTTGAGCCGGAGACGTACTCACGAGCTCGCCCCGAAGCACTCCTCGTCCCTGATTTTGAAGCGAGACAAAGTGTGCTAGACCAGTATGTTTCGAAGCGGCCTGGATAGCACTGTCTGCTGTCATAGGGCCGAACAAAGCTCCTATGATACAAACAACAGAACAAAAGAGTTGCCAACGGATGAAGCTATGATGCATACAATCCCCTTCTCAATGTGCCTCTCTACACTACTACACATTCAGTATAGCGAAAGCATAAAGAGGCATATGTCACTAAGAAGTGGAAAGCCTTGTGTTCTACATCAAAAATTCATCTTCGGCGAAACATTCTGGTCTCGGTCACTGTGCCACATACTGCTATTACGGCACGATGGAAGATTTTACTTAAAGAAAGCCAGTAACTGTTGACTAAGGGCGTTGGGCTGCTCCTCAGCGATAAAATGTCCAGAGTTCTTGATAACAACTCCATGTACATCTTTCGCCACCATCTTCATGGATGCCTCAACCTGCGGTCCAGCCGAGTGATCTCCACCTATGGCAAGCACTGGCATAGGAAGGAGACTTTTAGCACTTGCGTGCGTTTCTTCGACATCTTTAAAGTACCCGCGATAATATTCAAATCCAGCATGCATTCGTCCCGATGCCGCATAGTCGTGTGCATAGTGAGCGATTTCTGACTCAGGGAATGCTGCTTGATTATAAGTCACTGCTCGTATACATGTTGCAAAAAATGCCTCCTCTTTTCCTTGAGTAAGCTGCTCAGCAATATTATTAGGAGCATTATTGAGCCACCACCACCAACTGTTTGCTCCCGGCTGAAACGTGGTAATCGATTTTTCAAGTCCTTCTCCGGGTAGGGTGACATCGAGAATAGCTAACCGACTAACTACATCGCGGTGTGCAGTAGTTAGGGCATAGGCGATCACTCCGCCCCAGTCATGCCCAACAACGGATATATGCTGGTAGCCAAGGTGAGTGATCAAATGGTACACCTCTTCGGCAATTGTCTGTTCGTCATACCCATTTGGTGATGGGGACGAGCCGCCCAACCCAGGGAGGTCGAGTGCAATCACTGTATGGGATTGGGCTAACGTAGGAACAATGCGGCGCCAGGAATAGAGCGTCTCGGGCCATCCATGAATAAGTAGTAGGGGATCGCCTTTGCCGCTTACAGTATAGTGCAAAGATACTCCTCCACCAACGTTAGCGGTCTGTTCGGTCGTTCCACCCTCTGTGGGCTTTGACCCACTAGCGACGGCACCGGATACGCAACTTGCGAATACAAGAGATATCAATAATACGCCTATAGCAAGAAAAGGTACTTTCCTGATGTGCTTTGTGAGCATGAATAATTTTTCCTCTAAATACGTGAATACAACGGCTAATCGTACGACAATAAGTATTAACCACCAAAGGTCCTGTCTGACTAAGTTTGAGTATACCGAAATGCAGCCGCTCGCTTCTAGGCAATTCTTGCTATTTTTAATCATTCTTTCTTCTTGCCGTAGCCCACTACACTGTCAGGCGTGCCAAATCGGGTGTCGTATCGGCGACATAGTCCTCAACTATTTTTCCATTGGAGATGCGAAGTACATGCACCTCGCCGATAACCATATGCTTACCCGTTGGTGCAGCGCCTCTGAAGGTCTGCGTATGAGTTCCTGTAGCCGTGAAGCGTGCAACGGCTCGATCCTCGCATCCGAAGGCATCATCCAACGTGACCGAAAGGTTCTCAAAGCTTGTTCCGAACGAGGCAGCGAAGGCGAGATAGGCTTCGCGCCCACGAATAGGTTGAGTAATGGGCGTGTACACAATCAAGTTCTCGTCAAGAATCTCTCTTGCAACTGTCGTGTCGCCCTGACCAATGACGTGCTCAATATAGCGACGAGCGATCTGTTCATTCTCCAACTGAGTCATATATCCCTCCTAACTAATTCTTGAGCAGGAGTTCTGCTAAGAATTAGTATAGGTGAGTCCAAGAGGGAAGTCTTTCACTTTCTTACGACAAGTTGTAAAATCTTGCGCGAATAGAAAGACCGAGAGAACCTTGTGAGTGGGAACATTTTGTACTCATGCATGAAGGGGCGAAAAACGGAGAGGTACACAGATATGAAAAATGCCAGAAGTGAATTATCCTCCGCCTCTTAGCGTGTTGGGAGTCTGACCTGTGGCGCGCCGAAACGTCCTGGTAAAGTGACTTTGGCTGCTGAAGCCAACTCTCTGAGCTATGGTCGCAACGGGAATGTCGGTATATTGGAGGAGTCGTCGAGCTTCTACAATGCGGTAGTGCAGCACATACTGATGCGGAGCGAAACCCGTCGATTGCTTAAAGAGCCGCGCAAAGTGGTAGGGGCTTATGTTAGTGAGACGGGCTAGTTCTGCAAGCGTGAGGTCGTGGTCCAAATAGGTGTGCACATAATCCAGAGTCTGTCGCAATTGCTGTGAGGTTAACTTTCCTCTTGTCTGTGGAAGTTTGGGGACAGAGGCAGAGTATTTATGGATCAGATGCATGGTGAGTGTGTGTGCGAGCGACTCGGCGTAGAGCCGACCTTCGATACCGTCAGCATCGGCCTCTGTTTTGAGTGCCAGGGCAATTTGCTGAATGAGGGAATCCTGGAGTGTGAAAGAGTCGAGAAACTCAATGCGTACAGGATCGAGCTCGGCAGTTTCTAGTGCAACCTGACGCAGTAGTTCTGGCGCGAGATACATGTGTAGTACGGAGATGGGCTGGTCCCAGCGCCATGCGGAAAGTTGCTGAGCAGGAAAGACGGTAAGGTCGCCAGGATGAAAGGCCCCTTGTTGCCAGGGAGAACCTTCAATCTGACGCTCAAGATGAATAGAACCTTCAAGTTGCATAACAATTTTGAGATCAGGCACACCTGGTGCTCTCAGCACCTCTAGCTGCGCAGGCTGATGAAATGTACGAACGAGTACTCCTTGCCAGGGTACTCGTTCGCTCGAAGTGGAGACGACGCCGGGTAGATAGTTAGGATAGATCGTAGTCGAGGTGAGTTTGGGGACAACGCCCTCATACATACTTGCTTTCCTTTCGTACTTCGTTAGCCGGTCCGCCCGTCTGTGTATTCTCAATAGCGGGCTTGAGTGTTTTCTTATCTCTGTCAGTGCGCTCAATATGTTCGCGAATGCCGAAGAGGGCGGCGAAGATGCCCAGGATGGCAAAACCAACACAGACGTAGAGCGCGTAACGGAAGCCATCGGTGAGCGCGGAGAGTCCTCCGTGTGCGCCGAGTGAGGCAGTGCGCGCGGTGGAGACAGCAGAGACAATCGCCAGGCACAGTCCCGAGCCTACCTGTAGCGTCGTATTAAAGAGTCCCGAGGCCAGCCCTTGCTCATCGTTGCTCACGCCCGCCGTTGCCGCGATGACCATCGTGGCAAAGATGGGACCCATGCCGAGTGCCACAACTAGCGTGCCCGGCAGCAGCGTCCCTACAAATGTGCCGGAAGGAGACATGCCAGTCAGGAGAAGAATACCGATCACTAGAACGATCATGCCTCCGACAAGAAAAGGTTTTACACCCAGGCGTGTAACCAGGCGCGAAGCGACATTCGACGTAATCAGGACCATTCCCGCTAGAGGCAGGAAAGCGAGGCCAGTCAGCAGCGCCGAGTAGCCCAGCACTTTTTGCATGTACAATGTCAATAGAAACACGATGGAGCCGAAGACGCCAGGCGCAATCAGAGTGACAAGATTCGCGCCTGTCACTGTGCGTATGCGGAAAATTCCCAGTCGCACAAGTGGAAATGGTGAGCGCAGCTCAATAATGACAAAGGTCACTAGCAAGGCGACCGCGAGCACGATAAGTCCCAGCGTCTGTAGGGTTAACCATCCGACCACATTCCCCTGTGTCAGGCCGTAGACTAGTGCAATCAGGCCAGCCGTCACCGTTACCGCGCCGAGTATGTCGAGGCGGCGATCTTTTAGCTGGGCGCGACTTTCATCTATGAGTATGGGGGTGAGGATGAAGGCGGCGATTCCGATGGGCACGTTGACAAACATGACCCAGCGCCAACCGGGTCCGGCGGTGAGGAGGCCACCAAGGATTGCGCCCGCCGCGAAGCCAGCGGAAGCCAGCGCGCCTATAACTCCAAAAGCTTTATTACGCTCTGGACCCTCGGCGAATGTGGTGGTGACCAATGAGATCGAAGTGGGTGCGACAAGTGCCGCGCCAAGCCCCTGCACCGCGCGACTGGCAATGAGAAACAGCCCCGAAGGTGAGAGGCCACCGGCCAGGGAGGCCAGCGAGAAAACGGCTAGCCCGATGAGTAAGAGTCGCCGCCGGCCATACAGGTCCGACATGCGTCCACCGAGCAAGAGAAAGCCTCCAAATGTGAGGGAGTAGGCGGTCACAATCCACTGGAGATCAGGCGTAGAGAGGCCCAGGTCCCTTTGGATAGAGGGCAGCGCGATATTGACGATAGAGAAGTCCAGTACAACCATAAATTGTGCCGCGGAGAGAAGCGCGAGGGCAAAACCCCGACGACGTGCTTTTTGCGTGTTAGAAGACATAAAACCTCATGGGATTGTATAAGCGACAGAGATATGCTAAAAACATAATCTCCGTCACTTCAAGTGTAAGTGTCAAAAAGGAGGTTGGAGCTATATAGCTTCGCAACCTGTAAGAAAAACACGTCAATGTGTCACAATTCAACGCGTGTTCAATAGTACACGCCACTGATGAGTAAGAGTGCTATATTCACCGAGAAACTGTATTCAGAGATCGCAGATCCACGTGATCGTCCGCCAGCGCAGCTTCTGAGAGGAGAATGCGGCCACGAATCAGATCCTGGCATGCGCGTAAATCAGAATCGGCTTCAAGCTCTGGATCGCCGCCACGGTTCAGTCCGAACGCTGCCTGCATGATACCTTGCGTCAGGTAGAAAGCCAGAAACTTTTTGCTCTCGTAGCTGCCGCGCAGAACGATCTTTTCCCACTTTTTTGTGAATCCGACGTATTCCAGCTTGTCCTCGTACTGGTCGGACCAGAAGCTGTAGATATAATCATACGGCTGCGGATTGCCAAGCACGGAGCGCGCCACCGCCCGGCCCTGCTGTTCGGCATTATTAAAATGCTCCACGCGCACCCTTCCGAAGATCGGATGCTGTATGTTAGCCACATCTCCAGCGGCGAAGACATCGGGTACGTTGGTCTGGCAGCGCTCATTCACAAGGATACCATTGTCCAGAGCAATTTCGCTGCCGGCCAGCGCATCCACCGCCGGCTCAATTCCAACTCCGATGACCACCAGGTCGCATGCTAGCCGTGCTCCTTTCGTCGTCATCACGCGCTCCACCCGGTCACTCCCCTCAAAGCTAGCCACCTGGTCGTTTGTTATCAAGTTCACTCCATGCTCGCGGTGAATCGTTGCCAGCACAGCGCCGCTCTCGTCGCCAAGCACTTTGGCAAACGGTGCAGATCCAGGGAGCACGACGGTGACATCGAGGCCCAACTGACGTAGCGAGGCGGCGACCTCGGCTCCAATAAAGCCCATGCCGACAATTACTACACGTGCTCCAGGTCTGGCCGCATGACGAAGTGCATCAGACTCTGCAAGCGTGCGCAGTTGATAGATCCCTGGCAGAGTGGCTCCGGGTACTGTAAAGCTCCGATTTTTTCCACCTGTGCAGAGTATCAACGTATCGTAGTCCACCGTCGCGCCACCGTCGAGGCGGAGTTGCTTGAGGGCTGTATCTACCTGTCGCACGGACTCAGTGCGCCGCTTGATGTCGTGACTGCCATACCAGTCAGCGGGCTTGACATACCAGCCTTTGAGATCCTCTACACCTCGTAGATAGGTTTTGGACAGTGGCGGGCGACCGAATGGGATGCCCGACTCCGCGCCCAGGAGCACGATGCGCCCCTTCCATCCCTCTTCTCGTAGCGTCACCGCCGCATTCCCGCCAGTCAGCCCGGCACCGAGAATGACCGCTGTCTGCTTGCCCGTTGTGTCTATATTCGTCACATTCGCTCTCCTATACTATGAATCGGCGGGTTACCGCTGCATCTGCCATTCTCTTCTTACAAACGAAACAGATGGTAGGAGTGTGTCAGTTCACGTGAGGTAGGACGCTCTTAGCAAAGGCGCGCAAGCCCTCGATATCATCCAGGTCGAACCATTGCAGCATCAGCTCTTCCACGCCGGCTGCTCCGTATTCCTGAATCTGATCGATGAGATGCGCAGGTGTGCCGACGATCCCTTTGTTAGAGGCGCGCAGCTTCTCGATGGCCGCGTTGACAGAGGTATAAGCGAGAGCGGCATCGCTGTGGCGCCAGCTCAAGCGCTGATCGATCTCTTGCTCGTCGCGACCAAAGGTCAGGCTGTGCATCATGGTGCGCCTCACCTCGTCGGGTTTGCGGCCCGCTTCTTGCAATAACGTATCAAGCGTGGCGGAGCGGGCACGGAAATCTGCGGGCGAGAGAAAGGTTCCGTTCCAGATGCTGGCATAGCGTACGACGAGCGGGAATGTGCGCTTAATGCCGTTGCCGCCGATCAGGATGCGCTGGCCAGCAGGATGCTGAGGTCGTGGCAAGAGCGTAGCGTTCCGCAGTTGAAAAAACTGACCTTCATAGCTGGTGGGCTCGTCGCTGTGAAGCAGGCGCGTAATCACCTCGACTCCCTCTTCCATCCGTTGCATTCGCGTTGGTATATCGCCCAGGTCATGCCCGAAGAGCGTGTGCTCGCGCTCTTGCCAGCCGGCACCCAGGCCCAGAATCATGCGGCCATCACTGAGATCGTCGAGTGCAGCGGCCTGGCGGGCGAGCAGGGTTGGATTGCGAAAGGAGATGGGGGCGACCAGTGGGCCAAAGTGAATGCGGCTGGTATGATCGGCCAGGTAGGTCAGAGAAACGATCATCTCCAGAGAATCTATGTCTGGTGGTTGAGCGTTGGTGAAATGATCGGAGCGGAAGAGGCCGGCGAAGCCTAAATCTTCTACCTCCGTCACCAGTCGCTTCCAGCGCGGCCAGGTCAGGCCATTTTGGCCCTCGATCATGATTGAAATAGCAACCATTATTTGGTATCCTTCCTGATAAGTAGAGTCCTATCTTATGCGAAAACCAACGCCGCTCTCGCGGCTAGTGCTCCGCACTCAGGTTTTCGAGAAGCAGTAAAGATCAAAGTGTCTTCTTGGGCTCGGCGAAGATGTGGCGCAGCACAAGACTTCCAGCTCCGCGTGCCCAGTTTGGAACATTTATATCAGGCTCAATGAAAATGGGCATCCCCTCGTCCAGGCGTGAGAACGTATGCAGCTTTAACGCCGCGTGCATCGCCTCAAGCAGCATCTCGCCTTCGTAGCCACCAGTGTAGAAAATAATGCACTCAGGATTCATCAAGTTAACGAGCGTTGCCAGGCCAATGCCCAGCATCGTACCTGCTTGAGCACATGCTTGCCGGGCTACCCCGTCACCTTGAAGCGCCCGCGCAAATAACTCCTGTGCCGATTGAGGCAGCTCGATGATGTCCGTCTGTGCCTGCTGAAGTTCGCGGTAAGTTGCAAGAATACCATAGTTAGCCGTATATGCCTCCAGGCAACCGTGCTTGCCGCACTGACAGCGCTGGCCGTCAGGAATCATCGTCACGTGACCGATCTCGCCCCCACCGTTGTGGGCGCCGCGATAGATATCATCGTGAATCACAAAAGCCGCCCCCACTCCGTGGCCGCGATTCACCACCAGAAAATCGTGAAATCCCTTGCCCTGCCCAAAGAGCCGCTCATAGCTTGCCAGACAGTTTACGTCGTTATCGACGAAGACGGGCATCTTCAAGTGTTGAGACAATGGTGTCACCAGTTCAACGCTGTGCCAGTTCAGCGTCCAGCTATCCACGCTCACGCCGGCCTGCTTATCCACGTAGCCGGAGGTGCTGCAACCCAGGCCAAGAATCTTCTCCTGCGAAATGCCGCTGCGTGCAACAAAAGCCTGCACGCCGGCTGAAATGATCTCTACCGCCCGCTCACCATTATTGCGCAGCTGGGCGAACCACTTATCAGCGCAGATTACATCTCCGTTTAGATTGAGCAGGACGCCAGAGATCGTATATTCATCCAGGTTGATACCGAGAGCATAGCGGCCAGTCGGAAAGATCTCTAGCAGCCCGGCCCGGCGTCCACCCGTCGAAGCCGCAACTCCGCTCTCGATAACCAGTTGCTCATCGATAAGATGCCCCGTAATCCCAAGAATAGTTGCCATACTCAGCCCCGAAAGCTCCTTCAGATAGACGCGTGAGACAGGTGCATGAATCCGTATCAGGTTGAGCAATGTCTTCTGATTCATTTCGCGCATCAGCTTGCGATCAACAGGGCGCGCACGGCGCTGTACATGCGATATTTTTTCCATATGCAGATTTGTCATCCTTGAAAGTCACGTGGTTCATCTCTCAGAGCCCTGGGTGCTACTTTTCTGCTACTATTATACGCACCATTTGTCTGTGCCCTGGTAGTTGTCGTACTGATTCCAGCACCACCCATCCCCCTAAAGTTTCTTTCTAATAAGCCCAACGTACGTTTTGTCTTCCATTATGATATTAGCGATTCTATCGATTCCTACTATCAGGAGATCGGGCGCGCTGGCCGTGATGGCGAACCCGCCGAAGCAAAGCTGTTCTACCTCGCCAAAGACCTGGGTATTCACCACTTCTTAACTGGCAGCGCGCATATCGAGGTAGACCAGATCGAAGTCGTCGCCGAAGCCATCAAGGCACATTCAGAGCTGATGGACCCCAAAGAATTGATCGAGCAGTTCGACCTATCGCAGACCCGACTCATGCAGATCTTAACCGGGCTGGAAGAGGTTGGCATGATCGAAATACTGCCGGGTGGAGATGTCGTCCCATGCGAAGAAAAGAAGGACCTGGAAAAGGTCTCCGAAGAGGTGGTGGCCAGGCGTGAATCACACCGCCAGTACAATCTATCACGCATCGACATGATGCAGGGCTTCGCCGAAGTCCAGGACTGCCGGCGTGCATACCTCCTTAACTACTTCGGCGAACCATTCGAAAAGCCGTGCAATCACTGCGACAACTGTGAGGCGGGCATCGTCATACTGGATAAAGAAAGCTCTGCCGGTAATCCATTTCCCCTGGAGAGCAGAGTGAGTCACAAGGTCTGGGGCGAGGGACAAGTCCTGCGCTACGAAGGAGACAAGATCGTCATCCTCTTCGACAAAGTCGGCTACAAGACCCTCTCGAAAGAAGTCGTCGTCGAAAAAGATCTGCTGACACCTGTACGTAATTGAACTATCAAGAAGTAATCACAAGATGTAGGGGAAGGGAACTCACAAGTTTATTCGTTCGAAGAGGTTATAAGTTCCCTTCCGGTTAATACTTCTGTCCCCATCTTTATATCCAAAAAGGGAAACTCCTATAGCGATACCAGCCACGACGATTGTCGTTCTATCAGCAATATTCACCCTTTCCCGGTCTATTTTATGTTCATCTATCATTACTCATCTCCTCATAATTGGCTAAGCTCTGTAAATGTCTCTTCTACTATAGTAGAACGCAGTATTCATCGAAATATCAAAATAGAGTGGCGCGGGTTCGTCAGCTTAATCTCTGTATCCCTAGTACTAATACTTTTGAAGTGCTATAATATATCAATGCTATTTTTCTCAATAGGTGGAAGAGGAGGTATAGCAGTATTTTTGTTAGTTCGTTAAGGAGATATATCAGGAAATGAAAATCAAAGCATTGTCCTGGATGGGAGTCAAGACCTCCCAGTTCGACGACATGGTCCATCTGTATCGGGACATCTTACACTTGCATTCGGATTGGGAACAGCCAGACTTTGCTGTTTTCCGTCTACCGAATGGGGATACTCTGGAACTTTTTGGTCCTGCTGGTCCTAATGCTCATCTGGCTCAGGGCACAGTTGTCTGCGGATTCCGCGTGGATGATATCGAACAGGCCCGACAAGCTCTTATACAGGCTGGAATCGAACTTGTAGGACCACTGCAAGTTGGTGAAGGAAATGCCTGGCAACATTTCCGTGGACCAGATGGTAGTATCTTTGAACTGAACGCTGAGCTTGAACATCTTTAATCTTACAAGGTGATATGCTGTATCAATGAAATTTAACTCACTATTGCCAGAGCTATATGTAGTAGATTTTAAGAAAAGTCTACATTTTTACAAGACAATGCTTGGCTTTAAAATCGAATACCAGCGAGAAAATCCTTCTTTTGCGTTTTTATCCTTTCAAGGCAGTCAGCTTATGATTCAGGAGATTGACTCGAAAGAGGATGAGGCATTTATTACAGGTGTTTATGAATATCCTTTTGGTCGAGGAATAAATTTTCAGATTGACACGAACAATGTTGAAAAATTGGCTGAGTCTTTAAAGTTGCATAAGTATCCACTTAGGAGGGATCTACAGGATAGTTGGTATAAAGTAGGAACTATTCTTAGTGGCTACCGACAAATTCTTGTGCAAGACCCAGATGGATATCTCCTTCGTTTTTCTCAAGATATTGGCGAAAAACTTGCTGAACAGCTTTCTCTTTCCTCTGGAGAGCAGGGTGAGCCACAAAGTCTGAGGCGAGGGGCAAGTTGAATAGCTGAATTTCTACATGAGGTGTGCTAGGACACGGCTAGCTGTTCGAGCTTTCTGGCTGTCTCCTGGCAAGCTGGGAGATAGCCCACCATTTTCAGCCCCGGCGAGCCGTCGATTTGAAAGGTGCTGTGTTCGAGAACGAGAGAGCCTACTTGAGGGTGAACAAACTCTTTTCGCCCGTATTGCCTCTCTTGCACCTCATAGTGTGACCACCAGCGCGCAAATTCTAGACTCCGCTGCTGAAGCTCCGTAATCAATGTCCCAAACTGTGCATCATTATGATATTGGCTACTACTGGCGCGGAACTGTGCCAGCACGCGCTGTGCTACGCCTTCCCAATCCACGATGCGGTGACGATACTCTTCATCGGTAAAGATGAAACGCACAATATTGCGCTCTTTCACCGGCATAGTCGCAAAGTTTGTAAAAAGCTGACATGCCGCACGATTCCAGGCGAGCACATCCCATCTGCGGCCCATAATGTACGCAGGATTGCTTCCCATCTGCTCAAGGAAGCGAGAGAGAAAAGGGCCAACGTGCTCTTGCGGCGGGAGTGGATGCGCAGGAGACGCCTGACCAGCCAGAAGAAAGATATGTGCCCTTTCAGCAGGAGTCAGCCTGAAGGTGCGTGCCAGGCTCTCAAGCACCTGACTGGAAACATGGATGTCTCGTCCCTGTTCCAGCCAGGTATACCAGGTCACGCCAACACCCGCAAGGTGAGCCACTTCCTCCCGTCGCAATCCCGCCGTTTTGCGGCGTGCTGTGCGTGGCAATCCCATTTCTGCTGGAGACAGGTGACTTCTCCGCGTCCGTAAGAAGTTTGCCAGTTCGGAGCGCGGCTCATTTTCCATCATACTATTTTCCTTTCCCCGGTAGCGCTACTACTAGTAATAACACACTCTGGTATAGCTTTCAATCTTATGTCAAGATACTACCATACAGAGAGAAGACGTTGGAAAGGAAACCTTCTTATGAAAGCAGCAATGCTCAACGCACTTGGTCAACCTCTTAAGTCTGGCTTTGTCCATTCTTCACCCGAAAAGAGACCAGTCAACCTTTAACATTTTGTTATGGATTGGTCATGACAAGCCTTATAGATAGAGGGTGAGGGAACTTACAATGTTGTTGCATAACTGTTATTGTAAGTTCCCTTTTTCTATTTGCTAAGACGGAATGTGGACAACGGAGAAGGCGTAGAGCGTGCTGTCGTTGGAGCCGACATAGACGCGGTCGTTAGCGACGGTGGGTGAAGAGACGATACTTCCGCCCGTCTGATAGCTCCAGATCTTTGCGCCCGTCGCGGCGTTGAGGGCGTAGAGCCAACGATCGTGTGAGCCGACGTAGACGACTTTGTTGTGCACAACGGGCGAGGAATCGACTATATCGCCAGTGCGGAAGCTCCAGGCTTGCTCGCCCGTCGTGGCATCGAGAGCATAGACATGATGATCTTGCGAACCAACATAGATATGCCCTTCAGCGACAAAGGGAGAAGAGTTGATGCTATCTCCGGCCGTATAACTCCAACGTACCTCGCCCGTCCGCGCATTAAGCGCATAGAGCTTGTGATCGCGTGATCCAACATAGACAATGTCCTCGATGATAACAGGAGAAGATTGGATGTCGCCCCCAGTCGTATAGTGCCACTTCTCTTTGCCGGTTGCAGCATCCAGGGCATAGAGCGAGTGGTCGTGCGAACCGACGTAGACGACGTTATTGGCGATGGCGGGAATGGAATCGATAGGGCCACCCGTCGTGAAGCTCCAGAACTCATCGCCTGTGTTGACATCGAAGGCGTAGAGCTTATGGTTATGTGAGCCGATATAGATTGTCCCGTTGGCGATTCTGGGTGAGGATTGAAGAATTGCGTTGGTGGCTCGTGTCCAGACGCCAGCGCCCGTGCCAGCTGCGATGGCGTGCAAGGTATGGTCAGTGGAGCCGATGTACACCATATCGTTCGCCAGGGCGGGCGAGGCGTAGATCTTGTTTCCGGTTACATAGTTCCACTCCTCGTCGCCGGTCAGCGCCGTCAGAGCATACAGCCGGTGATCGGCGGAGCCGACGTAAACGATCCCGTTGTCCCCTACAAGGGGCGAGGACTGTATCTCGCCACGAGTTACGTAGGTCCACAGAAGGCTGGGCGTGAACGCGTAGAGCTTGTGGTCGCTGGACGCGACGTATAAGATATCAGTGGCGAGGGCGGGCGTGGCCTCGATAGGGCCGGTGGTTGCATAGCTCCACATACGCTCGCCCGTGAGGGCGGATAGAGCGTAGACGGAGTGGTCTGAAGAGCCAAAGTAGACGACTCCATCCAGCATCAGGGGAGCCGAATCGATGCTGCCCTTTGTCTTAAAGCTCCAGATCGGCTCACCGGTTCCGGCGTTCAGTGCGTAGAGCATGCCGTGATGCGAGCCAACATAGACTATTTTGTTGGCGACCGTAGGCGTCGAGAGAATGATATCGGTGGCTGCGAAGTTCCAGAGCAGCTCACCACTGGACGCATCCAGGGCGTAGAGCTTCTTGTCCTGTGAGCCGATATACACAACGCCATCAGAGATCGCCGCCCCCGCGCTAATCCGCCCGTCCGTCTTATAGGTCCACACAACCGTGCCGGAGGTGTTGTCCACAGCATAGACCTGCTGATCCCAGGTGCCCAGGTAGAGATTGTCGCCGGCAACGGCGAGTGGAGACTGTATGCCCCCGCCCAACTTCGCGCTCCACAACATGTCGCCGATCTCTGAATCAAATGCATAGAGCGTATGGTCGGTCGAGGCAACGTAGAGTGTCGTTCCTTGTAGAACAGGAGTAGACTCGATGGCATCGCCCGTTGCGTAGCTCCAGAGTAGCACGCCACTTTCTGCTGTGAGCGCGTAAAGGGTGCCATCTAAAGAACCGATATAGACGGTAGTATCGGTAACTACCGGCGTGGCATAGACACTTTTCTGCGTGGCGAAGCTCCACAACTGTTTGCCAGTTCGCGCGTTGAGCGCGTAGACGCTGTGGTCATGTGAAGCAAAATAAAGCATATCGTTAGCGATAACCGGCGTTGTCGTAATCGCATCCGGGCATGTAAAAGACCATGTCAGTGACAGGCCAGAGACGCTTTCGGGGTATAACACCGGGCTACTATCGGAAAAATCATCTGCCATAGAGCACTACTTCCTTCTTTATACAACAGTAATGGCGTTTCAAACGTAGGTCCGCGTAGCGACAATCCCTTGCGGTTGTCGTCCGTCCACCCGCTTACCAGGTGCCTTCATTGTGTTCTGCCACCCCGACAACCGCAAGGGATTGTCGCTACGCGGGCCGACATATAACTCCTAACACGCTTGCATTCTATGAAGCGTTGCTGAAACCATCGTATCACACGGGACCATTCGCTACTACTTCACAAAATTCGTTGAAGCCGAAGCCAGGGCCAAGAGGTGCTTCGGGGCAAACTGTTCAGTACTTCTCCGGCTGAAGCCGGTCTGCGCGCGATAAATTGGCACCTCTGCTTCGCAGAGGGCCTCAAGTCAAGCGCTGTAGAGGGCTTCATGGTGTTTGACAGACTGCTAAGTACATTCAAACTTGAAACGCGGAATACTTTGTGCTGCGAAACCGGCAAGGATTCCGCGAACAGAGCTTGAATGTACTTACAGAGAGAGCGTCAATTTCCCCAATTTATCGGTCAAGGCGTCGTTTTCGGATGCATCAACCGGGCAGGCGATGATCGAGACCGTCTCATCGGCAAGTGCCTTTTGGAGCGTGGGCAAAAGATCCTCGGTACGCTCTATAAAGTAGCCTTTCGCGCCGAAGCTCTCGGCGTATTTCACGAAGTCGGGATTATTGAAGGCGATGTAGGAGTCGTGCCCCAGCCCCAGGTCCATTTTCCACTTGATCAGTCCATAGGCATCATCGACCCAGACCAGGACAACGAAATGAACCTTTTCGCGGAGAGCGGTCTCTATCTCCTGTGAGTTCATCAAGAAGCTTCCATCGCCCATAGCTGCGAGAACCTTCTTCTCTGGATAGGCGAGTTTGGCTGCGATTGCACCTGGGAGCGAGAAGGCCATCGTTGCCAATCCATTCGAGATCAGGCAGGTGTTGGGCTGATAAGTTGGATAGAGGCGCGCCATCCACATCTTGATCGCGCCAGTATCGGCGAGGACAATATCTGCATCACCCATAGCTGCGCGTGTGTCGGCGACGAGACGCTGTGGCTTGACGGGATAGGAGCTATCATTCTTCCCCTTTTCTCTCTCTTCCTGCAACAGTTGACGAATTTTCATGCTTGTGGCGTGATGTTCATAGGTAACATTAGCCTCGCGTGCAAGCTCTGCGAGCGTCTCTGCGATGTTGCCCTCGATGCCGACTGTTACCGTGTAGTGAGCATCGACGGACGCGGGATAGCGATGGATGTGGAGGATGTTCTTATCTCCTTTCGGATTGATCTGCGCAGGCGCAAACTCTTGCAGATCATAACCAACGCAGATCACTGTGTCCGCTTGATCGAAGCCAAAGTTGGCATAATCGTGGCGCATAAAGCCCATCGTGCCCAACGAGTTCGGATGATTATCGGGAAAGACACCCTTGCCCATAAAGGTCGTCGCCACCGGAATATGAAGCTGCTCCGAGAATTGGATCAGGGCCGCCTGCGCGGAATTCCGCGTCGCACCGTGGCCCGCCAGGATAATCGGCCGCTTTGAGCCGCGTAACACCACAACTGCCCGCTGAATCTGCGAACTGGACGGAGCGGAGTCATAGACGGTGTTGGGAAAAAGTGGATGCAAGCCTTTCGGCATCGATTGGGATTCTATATCCTCTGGAATGCCCAGATATGTCGCACCCTGCCTCTCGGTCTGAGCCTGTTTGAACGCGCTACGAACCATCTCTGGTATGGCCTCCGCGCTCTGCACAAGTTCTGCCCATTTGGTCACTGGCCTGAACATACTCACCAGGTCTATGCGCTGATGCGACTCTTTATAGCCACGATTGATCCCGACCTGCGCGCTAATCGCCACCAGAGGAACGCTATCGCTATTAGCGTCAGCCGTGCCGAGCAACAGATTGATGGCCCCAGGTCCCAGCGTCGCAAGACATACCCCCGCTCGCATCGTCAGACGGCCGTAGATATCGGCCATAAACGATGCTCCCTGCTCGTGACGTACTAAAATAAAGCGGATAGAGGAATCCTTAAATGCATCAACGAGATGAATATTTTCTTCGCCAGGAATGCCAAAGACATATTGTACACCCTCGTTCTCTAAGCATCGCACGATAAACTGAGCAACAGTTGGTGATGAATGTATTGCCATGAGCGTCTGTCTTTCTTTGTTTTCTAAAAGCCTACGAGAAAACACTACAAGTCGTTAGAAATTGTATCATGAGAAAATTAAGAGCGTCCAATAGCGAAAAGGCGATAAATTGATACTTTAGAGATATCGATTATTGATGATTTGTCTAGCGGGATAGGTGGAAGTAGTGGTGCTGTATAAGCTATAGACCTGTTTTGAATTGTCAGCTCTCAGGAGAGAGTGCCTGAAGAAATAGATGCAGTATAATAAACTGAGACTTCTTCTAAATTATTTGCAGGCAAAAATGAAAGGATATTCTATGACAAAGGGCATGACAGCAATCGAAACATCTCAGGAAGTGACGCAGGCACAGCTTCCTCACGTCGTAATTGTCGGAGGTGGCTTCGGCGGGTTAAATGCTGCACAAGCCTTGAGTAAAGCACCTGTTCGCATTACGATGATAGATAGACGTAACTATCACCTCTTCCAACCTCTGCTCTATCAAGTTGCGACAGCAGAGCTTAGCTCGACAGACATCACATCGCCCATTCGGCAAATTCTACATGGTCATAAAAATATAGATATGCTGCTCGCCGAAGTAACGGCCGTCGATACCGAGCGGCAAGAGGTGTATTTCAAGGATATGCGTATGCAAGAACTGCATAGTATCGCATATGATTATCTGATCCTGGCCACTGGCTCACAACAAAATTATTTTGGGCATAACGAATGGAAGAAGCTCGCCCCTGGTCTGAAATCTATAGAGGATGCACTGGAGATCCGGCGTAGGATTTTGTCGGCCTTTGAATCCGCTGAACTGGAGACTGATCCTGAAGAGCGCAAAGCACTACTAACATTTGTCCTTGTTGGAGGAGGAGCCACTGGAGTTGAACTGGCGGGCGCGCTGGCCGAGCTTGCTAGAGTGTCCCTCGTCCGCGACTTCCGACATATCGACACAAAGGATACACGCATCATTCTCGTCGAAGGTGAACCAAGTATTCTCTCATCATTCCCTAAGAAGCTCGCACTGAAAGCGCAGGCTGAACTCAACAGGCTGGGCGTTGAAGTAAGAACCAGCAGCAGAGTCACGGCTGTTGAGGAAGGCGCGACCATGATTGGAGACGAGCGGCTGGCCACAAAAAATGTCATCTGGACGGCGGGTGTGCTAGCCTCTGATGCTGGCAAGTGGCTGGGAGACGAGACGGACCGTTCGGGGCGCGTCCTCGTCAATCCAGACTTGAGTGTACCTGGTCAGCCGAACATATTTGTGATTGGCGATACATCGCGCATCAAAGCTGACGAGCAAGGACTGCCTGGCGTGGCCCAGGTCGCCATACAAGAAGGCCACTACGTCGCATCCATCATTACCCATCGTGTGAAAGGTACGGCCGCCCCTGCCCGCTTCAAATACTTCGACAAAGGCAATCTCGCCACTGTTGGACGCTCTTTTGGCGTAACGGATATCGGTCCCATCAAAACGACCGGGTTCTTCGCCTGGGTTCTCTGGCTCGTTGTACATATCCTCTTTCTGATCGGATTTCGCAATCGTGCCCTCGTCGTCTTTCAGTGGGCCTGGGCATACTTCACCTTTCAACGGGGATCGCGCATCATTACGGGCAGTTATCCGTCTGAAGCCGCTCAGAACTCTCAAAAGTACCTTTCTTCCGAAACGAAGATCGGGTAAGCTGCATCAGTTCAGTCATGGATCACGCTTGGAGGCAGACTGTTTTGACTGCTCGTTGATTAGATACGGCAGATTGCTTATGATTGCATGTCTAATGCAATGAAGCGCGCGCCATCAAAGGCGCGCGCTTCAAACACTTGTCCGACTAAGAAATGTTAGGCGACGGCTTGCTGGCTGTTGATCTTGCGATCCTGAAGTGCCAGACCTTTGACCCACTGGTACTGGCCGTTCATCTCCGCACCCTTCAGAAGCTGGAGCGAGAGGTAGAGCCAACAGAGGGCGTTGGGGACGGTCAGGTAGTCGGCGTTGGCGAAGTCGGTGGCGGCCTTGCTCTCGGCGGCGTAGACGGCTTCGTCGGTGAGCAGGGTGAAGAGATGGTTCGCCACCTCGGTGGTTGCTCCGACCTCTACCAGGTGGCCGTTCAGCCCGTCCTGGATCTGTAGGGGGATGCCGCCGACGCGGTAGGCGATGACGGGCTTGCCCTTCATAAGTGCCTCGGTCACCTTCACCTCGAAGCCCTCTTTGATCGAGAGCTGCAAGACCACTTCGCTCTTGCGCAGCAGCATGTTCAGGATCTGATCGCGGTGTGGCAGGCGTGCGACCTTGATATCCGAGGCGAAGGGGGCATACTGCTCAGATTCCAGAATGCTCCGGATCAGGTTGAAGATCGGCACACCGTCGGGATCGTCGATAGAACTATTGCCGGCGATAATAAGCTGTGGAATAGTCCTCTGCTGTTCCTCAAGCAGAATGCGCAGCTTGCGATAAGCATCCAGGACATCGGGAATGCCCTTAGAGGGATCGAAGCGTGCAATCTGGACGATGTACGGGCGCTGCTCATCCAGCGGCGTCTGTCCAGCCTCTACGAGGATATTGTTGAACAACTGCATATAGACGGCCATCTGCTCTTCGCTCAGCGGCTTATTCAGACCATCCAGCGGATCAGTCGTCGCAGGCATATAGAAGATCTTGTTGGACGGAACCGTTGCGGGAATAAACATCTTCATCGGATGGCCGATGTAGAGATCGGCGTGGCGAGCTTTGTCCCAGATGAAGTTCCAGGTGATGTTCTGAGGCGTGCCGGGCTGATCTGCCAGATGAGCCACAATCTGGATATGCGAGCGGAAAATGATCTTCGCCTCGGGATTCACCTGTTTGATGAAGGGAATCAGGCCTGCTGGCTGTGGATCATCGATCAAAATCACATCTGAGTGCTTGAAGACCGGCTCGAAGAACTCGGCGTTCTTTGCGCTCCACGCATCGTAGAGCGCCATATCCTCTTCCGTCAGGACCGTATCGGGATGAGCCACCGCTTGCAGAACATTGTGGAACTTCGCCTTCGTTACATTGAAGACTTCCTGATCCGGAATCAGCACATACCAATGAGCATCCACGCCGAGCAACTTGAAGAGCCTGATGAGCGCGTGACGCATCAGAGCAACGCCGCCGCCCTGTGGAGTGGCATTAATGATAGAGAGCCGCTTGCCCGCGAACTCCTTTGCCAGTTCTTGTACCAGGGCAAAGTCCTCGGTTGTCGCATCATGTTTATAATCCGCCAGCGTCACCAGCTCGGAGACCAGGACCTCGCGGTCAGGGCCAAGCTCGATGCGCGCCCGGTCAAACTCATCGAAGTGTGCCTGTACTGCCAGAACTTGCTCTTGCACATTTGCAGCGGGTGCATGTATATCTGAAAAAGGAACGATATCTTCCTGGAGCCAGAGCTTAGAGAGCAGATGAGAATAGTAGTCTTGCGGTACTGATGCGCCAATAAATTTTAGATGGCGCTGTTGTGCCTCCTGCTTTAAGCTATTAAGGATAGCGGCCTCTGGTTCCTGATGAAGCAGATCATTACTTGTAGTAGTAGTATTTTCGTGCTGTGCCTCAGCGATGGAGATTTTTTCGTTATTCACTTCTACGCTAGCATACGTCGGATGAGTTGATAAATGGCTTCCAATAGAAACTTGCGTCATAGCTTGTTTCTCTCCTTCAATCAATAAATGTATGTTTTCTCAGAAAAAGTTATAGGCATATGCACTTTTCTAGAAGCATATGCATTTGTATACGTGGGAGCGTCGTAGTTGTAACAACAGAATAATAAGGGTAACCTTTTGATGCTGTATCTTATTTGTTATATCGTCTAAAAAATGCGAAGTGAAAGGGGTAAAATAGGTTCTCCCATCTACTCTCTACTTTTGCTTTGTTACCTGTATAAGCGCGCTTTATTGAAACCTGAATGGTCTTGCCTTCCCACCGCTTGGCTTATCATCATTATACAGGAGTATGCAAGAAATTTATAGCTTTACTCTTCCAAAACAGTACTAAATGCATAGGAAAATTCAAAATAAGGTAAACCAGGCAAGCTGTGATGCGAAGCAGCAACTATTTACTTTCTAGAAAGACAACTGTAAATCGATATTGTTTACTATGGCTCGCTAGCTTGTCTTATACTCTTTAGAGCTGATTGAATTTGTATTTCGATGTTTCTATACGCTTCTCTACTTTGTTCTACTCCTTGTGTAAATAGAACAATTCCATCTGGATGGTTTGTAAGTTTAACTGCATTCAATTCTGCACTTTTGCTATTTCATATCGACAGTGTATAGCCTGATCTTTACCCACGCTCAGGTGACGACCATCTCTTGCGGTTGTCGAGAGATGAGTGCTCACGATCCCCAAAGGCCATTTCCAGCACTACTATTATCGCAACAACATTGAAGTAGACGATAACACATATTGATTTTTGTCACTCTATGTTTTATACTCTGACTATCTTCAGTAGTGAAGTTGAAGAGTTAAGGAGTTTCTTTTCATGATTCATCGTTCATACAGATTGAACGTGCGGCATCAGCAGGTAGCGAGGTGCGCTCGTGAACGTTGCGAGAAGGTCGATGCCGTATGACCGATGAAGCACTTACCGCTGAACGGATTTTAGATGCGACAGAAGAAGTTCTGCGTCGCTTTGGTCCAGCTAAGGCGACGATCTCGGACGTTGCTCGTGCACTCGGTGTCAGTCATGGCGGTGTGTATCGCTATTTTCCCAGCAAAGCCCTTTTGCGTGATGCTGTCATTGAGCGCTGGTTCACACTTGAAGTGAACGCGCTCACAGAAATAGCGACCAGGGACAGTCCTGCTTCAGAGCGACTCCGGAGCTGGTTTGATCACTTGATCGCGTCGAAACGCAGAAAAGCCTTCGAGGACCCAGAATTATTCGCGACGTATGTGGAATTGGCGGCAAAGTCACGTGAGGTCGTCAAGGCACATATCGACGGTCTTGTCGAGCAGGTCACTCAGATCATTGCAGATGGGGTTGTCCGAGGCGAGTTCACGACGACAGACCCGGTCGCATCTGCATGGGCTGTCTTTCGTGCGACTTCCCTCTTCCAATATCCAGAGCACGCATCACGGTGGTCAGATCCTGGGATTGACAGTGCATTCGAAGGCGTCTGGTCACTTCTTCTGTGCGGACTGACTGCCCACACAGCTTCAGCAGAATCATGAAAGCGAAAATCTGAAAATAGAAAAGGAAATAGTATGACTATCACCCTTATTACTGGCGGGAACAAGGGACTCGGTCGCGAGTCTGCACGCCGCCTGATCGAACTCGGACACACTGTTTACATCGGAGCACGTGACGCTGAACGCGGTCGAGCGGCGGCCGACGAACTCGGCGCACACTTCCTGCGCCTCGACGTCACGAACGACGCCTCCGTGAACGCTGCCGCAGCGGCGCTGACCCAGAAAGAGGGACACCTTGATGTCCTCATCAACAATGCAGGAATCACACACTTAAGCCTGACGATCGAGGGAACGACGGCAGACGACATGCGCTCCATTTATGAAACAAACGTCTTCGGGATTGTGCGCATGACACACGCATTCCTGCCGCTCTTACATGCATCCGCAGCTGGCGTGATTGTCAACGTCAGTAGCGGGCTTGGCTCCTTCGGGCACGTCACCAATCCTGAGCGCATTGAATCTCGGCTCAACAATCTCACCTACAGTTCATCAAAGGCGGCAGTATCCATGCTCACCCTGCAATACGCCAATGGACTGCCCGACTTACGCATCAATGCCGTAGATCCGGGTGCTACTCGGACCGACCTCAACGGCAATAGGGGACACCAAACGCTTGAGGAGGGGACCGATGCGATCGTACGGCTTGCTACTATCGGCCTGGATGGTCCAACGGGCACCTTCAGTGATCGCGCTGGAAATGTACCCTGGTAACCAGGGCCGATTTTCCCTCTTGGATTGGAAAGAGAGCGCCTCTACGATCAAAAGAATGCAAAGGAAAAAATGAAACTATTCTTGATGAAAGTGGGGAGCGCACGCCTTCCCCGAAGCACGAGTTCAGAGGTCGTCCCTGTCCCTGCCTACCTGATCGAAACAGATACAGGAGAGCACATTTTAATTGATACGGGTTTCTCAAAACGCGTCATTGGAGCCTATCATCAGGCACCCGATCTGTCTCACATGATGGACGCTTCTGATTATGTCGTGAACCAGCTTGCGACGCTGGGATTGGCACCGCAGGATATTCGTACGGTGATCTGTACCCACTTTGATCCTGACCATGCGGGGAACTTGGCCGACTTTCCACAGGCAACGATTGTTGTCCAGCGACGACTCTATCAGGCCGCAATCACCGGTGAAGTCGCTCGCTTTGGTAGGACACAGGATCAATGGTCAGCTCCAGGTCTGCGCTTTTTACTTGTTGATGGTGATACGACCCTGATGCCTGGGATCACCCTGGTGGAAAGCAGTGGTCACGCTCCTGGTCATCAATCCGTGCTTGTCCAGCTTCCTGAGACCGGTCCAGTTCTTCTGACGATCGATGCCATCCCTTCCTATATGGACACTGATCCGGAGACGCGGCTCGTTGGCCCATTTGATCTGGATGAAAAACAATTGCGCGCAAGTACACGCAAACTGCGCATGCTTGAGCAGACCGAGGGGGTAGCACTGACGGTGTATGGGCACGATCCTGAACAATGGCGAGACTTGAGACTCTTCCCTGATTCCTATGCCTGATACAGAGTCATAACATTTTTTCGTACCATTTTCGGCTCTCCCGCACTTTCCGTGATCGAAAAAGTGGTACAATAGAGAGAGAAAGACACTTCTCCAATCATTACTTCCTAAGGATCATAACATAGTAACAGATGACACAAGCCCTTCTGCCTGATTTTCC
>JAABUQ010001689.1_pt1 | contig 46405 bp, 58 predicted proteins | sample 5560001 | NCBI WGS metagenome assembly JAABUQ01 (sample SAMN10711888, study PRJNA513371) | rock metagenome | isolation source: Antarctica rocks | place: Antarctica: Victoria Land, Finger Mt nord | collected 2015-12-18 | reverse complement strand
CCAATCGCTGAGTTTTTTCAGGGTGGCTTTTAATGTAACTTAATATTTCCTTCATGTTCTAGTAAGGAAAAAGCTAATTTTATACTCTTTTACCACAAAACGTTTCTATTGTGGAGATGTCTACTGACTACATCGACCTCTACTGGATGCACGCTTGGGATCTGGTCACGCCCGTCGAAGAGGTACTACAGTCGCTTGGCGACCTGGTACGCGCTGGCAAGATCCGCTACTTCGGATTCTCGGATGTGCCCGCCTGGTACGCCACTAAGGCAGCCACGCTGGCCACGGAGCACGGCATTCCCGGACCCATCGCCTTGCAGCTTGAGTACTCCCTCGCCGAGCGCAGTATCGAGCGCGAACATCTGCCCGCCGCTCGTGAGTGTGGTCTCGGTGTCTGCCCGTGGAGTCCTCTTGCCGGCGGCTTTCTCGCTGGCAAGTACGAGCGTGCGAGCGAGAAAGCCACCGGTCAGGGTCGGCTCAGTGGCAGTAATCCCTTCGGCAATCAGAAATTCACCGACCGGAACTGGCGCGTGCTCGATACCCTGCGGATGGTGTCCGTGCAGGTTGACCGCCCGCTGGCGCAGGTCGCCCTCGCCTGGGCCTCGGCGCAGCCCGGCATTACCTCGCTTATTCTGGGAGCAAGCAAGCTTGAGCAGCTGCACGACAACCTGTCCTCGCTGGACATCCGACTAACCCCCGACCAGATCCGAACGCTGGACGAGGGAAGTACGCTCGACCCAGCCTTTCCCTACGGAATGTTCACGAGCGAGGTGAATCGCGGCATCTTCGGCGGCGCGACCGTCCAAGGCTGGCGGTAGCCGCTTCATCTCGGATGCGATCACCCGATCCGTCTTATATGCTGTGTCTCAGCCGGATGATATCGATGTCAACGAAGTGATTGTCTGCTTGACAGCCAGCGCAGTCTAGGCATCAAAGTTCTCGACGCTCAATTTACTGGGTCTACCGGGCTTCTTCTTTTTCTGCTCGACCTGTTCTTCCAGCACGACCACCATGCGCGCAAACGTTTGGTGATGAACTCCACAAAGTCGTTTAAAGTCTTCTGGCTTGAGCTGCTGGTACCGCAAGTAGGTCATGATTGGGCCTCAATTGACCTACTTTTTCTACCACATCCCCATTTATGCAAGAACTCTATTCAAAAAGAGCCATAAACTTACGGTTTTGCTTTACCATCTCGTGATTCTAGTAAAGTATCGACGGGCTGTATTCGATGAACAGGTTGATGCAGGCTTAAGAGACGTGTGTTTGGAGATTGAGAAGCACTAAGCCGCATGAATTCAATTAGCGTAGTTCAGCCAAGGCGAATCTTCGTCCGGCTTCAGTTCTGATCCGTGGGTGCTGAGTGTGTAGAGACGCAAACGCCGCCCATCGGGATCGTCAAAGACAATCAGCCATGCCTGAATCGCAGTAATCACAGGCGAATGCTCGATCTGGAGTTCACCGAGGTGCTTGCTCCAAGCTTCGAGAGCGGTGTAATCCTCTACTGCAATAGTCAATGGATCGAAGCCCTTTTGCTTCTCGGCTTCTTCAGGGCTGAATCGCAGTTCGACTCGCGTACCGAGATTGGGAACATCAAGGATGTAGGCGTAGATTGATCCGTCTTCATGCTTGTGATCCCATGCCTCAATTCGTTTAGCGCCAAAGACCTGCTCATAAAATGACAGACTACGATCAAGATTGCTGACCGCAAATTTGACGTGATGAATGCCCTTAAGGAGTGGATTGTTCATGTGTTTTTCTAGTCCTGTCGCAGGATAACGTCCATGCTGCCAATGTTTTCAATTTCCGCATGGATGCGATCGCGGGACTTGAGAAAGCGACCGCCATGCACCCCTGCGGAGCCGGATGGCGAACCCGTGAAGAGCATATCTCCAGGTTCGATAGTGAGGTATTCGCTGATGATGCTGAGTTGCTCATCGATGTGGTACAGCATCTCCGCACTGGAAGTATCCATCATCTTTTCGTCGTTCACCCAGAGTTGCAGGTGCAAGTTATGGGGATCGGGAACGAACTTCGCTGGAACCATGTATGGTCCACAGGGAGCCATCGTGTCTTGAGCCTTGCCACGGACTAAATCCACCTTGAGATCGTTATCGACTTGAATGAGGTCGCGGCAAGAGAGATCGAGACCAATGGAGTAGCCAGCAACTGCGGCAGCCGCCTCTTCTTTCGAGGCGTGCCGCAACCGCTTACCCATGATCGCAACCAGTTCTAACTCCCAATCGAACTGCTGTGTTGACTTCGGGATCTGTACAGTCTCCCCTGGACCAACTAGCGTTGTCTTCGGCGGTCGAAGAAAGAAGGGCATGGAATCCCACTTCTTGGCATCTAGACCCATTTCTTTCAAGTGTCCAGAGTAGTTTGCTCCGACAGCCATCAACTTGTCTGGGAACATCACCGGAGTCTCGAACTCTGCCATATTCTGCTCAATGCGAGAAACCGTACCGACCTTGCCTGAAACAATGTGGTCTGCCAGTTCTTCGAGCATCGGGAGTGAGGTTTCCCACTGCTCGAGTAGTGTACGTACAGTGGAGTGAAGCTCTGGCTGAAGTTCGTGAATGAGGTAATAGTATTCCTCAACGCCGATCGCTGCGTGTGCTTCCTGTGGAAAGCGGAGCGTGGCAAGTGTGAAGGGTTGCATGATGAATTTCCGATTAGTTTTCTTACAGCTTGAGCCTCAGTCGAATTCCGATTTCCGAACTGAACGTCACTTCCGAGACTGGGGTAATAACGCCCGTGCCTGCATTGTTGACCAGAATATCGAGTTGACCGAAGTGCTGAAGCGTCTCGCTAAACAGGCAGCGAATATCCTTCACCTGACTCAAGCTTGCCTGGATCGCCACACTCTTACCGCCCGCTGCGGCGAGCGCCTTGACCACAGGGCAATTTGCAGTGCCGGACCGCTTTGAGACGTTCACGAACCGACTGAGTCATGCTCAAGGCTTGTAGGTGCGGACAAATTAGCCTTGACGCGCTCCCAAATTTCAGGCTTCCACTGCACCCACTCAATTACTACGCCATCCGAATTGCGGGAGAAGATATTCGCACCTGTGGGTCCTTCCGTGATCGGGACGATGATCTCCGCACCGGCTTTCTCCAACGCTGCCTGCGTCTGTTTCAAATCATCAACGATCACCGGTCCTACGGCGCCGAGAAACGGCTTCATTGAGTCCGCTGGCCCGGTAACGATGCAGAAATCGCCGATGGTGACGACCTCCATGTCTTGGAACGGAACGCGAAAGGCAGGCTCTCGCCCCACCAGATCTTTTAGTACAATCAGCGTGGCATCTAGGTTATCGGTAAAGATGCGAGAGTAAGTTTTCAGAATCATTGCGTGTATGTTCCATTCAGATATATGTGTCTCTATTCAGACCGTTATCGAGCGTAGATCGGATACTTATTTTGTAGCCCGTTCAACAGGAGTGAAGTTCGGATTCGAGTTGGTTACACATCATTTGACCATCCCAGCCGCTCTTCTCCCTTTAATGACCTCAACGGATTTCAGTATCACAACAACTGGTTGCATAACTTGTTGATTGCTTCGTCAATGAATGGACAAAGATTTAGAAAACAGGTAGACCACAAAAGCCGTTAGAACCAGCTACGTCTGGGTGTCCGTACGCTCACTCTTAAGTCAGTGCCATTCTACTTAAGATTCTTGTAATGCTTGCTCTCGCAACTTTTGTCTAGCTTGCGAGAAATCGCAGGTAGTAGAGCTTATTGGAGTCGCAGTTGCTGGACAATCGCAAACATCTGTTTGCCTAACTCGGTAGAAAAATCAGGAGCCATCGCTGTCGCTAGGGTCACCACAGAAGTAATCACTCCGCCTGCGGTCTCGATCTCTCGGAAGGCGGCCTCTTCGGTCCGAGCCGACATACTGCCACATGTGTCTACGGGAACATACACCTGATAGCCGGCAGCAATCGCTTCTTGTACCGCATGAACCACTACCACCTCTGTAGCAAAACCGGCAATGATCAGAGTTTTGCGCCCTGCTGAAGACAGAGCTGTATGTATTTTCTCGTCCATAAACGGACTAGCTAATAGGCGCAAGAACTGTGGCACCCCGGCAGTTTCTCTTGCGAGTTCCTCAATTACCTGAGGTGCTTTGTCTCCTTCAGGAACAACACTGACGTGCATGGGGAGCGAGAACAGTTTGGCTAACTTGGCGAGCACGGCAGCAGACTGGCTCAAAGTTTCTGGCGCAGTAGTCTTGCTGCGTTGCACAATTTGCGTTTGCAAGTCAGCGAAAAGGACTTGCACTTGATTGGGATCGAGCATGGTATTTCTCTTTACTTTACAAGTGTCCGGTTTTCCTTAGCACCGCTGGGTTGAACAACCTGGAGAGGGAAGTCAGGAGCACGGTCGCCAGCCCTCAAGCTGCCTGCGTGCCCGTGGTGGACCGAGAGAGGACTCTCACGGTAACCCAAGGACAGCTGACTCATACGTTTGGACAATATCAAACGTCTGTTTGCCTAACTCGGTAGAAAAGTCAGGAGCCAGTGCTGACGCTAGGGTCACCACAGAAGTAGTAACTCCGCCTGCGGCCTCGATCTCTCGGAAGGCTGCCTCTTCGGTTCGAGCCGACATGCTGCCACAGGCGTCTACGGGAACATACACCTGATAGCCGGCAGCGATCGCTTCTTGTACCGCATGAACCACTACCACCTCTGTAGCACAACCGGCAACGAGCAGAGTTCTGCGCCCCGTTGAAGACAGAGCTGTACGTGTTTTCTCGTCCGTAAACGGACTAGCGGACACGCGCAAGAATTGTGGCACCCCGGCAGTTTCTCTTGCGAGTTCCTCAACCACTTGAGGTGCCTGCTCTCCTTCAGGAACAACACTGTGGTGCATGGGGAGCGCGAACAGTTTGGCTAACCTGGCAAGCACGGCAGCCGCCTGGCTCAGAGCTTCTGGCGGAGTGGTCTTGCTGCGTTGCACAATTTGCGTTTGCAAGTCAGCGAAAAGGACTTGCACTTGATTGGGATCGAGCATGGTGTTTCTCCTTACTTTAAAGGTGAAGGCACGCCTGTTGACGAGTGCTCCGATGAGGGCAATAGCCACGAGCGGCAATAGTCTGCCAATTCCGACACAGAGTGTTCTCCTCCTTGAAAACCGATGTAACCATCCGGACGAATTAATAGCATTGCAGGGCTAGAGCCGAGGTAATCTTGGAAGCGCTTGTGCTCTTCTTCACCGTTCGGCGGCTCTATCTGTATCCCTTCGATCAGCTCGTGCCATAGTGCTAGCTTCTGTGAAATTTGCACGTGCAGAGTTGGAGCATCACTGATGCCGACGAAAAGGAGTGTAAACCGGGACGGATTCAGCAGCTTAAAAAGCGTCTGGTTTTCCTTAGCATCGCTGGCTCGGACAACCTGGAGCGGGAAGTCAGGAACATGATCGCCAGCTCTCAGGCTGCCTGCGTGCCCGTGGTGGACCGAGAGAGGACTCTCACGGTAACCTAACGCCAGCTGACTCAGGCGTGCGGTACTGTTTTGCTGTACCACATCAGCCCCAGCAATCCAAGGTGCAAGGTGGTTAAACAGACTGCGGACAATCGGATTTTCCGCTCCGATGATTTCGGTGAGACCTTCTGTCTTCGTCAGCACGTTGTGTATAACCGGAAGGCGATCTTGCTCATAGGTGTCGAGCAGCTTTTCTGGAGCCTGCCCTTTCAGTACCAAGGCTAGCTTCCATCCTAGATTCACCATGTCCTGAATGCCAGTGTTCATCCCTTGAGCTCCAGCCGGACTGTGGATATGAGCGGAGTCACCACCCAGAAATAGCCTTCCGACTTTCGTCCGCTCGACCATGCGGCTGTTGATCCGGAACCAAGAACTCCAGGTCAAGTCGCGAAAGCGTGCTGGAATGTGCGAGCGCTGGTCATAGATGCTCTGCAACTCCTGCAAGCTGGGCTCAGTGTCTTTACTCGGTTGACTGAGTGGGTTGCTGGCGATCAGGCGAAATCGGCCACCGTTCAGCGGAAACAGACCCATGAAGCCGTGTTCCGACGAGAAGATGTGGAAATCTGACGCTGGCAAGTCACCATCAATATAAAGATCTCCGAGCGCATAGTTCTCGTCAAGGGTCTTCCCCTCGAATTGCAAGCCAAGACTATTTCGCACGATGCTGTGCGCGCCCTCAGCACTGATCAGGTATGACGCCGTGACCTGTTCGAGAGTGCCATTCTTGTGCCGCAAAACGGCTGTGACTCCGGATGAGTTATCAGAAAACGCGATCATCTCGACGTCCCGCTCCACTTCGACGTTCTCCCTCGCCAGTGCTTCCCGCAGAATGCGCTCCGTCTCCGCTTGAGAGATGAACAGCTGATAGTTATAGCGGCTATCAATGTGGCTGTAATTGAGCCGGAAGACGCGCTTGCCACCGCCGTAGACGCTGCCACCTACAGCCGGATTACCGATCCGGACAAACTCCTCGGCAAGACCGCGCGACTCCATGAGTTCCAGCGTTCTAGATTGCACGCCAACTGCCCTGGAGGTGGTCTCAGGAGCTTCCTTTTTGTCGATAATCCGTACCGAAATCCCGAAGCGAGCCAGCTCCAGCGCCGCTGTCATGCCGGTTGGGCCACCGCCCGCAATTAGTACTGAAGATATTGCACTGTTTGACATTTCAACACCTCTTGGAACCACATCCTATCCAACTTGGCCATCGTTCCGCCTTGCAGGCAAAATTCTGCCGCCAAAGGCTATGGTAGAGCTAATTAGAAGGCCTGTCTTCCACGATCTGAGGCTTTTATCAAGATCCTGACAGCTGAGCACGCCACCGGCCGGGAGAGTATCCGGTACGGCGGCGAAACGCCTCGGTAAAGTGACTTTGGCTGCAAAAGCCGACATGCAAAGCGATCTCTGCAATGGAAAGCTCGGGATCGTGCATGAGCTGTTTAGCGCGATCAATTCGCCAATTCATGAACCAGGTGTAAGGCGCTTGCCGAGTCTTCATCTGAAATCGACGTGCGAATTCAGTGGTGGTCATTCCAAGGACACCAGCCCACTGCGTCAGATCCAGGCGTTTTGTCATCATTGACTCTGCATATTGAATGCAACGATCCAGCTCGGCGTCGCTCAAGCCCTCGTGGGCATATTTTCGGTGTCTAGAGTTCTCGTCATTATTCCTCAGCAGACACGCTAGGAGCGCACTGCCTAGCCCGTCAATAAACAGCTGACGATGCGTAGCGTCGAACTCCGGCGCAGACAGCAAGGTTGTACAAATCCTCTCCACTTGGTAGTTTGGCTGCAGCAAGGGGTCGATATAGCTGGATCGTCCAGAACGGTGGCGATTCCCTTCTTCATCGAACGTGCGGCGCAAGTGAGATCCAGGAATTACGAGCACTGCTGCTTGCGAAGGTGATTGGACGATTGTGCGAACACGTTCGCCAGGAGACGCGATACGCAACATGCCTGGGTGAACGTCTCCATCATGAAGAGGTTGTCCATCGCTTATGATCTTTGCGCGGCCATGGCACAGCGGTGACGACATGACGTAGATGTCTTGGGTAATTTCGCTAAAGGTGTCACGCGGGTACTTTTCCATCGCATGATAAATAAATCTAATTGAATTTGATTGGTCGAGGAACTTCACAGCGTCTCCCGTTAATTCGTCGCACTACAGTTGTAGATAATTTGGTAGTGTATCAGATTTGTTGATTTGCTGTTAGACTAGTCATAACGGTAAGGAAATTGGTTTGATTTAACATGGGCGTATTAATAGCAGTTAAGTGCCCTCACTGTCAAATTGTCGATGTAGTGAGAAACGGAAAATCTTCCACTGGCCAACAAAGGTTTCGGTGTCTGAATGCTGAATGTCCCTACCAAACTTTCGATCTCGACTCAGCTTATCCAGGACGGAAACGAGAAGTCAAATAGCAGATTGTAGAGATGACAACGCCAGTCGCCTGCGACGGGAAACCCGTCTTCAGCGCTGGCTCCTCAATGGCAGTGGCGTGCGGGATATCGCTGGCGTATTGCACGTTAGTCCCACTACTGTGATTCAGGTTTTAAAAAAAACTCGTGCATCTGGAACCAGTCAATCGCAGACTCTTACAGCAGTTGAAACCAGAGGAAGTAGAGGTTGATATTGTCCGAGCCGAGGTAACTGAAGAGCTGGAGCAAGTTGGGATTGAAGAGTCTGAGCGCGCTGGAAATGTGGAGTTTTGTAAGCTCCAAGAGCAATCCGAGATGGCTTTGGCATGCAATTGACCACCGTACTGGGCAGGGGGAGCGCCTATGTATTTGGTCGTCAGGATGAAGTCTTCCTACAACTCAATGAGTTCCTAGAACCGTTTGGAATTAGAAGATATTGTACAGATGGCTGGGGAGCTTATCAACGGCATTTACCGGAAGCAGTACATGAGGTGGGTAAACGGAAGACTCAAAAAATTGAGCGAAAACACTTAAGATCGAGGACAAGAATCAAGCGACTAGCCCGGAAGACAATTTGCTTTTCGCTCGTCGGAGGTGATGGATGATTTAGTCATTGGTTTATTCATTAATCGCTTTGAATTTGGTCTACCAATTTAAAGACAAACAATAAATCTATAACACTACCAACGATTAGTCAAACCAGGGATGGGATTTGGCTCATTCAACACGGCAAGGCGAACGATAAAGGGTTACGAAATTATGAACATGATCAGAAAGGGACGAGTTAAAAAAGTTGAAAAAGGAGCCGTCACTGAACGGGTTAAATTTATAGCTGAAATCTTTAAAGTGGTTGCCTAGTCAATTTCCGCATCCTCGGAGCTTTCTATCCTCAACTAGTTTTTGCAACACAACCGTAACTACCCGCGTGCTATGTTTTCCTATTCCTCAGAAAGGCTAGCAGTCTCGCTTTCTGTGCCATTGCCATATAGCATACTAGATGCCTCTATCTCCTGCGTGTGTAACTCAGCCCACTTACAAAGTACTGCTAACGGTTCAATGAGCGATTGACCCAGAGGTGTCAAAGAGTACTCAACCTTCGGTGGAACGACAGGATATACCAGGCGCTTAACGAAACCATGTTTCTCTAAGCTACGGAGCTTCTGAATCAACATCTTGGGTGACACGCCGCTTATCTGCCGCTGGAGTTCGTTGTAACGCTTCGTACCTTGCATCAGTGCATAGATGATAATCACTGTCCACTTATTACCAATGCATTCAAGAACCTGAGGTACTACACAGCTTTCGTCAAAAAAGGTGTCTACCTTGGCAAGGCGTTCGAGAGCCTGCTGTGCTAGACAGCTTAGATCTGAGCTATCAAAACGAGGGTTTAGAGAGTTATTTACCATTTAGTAAGTATAGCACTTTTTAGTAAATACTTCTAAATCAGAACACTCTCGTGTTAGATAAGGAAGAGACTGTTTAATCAAGAGATGACTGGAGAAACAGACATGGACATGAACGTTGGCCACCTGCCCGAGAGCAACATGCGTAGGTTATGAGCACACGATCTTGGCCTCGAAACTTCGTTCCATCGGAGCATCGGGGTCCACTCTTTAAGGAGCGGCAAAAGACACGAGGACTTTGGGGGAGAAAGACACTACAGCTCTGCCGCGAGCTAGTATCACAGCGCCATTCACTTGTGCGGTCTAAGATTAACCGAAACTTTTTCGTCTCATACAGGAGCGTTGATCATGTACTTCACTGTCATCGCCTTCGACCGGCCTGGAGCATCACAGCTTCGCGCTAAGACGATTCCTGAGCACCTTCGCTATCTGGAACAACAGGGCTCTAAGGTGCACACGGGTGGGCCTCTACGCAATCCTACTGACGGCAACATGGTGGGATCGCTATACATCGTGAATGTCGAAAATTACGAAGAAGCCCGCAAGTTCATCGAGAGCGAGCCCCTTCACAAAGCAGGTCTCTTCGAATCGATCATGGTCCGTGGATGGACTCAGATGCAACCGGAGATTGAACCGGGTGCGAACGAGGCGACGGCTCAAGAATTCGAGCGACAACTCAGAGAGGGTGCGGCCTGAGCAGGGCCTAGATCGCTGCCACTGTTGCTGTGTGGCAGCGATCTAGGGTAGGCGCCGAGTCGGTGGCAAGCTCGACCATGTCACGGAAGCTCCTTTATCGAAGCCTAATTGACCACACGCTCAGGATTGTGGGCAAGGATCAACACCATGAACAGCTTTCCTACCTCCTATCCTTCGAGTCTCGGCATGTCCATGCCGGACGATGACGAGTTGGTAAAGGCTTTCGACCTCCACGTTACTCGCATGCTTGCCGGAACAGGAGATATGTCTTGGGGCTTCATGCCCTTCGTCCATGCGATCTTCGGCACCCGAGATGTCGATGCTGGCATGCGGGAAATCATCGGGCTGCGCGTGGCCAAGCTGCTGCACACACCCTACCAGTGGCAACAGCACACCACAATGGGAAAGAACGTTGGCCTGACAAAGGAAGAGATCGATGCCGGTACAAGTCAAATCCTGTGGAGGCACGAGGCTATCACCGTATAGAGCTCGGGGACCTTCAGGTCACGACGCTGTTCGATGGATCGACGCCGCTCCCGCTCGACAAGCTTCTCACCCGTGCGGCGCCGGGCGAAGTCGAGCAGAGACTCGCCGACAAGGGTTTGCAAGCTCCGGTGGAGACTGCCATCAACACTTATCTAATCGATACGGGAGAGCGATGCGTCCTTATCGATGCCGGTGCTGGAACGAACTTCGGTCCGGAGTGCGGGAAGTTGGTCGAGAATCTGACCGCCGCTGGTTACAATCCGGAGCAGGTTGATGCCGTTCTGCTGACGCACATCCATCCCGATCACACTGGCGGACTAGTAAAAGAGGGAAGATTATGTTTCGAAACGCCGATCTTTTTGTTGGCAAAATAGATGTCGACTACTGGTTCGACGCCAACCAAGAATCTAAAGCTAATGATGAACGGAAGCATATCTTCGAGCAAAGCAAGACGGGTGTGCGCCCTTATCTGGAAAACCGTCGCGTGAGGACTTTCAACGACGGCGAAGAGATCCTGCCGGGCATTTGGACAATACTTGCTCCCGGACATACTGCGGGCCACACAATGTACCGCATTGAAAGCAATGAACACGCGATCGTTTTCTTCGGCGACCTCGTGCACTCTGCTGAGGTGCAGATGCCCGATCCTTCGGTTGCCATCAAGTTAGATTCCGACGAGGTGAAAGCGATTGCTAGTAGAAAAGAATGGCTCCAGCAGTTTGCACGCGATAACACACTCGTCGCCGGAGCGCACGTGTCCTTTCCCGGGTTCGGTCACGTCAGCCAGAATGCCTCCGGCTTTGTGTGGCTGCCTCTGCCCTAATGCTTAACCATTAGACTCTGTCTTCACCGGTCCTTGTAGTCGCTGAGTGCATGAAGAGAACGAGCAGTAGCAATCGAATCGAGTCTTTCAGCATCTCTACTGACTTGTTATAACACAAGGTCTTGCGATGTAACCTTGCCAACTAGTGTCACGTAGAGAACAATGCCAAAGTAGTGTGACGAGAGAAGAAAGAATGGAACAGATTACAACACCAACGGTTTATTACCGCGGCGGCACGAGCAAAGCCGTTTTCATTGATAAGCGAGATCTTCCCGTCAAGGACGAGAAGGATCTGACTGCCTGGATACTGGCGATATATGGCTTGCCTGACCGTCGGCAGATCGATGGGCTTGGCGGTGCCAACTTTCTGACAAGCAAGTTCGCGGTGGTCGGTCCGCCGACGCGTCCCGATGCAGATGTCGACTACACGTTCTACAACGTTTCTGTCACCCAACCGAATGTAAGTGCGGCCAAGGATGAACGGGTGCGCTGCTCAAGTATCGGTAACGTGTTGAGCAGCAAGATTGCCCGTGCAAGCCTGCCGTCGGATCGCCGAGCACCGAAGAACGTCGGAGATAAAGCATGAACGAGATACGTAAGGAATATGCCCGGGCTAGGAGCGGCCAGATTCACTTTGCCGAGGCAGGGGAAGGAGAGCCCCTTCTCCTGATGGGGGAGACCCCGCGCAGCTACCGGCTCTTCGATCGGCTGATGCCCTTGCTGGCGCCGCACGTCCGCGTGATCGCGGTCGACCTGCCCGGGCTCGGTAACTCCCATCCGCTGCCCGACCCCATGTCGGTGCCGGCGGTCGCCAAATGCCTAGCCGGTTTCCTCGACGCGGTCGGGATCGAGCGGGCGCATGTCTTCGGGATGCACACCGGCAACAAGATGGCGGCCGCTCTCACGGCGGACTGGCCTGAGCGCGTCGATCGGCTCATCCTTGCGGGCCAGACGCACAGCCTCTTTCCCGAGAAGGACAAGAGGAACGCGGCGCTGGCCCCGTCTTTCGAGCACTACCACGCCCCCAAGAACACGTCGGAGAACGACGAGGCCCGATTGCTGCGCGAGTGGCTAGGAACCAAACTTACCCTCGACGCCACTTGGTGGCCCGAGAAGATCCTGAACGGCGAGTCCGCCGATCCCCGCCTGATCGAGACGGCCGAGGCCAAGTCGATCGACTATCTCCTCGGCTGGCGCAGCGCCGTCCCGATCTACCATGCGGTGTTCGCCTACGACCTGGCGGAGGCGGTCGCGCGCATCGAGGCATCGACGCTGGTGCTCGAGTTCACTACGTCCGAGGAGAGCCATTACGGGCCGCAGGGCGAGCGCCTGGTCGCGCTGATGAAGCGGGCGGTCACCAAGAGCATCCCGGTGACCTATCTCGCAGCGATGGAGGACCAGCCCGACGTCATCGCGAACGCCGTACTCTCCTTTCTGGACCGGCCCAGCGCCTGAGACATGCCTACGATGGAGGAACCTGCAATGATCAACCATGGCATCGTCCTAGAGCCGGGCTACACGATTACGCGGATCGTCGAGGGCTCGGGATTTCACACGGCGAACGGCGTGGCGTTCGGCCCCGATGGTCGGCTGTTCGCCGCGAGCGTGCTGGGCGAGAGCATCTTTGCGCTGGATCTGGCGAGCGGCGCGATCGAGGTCGCCGTCGGCCCGTTGCCGGGCGAATCGGACGATCTCCTATTCACGCCGGACGGCGACATGATCTGGACCGCGCTGCTCGAAGGCGTCGTCCGCATAAGAAGCGCTGACGGCCGGACACGGGATCTCGCCTCGGGCCTACCAGGCGCGAACTCGATCGCGCTCACGCGCGACGCCAGGCGGCTCTTCGTCGGGCAGGTGTTCATGGGCGAGGGTCTGTGGGAGGTCGACCTCGCCGGTGCTGTGCCCCCGCGCCTGGTGATGGAGGACACCGGCGGCCTCAACGCGTGCCAGTTCGGCCCGGACGGGATGATCTACGCCCCCTCGTGGGAGCGCGGCCACGTGGTGCGGGTCGACCCGGACAGCGGCGAGTCGACGGTGATCGCCGAGGGGTTCAAGAAGCCCGGTGCCGTCCGCTTCGACGCGCAGGACCAGCTCTACGTGCTGGACGACGCGACGGGCGAGCTGTTCGCGCTCGACCGGGAGGGCGACGATTGGCGCCGCCGTCCTATCGCCCGGCTCGCGTCGGCGACCGACAACATGGCGATGGGGCCGGACGGCCTGATCTACGTTAGCAACATGGCCGACAACAGCATTCACCAGGTCAACCCCAGGTCGGGCGCGACACGGGTGGTGGTCGAGGGCAAGCTCGGCTTCCCGCGCGCGATCGCGCTCTTCTCTGCGCCGGATGGCGACGTCCTTCATGTCGCGGACAGCTGTGCCTACCGCGTGATCGACGCGCGCTCGGGCGAGGTGCGCGACGTGGCTCGCGCCGTGGAGACAAGCCTGAAGTTTCCGACATCAATCAGCGTCAACGCCCGGCACGTCGTGCTCACGAGCGAGCTCTTCGGCGTGCTTCAGATTCTGAACCGGGACGGCGGCTTCGTGCGCGACGTTAAGGGCTTCGACAAGCCGGGCGCCGCGATCGAATGTGAGGATGGCAGCTTCGTCGTCACCGAGCCTGTCGCCGGGCACATCGTGCGGGTTCGAGACGACGAACGAAGCGTCCTTGCCGACGGGCTTCGGTTCCCGGCAGGGCTCGCCGACGGGCATGACGGGACAGTCTACGTCGCGGAGAGCGCGACGGGCCGGTTGCTGCGGATCGACCTCGGCGACGGCGCAGTGAAGCGGGTTGCGGACGATCTCGGCGCGGTTCGTTCGGTGGCGGTCGGCCCGGACCGCTCGATCGCGGTGCTCGATGTGGGAGAGGGCCGGCTGTTCACCGTCGATCCCGCGAGCGGGACCAAAACATTAGTCGTGCGCGGTCTCCCGGTCGGCTATCTCCAAGAGCCGTATCCCCGTTCCGGCAGCGTCGCGGTGGGTAGCGACGGGGCGATCTACGTGGCGGCCGACATCGAGAACGCTTTGTACCGCATCCACAAGGAATAGAACCGCGCGAGCGCGGCATAATCTGACATCACAAGGAGCATCACATGAAGATCGGCATCATCGGCGCAGGCTTTATCGGGCGGACGCTCGCCTGGCTCGGGGTTCAGCACGGCTACGAGGCAATGGTCAGCAACTCGCGCGGGCCCCAAACGCTGATCAGCACGGCTTGCGCGATCCACGTCCAGATTGGAACGGTCGAGGAAGCGGCGGCATTCGGCGACATTGTGGTGGTGGCGATCCCCTTCCACGCGCGCGCATCGCTGCCCGCCGCGGCGCTGGCGGGCAAGATCGTCGTCGACGCGATGAACTACTATCCCGACCGCGATGGCGCGATCCCCGAACTCGACCGCCGTGAGACCACGACCAGCGCGATGGTGGCGGCGCTGCTGCCCGGCGCGCGCGTCGTGAAGGCGTTCAACGCGATCCTCGCGAATGACCTGGAGACCGGCGGACGCCCCACCGGTGTGCCGGACCGCCGCGCGCTTCCAATCGCGGCCGACGATGCCGGTGCCAAGGCCGCCGTGACCGCGTTTCAGGAGCAAATCGGCTTCGACGCGGTGGACGCGGGCGGGCTGGAGGAAAGCTGGCGCTTCGAGCGCGCTAAGCCAGCCTATTGCGTCCCCTTCGATAACGCTGGCCTGAAACAGGCACTGGCGGCCGCAGAGCGAAACGTCGACGTGCCCGAAGGCTCATGGCGGCGTTGAGCGGCTACAGCATCGTTTCCCTGATGTCGGCTTTCCACCCTGTCGAGCTTTTGGCGGTGAGTCAGACCTGACACGGTAATGTTCTAGACCTGTGGAAAAGATTAAACTACCCGACCAAACTCATAGCGGTTGATGAATAATCCAATCACAATGTCATGCAACCCGATAGATTTGGAGAAACAAATTGTTTTGCGAGCTAATCGCTTGATGCGAGTTCTCAAAGTCATATGCTTTCACTCAACGCTCAAGATGGATTCCAGGGATCTACGTGAGAAGACACTCAAGGAGGAGCTGTCGCAAATCAGGTTCGCTCTTCTTGGCGGCGTGAAATCCTGGGCGATCGCGATCAAGGGCCTGGACTCGGCAGCGGCCGGCGAGCGGATACCGAAGGAGGCAGGCAAGGACGCGAACGGAGCTGTTATTTGAGATTAAGGTGCCAACACTGGCAGCAGGACATCATTTCTCTCAGTGATCGCTGAAGCTTTAAACACGTCTAATCCAAATAAAGAGGCGACTCTAACCATGACTCAAATCTCAAATGAAAATGCATCCAGCATCACTATCAATCCAGAGACAGGAGTTCCTGACGGTGCAATTTTACTCACGATATTTCTCAAACCCGACCAGTCCAAAACGGTCGATCAGCTTTTTGAAGAACTAAAGCAATCTGGTTACTGGAAAGACTTTCCATCCGTAGGAGTAGAGATTGTTTCCTGGTATGTAGTCATGGGGCTTGGGCAGATTGTCACTTTGGCTGTGCCGCCAGAGAAGTTGCAAGCTATCAATGTAGCGATCGAGCACGCTGCATGGAGAGCTTTTCGAACTGAGATGTATCCGACCTACGATTTCTTGCAAGCTAGACAAAGGTTGCGAGAGCAGGCATTACAGCAATCTTAAGTAGAATGGCACTGACTTAAGGTGTGAGCGCACGGACACCCAGATGTGGCTGGATAAGAGCGGATTTTGTGGTCTATCTGTTTTCTAGATCTTTGTCCATTCATTGACCAAGCAATCAACAAGTTGTCATGATATTGAAATCCGTTGAGGTCCTTAAAGGGAAAGTATCAGAACTGAATAGACCAGTCGTCTGAGAAAGTCAACTTTTCTAGAGGCTAATAGTCTAAACTCCAATATTGAGCTTCCCAAGCAGTAGGTGTTGTGGAAATAGATATCAGTTTTTGGTTCAAGGAACTAATGCTTGGTGAGCTGTCTACCCTTAACCTAGATTAAACAGAAGGTTACGCATGGCAAGGTTAACCTTACCCGTCGTCCATACGCGCGTCTTTGGCACCACGGCAGAAGGTGGAAATCCCTGTCCAATCGTGTTTGAGGCTGATCCCCTCACGCCTGAACAGATGCAATCGATCGCCGCTCGTTTCCAGTCCGAAACCGCTTTTGTCCTAACACCAAGCCAAGCTGGCTCAGACCTCCACCTGCGCTACTTTGTGCCTCAGCACGAGATGGAGATGTGCGTTCATGCTACAGTCGGCACGGTCACGGTACTGGTGAGTCACCAGCGTCTCTTCCAATCACCTATTAGAATTGAAACGCCGCTAGGCGTGATCTCAGGGAGCTGGGAGTCTGGGGGCAAGGGCTTGAGCATAGCGGTGGAACAATTCCCGCCTGCCTTCTTGACTAGAAATCCAACTTCTGCTGAAGTGGCAACCGTGTTAAGGATTCCAGAAACCGCGTTGGCTCTCGATGTGGGTCCAATTCAATCGGTTTCAACTTCACGCCCCAAACTGATGGTTCCCATCAGGGATTGTACAGTTTTGGACAACTTGCAACCAGACTTTGAGAGATTGTGGTCGCTGTGCGACCAGTACCAGACAACGGGCTTCTATCCGTTCACCATACTCACCCAGCCAGCTAATCTCCAGGTTGTAGCGCGGCAGTTTCCCAAGCGGGCTGGTTACAACGAGGACCCAGCGACGGGCGTTGCCGCCTGTGCCCTCGGTGCATATTTGACTGAGTATGCTGTCTTTGGTGAAAAGTCAGATAGGTGGCACACCTTTCAAGTGGGGCAGGGCTATGCGATGGGCTGTCCAAGCATTATTCAGGCGGATTCATTTGTGGAAGAGGGACGGATTGTGAAAACTCGTATTTGGGGTCAAGCCATCGTCCTCTCTGACGAGGTAATCACAGTTGATTGATAGTCCCTATGCAGCTTATTATCTCTTATCTTTAAGAGCGAATTTTTCACACTACCGATAGGTATTCTCATGGAATCTTTAGCAGCAGGTAAGACTATCCGTCGTGGACAATTGGGGGTGGCCGCTATCCTCTCGGTCGTGATAATTTGGTCGGGTTGGATTATCGTATCTAGTTGGGGAGTTCACCAGAGTTTGACGCCTTGGGATATCACATTCTTGAGATTCACAACTGCGGCACTTGTTACTACACCGTTCCTTTATCGGAAACGAAAGAATCTGCGTAGTATTTTTAACATTAAAGTTGCGTTGTGCGGACTGGGTTGCGGTTTTCCATACACAATGGCAAGTTTTTTTGGCCTATCTAGCTCTCCTGCTCAAAGTGCAGGCGTCATTGTTAATGGCTTATTGCCGCTGCTTGTCGCTGCAATCTCATATTTCTGGGTAAAGCAACGCATATCTAAAGCAAAATTACTTGGTATAGCATTAATTGGATTAGCGAACGCTCTTATCCTTTTTGAAGGTGGTGGCGCTAATCTCAGGGGCACATTCTTTCTATTCTGTGCAGCTCTATTCCTTGCTAGCTACACAGTTTCCATGAATGTATGGCATATTTCAGTAGATGTCATGATTGTCGCTGTACCATGGATCAATGCACTACTGTTTCTTCCTATATGGTTATTTGCCCCAACAGGAATTTACGTTGCAACGACTAGCGAAATTTTATTACAAATCTTATATCAAGGAGTGATAGTAAGCGTGATTGCACTTTTCTTAATGACTTACGCTATTCATGCCATTGGTTCAGTCACTGCATCCACTTTTATGGGAATTGTTCCCGTTGTTGCAGCATTTCTCGCGCTCGTAATTTTGCACGAACCGTTCAGTTTGAGGACAACGTTTTCTGTCGTCGCCTGCTCAGTTGGAGTAGTTGCCTACAACGCTAGTGGAGAAAAAAAATCGCATAATCGGACATCTTGAACTTAACACTTAGCTCAATACCAACCTTTAGGTATCCATATGACCTGGTGCAAGATGTCAGTTAGGTTATCTGATAGCTGCAATCTACTTAATAGAGTCTTTGGGACAATTTTTCAAGCCCTAGTAGTGCTAAACAATAATTAATAATTCTAGGCTCAATGCTAGGGAAGCTGATACCTACTGCAAACTAGACAGTCTGGTGAAGACGCCACTCAGCGCGGTTCCAATTAAATCCTAAATGGGCTTTAAAGCATCACCGAGAGTTACTGTTCCACCAGTAATCACCTTTGCCAGTACACCAGTCTGCTTATGTCCAAGATGCTTTTGCAGTAAAGAGAAAAGCGGGATATCTCGTTCTCCCGTATCCGGATTCACATCAATATTTAAGCAGCGATTAATGGGGGCTGTAATGGCAATCCGAGCTTGACCCAGTTCAAACTCTTGCCCCACCCAGCTAAATTCAGCCCAAGCTGGTATACCCTCCATCACAATATTGGGACGAAACCGACGGACATCAACCCCATGACTAGCTACCTCACTTAATTGGTTAATGGTTGCAATACTCAACAGTGACAAATGCACCACTTCACGGTCAGGATAACGAGTTTTACCACTGCCATCCCCTACCAGTCTTAAGGGAGCTCGCTCAGGATGCCTAGCTGCTTGGCTGGGGTGGATCGCAGCTAGATAACCAGTAAAAAATGCCCCAATGCGATCGCGCCCCGCATGAGTATTAGTCTCGGCCACTAATAACTCGACCCCCTGGCGTTTCACCGTTAAAACCCCAGTAGCCGGGTCGTAGTGACAAGCCAATGCTGCCAACCCAGGCCAGTCACATTGCATCGTAAAGTTTTGCTTCTTCATCCAGGGCACGACTGAGCTAGCGTTGTCAGAGGTACCTGAGTTATACGTCAGGGCAAAAGCGCGATCGCCAGGGATTCCATGCCCAGCTTGCAGATGAACGCGCTCCTCAGCTTGGGGTGTTAACCCTTTAACCGGATGGATGAATAACTGTTTAACTCGAACAGTTGCCATTATTCACTAACCAGATATCCTTAGACTAGGATAGCCTGACTTCTATGGGAGTACCAGTTTGCTTGAATTTTTCAGCTAGCCTTTGCAGCTCGGCAACTGTACTCTCTGGTCCTTGAACGAGTTCGATCACATTATCATAAAAATTGTAGACTCCGTCAGGTATATGACCTGCACCACCACACCTAGGACAGGGACCAGCTGTCTGATTTTCAAGAATTACATTAGTAGAATTTTCAGAGATAGTATCACCTGGAAAAAAATTCTTACATTCATCACAAATAGCCGGTAAGTTTAATACCATATTCAAGCTAAACAACAAAATTACAAGCTAAACTCTACATTATTTCTGATACAAAAGCAAACTAACAAGACAATATGCCACGTCTCCTGTAAGAGTTATCTTGAAGCTTGAACTCAAGCTGCTCTCCCAGTCCCACCACTGCCGCTGCTGTTCGTCCGCCTTCAACTAGCCTTGAAGCTCCACAAGTCGTCCGCATACATCAATGGCAATAGATGTCAGACTGTATAGGTAAGTACGAGTAGCAAAGGAAGCGAGTAATCGTGGTAGAACGTCCGATTAAGAAGTCTGAACGTCAGGCTATGGCTGAAACCAATGCTGAAACCAATAATGCTGGAGAAGAGGTCCTCGAGACTCAAGGGTTTGCCGGAGGCGGCTCCGGCAACTTCCTTGAGCAAGCTCAACGTTCCGCCGGAGGCAGCTCCGACGGCGTTGAGCAAGCTCAACCCACAACCATTGAAGGCGCTCAAGATTCTATCACCCCATCTCCAGAGGAACGGAGTACACCCCGGCCAAGACTGGAAAAAGACAAAAGCAAGGAGAAAGGTAGAGGTAGAGGAGGTCAACAAAAAGACGATCAGTCTAGTAGGCAACCAGCAAATCCAGCCTTAATGCGAGGTCCTAGACCGACGAAGCCAAAACCGCCAGTCGTCCAAGCAGCTCAAGCCCAAGCTCCAGATGAAACTGCTGAGGATTCAGATGCGGCAGCACCAGAAGAGGCTTAACGGTTTAAGAGTAGCCCAAAGCCTGCTCTGATAAGCCCGTCACGGCTCGGTAATGGGAGGCAATTTGCTCTACAGTCTGCGATCGCCGCTGATGCCAGTGGCTACGCTCAAACAACTGTTGCCGCAATTCATCGACGTTGATCGTTGTCATCTGACAATTGCCGACAACCTGCTTGCCATTCACCCAAACACTGTGTACTGCTTGGGTAGGACGCCCTAGAACCAGTAAGCCAATCGGATCGGTTCGCGGTAGTAGCGACAAACTCTTGAGGTCGTAGAGTACCAAATCTGCTTTCTTGCCCACGGTTAGGGAACCCAGTTGCCAAGCCATATTTAGTCCCTTTGCTCCACCCAGTGAAGCCATCTCTACCGCTTGACGGGGCGAGATCCAATGGTGATAGTCTGGGTCAGTGATATTATGTAGAATCGAGCCAATTTTGATAGCTTCCAGCAAGTCTTGGGAGTCGTTGCTCGCTGCACCATCACAGCCAAATGTGACGTTGACTCCAGCTTGGAGGTATTTCAGGATTGGGGCAACGCCACTGCCTAGTCGCAAGTTGCTGAGAGGATTGTGAACCACAGTGGATTGGGTTTCTGCCAGGATAGCGATATCTGCATCGGAGAGCCAGACGCAATGAGCAAGGGAGGTGCGATCGCCCAGATAACCAATTTGCTGCAAGTGTGCGACAGCGCTACATCCGTATTTTTCTTGAGCCAGTTGTTTTTGGGCTTTGGTTTCGAGTAGGTGGGCATGGCGGCAGATTTGATAGCGATCACTCAGCTCTACACATCCCTCAAACAGTGCATCCGAACACAATTGGATTCCTGTTGGTGCCACTAGAATATCCACGCCCTCGTCTGGTTGGTGGAATTGCGATACGACCTCCGCCATCAGTTCCAGTGTGGCAGTGGTTGAGCGAAAGTAGGGTGGATGATTCTGTTGGGATTCACCAGTTGGCATACCAGTGGTGAGCGATGCATCTTGAATCAGTGGACCAATAAAAGCGCGAATACCGATTTCTCTATAAGCGCGAACAGCTGCCGCGATAGTTTCTAGTTCCCGCCCTGGAATTAGGACCAAGTGATCGACAACACTCGTGCCCCCAGACAACAGTGTTTCCACTGCTGTTCCCAAAGCACTTAGATAGATTTGCTCTGGCTCAAGGGGAGCAAATTCGTAGAGTTCCGCAATCCATAACTCTAGAGGTAAAGGTGGAATCAGCCCCCGTTGCCACATTTCTGAGGAATGGGTGTGGGCGTTGACGAAACCGGGCAGTAGTAGTTTGTTTTGACCGTCAATCGCTGTGCCAATAACTTCTAACTGGGGTGCAATGGCAGTAATGTGTGTACCCTCAATCTGCACATCTACCGTGTCATAACCGTCATCAACCGGAATCAAAACCGCTTGGATCGTAAAGCTCACAGATTTAACCTTCCATCCCGCAAAATTTTAAGGCTCGGTCAATTCTAACTGTACAGGTACTCTTATTCAGAACGCAGCATTCGCTCTAAGTATTGCAAAATCAAAATCGTCACACTCACACTTAAGGCTAAGCCTAGCCAGAAAGTATCTGCCACTGTTCGCGACTGATCCAATGCCCAACCACCTAGAGGGGGACCAATGAAATAGCCAACTGCCCAGCACAGGGAGTTGATAGAAAAATAAACCCCAAGTTGGGATTCTGGCGCTAAGTCTGTAATTAGGGAGGAGGCAGAAGGTGTATAGGAGACAGTGGCGATCGCAAACACTCCCAACCCCAAAATTGCCCAACCCAATTGACCAAATGGGGCAACACCTGTTACCCAAATGAGGCTGAATCCCACTGCCCACATTAAGGCAGAAAAGGTGAGTGCTTGAGGGTGACTAAAGCGCTTCAAGGCACGAGCAATGGGCAGTTGGCAGACGATGGATAGAGCTAGTTGCCAAGCAAAGAGCGCACTGATGGTTGTTGCCGCAAATCCTTTAGCAGCTCCTACCGACACAAAGTTGGTGAAGAAGAGCGGCATGGTGCTTTGCAGTTGGGAGACATAGATGGTGAAAATGATATTTACGAAGACGTAGACTAACAGACGGCGATCGCGTAACGCTATTGCCCAGCTGTGCGGTAGGGATATACCACGGTTCTTGGCTGCCGGTCGATAAGTTTCTGCAATCGCCGCATAAACCACCCCAAAAAACACCACAAACGAAACGGCATCAATCACAAACAGCGCTCGAAAAGCCCCGGTTGTCCCAATCAAAGCGCCGCCCAACACAATCCCCATCCCCAAACCAATATTGTCTGCCAGTCGCGTCAGAGCGTAAGCTTCACGGCGATGCTCAGCTGGCGTCAAGTCGGCTACAACTGCCTCCGTCGCAGGCCAGTATAAACCCTCTCCGAGTCCCATCAGCAAGTTACCAACAACTAAGATGGCAAAATTGCTAGTGGTCGCCAAGACTAAGGAAGCGATCGCTGAAATAGCTGCTGAGAGTAAGAGAGTTCGGCGGCGTCCCCAAAACTTGGAGTCGGAAAAGGAACCACCCAAGATCCGCCCCAGCACCCCAGAAATGGAGGCACTGCCCAGGGCAAAGCCAACAGATGTGGCAGATAATCCGACCTTGTTGACAAAAAAGATCGGGGCGTAAAACAGGGTGAATCCAGTACCAGTTTCGGATAATAATCGACCAACTGCCAAAATCCAGACATGAGGATTGAGCTGGGGCAACCAGGAAAGCAATTTTTGTTGAGGCAGGAATTTCATCTAAAAATGTGATAAAACCAACTTTTTTGGAGATATATGCTTAGTGTAGGTTACGCTTGCAACGTACAGAATCCACGTAGGTATATTGCTATTTGCTTACTTGCCTGCTTTTTCTGTTCTCAAAGCGACAAATGAGGGATAAAATGACGGCACAATTATTTAACTAGAGGTTCTCCGATTTGTGCCAGACTCCCAGCGCTTCGACCAGAAATCTGATCCTACCCTTGCCAAGCTATTAGAAGTTGATTCAGAATTGGCAGTCCAAGAGGCTGAGTTACTCTCTCAATTGGCGGGCGTTCAGGAGAAACGTAGAAGTCTCAAAACTGTCGTTAGCCTGTTCGCCACAGTAGAAACTCTTGCTACTGCACCTGTTGAATCACCAATACAGACCCCACCGACTGAGATTGACACAGAGATTGAAACTGTGGGCAAGGTGGTAGCACCACAGTTAGATACCGCCAGGACAACTGCTACTGCTGAGTCTGAACCCGAAGCAGCACCAGATACCCAGTCAAAAGTAGCTCGAACGACCCCGTCCCCTACCAGAAGTAACAAGACTACGAAGTTGCCACGGACAGCCAAGACAACCAGGCAAGCCTCGGGTTGGCAGCAGTATCTGCGAGAAGAGTTCCGCAAGACCTCTTTGCCAGAAGCGGTCCACTTAGTTCTGCAACGCCAAGCCGAGCATGTTTTTGAAATCCCCGCAGTTGTGAATGCCATCTTTGCAGCCCATCTCCCCGAGGAGGTTCAAAGTAGGGTTCGTCGCCAGATTACGAACATTCTCTCTGAAGGTGTGAGGAAGAACAAATGGCATCGTGGTCAGCTCGGTTGCTACAGCATGTCTAGAGCAGCAGCTGAGGCTAACTAGGCATCCTAAGGTGAGGAAACTGATGAGTGAGGCATCTGTGACACCATTTCTATTTGTAACCGATTTGGACAATACCCTAGTAGGCGATGACCAAGCCTTGGCAGAACTGAACTGCAGACTGAGCCAACATCGCCAAGAACACGGGACGAAGATAGTTTATGCCACTGGGCGATCGCTCACTTTGTATCGGCAACTCAAAGCCGAAAAGCATCTCCTAGAACCCGACGCCTTGATCGCTGCCGTGGGGACAGAAATTTACCTCAACGGTAGTAACATCCCCGCTCCCGCTTGGGCGGAAAGACTTTCCCAAAAATGGGATCGTGACCTGGTGGCAGCCGCTAGCGCTCATTTTGCTGACCTGATTCCCCAGCCAGACTCAGAACAGCGACCTTTCAAGGTCAGTTTTTTCCTCACACAAGCCGCAGCAGTGGAGGTGCTACCCCAGCTGGAGTCCTTATTGCAACAGCAGGGTTTAGAGATCAAGTTGATCTATAGTGCTGGTCTAGATCTCGATATCTTGCCCCGCCGCACTGATAAGGGTGTAGCCATGCAATTTCTGCGCCACCAGTGGGGAATTGACTCAGAGCAAACGGTTGTGTGTGGGGACTCCGGCAATGACCTTGCCTTATTTTCTGTGGGAGAGGAACGGGGCATCATTGTGGGGAATGCCCAGCCAGAACTGCTTGAGTGGGACAAAGCTAATCCAGCTAGCTACCATTACCTGGCTCAGGCTTTCTATGCGGGTGGTATTCTAGAGGGCTTGAACCATTTCGAGTTTTTGAGATGATCGGCTATCTCAAAGGTACAGTCGCGGGTGTAGTCAAGAGCAGCGGTAATCGCTTCATCCTGAGTTTAGAAGTGAACTCCTGCGGCTATGACCTCCAAATCCCGGCGCGTCTGTTTCAGCAGTTACCGGCAACTGGTGAACTAACTCAAGTCTTCACTCATTTGCAAGTTCGGGAAGAACAGCCGATATTATATGGCTTTGGCTCGGCAGCTGAACGGGATTTGTTTCGCCAGTTACTGAGTGTGAGTGGGATTGGTGCTCAACTGGCGATCGCACTTCTAGACACGCTGGAATTGCCAGATTTAGTCCAAGCGATCGTCACTGCTAACACCCAGATGCTAATTCAAACTCCTGGTGTGGGTGGCAAAACAGCTGAGCGCATTTGCCTGGAACTCAGAAATAAGCTGGCAGACTGGCACCTGCCAACAGGCACAGCTGCCCTGACTGCTGGACCACCACCAGCCATTTTAGAAGATGTGCAAATGACCCTGTTGGCACTAGGATATAGTGCCAGTGAGGTTTCCCAAGCCCTACAAGCCGTGAGTCAAAATGCGGGGCTAGCTAAGGGCGCTCATCCAGAAGATTGGATTCGCCAAGCGATCGCCTGGCTTAGCAGCCAGTAAGGAGAGCAGGGGGAACTCACCGTGTCTTTCTACCTTCCAGACTGATGAAACACTTGATCTGACAATTCTCTTAACAAGGACGCAGCAAATAAAACTTAATAATAGTACTCCATCAAGTCTGGTTCCGACCGACAGTTTTGTCCAAGCCAATGAAACTCTAAACTGTTTCGCTTCTGTTAAGATTGCCTGCTTGAGACTGTTTCCTACTACGTCGAGCTTAAAAAATGATAAAGCATCCATATCATTTGCCTCTAGTCAACTTTAGACAAGCGCTGATAGCAAACAAAAGAACAACTTTAAGCAATCTATTTTTTGGAGCTTAGCCGCAACAGCTTTTCTAAAGCCTCAATCTGTCGGTGTCGAGTAATAGCACGATACTTCCGATATAAAACAGCTCCCAAGATAAGAATGCTAGGATATGCAAGGACAAGAAGCAACGCCAGGGTGCTACCAGTAACGTCAATCTGACGTGGCGAATTGTGCTGACTGAAGTTGAGTGGTTGCTGAGTTTGTGAATAAGAAAGTGGTATCATTCTAAATTACTGCTGAAATCAGATAAGTTAATTCATTCGCGAATGAAAACATATGGCAATTTAATGCCTCAGCTTAGCAGTCAGTAAACTTCTTTTTAGACGTACGTTTCTGGTACACATAACTTTCTAACCGCTAATAATTAGTTACTCCCCTGAGCAGTGACGGAGTCAGTTTAATCCAGAGAGACATTAATAATAGCATAACTGTTGTGCACGGAATTGGGCGTTTATATTTACCTATACCTGTAGATATAAGTCTTGTTTACCGGCTAAACATTAATACTATGTCGAGAGTATTCTGGAAAGAATAGTCTTGTGAACGGCTACCAACTTCTAAGAAGCATTTTCCGCGAGAGGGGTTTGAGGGACGAGATCAAAACCTAGGGCTTATGCCTTCTTCTTGAGGTGTTGAACCATTCGTTCCTGATACTGCTGCTTATAGCGGTATTAAAGCAACTGAATTCTGAATAAGCTTCGGTTGAGATTTGTCTGGCTACTCCGACTGAAGCGGTTAATGGACCGGAATCTGAGCTGGATGAGATGTGGAGCTATATTGGCAAAAAAGATAATTCCCGTTGGCTACAGCATGCTATAGATTGTCAAAATGGAAAAGTTTTAGCCTACGTATTTGGTAGGCGTAAAGACGGGTTTTTCTGCAGTTGAAAGCACTGTTGGAACCCTTTGGAATCAATCACTTTTACACTGACGCCTGGGGAGCATACGAGCGTTATTTAGAAGCAGATAAACATGAAGTTGGCAAACAGAACATGCAGAAAACAGAAAGCAAGCATAATCATGTTCTACTTCATCGGCGGTGCGTTCGACTCATTTTTAGGTGCTTATGGCAGATAGGCACGGAAGGTGTTTCCTTGCTTTACCTTAAGATTATTAGGACACCCATCTCTATGACTATGGCCCCTCTAAGCTGGCTAGAACTAGAAGCCCTCACGGACTTTCAAGTAGATACCGTCAACGGTCCCACCAACGCGCAAGCCCGATTACGCCTATTTGGCCTGAGCGAATCCGATGTACGGGTGACGCTATACCGCGACAACCACGCCTGGTGCCCCTACTGCCAGAAAATCTGGCTGTGGCTAGAGGAAAAGCAGATCCCTTACCGCATCGAAAAAGTGACAATGTTCTGCTACGGGGAGAAAGAGAGCTGGTACAAACGCCTGGTGCCATCGGGTATGCTACCGGCCATCAAGCTAGATGATCGCATGATCAAGGAAAGTGATGACATTTTGCTCGCCCTGGAACAGGTCTTTGGCCCCTTAGGTCCTGGCATGGAAGACCCCACGGTGCTCCCTCTACGGCAGCTGGAGCGACTTCTATTTAGAGCCTGGTGTTCCTGGCTTTGCTATCGAGCAGTGTCGTCACGGGAAGAGCAGCGCAACCGAGACCAATTCAAAGGAGTGGTATCCAGAGTCGAGGAGGCCCTAGGCAGCACTCCAGGCCCTTACTTCCTGGATGGGTTCAGCACCGCCGACGTCATCTTTACGCCCTATGTCGAGCGAATGAATGCCAGTCTTTACTACTACAAGGGCTACTCCCTACGGGAGGAAAACCCGCGCTTGGCAGACTGGTTTGCGGCCATGGAAAGCCGACCAACCTATCGCGGTACCCAAAGCGACTTTCACACCCATGTGCATGATTTGCCGCCCCAGATGGGGGGCTGCTGGGAGAACGGCGAGCCCCAGATGCTTCTCAACCAGGCACAGGTGGATCGCGGACCCTGGGTTGGGCTACCCGATGTGGCTTACCCAGAGCCCGAAACCTCCCGTGTTGAAGCGCTTCAACGCGTGCTCAAGCACCGCGCCAATATTATTCGAGTCAATCCCGCCGATGACAGATTGTTTGATGCAGCCCTGCGTTGTGCCCTAACCCAGATGATGACAAGCATTGCCTGTATGCCGCCGCCGGGGTCTGATGTCGCCCTGCGATATTTGCGCGACAGGATTAACGTGCCTCGGGACATGTCTATCTACGCAGCCAAGCGGCTGAGGGAAGCCCTGGAGAAAACTGCCGCCTTGGCGGGCGATGGCCAGAGCCCCCCCATTCCCATTAAGCATCGGCGGGATCAGGACCCGGCTAACTTTGCCAGGAATTAGGACATCCATCTATAGCTGTCAGCAGGAAATCTCTCCGTGGAAGCGTAATAGATTATTGTGCTAGTGATTTTTTGCAGCTTTTACCCTTCAATACCTTAACTTATTGCAAATAGGAGAAGACGAAAATCCTGCGCTCAAGCACCGGACAGTTGCCTCAACGGAGGAAACCTCCGCACGGCACCGTCCTCATCATTTTCAAGGGTGTCACGGTAGCTCAATGGGAAGGTGTAGTAGAGCCAGATGCAGTGGCTGATAATTTCGACGGGGAAGCGGTGGCTTTTGTAAGGGCTTGGAGTGCTGTTCGTCATGAGAGTAGTATCTCAAAACCGGTTCCCTGATGTCTGCTCTCCTCAAGTTGACAATACCCTCAGCCCCCAATTTTGCTATCATAAGAATGCTAGACAGATAGTTAATAACTAATTATCTGGGCAACCCAAGTCAACTGAAGTTGGATGGCGCTTTCTTTGGAGGTCCGAAGTAACTCACTCCTGAAAATGGATGAACACAGGAAATGGAAGTAAACTGTTTTCTTTGTCCCTAGAAAGGAATGAGCTTTTGACTCAGATTTAGCTTTAATTCCGACTGCTGACTTCTGTTTTCTTTTTGTCAAGTCAGGTCATAGCATTTTTTGGATGTAACTTAAGCAGCGAACACTACAACTGGTAAGTTTGAAGGGAAGCAAAGAGTATGAAGAAATTAGTTTTTGCTGCTTTATTAGGCTTAGCTACTGTATCAACATCTTTACTTTCTCCCCAAGCCGCTAAAGCCGATGGAGTTATTGATTGGAATCATGTTACTAGCAATCAGGTGGCTGAAAATTACTGGTCGGCTGACCATCCACACGCTTATGCAGATGGTTATCGACAAGGGGAACAAAGCTTTCGCAATAGAGAAGCATATAAACCTCGAACTGCAGGAGGTGAATTTGCTCGGGGTTTTGAAGACGGTTATTTTAATCGTTCTTATACCGGTCAAGAGGTTGTACTTCCACCCCCAACTGTCATCTATAACTATCCCAATCCTGCTATCAATCTCGATTTCGGATTTGGATTCGGAGGGTGGCGCCATAGATGGTAGTCTTCATTGGCAAAAAGTACTCTGGCTGTAAATTTTTTCGTTGCTCCCGTCATACTGGAGTGGGTGTCAACAGCGTCTCCAGCTACAATTTATCATCCTTGAGCTGTAACCGATAGCAGCGACAACAGTGATGCCAGTCACTAATGGTCGGGTCGTGGTGGGGGAAAATGGCTGCGTCACTACAGTTGTTTCTGCTTTTAGGCGATGTCAGAGTCACCGACTGTCGGGGCTAGGGTGCCTCCCGAATGGCAGCAACAAATCCAAGAGATTGCCAAAGTCTCTGGTCGCAAAGCAGCCGAGGCGATCAGAGAAGCGATCTGCCAGTACCTGGGTCAGACTGACCCAGCAGCTGTTAAGGGAAGGTTAGATGCCCTTGAGGACAGGGTGACCGAGCTGGAGCGGAAGCAAGCCAAGTTAAGGCAGTTAGTGGGTAGATGAAGCAGCAAGAATACAGAGAAGAACTCAGAGAATTAGCAGCGCCGCAGTCACCGCAGATAGAGCAGACCCAGTCCGGCAACATGTTCGTCACGCATCGCCACCACCGCATCTTTTTCAACTGGCACCCAGAACATAACCAGTGGTTCTTTATCGTCCACTGCACACTTAAGGATGACATAACCGGCTATCCTACAGTCGGCGGCGACTGGTTCACATCGTGGTCGTCGTGGGTTGATGGCATTACCTGGGGCAAGCAGACGATCGACAAAGATATCGCCTTTTGGGAACAAACCACTGGCAGTCAAAAGAAGTGAATGCGAGACTAGACGTTCCAAACCCGCTGCGTTGGCGTCGGGGTATAAGTAGCATCATGCTACTGGAGCAACATCTTGATGTAGCTAGAGAACAATTGGTTGAATACCTACAACGAAACGTTCCAGGCAAGGGCAAAAGTAACGAGCATGTCGTTAGTTGTGGCACGCTGATTGAGACTTCTCATCAATAAAGTTTAGGTTGATAGCTGAAAAAGAAGGTATGAAGTGAGATCGCAATGCTTGCGCGACTACCCGTGGCTAGCTAAACTCGAATATCTGTTTATGTGAGGTGATTCTGTGGCTTGGAGAGCAGTCGCCCGCTCCTCAGTAGGAATAAGTCATCAAAAGCAGCAGCTGCCTTGTCAAGATTACGGAGGCTACAAAATCATCAAGGATGTGATTGTTGGGGCAGTGGCAGATGGGGCTGGTAGTGCCAAACATGCGGATATTGGTGCTGAGTTAGCAGTTAAGACAGTGCTTAAATACCTAACAGGGATTGAGGCATGGCTCCAGAAGCGGAAACGCTTTTGCCACTTCAATCCTCCCCTTTCGGAGGAGGATGCCAGAAAACTCTTTGCCAAAACTGTAAAAAAAGTCACGATTGCTTTGCAAAAACAAGCAGCCAAAAACGGTTACTCTGTTGACGACTTGGCTTGTACTCTATTGATCTTGATTGCTACACCTAATGCGGTTGCCGCCATGCAGATTGGTGATGGATTCATTGTGGTGCGCTGCCGAGCATCAGAACCTCAACTGCTTTTCCAACCAGACAAAGGGGAATATATTAACCAGACAACGTTTGTCACCTCAGCGAATGCCTTGGAGGCGATGCGAGTACGTGTGTACTTAGGGCAGCAGGAGTTTATTTGTGCGGCAACTGATGGGTTAGAGCGGGTAGCAATTCGGATGAGCGATTGGACGCCATTTGCCCCCTTCTTTCGATGCCTAGAAGCGTACCTGCAAGAAAGCCGCGATCCGGAGCAGGAGGACGAATACCTAATGAGCTTCCTAGCCTCGGACCGGCTGAACGTCTACACTGAGGACGATAAAACCTTGCTTTTGGGTATCTTTAAATTAAGTTGATACGGCAGCCAATCCTAATAGTCGCTCAGCGTGCCAGCTGGCGAGGTCAGCCAAGGCGCGATCGCGATAAACGCCGTAGCGTTGCTGCTTATTTTTAATTCGCTCACTCAGTTCTGGCAGAATCCCAAAGTTAGGCGGCATCGGTTGGAAATGTTTAGGTGAGGCCGAACTGATAAATTCAAACAGCGAGCCCATCATTGTCGTTGATGGTAACGTCAACAGTTCCAATCCCAACGCTAATCGCGCCGCATTTGTTCCCGCCAGCCAGCCTCCAGCAGCAGCTGCGGTATAGCCTTCAGTACCAATCAACTGCCCAGCTGCTAGCACAGTCGGACACTGTTTAAATTGCAGCGTTGGTTGCAACAACTGCGGGGAATTGATGAAGGTATTGCGGTGCATCACTCCCAGTCGCACAAATTCCGCCTCTTCCAACCCAGGAATCAACTGAAATACCCGCTTCTGCTCACCCCAGCGCAAATTAGTCTGGAATCCCACCATGTTCCACAACTGCCCGGCTTTGTCTTCTTGCCGCAGCTGTACCACTGCGTAGGGACGCTCCGACTGGTTCTCCGGGGCGCGGAAGTCTCCCTTACGGGCATCAAACAACCCCACCGGCTTGAGGGGACCATAGCGCATCGTGTCTTCGCCACGTCGTGCTAGTTCTTCAATTGGCAGACATGCTTCAAAGAATTTGGCAGTTTCCCGCTCAAAGTCTTTCAGTTCCACCTGTTCGGCTGCACAAAGTTCTTGCCAAAACCGCAGGTACTGCTCCCGATTCATTGGGCAGTTGAGATAAGCAGCGTCGCCTTTATCGTAGCGAGAGGCAAGGAAGGCAATGTTCTGGTTGATTGATTCCCCGACTACAATTGGGCTTGCCGCATCGAAAAAGCTGAGGTATTCCATGCCTGTAAAGCGGCGCAAATCTTCTGCCAACTGGGGGCTGGTCAGAGGACCACTGGCAAGAACCACAATTCCATTGGGAATCTCCTGCACTTCTTCCCGTCGGAGTGAAATTAACGGGTGGCGAGAGAGGGTTTCTGTCAAGTCTTGGCTGAATTGTCCCCGGTCTACAGCTAGAGCCCCACCAGCAGGCACAGCGTGTTCATCGGCTTTAGCGACGATCTTGGAACCTAACTGGCGCAGTTCGTGGTGCAATAGACCGGCAGCGCGATCACTCGACTGGGCTCCAAACGAGTTACTACAGACCAGTTCTGCCAGTTGTTGCGAGTGATGGGCCGGACTGAATCGCTGTGGTCGCATTTCGTGCAGAATCACTTCAACCCCAGCTTGGGCAATTTGCCATGCGGCTTCTGTCCCAGCTAGTCCACCACCTATAACTTGAATCAGTTGTTTCTCCATCTACCTACATTGCTTAAGTTTGCAACATCTGGATGATAAAGCTGGGTGTTGGCAGAATAATCAGGACTAACAGAGCCAGTGCTAGTAACCCCCCAAAGTCACGCCTGTTATCTAGTTCACTCACATCATTTAGAGCTGGTTGATCGCTAATGGGGATAAAGAAGAGAATCACTGCCCAGAGGAATAAGCCAGGCTGAACTAGCGACAGTCCCAGCAGTAAAAGTCGAGCAATTTGCCCAATTGCCACAGCAGAACGCATGCCGAACATTGCATGGACAATGTGACCACCATCTAGTTGGCCTACAGGCATGAGATTCAAGGCCGTCACGATTAATCCCAGGAAACCGGCTAAAGCTACAGGATGAAAGTCAATTGCCTTGGTAGCCGTTAGAGCGCTGCCCAACACCAATTTACTAAGTAACGCTAACAACAGAGAATAGTTGGGATTGAAGGCACTGAAGGCATTGAGGTCCAAAGTTCCTGACTTAGTAGTCAGAGGGACGACAGTAGAATGGGCCAATCCCCAGATGAGTAACGGCAATGTCACGACAAAGCCCGCCAAGGGACCAGCAATGCTAACGTCAAATAAGGCTTGACGATTTGGCACGGGCGTTCGCATCTGGATCACTGCCCCAAACGTCCCTGGGAAAAAGGGCACGGGGATAAAGGACGGTAGCGTCGAGCGAATTTCGTAAAACCGAGCCGTCAAGTAGTGACCTAGTTCGTGGATGCCCAAGATGCTCATCAACGCTAAGGCATAGGGTAGCCCTTGTAGCAGCACACCGGGATTAGATTCCAGTGACTTGCTATTCATACCAGTCAGGTCTAAGCCAACTATGCTGGTAGTCAGCAAAGTGAATGCTAGCAGTACCAGTGCTAAAGCCGGGCGTCTTAACGACTCAGTTGAACGTGGTAAATCTGTGCGGGCTTGGGGATTGGGAACGAGGGCGAAGAAGGGTTTTCCATTCGGACCTTCTTGAAAAATTACTAAAAAGCGATCACCAAATTCAGCCTCGATATTTTCTCGAATTTTCTGATAGGCGGCTGCTGGTGTAGTCCTCACCTGCCCTCGGCAGATGATGGCTTGAGGCCGGTATTCAATGTTGTGGATGTAAAAGACAGACCAAGAAAAACAATTCCGCAGTTTAGTTTCTTCGCTTTGAGTAATGGGACGTACCACTGAAGGTGCTAGTGTTGGCCTCACATTGGGTTTTGAGATTGGGGCTTGGGCTTGAGTCTTTGCCGCTGGTGGATTTGAGTCCCTACGGCCCCGTTGGATTAGCAGCCAAGAGAAGATTTGCACCGTTAAACAGGTGCCCAGGCCCACTACGAGGATAAACCAGAATGTCATATTATTTTCAGTTGCCCCAACAGGAGAGTGTTTCACCCAAACCACCAAGAGCGGTTTTGGAAAAAATTTTGGCGTTTCCACCAAACCGGGACACATTTGGGGGAACTGCCTATCTTATTGTAAGAAACGAAGGCAATATCCTGCTTGATTGTCCGGCTGGGAACGAGATCAACCAGAAATTCTTGCAAGCGTCAGGGGGAGTCCGCTGGCTATTTATCACTCATCGGGGTGGTATTGGTAAGACACCAGAGCTTCTTCAAGCGACCTTTGACTGTGAAGTGCTGATTCAGGAACAGGAAGCCTATCTATTGCCTGGATTAAGGGTAACTAAGTTTCAGCAGGAGTTCTCCATCAGCCACGATGCTCAGGTAATTTGGACACCGGGTCATTCTCCCGGCTCCTCTTGCCTTTATTACGGCATTGAGGGCGGCGTGTTGTTTTCTGGTCGTCATCTGCTCCCAAACCAACTGGGTGAGCCATTGCCCCTGCGAACAGCCAAAACCTTTCACTGGCCCCGACAGATTAAGAGCGTTCAGTTGCTGCTTGAGCGATTTACTCCAGAAACTCTCCAGTATATTTGTCCCGGTGCTAATACCGGCTTCCTCCGGGGTAAACGAGTGATTGACCAGGCATACCAGCGACTACAGCGTCAGTCGTTAACAACTCCACCGCCGCTTGATATTGCTCGTCGGCCTCTGTCCCCACCTGATCGCGGGTAATTTGCTTCAGGGCAACCATGCGATCTGGTGTAATTCCAATCTTGTGGATATCTCGGTGGTTGGGGGTTTCGTACTTAGCAACGGTGACAGCCAAGCCTGAGCCATCTGATAGGTCAAATAAGGACTGAATTAAACCTTTACCAAAGGTAGTTTCTCCCACCATCTGGGCCCTACCATTGTCCTGTAGCGCCCCGGCTAGGATTTCACTAGCACTGGCAGTTCCTTGGTTAACCAAAACGACGAGGGGATCGGAAGTTAGGGCTGAGCCAACGGCGTCGAAACTACCTTGGATGCCTTGGCGGTTAACGGTGTAGACAATTGTGCCTGCGTCTAACCACAATCGGGCAATTTCAATTCCAGCTTGCAGTAAGCCCCCCGGATTGTTACGTAGATCGAGAATATAGGCGTCGGCTCCCTGTTGCTCAAGGTGGGCGATCGCATGAGCCAATTCGGCTGTGGCATTGGCATTAAATTGATTTAGACGAATGTAGCCAATCGGCACCTTCCCTGGCACAGAGCGCAATTGAGCGACTACAGGGTTGACAGCAATGCGCGATCGCACCAGCGCCATCTCCCCCAAAGCCTCCCCATCCCGTTCCACAGTGAGGGTAACGCCACTACCTATAGGGCCACGCATCCGAGCAGCGGCTTCCTCGATCGTGAGTTCAGCTGTGGAGATCCCATCGATTTGCAATATGCGATCGCGCGGCCGAATCCCGGCTTTTTCCGCTGGTGAGCCAGCTATTGGTGCCACCACTTCCAGATGACCCGTATCGGGATTCAGGGCAATTTGCAATCCTACCCCTGTCAGCTCTCCAGAAGTACTAACCTTCAAACCGCGATACTGTTCTGGTCTCAACAACCGAGTGAAAGGATCGTCAAGACTAGCTACCATTTGCTGAATCGCATTGTAGGCTGCCTCTTGGTCTTTAAGTGGCTGCTTGAGTAACTTTTGCCGCACCGCCGCCCAGCTCTGATGATTAAATGTATCGTCCAGGTAAACGCGATTAACAATCCGCCAAGCTTCAGATACCAGCTTCTGTTCTTCCGTCAAAGCCACCGCTGGTGATCCCCAACAGCTTAATGCGATCAGAATTGGCAGGATCAGTAATAGTCCTACCCGGAACACTCGTTTTTGCATGACACTCATCCTAAATTCCACCCGCAACTTTGATCCCAAGTTCGCCACACCAGGTAAAGTGGGAAGCATCAATCTCCCACCAACTCGCTTCAGTTGCGGTGCCAACTCATGAAATTGTTCTCTTAATTATGTTACTTTTTCTATAGAACTACTGTAAGCAGACCCAGCCGAGCGCCTTAGCTGGAAGCGGCTACTGTGACTTAGCTAAACCGACTGCTCCCAGACCAAAACTGCCTGGATTTCGGGCAAATAGCAAACCTTTGAAAAACCTCCCTCTCTCTTAAGGTGAGATCGGGAGTTTCAACAACCGCAATTCATATTTTAGGAACTCTTGCTTCATGTTTTCTAAGCAGGTAACTGACTCAAAAGTCTACAACTGGTTTCAGGAACGCCTAGAGATTGAGGCGCTGGCTGAAGACGTTACCAGCAAATACGTCCCTCCCCACGTCAATATCTTTTACTGCTTTGGCGGGATCACCCTGGTATGCTTTTTAATCCAGTTTGCCACTGGATTTGCCATGACGTTCTACTACAGGCCGACGGTAACTGAAGCTTATACTTCCGTGCAATACCTGATGACTGATGTGAACTTCGGCTGGCTCATCCGCTCCGTCCACCGCTGGTCTGCCAGCATGATGGTGCTGATCATGATCTTGCACACCTTCCGGGTGTACTTGACGGGTGGTTTCAAAAAGCCCCGCGAACTTACCTGGGTAACGGGTGTCATCCTGGCAGTGATCACCGTCTCCTTTGGCGTGACTGGTTACTCCTTGCCCTGGGACCAAGTTGGCTACTGGGCTGTGAAGATCGTCAGCGGTGTGCCAGAGGCGATTCCCGTTGTCGGCACCACCATCTCTGAACTGCTGCGCGGTGGTTCAAGTGTGGGCCAAGCGACACTAACTCGCTACTACAGCGCACATACCTTTGTGCTGCCCTGGCTGATCGCCGTCTTCATGCTGCTGCACTTCTTAATGATCCGCAAGCAAGGCATCTCTGGTCCTTTGTAATCTAAATAAATTCTTCGATTCACCCAACTACGGAGGGTATTACTAACGATGGCAACGCTGAAAAAACCGGATCTAAGCGATCCAAAGTTACGAGCTAAACTCGCTCAAGGCATGGGCCACAACTACTATGGTGAACCGGCCTGGCCGAACGATCTGTTATATATCTTCCCGGTCGTGATCCTGGGAACGGGTGCTTGTATCGTTGCCTTCTCAGTGTTAGACCCTGCCATGGTAGGCGAACCAGCAGATCCTTTTGCAACACCCCTGGAAATTCTGCCAGAGTGGTATTTATACCCTGTCTTCCAGCTTCTGCGGGCGCTTCCCAACAAGCTCTTAGGGGTCTTAGCGATGGCTTCTGTACCCCTAGGACTAACCGTTATTCCGTTCATTGAGAACGTCAACAAGTTCCAGAACCCCTTCCGCCGTCCAGTGGCAACTACAGTTTTCCTGATTAGCACTCTGATTACCCTTTGGCTGGGCATTGGGGCTGCACTCCCACTAGATAAGTCCTTGACGCTGGGTCTTTTCTAAGCCCAGCTACAGAACAGCGCTTTGACGTCTGTTGGGTTTCTTTTGCGGGTGCGCAGGTGCAGCTCTTGAAATCCTTAACAGGCGTCAATTTTAGTAATTGAGCAGTTTTAAAATCAAGTCACGGTCGAGGCTTGGCATGTTGAAGCAAGACCATCTGAGGGTGAAGAGCGACCTTACGGTTCTGAACCAGGTACAGCAATGGTTTAAGCAATTTTGTTTGCAGTACACTATTCAATTTTCTTGGTCAGAAAGCCAACTCTATCGCCTTAACTTAGCCTTAGCAGAAGGATTTACAAACGCTGTTCGACACGCTCATCATGCCTTGCCACCAGAAACAACTATCGACATTGTCCTAAGCCTATGGACTGACCGACTTGAGATTAGACTCTGGGACCAAGGTAAGCCTTTTAATCCAGATGCCTTAGAAGAGCCAGAGCCAGGAACCTTGCAGGAAGGAGGATATGGCTGGTTTCTCCTAAGACGCTTAGCAGACCAGGTTACATATGAACGTGGTGCTGATGGGAGGAATTGTCTGCTAATTGTCAAGCAAGGCATGCAGCGACAGCCAGTTAGAGAACAATCCAATTCGTTATCCTAGAGGCAGAGTCAGAAAAAATCAGAATATGAGCCTCAAAACTTTTCGATTCGATCTTGCTAAAATCCGCCCTTGGCTCACCATATTGGCAGTTATTTGGTTGCTGGGGCTAGTGGGTTTGGGCTGGCTAGTTAAATCGTTTCTGATTTTGCTTGGGCTTATCCTCGTGCTACCAGTCTTAGCATTCTTGGGGTTTAGCTGGTGGCTACAGCGCAACCTGATCCAAGATCGGTGTCCTGTCTGTCGCCATGAATTTACCGGGCTAAATCGAACCCAGCTGCAATGCCCCAACTGTGGCGAGCGTCTATTGGTAGAACACGGTCATTTTAACCGCTCGACACCTCCAGGCACGATTGACGTGCAAGCGGTTGAAGTCCCATCTAACCCAGTCGAAGAATAACTCTTTCCCCTACTCCCTACTCCCTACTCCCTCCTTAGGGGATTTGTCTCTCAGAAATAGATAGGGTATAAGGATGCTGACCTTCAGCGCGATCGCCAACATAAAGCGAGTACCTACCCGCCTGCCAATAGCCAGAAATTTCCGGACGACCTCCCGAGTCAGTATCCCCCAGCACACAGAAGTGCCCTCCAGGTCCCTCAATTAAAAGAGTCGGCTGCCCAGAACTTTGGACGCTTAAGTGTAAGTAAGGGAGTGTCTCTTTAACTTGGATGACTTGGCTAGGTGCGTCAGCAATATTACCGCAATTGCTGCTTTTTGCTCCCCCAGAGGTGCCATGAACGATCAGCGGATCTGGCTGGAACTTGGGATTGATTTGCAGAGCTGGTCCCTCAGCAAAAGAGGCAGCAGTGACAGCTAGACCGATTGCCAGCGCTGTGGGAACAACCAGCCAATTTGTGTACGTCTCGATCTTGTCCATATCCGATTGTTTCCAGAGCGCTCGATGCAACTATAAGCTCCTATTATAAGAACTTATAGTTGCATAGACAAAACCAACAGGCGTTGGTTCCTGGCTCCTAAACTGTTCACCTCGGCGAAGACCTGGTAAAGTTCTACCAGCACTTGGCGTTGACAGAGCGGGCATTAGCTAGAATTCAGCAAGCATTTGCTTGCCGTTACATAATCTTTTGTTTAACATCGTCTCAGATCAGGGTAAACACGGTTAAATCCTCAAGGTGAGTAAGACAATGTAATTTTCGTACCAGTTTTTACCTACGCATAGCTCTGAAACTAACAGTAATTTATATTTAACCCCACTTACATGTTGGGGAGAACCTAAAAAGGGAGTTGTGTGATGGCGACCCCAAGTCTGAGGAGAAGTATCAATCGCGCTCGTCATTCAGGGCAGGAAAGATCTCAGCCGCTACCATTGGTAACTAGGCGCTTTGCCGCCTGGAGCGTCGAAGTCTCATTAGTAGTTGCTAGTGTACTGGTTCCCTTTGGTATCGGTATTTACACTCAGTCTCAGTCCCCTGGGGAGCAGGTCCCCCTGAATCCGGTGCTGGCTGTGATCGGGAAAGCGATCGCTAGAACCCTAACCCTTCCTGTTGGCGTGGGCAGTAGTAACGTGGCACCGCTGACCAACTTGTTTTGGTCAGTCGCCTTGGTGGCACCCCTAGTGCTGACCATCTGGCAATTGTATTTACTGGCCAAAACTGGCAGCACCCTGCCCAAGCGGTGGTTTGGCGTGCGAGTTGTGACTGCTGCTCTTAAGCCTCCCGGTATGCGGCGGGCTTTGCTACGAGACGGAATTGGTTGTTGGGGTTTGCCACTCTTGTTCGCTTATCTGCTCTGGCTCTACAGTGGTGCCTTTCCCTCGTTAGGAATTTTGGCGGGAGTGTCTTGTTCGATGGTGTTGGCAGAAGGGATGAGCGCTCGGCTCCATCCCCAGCGCCGGTGCCTGCACGACCGCCTTGCAGGTACCTACGTCCTAGATGCTAATCGCCCTATTTCTGGGGGGTTGCATCAGGGATTGAAGAGCAGCAGCGGGCGAAACGCCCGCCGGAATTACCAGCAGATGGAGGTGGATGAGGAGGCAGCACTCACTGGCATTGGCTTGACACCAAAACTTAACCAGCGACGGCGCAGTTGGTGGAGCTGGATGCGGCAACATCCTCATTTCACCGTGCTGCTAGTGGCACTCTTTGGTATGGCTACTGTGTTGGGCACGTTGGTAAGCACTCAAATTTATATTCAAACTCAAGCAAACCAGAGGGCGTTCGAGCAGCACAACAACCAGCAGTTTCTCACCCTGATGGCACAGTTAAGCCCTAACTCCCCCGCCACTTTAGAAGAGCGCCAAAGAGCAATTTTGGCACTGGGAACGCTTAAAGACCCGCAGGCACTTGAGTTCCTGGTGAATCTCCTGGGACAGGAAACAAACTCTACCCTGCTCGATCAGGATCAGCAAGCTCTGGTAAGTTCTGGCCCCAAAGCTCTGCCCTACTTGCAGCGCTTGAATCAGTCACTGGAGTCTGGGCGCTATACCGTCATGCCACAGGAGCAGGCGTTGCGGACCGAGCGCCTGCAGGCAACCCAGTGGGAGATCGCCAAAATACTGACGATTTACAGCGGCAAAGTCCACGCTGTCGATCTCAGTCGAACTGATCTGGGGCGAACGGACACTGAATCTGGCTCTTTCACCCTGGTGCTAGACAAAATCAATTTATCAGGAATTCAATTGAGAGCGGCTAATCTGAACCACGCCAGTTTTCGTGGTAGCCAATTTCGGGGACCAGGTGAGGATGGTCGCTGGGATACGCCCGATGATTGGATTGCCGACCTGAGTGACGCCCAGATGAAAGCAGCTAATCTTACTGGCGCTAACCTCATCCGCGTCTTGATGAACCGGACAAACTTGGTACTTGCTACCCTCAACCAGGCAGATCTCTCTGATGCAAGTTTGACTAGTGCTAACCTCAGCAGCACCAAGCTAGTTGGAGCCAATCTGCATGCAGCAGTGCTAGCTGATGCCAGCCTCACTGGTGCTGATTTAGGGGAATCGATTCTAACCCAAGCCAATCTCTACGCTGCTCGTTTAGGCCAGGTCAGTGCCTTGGGCACAAAATTGCAGTTTGCTAACTTGACTCAATCAGATTGGCGAGGCTCAGACCTATCACAAGCCGATTTGAGTGACACTAACCTCCACAATGCTAACTTAAGCAACACCCGACTCACTGGTGCTAACTTCCGCAATGCTCAAATGGGAAACGTCAACTTGCGTAACGCTGATCTGAGTCTAGCCGATCTGCGGGGGGCAAATCTGGCAGGGGCAGATTTGCAGGGGGCAATTTTTGTCAGCTCCAAGCCAGCCCAAGAGCAGCAATTTAGGCAGACAAACCCAGATAGCTCGCAGTCTGCCCTGCTCAGAGGCGTAGATTTCAGCCAAGTCAAGAATCTAGATACTAAACAAATCGCTTATATCTGTACTCAAGGAGGTAATCATCCCCGCTGTCCCTAATAGCACTACGCCAAAAAGGGGTGAGGGGTGAGGGGTAAGAGGTGAGCGGAGCCGGAGGTTCCGGAACTCCAGGGAAGAAACAATTCCGAAATTCCTTTGGTCATCCTTTTTCCCTCACCCCTCATCCCTCACCCCTCTACCCCTCTGAACTATGTTGCTTCTCCTGACAGTAACCAAAAGCCGCTATAAGTCATCCCCGAATCATCTGGTTGCACCAGCAAAAAGTGCAGTCCCCGACTCAGACGTTTGCGCTGTTCGTACACCAGGGCAGCCGCCGCCACCTCTTCATCCTTAAACGTAGCAACAATCCAGCGGTCCACCAGCCCTGCTTCCAATACCAACCCTCCAGGGCTACCGCCAACATAGTTCAGTGCCACGGGACGGGCATCTTCTAGCCAACGAGCTAATCGCATCGATTGGCGACCACCATCAATCACCACACCAGGAACTGGCACTGTTGATGCCAAACCCAAACTGATCGGCAGCAGAAATTCCGGCATCTCCAGAATTGGAATCGGTCGTTCTGCAAACGCTTCCTCCACATCCCCAGCTTGCAGAGTAGCAAAGCGCCACTGCTCGCCCCACAGCTTCTCCGGTAACGGAGTAGGCGGTGGTTGATCTAGGGCAATGGGATCGTATGGTTCTCCAGTATAGTTGTCCAAACTAGCATAAAGTTGCGATCGCTCCTGCAACCATTGCTTCAAAGCCCCCGTCCTACGAGTCATTTCCACCGCAATACCAAGCTGTCGTCCAGCTACCGCAATCAAACTTACAGACTGAGGGCGAAACACCTGAACAATCCCTGGCAATTGTTGCCCAGCCGCCAACCGAAACTGTTCCACCAACCAACCAGAACTCGCCTTCGACTGAGGACACCGAGCCTCATAAGTAAAAGTGCGAGACGAATCACAAACCAACAACTCCCACAAAATCTGCCCATCCACATCCCGTAACGGACGGCGATAAAAATCAGCCTGCCAAACCAAACTCATTCCCTTCCCCCTCTTCCTCTACGGTTCGTCCCCCTAAACCCCGTAATAAACCCGCGCCTGCCTCACACCCATTTTCCGCAGATAGCGCTGCCAGCGTTCTGCCTGTCCTCGCTCCAGAAAAGGCCCCACCCTGACATGAGGTCCCAAAGGCCACTCTCTCCGACTAACCATCACAGTATTATCCGTAGTATCAGCCTGCAAGCGCTTCACCCGCTCATCCAACAGAGGTAAGTCCCTGCGGCTACTAGGAATCACGACAAAATAGTTTTCCTGTCCTAACTTCATTGCCTCTCTACGAGAAAGGCTAACAAGCTGCGCCCCAATTCCCCTAGACTTTAGTTCTCTAACTCGCTGCTTGGCAGCAACCTTTTGCTGAAAAACCCCCACCTGGATCACATAACGTCCCTTGTAATGCCGCACAAAAGCTCTTGATTCTAGCCGCTGCACTTTTCGCAGCCGCACTGAGCTAGCGTCATCCACATAAACCAAATAGCGCTGATTCGAGTTGAATTGACCAGGCGGCGGTGCTTGGTATTCTAAATCCCGCGACCTAAATGACTGCAAGAGCGGCTTGTACTTAGAGTCAACTGACTGAGGATGCGTGGGTAAAGTGTTATGGCGATTTTCATTTGAGTGAGATACATCTAAAGCGCTATTGCGCTTCACTGCGCTTTCAGCGAGTGAATGTGGTACTAACCCTAACCATCCCCCCAGCAACAAAGTTACAAGCGTCGCTAATTGCCGATTCATCTTCACCCTAGATTTTCAGGCAGCGTGGCAGCAGAATTTACAGACAACCAGAATCATAAGCCAGAACTCATTCTGTAGCCAGCGTAACGATTGACTCGTTCTGCACTCAGGCAAAACAATCGAGCGATGTTAGCTTAGAATTAATGACCCGGCAGTTTTTCAGTTCATAATTCTCCCCTCCATGAACAAAGTCGTAGTTGGTCTATCCGGCGGAGTTGACAGTTCTGTTGCCGCCGCAACCCTGCACCATCAGGGCTATGAAGTTGTTGGTTTGACCCTTTGGCTAATGAAAGGGAAAGGTCAGTGCTGCTCAGAAGGGATGGTTGATGCGGCTGAGATCTGCGAACATCTGGGCATTCCCCATCACATTGTTGATAGCCGAGAAGTTTTTCAGGCAAATATTGTCGATTACCTGGTCGCAGGTTACAGCGCCGGTATTACCCCCCTGCCCTGCTCCCAATGTAATAAAGCTGTAAAGTTCGGCCCGATGATAACTTATGCTCGCGAACAACTGGGCATTGACCGGATTGCCACGGGTCACTATGCCCGGATTAACTACGCTCCAGAGTTAGGACGCTACCAATTGCGTCGGGCAGTGGACCGCAATAAGGATCAGTCCTACTTTTTGTATGACCTAACGCAGGACTTGCTAGCAGCTTCCCTGTTTCCTCTAGGCGAGCATACCAAGGCTCAAACCCGGCAGATTGCAGCCCAATTTGGACTGAAAACAGCTAATAAACCAGAAAGTCAAGACTTGTGCTTAGTTGAAAGCCACGGCTCGATGCAAGCATTTTTGGACAAATATATTACCCCCAAAAAAGGAGACATTGTTAACCAGGAAGGCCGAGTTTTGGGGCAGCACGATGGCATTCATCATTACACGATTGGTCAACGGAAGGGGCTGGGCATTGCGGCAGCCGAACCGCTATATGTGGTTGGATTGGATGCAGTGCGTAACCGGGTGATTGTAGGCGAACGTACCAGTGCTAGCCAGTCGGAGTGTACCGTTGGGCGAGTGAACTGGGTTTCAATTTCAGAACCATCAGGTCCCATCCGAGTAGAAGTACAAGTCCGCTACCGCTCAAGCGCGGTACCAGTTACCGTGATTCCCTTGGCAGCAGATCGTGTCAAGCTGGTGTTTGATGAACCGCAGTTTAGCATTACTGCCGGTCAAGCAGCTGTTTGGTACGACGGCGATGTCCTGCTAGGCGGCGGCATTATTGAAGGGAGTAGCGCGAAGACAAGCGCGGAGGTTTCCTCCGATCGGAACTTCGTAAGAAGGGAGTAGGGAGTAGGGGGAGCAGGGGGAGATGGCTTTTCTTGCTCCCTTGGTAAAGCAGTGTGCTGCAGATCACCTAGAATAGAGTGATGATGTTTTAATCCCTGTTCAGGGATTAGAATAACAATTTGTCCCCTTTTTGCTGCACTGCTTATGAACCCTGCCCTAACTCAAATCGGCGATCAAATGTCCAGACTGACCGGCGTCAGGGCCATTCTGAAGGACATTACTGAAACGCTGGAAGCAGGTGCAGGGCAAGAATTTATTAATTTGAGTGCTGGCAATCCATTGATTTTGCCAGAGGTAGAGCAGTTGTGGAGGGATTGTACGGCAGAACTGTTGGCTAGCTCTGAATATGGCGAGGTGGTTTGTCGCTATGGGTCGAGTCAGGGTTATGGACCATTGATTACGGTGATCGCCAAGGACTTTAACCGCCGCTACGGGCTAAACCTTCACGATCGCAATATCCTCATTACTCCCGGCAGTCAAAGTCTCTACTTCTACGCCGCTAATGTCCTAGGAGGCTATAGCAGCAGCGGTCAGTTGAAGCAAATCGTCCTCCCGCTCACTCCCGACTACACAGGTTACGGCGGTGTGAGCTTAGTGCCAGAAGCTTTAATCGCCTATAAACCAGCCCTAGACATCAACCCAACTGCACATCAATTTAAATATCGGCCTGACTTCAGCCAGTTGACAATTACAGAAAGCACGGGCTGCGTCATCTTCTCACGCCCCTGTAACCCCACCGGCAACGTCCTGACAGATGATGAGGTGAAGAAAATTGCCGCCTTGGCTGCTCCTTATGATGTGCCAGTCTTAATTGACTCTGCCTACGCTCCTCCCTTCCCAGCCCTCAACTTTACAGAAATGAAGCCAGTGTTTGAGGATAACATTCTCCACTGCATGAGTTTATCAAAAGCAGGACTACCGGGAGAGCGAATTGGGATTGCAATTGGGGATGCTCAACTGATTGGGGCATTGGAAGCGTTCCAAGCAAATATGTGTCTGCATCCGTCTCGCTATGGGCAAGCGATCGCGGCTCGCGCCATCGATTCCGGTGCTCTTGCCAAGATCTCTGAGCAGGTAATCCGGCCCTTTTACCAGAGTAAGTTCATAGTTCTCGAAACCACCATAGCCCAAGCAATGCCCAAGGATCTGCCTTGGTTCCTCCACCGAGGTGAGGGGGCAATCTTTGCCTGGTTGTGGCTCCAGGATCTGCCAATTACCGACTGGGAATTTTACCAGCAACTGAAGCAAGTGGGTGTCGTCGTTGTGCCTGGTAGTCCCTTCTTCCCGGGTTTACGAGAAGAATGGCCCCACAAGCATCAATGCCTCCGTATCAGCCTCACTGCTAGCGATCAGGAGATTGAAATCGGGATGCAGCGCCTTGCCAAAGTTGCCGAGCAGGTTTATCAGCGCTCAGCCGTCAGTGCTTAGTTGTTAGAATGAATCGCGACAACGCTAGCGCGTTAAACAAAAATCCAGAGGAGTCCGACTGGTTAGAAATTGGTACGATAATTGCACCCCAGGGATTGAAGGGGGAGGTGCGGGTTTATCCAAATTCTGACTTTCCTGAACGGTTTGAGAAACCCGGACAGCGGTGGCTGTTGCGCCCTGGTGAGACGCAACCGCAACCAATTGAATTGCTGAGAGGTCGGTATATCCCTGACAAAGGGATGTACATCGTAGAACTTGCAGGTGTGCAAGATCGAAGCCAAGCGGAGGCATTGCGGGGTTGCCGGTTGCTGGTATTACAGAGCGATCGCCCAGCTTTGGGGGAAGATGAATATCACGTCTTGGATCTGATTGGCCTGGAAGTCTTCAACCAGCTAACTAGTGAAACCTTTGGTACTGTGGTAGATGTTATCCCTGCTGGTAATGATTTACTGGAAGTCCAGCCTCACCCGCAACAGCCACCGATTACCCCAGCATCTCTTGCGGATAACACTAGCGCTCTTACAATCGCCAATCATGGGAAAAGGCGTAAACCTCGAATCAAATCATCCAAACCACGAACAACGGTTTTGATTCCGTTTGTGAAAGCGATCGTGCCGGTGGTAGATCTGCAAGCTGGTCGAGTTGAGATTACGCCGCCCCCCGGTCTTTTGGAAATTAACGAGGGCTCGTCTACCAAGTAGTTGATGCTTTATTAGATGTCGCAGGGTAGCCTTAACAGAGCTGTTAACTATTAGCTGTTAGCTTAGCTGATTAGAATCATGAGTCTCAAAGCTCCGGAATGGGCTTAAAGGTTCTGGTACACAACCGACAAACCAAAAGCTAATCGCTTTTATTAAGGCTAGAAGCATGTTCAACTCCTTACAGCGGTTCTTGATTGAGTAAAATACAGTCAAGGAGTAGACTGCACAGAATCCGGATGAAAGCATACTCTGTAGACCTGCGCCAGAAAATCATTGATGCGCATAACCAGCAAGAGGGGTCACA
>JAABUQ010001688.1_pt1 | contig 46430 bp, 42 predicted proteins | sample 5560001 | NCBI WGS metagenome assembly JAABUQ01 (sample SAMN10711888, study PRJNA513371) | rock metagenome | isolation source: Antarctica rocks | place: Antarctica: Victoria Land, Finger Mt nord | collected 2015-12-18 | reverse complement strand
CACAGTGGCAAAACGAATACAATTGCGAGCGGCCTCACAGCAGCCTGGGTTACCGCACGCCTAACGAGTTTGCCGAAGTACTGAAATCCTCAGTTATGACTGGCTGACAAAATCGAGCCACGTCACAAGATCGAGCGTGAAGCTCAGCAGGTTCTCGCTATGAAAACCGGGGTCATGGTGGAGAAGCTTTGAAAAGCTCTTCATGAAGAGGCCAGCGCCCGCAACCAGTACGACGCAGAGCGCTATTTCAAAGACGACAAAGGCTCTTCGCCAACGTGCCTCAGCAAAGCTCGTCTGTCGCCCGTGATCTTTGAGCGCCGAGGACGCGTTTTCGGCACTGGCGTGCCAGGCCGGAAAGACGCCGAACGCCAGGCCGGAGAGGACCGAGATGCCGAGCGTAAAAGCAAGAATCTGCCAATTGAACGCGCTCGCAACCCATCCTCCCGCTGTGTCCGGCGGAAGCATGTGCAGGATGCTTTGCGTAAGAGCGAGCGACAGAAAGACGCCCAATATGCTGCCGAGCAGGGCGAGCAAAACGCTCTCAGCGAGTAACTGCCAAACGATCTGAGCGCGCGTCGCCCCGATGGCACGGCGCACGGCAATTTCGCGCTGCCGCGCTGCGGCCCGGACCATGAACAGGCTGGCGAGATTCGAACAAGCGATGAGTAACAGTCCGGCCGCGGCGACGAAGAGGATGGTAAGCGGTTTTCGCCACGAGCGTTCCAACTCGTTCAGGCCTTGCTGAGCGGGGTGTAGCTCCAAATGAACAGCTAGAACGCGCTGGCGGCTATGGGCGCTACGAATGTGCATCTGGGAGATCTGGTCGCGCAAGATGGAAGTAAAGAGCGGGTTGAGTGCGGCCTGCGCGGCCTTTTCAGAGACATGAGGACGAAGACGGCCGATGATGGTCAGCCAGTGCCAGGAAGGATCGTCAAAAGCGGTAAACCCGGGGTTGGTGATACCACGCATCGAAATCGGCAGGTAAAGGTTTGGTGTCCGGCCGGAGAGCAGACCTCGGAACTTCGGTGGAGCTATGCCGACGACCTCGATGGGATGTCCATTCACCAGCAGTTTTCGGCCGAGGACACTTGTATTGCCGTATTGCTGCTGCCAATAGGAATAACCGAGAACCGCGACATTATTGCCGCCCCGGGTGGAGTCGTCGCCGGGCGTTAGGAGGCGTCCCGCAAACGGCTGCACGCCCAATACTTGAAAGAAGTTGCCGGAGACGGTCTCGGCCTGGACGCGGCTGCTCTGGCCATCGCGCATTACATCAACGAAGGTGCTGGCTCGCGCAATGAGGCCGCCCATGGTGGCGCTTGAGGTGTTACGCAAGCGAACGTACACGGGATAAGAAAATATCGATTCAGAGTTGTCGCTGGAGGAGTAGCCAGGAAGACTGCCGTTCCGATGAAGCACCACCAGTTCGGCTGGCTTCGCGACGGGCAGATTCGCCAGCAGCACCTGGTAGAAAAGCGAAAAGATCGCGGTGGTTGCACCCACACCGAGCCCGAGCGTCACGACCGCAGTCGCAAGAAAAATTGGACTGCGGCGCAACGTGCGCCAGGCGTAAGTGAAGTTCCGCATCATCAAGCTGCTCAAGCTCCTTGACTGCGTGCCGCCACGTTTTGCTGCACGGAGCTGTGCTTGCGGCTGTAGCCGAAGTACACCGCAAGCCCAATCGCCAGCCAGATGATGAGCCGGGCCCAATTCACCCAGCCCAGCTTGTACATCATGTAGCCGTTCATCACAATTCCGAGAATGGGAACCAACGGCATAAGCGGCGTGCGAAAGGGACGCGGCTGGTTGGGATTTGTCCGTCGCAGCACCATGATGGCAATGCAAACGATGACAAAAGCCAGCAGAGTTCCGATGTTCACCATTTTGCCGATATCGTCGATGGGGGTGACGCTGCCGACCACTGCGGCAAGCAGTCCCACCAGGATGGTGTTCTTGTAGGGCGTGCGGAACTTGGGATGAATGGCCGCGAAAAAATTGCCAGGAAGCAACCCGTCTTTGGCCATGGCGTAGAGCACACGGGTTTGCCCCAACAGCATGACGAGCATGACGCTGGTCAATCCGGCGAGCGCTCCAGCCGTGATGATGTGCGAGGCCCAATTGAGATTCCGGTCGAGGAACGCGCGGGCGATGGGCGCCTCGATGTTAATGTCCCGCCAGGGGACCATACCGGTGAGAACGGCGGCAACGCCGATGTAGAGAAGCGTGCAAGCTGCAAGGGACGCGATGATGGCGATCGGCAGGTCGCGTTGCGGGTTCTTTGCCTCCTGCGCGGTGGTCGAAACTGCATCGAATCCAATATAGGCAAAAAAGATATAGGCCGCTCCCGCTCCGATTCCGGAGAAGCCATAAGGGGCAAACGTCGACCAGTCATGTCCCCAGTTTGCGGTGTGGATGTACTGCGATCCTAACGCAAGAACAAAAAGCACAACCGAAACCTTCACGACAACAATGGCGGAGTTGAAGCTGGCGCTTTCCTTGATGCCGACGACAAGAATAGCCGTGATCACCAGCGCTATTAAGAAGGCCGGGAGATTGACTCCGATCTCCATTCCGAACAGATGCGGCGCCGCCAGCAGTTGATGAGCGCGGGCCAGAATGTCTGGTGAAGGAGCACTCTTGATGGCGTCAAGGCGATGCAGGAACTCCTGCGAACCGAGCAGCAAGGAAGGAAACTGCGCGGTTAGTTGCTGGCGGGAAACCTGGTCGACGGCGGCGCGCAGGCCGGTCCAATGATCGTAGGCCAGCCACAGCGGCATGTTGAGGCCAAATATTCGAAGCAGCTCAATGAAATGATTGGACCACCCCGACGATACAGTGCTTGCGCCCATTGCATATTCGAGCGTCAGGTCCCAGCCGATGATCCAGGCGATCAGCTCGCCTAACGTGGCGTATGCGTATGTGTAAGCGCTGCCTGCGAGGGGAATCATGGCGGCAAACTCGGCATAGCATAGGCCGGCGAAGGCGCAGCCCAGACCGGACAGCACGAAGGAGAGCATCAGGCCTGGGCCGGCATAGTGCGCGCCAAGCCCAGATAACACGAAAATACCGGCGCCGATTACCGCCCCGATACCAAGCGCGGTCAAAGAGAAAGGCCCCAGAGAGCGTTTCAAGTCATGCGTACTTTCGCTTCCCGCCTCGGCAAGGAGCAAGTCCAGTGGCTTCTTAGCAAACAGATCCAGCATCACTTTCCTTTTTCAGAAGATTTAGAAATGGCAACAAGGCTTACGAACAGCAAAGGTAATGTTGATGATTACAGCACTTAACACATAGAGAGCCCGGCAGGACAGGGTGCCCGACGCTCCATGCTGCCGCGCCATTTCCAGCAATGCGAACGAGGCACAAACATACCCACACGGGCCGAAATGCAGAATGACAGCACTGCGAAGATAACATAAAGTTAACGGTCCGGTCGCCTGAAGATAGCCGGCTCAGTACTGCACAGCGGGTTCGGCTTTGTGTCCAAGGAACTGTGTCAGCAGGAGATATTTACTTTTGTGCGTTCGTAATATGCCCGGAACGGCGTCAAAGTCCTTGTGAAATTATCACCTCTCGCAGTTCTCGCGTTGTCCTGCTTCAGTGCCGCTGCACAAACGGCGATACCCGCGGGGACATCGGCGAACAACACGCCTTTTGTGCTCGATGACGTGCGCCTGATTGATGGAACCGGAGCGCCGCCGCTCGATCATGTTTCTCTTCTCATCTCGAATGGAAAAATAGCCCGGATCGCTACCGCCAGGAGGAAGGCGAAGTGGCCAAAGGATACCGACGTGGTGAAGCTCTCCGGAAAGACCGTCATGTCTAGCCTGATCGACGCCCACGTGCATTTAGGTTTAACGAATGGCGCCGGCGCCGGGCCCGGAACTTACACCGTAGAGAACATCAAGAGACAACTCGCTCAGTATGAGCGTTACGGCGTGACGACGGTACTTTCGCTCGGCATGAATAAAGACCTGCTGTACCGGCTTAGAACGGCGCAAGAGAAGGGCGAGGAAGGCGGCGCGACGATCCTGACCGCGGATCGCGGCATCGGAGTGCCCGGCGGCGTGCCTCCCGTGAAGGTTGGTCCCGATCAACTCTACCGCCCGGCCACGCCTGAACAGGCGCGTAAAGATGTTCAGGCGATGGCGGCGCGCGATCCCAACCTGATCAAGATCTGGGTAGACGACAACCTTCACAAATTGCCGGAGCCGAACCCCGCCGTGTACGCCGCCGCAATTGAGGAAGCGCATCTGCGGCGCCTTAAGGTTGCCGCCCACGTCTTCTATCTGGCTGATGCCAAGCGCTTGGTGCAGGACGGGGTGGACATGCTGGCGCACAGCATCCGCGATCAGGAGGTGGACATGGCCATACTTAGCTTGCTGAAGGAGAAGAACGTGTACTACATCCCTACCCTCGAAGTGGAGGAATCGTTTTTCGCGTATGCGGAACACCCGCTGTGGATGGACTCGCCGTTTTTCAAGGGAGCTGTCACTCCGGGTGTTAACCGGATGTTGAACTCAGCCGCTTATAAACAGAAGACCGGCAAAGACCAAACCACGCCAGTTCACAAGGCGGCATTTCAAACGGCCTTGGTCAATCTCAAGAAAGTTCACGATTACGGCGCTCCGATTGCGTTCGGCACGGACTCGGGCGCAAATCCTTTCCGAATTCCCGGTTGGGCGGAGCACCGCGAACTTCAACTAATGGTGGAAGCCGGGATGACACCTCTTGAGGCGATCCGTAGCGCGACGGCAGTGAATGCCAAGATGCTGCAGCTTAATGAAAAGACAGGAACTATCTCGGAAGGGAAAGCGGCTGACTTGGTAGTGCTTGATGCGGATCCCTCTGTCGACATCCACAACACAGAAAAGATCGCGATGGTCTTCCACAACGGACGGGAAGTAAAAAGATAACCGCTCTCAATCTTCCTGCTGAAGAAAGACCGGCTCTTTGCCGGCGAGCATTAGGCGCTCATCCAGTGCAGCCTTCACCAGCTCTTCTTCCATCTCAGAAAGGCCGTTGGCGTCTTTTTCAATGCGCGCCAGCAAACCCTTCATGCGGCCGCGAGATACTTCGGCAGGTATGGCGAGAGCGTAGGCGAAGAGCGCGTCGGAGCGAAGTTCTTCGTGGTCGAAGAGTTTGCGGAGGCGATCCACTTCGCCACGAACACCGTAGTAGCCGACGCCCCAGATTGCGCCGCGGCGAATTTCGAGGTCGGTGTCGTCCAGATGTTTTGCGAAATAATCGCGGAAGCTTGGATGAACGGAGCGCCACATGGATTCAAGCGCTTTGGCCCGCCCGCCGGGGAGATCGTAAAGCTCGACGATGGCTTTGCGCACTTCATTGCGGTCGGCTTCGGGGGCCAGACCAACCAGCAGGCCGCCGCGCTCTTCAACCGGCAGTTCTCTTCGCATTGCCGTGAGCATTGCCTCGACAATCCCGGTCTCTTCGGTTGAGCCCATCAGCGCTTCCCAGGCCCGCGCGCGAACCTCCGGTGAGGGATCGTGCTGCGCAAGGTTCAGAAGCTTATTGCGATCGCCGGCTTCAAGCGGCTGATTGAAGAACGAGGTGGCAGCCGCGGCGCGAACGGACGAGACCGGGTGAGCGAGAAGCTCGGTGCGCTCGTCCTCGCTCAGCAGGTCGATGGGCGGGTCGGCGTGCTCGGGGTAGAGATCCCAGATGTCGAACGGTTCGCCGGGCTCCTGGGGTTGGCCGCCTTCAGAGGCTTCTTTCAGCATGCGCAACGCGTCAGCGAGTTCTTTCTTTAACTCGACATCGCCTTTATCGAGGCCGGCAGCCGCAGCTTCAAGAACAGGAACAGCTGTCTGATCGCCGTAGACGCTCAACAACAGCGCTGTGTCTGAGAGATCGTACTCGACGCGGTCGAGCAGAAGCTGGAGAATGCGTTGGTCCTTTACGCGCAGATGGGCGAGAACGAAGGCTACGTCGCCGCTCTCCGACTCATCCAGCTCATGATAGAGCGCGAGCAACGGATCGAGCGCAGGCTTTCCAATTTCAATCAGAGCTTCAACAGCCTCGTCGGGCACCTGCTCCGGGTCTTCCTTGATGTAGCTGAGGAAAAATGGAACACTGTGCGGCGTCTTCCAATGACGAAAGAGCGCGATGAACTCAGGCGTGAGGTCCACCGCATCGGCGGTGCGGTCTGCTTTGGCGGCAGCAACGACAGCGGGCAAGGCTTCGTCGCCACGATCGAGAAGCGCACGCACGAAACGATGGTCCAGCCCGAGATGGCCGCGGGCAGCCGCGTCCAGGATCTCGGCCGGAGCGGCATCGAGAAGCTTATCGGGATCGAGAAACAAGGCGCACCGCTTAGGCCTCGGACTCAACGATCACTTTGATGGGCACCGTGACGTCTCGGTGCAGACGAATGGTGACTTCGTGCTCGCCCAAAGCGCGAATGGGCTCGTCGAGTTGAACCCGGCGCCGCTCAATGTGAAACTTCTGAGCTTCGAGCGCTTCGGAGATGTCTTTGGCCGTAACGGAGCCGAAGAGCTGGTCGTTCTCTCCTACGCGGTGGCGGAAGGTGAGCGTGATGTTGCCCATCAGCTGTGCCAAGCCTTCGGCGTCAGATTGAACCTTTGCTTCGCGGCGCAGATAGGCGTCACGTTCCTGGTCGACTATCTTCTTATTCGATTCGGTGGCGATGACAGCCAGACGATTTGGTAACAGGAAATTGCGCGCGTAACCATCGGCGACCTTCACGGTGGCGCCGCGCGCGCCTACCTTCTCGACATCTTCTCTAAGGATGAGTTCCATGATTTAAATTTCTGCCTACACTCTGGATGCGAAGGGAATGAGAGCGATGTTGCGGGCCTGCTTAATGGCCTCGCTTAAACGCTTCTGATGAGGGGTGCAAACGCCCGAGATGCGGCGCGGCGTAATCTTGCCGCGCTCGGAAACAAAGCTGCCGAGCAGTTTGGAATCTTTGTAGTTGATGTCATCGACCTTGTCGACGCAAAATCGGCATACCTTCTTGCGCCGGAAGTATTGCTTCTTGCCAGTGGCGATAGCCTTGTCGCCACCGGTGGGCCGTTGCGAAGCTGCGATGGGGCGTCCGCCCCTTGGTTCTGCCATGATGTTCTCCTATTCCTTGGTCAACTATTCGGGTTGCTCCGCAGCCTGCTCGGTATTGACCGGGGGTGCAGGAGGGGGTGCAGCTGGGGGCGCGGGTGATGCCGGCGCGGGACCACCCAGGCTAGGAGCAGCTGGGCTAGGGGCGCCCGGATTCGGAACACCGGGAGTGGGAGCACCTGGAAGACTGCCAGCGGGTTCTTGCGGGAAGAGCGGTGCAGCCATGGCAGGCGCGGGCGTCGGCGCCGGTTTGCGAGCTGCTCGCTTCTCGCGTGCCTTCTTGCGCTTTTCGATGCGCTTCAGCTTCTCATCAATCCGGACCGTCAGAAACTTCAGAACAGAATCGGCAACACGCAGTCGGCGTTCAATCTCTTTCACTGTCTCGGGCTTCGCCGTGAACTGGATTAAGATGTACTGGCCTTCGTTAAACTTCAAGACGCGATAGGCGAGCTTGCGAATGCCCCATTTTTCCGTCTTGTCGACCGTGCCGCCCGCCTGGGTGATCACGTTCTTCACCTGATCGACGACCGGATCCACTTCTTCATCAGTGGCGTCCGGACGAACGATAAACAACTCTTCGTAAATCCTCATTCATCCTCTTCTTTAGTGCCTTGGGCGCGACGATTAAATTTCGCCATGGCCATAACGGCGCCTTCGGCAACGATGGACTGGACGGCGTCAGCGGCATACGACACTATCTCATCCACGTTCGCTTTTAATTCCCGCTCCAGCGGAGCGAGAACATATTCCGCTGCCTCGATCGGATGGTCCGGGCGTATGCCGACCCGAACCCGTGTGAAGGAATCCGTATCTAAGGCAGCGATGATCGACTTGACACCGTTGTGCCCAGCCGCCGAGCCGTCCCTCTTGATCCGCAAGGCGGTCCAAGGAAGATCCAGCTCATCGTAAACCACAATCAAATCCCGGTGCGTCAACCTGCGAGCCTTCAGAACCGGTTTGAGTCCTGAACCCGAATGGTTCATGTACAGCTGCGGTTTGATCAGAACAACGTCGTCGTTTCCGATTCGACCAGCGCCGGTCAACGCACCACCTTCATCCCTGATGACCTGTATAGAATGGCGGCGCCCCAGTTCCTCAACCACGAAGAACCCCATGTTGTGAGGCGTGGCCGCGTAGCGCTTACCGGGGTTACCGAGTCCGGCGATACAAACAGTGCGACGGTCCGGCTCGGCGGCAAAGTCAGAGACCAACAGGGTTCCTTACTTCTTGGTTGGCCTTTACTTCTTCTTGGCAGGAGGCGCCTCAGCAGCCGCCTCATCTTCCTTCTTGCCCTTCTTGATGACTTCAGGCTCCGGCACCGGAGCGGCAGCGGCGGCAGCTTCGGCAGCCGTTGGCTCTTCCGCCTTCAAGGAGACGACGTGCGAGACAACAGCCTCCCCGAGACTCATGAGCTTCATGGAGCCGCTCATGGGAATCTCCGCCACGCGGATATCCTGGCCGATCATCAGTTCGGAGACATCGACGACGAACTGCTCGGGAATGTCGTCGGGCAAGCACTCGATTTCAATCTCACGAGTCACGATCTCGTGTATGCCGCCTTGCAGCTTCACACCCTTGGGGTCGCCTTGGGTGACTACGGGAACCTTCACCGTGATGCGCTTGGTCAGATCGATGCGCTTCATGTCGACGTGGAGCAGCGAGTCCTTAATAGGATCGTACTGCCAATCGACGATCATGACGGGCGTGTCTTCCTTGCCGGTCACGCTGAGATTAAAGATCGTGTTATGGCCCGTCTTGCTGTTGAGAATGCGAGTGAGCTCTTTAGGGTTCACCGACACCGCGGAAGACCCCGCAGGACCGCCATAGAGCACGGCTGGCATGGCCCCGTGCGAACGCAGGCGATACGCTTCATTCTTGCCGCGTGAATCTCGCGATTCCGCGGTGACTGTCAAATCTTTTCTCATGCTACAACCTTCGGCCTCATGCTTAAACCTTCAAATCCATACAGGTCCATTAAGTAAACAACGTACTGATCGAGCCACCTTCGTGGATCGACTGAACCGCGCGAGCTAATAGCGGTCCGATCGAAAGTACCCGGATCTTCCCGGTCGCCTTCGCTTCTTCCGTGAGCGGGATGGAATTCGTCACCACCAGTTCATTGATGGCTGAAGAGTTGATGCGCTCTACTGCGGGCCCGGATAGAACCGCATGCGTGGCGCAGGCTGTTACGCCGACTGCGCCGTGCTGCAAAAGCGCTTCCACACCCTTGACCAGGGTCCCTGCCGTGTCTACCAGATCGTCCACCATCAAACAATACTTTCCACCCACGTCGCCAATGATGTTCATCACTTCAGCGACATTTGCATCCGTCCGGCGCTTATCGATGATCGCTAACGGCGCATTCAGCCGTTTGGCAAAGGACCGAGCGCGCTCCACACCGCCGGCGTCGGGCGACACCACAATCAGATCTTTCTGATCGTAGCGGCCTTCGAAATACTCGACCATTACAGGCGCTGCGAACAGGTTGTCGACAGGAATATCGAAAAAACCCTGAATCTGAGCGGCGTGCAGATCGAGCGCCAACACCCGGCTGGTACCCGCTGTTTCAAGCAGACTGGCAACGAGCTTGGCGGAGATGGGCATCCGCGGCCGATCCTTACGGTCCTGCCGCGCATACCCATAATAGGGTAACACTGCGGTGATACGCTCCGCACTGGCGCGCTTAAACGCATCAATCATCAGGAGTAATTCCATGAGGTGATGATCGACCGGAGTGGAAGTAGGCTGGACGACGAAGACGTCGGCGCCGCGGACATTCTCCTGGATCTGGAGGTGAGTTTCGCCGTCGGCGAAACGCTTGATCATGGCGGCGCCAAGAGGGCAGCCGAGAGCATCGCAAATTTCACGCGTCAAGGCCGGGTTAGCGGTGCCGCTGAAGATCTTGAAGTCCGTGAATAAAGTTCGAGCCTGTTTAGGCGCAGCCATCCCCTCTCCTTGCTTACTCTGCAAAACAGCTCGCTTGGGCAGCCGGACCGAGGGCGCGACGCCACAGTTTCCGATACTGCCGCCGTGGGACGAAGCGGACCGGGAAGGCGGTACCAACCGGGAAGCGGGCGGCTGCGGCCCGGGCTTCGATAGCGGACCGGAATATTCCGAAGATAGCTGAGCCGCTTCCGGTCATGAGCGCGGGTTCAGCGCCCCAGCGACGCAACCTTCGCGCCGCAGCCGGAAGTTCTGGATGAATCTTGAAAACAGCTGCCTCGAAATCGTTCTTGAACGGAAGTTGGTCCAGATTTGAACCAGCCGAGTTGGCTTGGGCCAAGCCCCAGGCGATCGTCTGAAACTCTCTCAGGATAGGAGACTCGACCGGTGAAGTCAACGAGGTTGTAACAGTTGAGAGTACCGCTTGCGGAGAGCGACGAAGGGCACGGTAGGCGTCAGGGGTGGAGACATGGATGCCGGTTGCAACGACCACTACCGCTTGCGGCGGCTGATCCGGAAGCGGGTAGATTTCAGTTCCCCGCCCCAGGCCAACGGCTGTGCCTCCGTAAAGGAAGAACGGGACGTCGCTGCCGAGCGATTCTGCCAAACGAACTAGCTCAGGCGTAGGCACGCGTTTGCCGGCGAGCGCCGGAAGAGCGGCCAGGACCGCCGCCGCGTTGCTGGACCCGCCGCCTAGCCCGGCGCCCATGGGAATGCGCTTGCGCAGTACGAAACGAACCCAAGCGTGGACCCTAAGGTATTCGAGGACGGTTTTTGCCGAACGAACTACCAGATTGTCCGCAATGTCGATGGAACTATTTAGGTCGATTTGGGTTCGTTTCGCAATTTCGAACTCAATGGAAAGGGAGTCTTTGAGGCTGATTGTCTGAAAAACGGTCCGAAGCTCGTGAAAGCCATCAGGCCGTTTATGAAGAACGCGGAGATCGAGGTTCAGCTTGGCGAGCGAGGGAACGGTGACGCGCACGGCCTAGTACTGCAGTAGTGCGAAGACGTCGTTGCCGGCCAACTTCTGGCGTCCGTTCAGAAAGGTAAGCTCAATGACAAAGCCCAGGCCGGTGATTGTTCCTCCGAGCTGCTGGACGAGACGGGCGACTGCGGAAGCGGTTCCGCCGGTGGCCAGGACGTCATCAATGATAAGGACATTCTGGCCGGGCTCAATGGCGTCGGCGTGGATCTCGAGCTGATCGGTTCCGTATTCGAGATCGTACTCGATGCTGCGGACGGTATGCGGCAGTTTCTTGGGTTTGCGGACGGGAACGAAGCCGGCCCCCAGAGCGTGGGCCACGGCGGGGGCGAAGAAGTAGCCGCGAGCCTCAATGCCGACGACCACGTCAACCGGGACTGTGCGGTAGTGATCCTCAAGCGCATCAATGGTGTCGCGAAAGCCCTGCTTGTCTTTCAAAAGCGTGGTGATGTCGTAGAAGTTGATGCCGGGCTTAGGAAAGTCAGGAACTTCGCGGATGAGCTGTTTGAGGTGCGTGGCGCTGTAGGGCAGCACGGGGGCGGGTGCAGACACCCGCTGATTTTAGCAGGGACGGAAGTTTACCGGAGACTTGGAGTACAGGCGCGTGGTTCAGTCGCGAGCCGAAGCGGCGGGGAGGCCGAGGTGGCGACCGGTGCCGGAGAGCCAATGATGGAGCTTGTCTGTGAGTTCCAGTTCGCGGACGGGTTTTGACAGGAAGTCGGTCATACCGGCGCTGAAGCAGGCCTCTCGATCTTTCGAGAAGGCGGCGGCGGTCATGGCGATGATGGGAACCTGGGCGCCGTGGCCGGGCGTGGAACGGATGCGCCGAGTGGCTTCAAAGCCGTCCATCTCGGGCATGCGGCAGTCCATCAGGATGAGATCGTAGTGCCCGCGTCGAAAGCTGTTGAGCGCGTCTCTACCGTCTTTCGCCACATCGGCCTTGTAGCCGAGCTTTTTGAGCATGGTAAGAGCGACCTTCTGATTGAGGGGATTATCCTCGACTAACAGGAGGCGGAATTTGTTTTTCTCCACGGGGGGCGGTTCCGGCCCGCGCAAGTGCAGGAGCGGAAGGCCACGCTCAGCGGGAAGAGCTGTGACGGTAAACCAGAACGTGGATCCTTCGCCGGGACGACTTTCTAGGCCGATGCTGCCGCCCATGAGTTCCACAATTCGTTTGCAGATGGCGAGGCCGAGGCCAGTGCCGCCATAGTTTCTGGCGGTAGAGGCGTTGGCTTGGGTGAAGGGTTGAAAGAGCTTGCGCTGCTGCTCCTCTGAGATGCCGATGCCTTCATCGGTCACTGAAAAGCGCAGCTGGTACCCGGCTTCGGTCGCGGAAAGGACCTCGGCTTTGAGTTGAATGGTACCGGCCTCAGTGAATTTGACGGCGTTGCCCAGGAGATTCAGAAGCACCTGACGGAACCGGATCATGTCTCCACGAACCGTAGCGGGCAGCGCAGGGTCGATCTCCGTGTGGAGCGAAAGGGATTTCCAAGCGGCCGCGCCTTTGATGATTTGCACGGCCTGATGAATGACCTGGGCAGGCTGGAAATCGGCGCACTCGAGTTCCAGCTGTCCGGCTTCGATCTTCGAGAAATCGAGGAGATCGTCTATCACGGCGAGTAATGCTTCGCCCGCGCTGCGGATTGTCTCGACGCAATCGCGATCTGACGCACCGAGCTCTCTTGACAGCAGCACGGCGGTCATCCCGATAATGCCGTTCAGAGGCGTCCGGATCTCATGACTCATCATGGCCAGGAAATCGCTTTTGCTGCGGGTAGCGCTTTGGGCCTCGCGGGTGGCTCGGGCAGAGTGCTCCATCAACTGCTTCAGGTCATTGGTAGAGCGCTCCAGCTCCTGCCGGGTGGCTTCGGCGGCCAGGATATGGTGCAGGACCTCAGCCTCAGTGGAAGGCCGGTCCTTAGTTTCAGGATTGGCCGTATCCAAGGCAATGAGACCTACGGACTTGGATAAGCTGTGGGGGCGGAACTCGTCTTGAGTGGCGCCATTGTCCTCTACGGCTAGCTGATGGGGGGAGTTGTTCGTGGGGTGCGTCCGCAATACAGTATCCGGGGCGAGATAGGAATCTCTAGGTAACCGGCCCAGCAACGTACTTCTTGCGGCTTGGCAAGCTCAGCCGAGTTTCAAGTCGTTGACCGAACGCAACTTCGCTGCCGGGCTCTGGAGTCCTTTTCGGCAATTCATGGGGCGTTCTGTAGAGCCTTTGGGAGAAGGCGAAAAAGAACTTAGACCGCTATAGCTAAGCGTAGGTAGGCGGGGTTTCCTATGCTGGTAGGAGTCTGTTGTTTCTCGCTCACCATACTCTCCGTGCCACGGCATTTGTTTTCGCCTTGCTGATAGGGGCGCTTATCTTCGCAGGATTCGCAACCTCTTTCTACCGGCAGGAACGACGGTCATCTGGCGAAACGCATTACGAGCGCGGGCAAGCGTTGCGCTCAGGCGGGAAGCCTGTCGAGGCGGCTGAGGAATTCCGGAAAGCGCTTTTATTCTCACCAGACAAGGCGGAGTACCGGGTATCGCTTGGCGGCGCCTTGATTGCGGCCGGGCGTTTGAACGAGGCGCAGGCGCATCTGGAGCAGCTATTGCAAGAGGACCCGACCAACGGCACGCTCAATGTGATGCTGGCAGAAGTGGCGGCGCGACGGCATCAAACGCAGCAGGCGATCGACTACTATCACCGCGCGGTTTACGAGTACTGGCCGGCGGAGCAGGCTGGTGAGAGGCGGCGGGCACGTTGGGAACTGGTGGGCCTATTGGGACAAGCCGGGCGGCGCAACGAAGCAGTGGGTGAGTTGATGCAGCTCTACGCTAACGCACCGGCGGACCCAAAGATTAGAGCAAAGGTAGGATTTCTGCTGTTGGGCTATGGCGCGGCATCGGAAGCCTCTCAGGTTTTCCACGATCTCATTCGCGATTCGCCACAGGACGCGCAGGCGCACAAGGGATTGGCAGAGGTGGATTTTGCGTTGGGCGATTTCCGGTCCGCACGGCATGAGTACCAGCGTGCTTCGCGGCTATCTCCGAAAGATGGACAGATTGCTGAAGAGCTGGCGCTTACTACTTCTGTGATTGATGTAGATCCCGGTCTAGCGGACATTACCTCAGGAGAACGTTTTCGCCGAAGCGGCAACCTGCTGCGGCGGGTGCTTGGCGATTTGGGAGGGTGTACGGTGAGCGAGAATCTGCAACAGAGAGAGGATCTGCAACAGAGAGTAGACGGCGCGGAAAAGCTGCTGAAGATGAAGCGGAGCGCGGAAGAAGACGTCAGCTTACAGCTGCAGAACATGAGCCAGCAGCTGTGGGATGACAGGGCGCTGTTTTGCCCGCAGAAGCCGATCGCCGATCGAGCGGTAGAGGCCGCGCTGAGGGCGATTCAATCATGAGCGGGTCCGCCACAACGCTGGGCGCAGAGGGGAAAGAGCGGGCGCAGGCATCTCATAGGAGGCTGTGGCAGGCGACGCTTGGTCATCTTTCTTTAACTGAAACGCAGCGCTTCATGCTGTTGGCGCTGCTGATCGGAGCGTTCTCAGGCGTGCTGGTGGTGCTGTTCCACATCACGATTGATTTAATCAGCTGGAGTTCGCTTGGAGCGCTGTCGGGCAGGTTTCGTTTCGGGCGCTTGCTGAGTCCGGCGCTGGGCGCGGTGGCCGCGGTCTTCATTGTTCGAAAACTCTTCCCGCGTGCGCGAGGCAGCGGAGTGAACCAGACGAAGATAGCGCTTTACAGCTCCGACGGGTATGTTTCTTCGAGCACCATCGCGGGTAAGTTTCTGGGCTGCGGGATTGCGATTGGAACGGGCAACTCACTGGGGCCGGAAGACCCGTCCTTGCAGATGGGTGCGGGAGTGGCGTCGTGGCTGGGGCGTCTGTTCAATCTGCCTCGCAATAATATGCGGCTGATTGCTCCGGTGGGCGCCGCGGCGGGAATAGCCGCTGCGTTTAATACGCCGATCAGCGGCGTGTTGTTCGTGATGGAAGAAGTGCTGGCGGATTGGAGCGCGACGGCGGTCGGTTCGATTGTGTTGGCGGCGGTATCGGCGGTTGTGACGATGCGAGCGTTCCTTGGAGACGAGCCGCTGTTCCGCATCCCGACGTTCGAATTGACTCACCTCTCGGAGTTGTTCATCTATGCGGGCATCGGCATTGCAGGCGGGGCGTTGTCGGCGCTGTTCATCTGGCTTATCGAAGAGATGAAGAAGCGGATTGAACATCTGGGGCACTGGCGGGAGTATGGGCTGCCGATTGGGGCGGGTTTTCTCACCGGTGTGGTGGGGTTATGGTTTCCGGAGGTGATGGGCGCCGGGTATGACAGCATCAACAGCGCCCTGCATGGCCAGTTCACGTGGGAGGTTCTTCTGTATCTAGGGTTGGCCAAGCTGCTGGTGACGCTGCTGTGCTTCAGCGCCGAAACGCCCGGCGGCATGTTTGCGCCTGCGTTGTTCATCGGCGGCATGATTGGGGGCGCGCTGGGCGGGGCGGCGCACCGCTGGTGGCCGTATGGTGCGGCGCCGGCTGAAGCGTACATGCTGGTAGGAATGGGCACGTTCTTCGCGGGCGTGTTTCGCGCCCCGATTACATCAATCTTCATGGTGTTTGAAGTGAGTGCGAGCTACGTGATTATTTTGCCTGTGATGATCGCGAACACCACGGCGTACTTGATCTCACGCCGGCTGCATCCTGTTCCGTTTTTCAAGATGCTGGCGCAGCTGGAAGGCGTGAACCTGCCTTCGGCGGAGGAGAAGCGGACGTTCCAGCCATTGCGGGTGGAGGATGCGATGAGTCGCGATGCAACCGGGACCGAGCGGTATTCGGGAGTGAAGCTCTATCCGGACGAGCCACTGGATGCGGCGCTACGGCTGCTGGCGCTGCGGCCGCGCATCGAAGTGGTGAGCCGCTTGAAGCCGGACCAGATTTTGGGAACGCTGACGCTTGAGGATGTGCACCGGGCGTACGGGATTCAGGATGAGCAAACGGGCGGCAGCGCGGTTGAGGAAGCGGTCGTGTCGCAAGAGTAAGGCGGCGAGAAGCATCGGCGATGCCGGTCCGGTGGAAGATGTGGCCGGGCATTTCATCCGTCTCGGAAATGGACCTCAGCGGCGCGGCGGATCCGGATGACATAGAATATCTATGTCATGGTTCGAAACACTCGCGAGGAGATTCCACCGGGCACGCTGGACATGCTGATTCTGACGACTCTGGCGCGTAGCAGCGAAATGCACGGTTTTGAGATCGCCAGCTCCATCCAGCAGACCTCCGATGACGTCCTGCAGGTGGAAGAGGGTTCGCTCTACCCCGCCCTGCAACGCATGTTGATGAAAGATTGGATCTCCGGCGAATGGGGTAAGACGGCGGAAAACAGGCGCGCGCGGTATTACCGGCTGACGCGCGGCGGCCGCGCCCACTTACAGAAGGAACTGAATAGATACAAGCGCGTGTCGGTCGCCATCGACCGGATACTGCAGCCAGTGTAAGGGAGGAGCCGTGAAGCTTAGCGAATTGTGGCGGCGCGTGCGTTTTCTGGCGAAGGGTCAGCGGATGGCGCAGGAGCTGGAAGAAGAGATGAGTCTACACATCGAGCTTCGCGCGCAAGCCCTGCGCGGGCAGGATAAGAGCGCAGAGGAAGCTGAGGCCGCGGCGCGGCGAAAGTTTGGGAATAGAACTCTGCTGAAGGAGACCAGTCAGAAAGTGTGGGCTTTCGTCGCGATGGAGACCCTGTGGCGCGAATTGAAAATTGCCGCACGCACGCTGCGCCGCAGCCCCGGGTTCGCGATGACGGCGGTACTGACGCTGGGTCTCGGAATCGGAGCAAACACGGCTGTGTTCAGCCTGGTAGACGCGACGCTGCTGCGCCCACTGCCGTACTCCGCAGCCGACCGTTTGGGGCAGGTAGTGATTGATTACAAGACCCCCGGAGAGCAAGGGATCTTCCCTGATGTCGATGGGAGGACATGGGAACTCCTGCGGGAGCACGCCGACGCACTCGAGTGCGCGGTCTATTCAGATACGACGGCAGAAGTCAATTTAGGCTCGGCTGGGCGCGTCGGGTACGTACGGCAGCAGCGAGTCTCGGCGGGTTATTTCCGCGTGCTTGGCATTCATCCGGAGCTGGGCCGCGAGTTCACGCGCAGTGAGGATAGCGAGAGCGGGCAGCCGGTTGCCATTCTAAGTTATGGAGTCTGGCGGAACATATTCGGCGCTGACCGGACGATCATTGGGCGATCGATTCTGCTGCGGGGACAGCGATATACAGTTGCCGGCGTGATGCCTGTGAAGCTTCGGACCAGCAACCGCGCCGATGTGTGGACGCCTTTGCATCCCTCGACGAAAGGCGAGGGGGCGGATAAGAACTACATGATGATCGGGCGAGTTAAGCCGGGAGCGACATGGCAGAAAGCGATGCTGCAGGTGGAGGCGCTGGGCGCGCGACGATTGTCCGAGGAGCACGACATTCCTGCGAACTACAAGTTGCGCATCGTGCTTCTGCCCTTGCAGCAGACGCTTGCCTTGGGGGTGCGCTCTCCCGTGTTGTTGCTTTGGTGCGCGGTGATAGTGGTGCTGCTGATCGGGTGCATCAATATTGCAGGGCTCCTGATAGCGCGCGGCGCCGGGCGGACTCGCGAGATCGGCACGCGCATGGCGCTGGGCGGGGGACAGGCGCAGGTGATGCGCCAGCTCCTGATAGAGAGCTTGCTTCTATCCGTTATGGCCGGCGTGGCCGGACTGGTGATTGGATGGGCGGGGATAGCAGCGACGCGCGCTGTGGGACCCGAGAGCTTAGGTCTTTGGCAAGCGATAGAGATGGACCACAGAGTGCTGCTGGCCAGCGGCATGGTAACGTTTCTCACCACTGTGCTTTTCGGCGGCTGGCCCGCTCTTCGAAGCAGCCGTGTAGATATTCGCACCGCACTGTCGCAGGGCGGCAGCAGAGCTGTCGCCGGCTCACGCGCTCTCTGGCCGGGACGGCTGCTGATCGTGAGCGAAGTGGCTTTAGGGTTGATGCTGTTAGTTGCGGCAGGCTTGGTGGTTCGCTCCTTCCTGTACCTGCGGAATCAGCCGCTCGGTTTCGACCCGGACAACGTAGTCGCCGCTACTCTGCCGTTACAGGACGTTCGTTACCAGACCAGCGCGAAGGTTAACCGGCTGTTCAACGACGCGCTATTGCAGATCGGCTCGGCGCCGGGGGTGGAGAGTGTTGCAGCAGGCATGTGCCTGCCCTACGAGCGCGGGTTGAATACGATGGCGAAGGTTCCAGGTGGAAAAGCTCAGGACACGGTTCTGAGTTATGTGACGCCGGAGTACTTTCGCACACTCCGCATTCCCATTCTGCGGGGTCGATCATTTAGTGTTCAGGAGGACATGCACGGGGCCCGCGTGGGCATAGTCAACGCGGTCTTCGCGAGGAAATACTTTGGTGCGGTAGACCCGGTGGGCCGATCCGTGAACCAAGGTGGCGGCCCCGTGCAGATCATAGGCGTAATTCCGGACGTACCAATGAAGGGCAGCCTGGAAGGATACGCTCCGGTGACTGCGATTCCAATGATCTTTGTCCCGGCGGCACAGATCTCGGATGGTATGTATCAGCTGATGAACGCGTGGTTCACACCAAGCTTTGTGGTGCGCAGCTCAGCCGAGCGCAGCGACCTGATCGCGGGAATGCAGCGGGCCATGGGCTCTGTCGACCCTCTTCTGCCTTTCTCCGGCTTTCACGGGATCATCGACATCCGATCCGATACGCTCGCACAGCAGCGCTTTCAAGCGGCGGTGATGTCCATCCTGGGTGGCGTCGCGCTGCTATTGGCGGCGATCGGGATCTATGGGCTTATCGCTTACTCGGTGGTGGAGCGGACGCGCGAACTAGGCATTCGGATGGCTGTGGGCGCGACGGTGCGCCAGGCGATTCAATCGGTTGCGCTTCCCGGTTTCATACTCGCCCTGGCGGGCACGGCAATCGGCGTGATTGCGTCGTACGGAGCGGTTCCCTTGTTGCGGCACATGATCTGGGGAGTCCGCCCGGTCGACAGCGGGACTTTTGCCGGTATGGTCGCGATGCTACTCGCGGTTGCCGCGGCGGCAATTCTCATTCCTTCACTTCGCATTGTCAGGCTCAATCCCGCCGACACGTTGCGGCAGGAGTAATTAGGGGCGCGAAATGGCTTTGTGAGCACGCCGTGCAGAGGCTTTCCGTAAGAACGCCGCCTTCTCAAACTGCTGATGCTTGCGTGCGTATTCGATGGCAGTTTGGACCTCGGCGCCGAGATCGACCAATGCCTGCATGCTGCGCTCCTCGTCGCAGGCCATGATCGGAGTTCTGCCGTCACGGTCCCGCGCATTCAAATCGACGCCCGCCTTAACTAGCGTCTGAATGATCCCAATAGGTTGGAAGCAAGCGGCAAATAAAGGGGTCTCACCCCTCCAACCGCGGGCGTTCGGATCGGCGCCGGCACTTAGCAGCAGGCTGAGTATCGCGCCGTCATGCTGACGTAACGAAGTCGTTCTCAGGTAAAGAGCTAATGCCGTTTCACCCTGACGGTCTTTGGTATTCACGTCGGGGTGGCGCCCCAGCACTTCACGTACAACGTCCGCGCGATCCGATTCCACTGCTCGCATGAGAACCGTCGTGCCATTCGTTCCACAGGGGGAGTCGTTGGGATCTGCTCCCATGCGCATCAATCGCTGCACTCGCGCGAGGTCACCTCGGCCAGCTTCCGACTCTAGCCCACAGGAAAGAATCGACTGCGGCAGATTAGGTTGGTCAAGAAGATAATCTACGAGTTCGCCAGGCCCGCGCTCGAAGGCATTTCGAAACAGCCATTCGTTGTTATCGTTCCGGGCTCCTAGATTCCAGTGCTCCGCCTGCAGTGCTCGAACCGTATCGCCGTTGCCTTTCACCCACTTGTCGGTCCCTGCAATCTGGTCGAATCGTTTTTCTAGAAGCTCGAGAGCATCGGGCGCGCCGACCAGAATTCCGACGTAGTCATCCACTGCTTTCCTTTGACCATCGAATTCTATTGAAGTTAGAGCGCCTTCACTGTCGGTGATGGGCGCTACGTAGGTACTTTGTAGTGAAAAATAGTCGGACCGGCGAAACTCGGCGAGCAGCTCTTTTACACTCTCCGGACCGATCCATCCGTAATGACGTCCCGGAGTCATTGCAGATGAACTACCGTTGAAGAGCACTTGGCCATTGCCCCGCACTTCGACTGAGTAAGAGAAGCATGGTTGGCAAGAGCGCCGGACAAGTTTAGCCCGAACGCTTTTCCAATTCTGAACGAGGGGAAATGGCTGGTGCTGGGGATTCCATCGCTCGGGCGGGACAATCGAAATGACCTCGGGAATAATGGCTCGCACGGGCTTTCCATTTAGGAGAAAAGGCTGGTACTTACTTTGTTTTTCGAGAGCTTCCGCTTTCGGGAACAGCTCTGAATGACCGTTCAAAAGGTGAACAGACTCTACGTTGCCTTGCCGATCCACAACCACGTTCACTTCCATGAAATCTTCACGGCCGCCGAAGCGCTCAGACCGGATGTAGTCTCTTCCTGACTTACGGTGGGACCCCTGTTCGCGGATGGGAACCTTGTAGGGAATGTCTGCCGCCGGCGCCAGCAGTGCTGGGAGGAAAAACGCAATGAACGCGAAGGCACAACTCCGCGGAGGGAGATGTAAGCGTCTTCCATTCCGTTGGCGCCCCATGAGGCTTTCAGCTTACGCGAAGTTAGAAGGCGGCACCCAGGGCGCGACGCCTGATGGACGGTCAACGCAGCACTTTGCGAAACTTGCCATAGTGCTACGAGGAACAGAATGGGTTACAAGCAGAAGCGGACAGCGATGAGGGCGATGCGGCTTCTTCTGCTTACGCTTTTGACTTTCATTGGAGCGGTGGCGCAGGCGCCCCGCACGAGCGCAGGGCAAGCAGCCACGCTCGCGAATTCTTCGGCTAAGAACACCGCTGCTTCAGAGAAAAGCGGGGCCGGGGTACAGCAGAAGCCGGACACCCGGCCGCCCGATTCGCTGCTACCGCCGCCGCCGAATGTGCCGCTGAATCCAGAATCTTATGGAGAGGCAACACTGCCGATTCTAATCGCTCCACGGCCGCCGATGCCGCCGCCGATGCCGGCCGATCTTCGACCTATTGGCCTGCAATCTGCTTCGGAGGTGATCAAGGTTCTATTGGGTCTGGTGTTGATGTTTGCGCTGGCTTATCTGGCAGGAAGTTCGCGGGTGCAGGCGCTTGAACATAAGCTGCAGGTGACGAACGTGGTGACGGCGGGACTGCCATTCGTTTTCCTGGGCGTGATTGCTCACACCCGTGGCGTAGGGATCCTCTCGGAGTCTGTCTTGTGGGAGCTTCGACCGCTGCTGGCGCTGGGCTTAGGCTGGATCGGGTTTGCGACGGGTTTCCGGTTCGATTCGAAGCTCGGCGACTCACTGATGCCGGGGACAAGCGCCGTGAGCCTGATCACAGCATCGGTGCCATTTGCAACCATCGTGGCGGCGTCGGCTCTGCTGCTGGTCTATGTGGAGCACTCGCCCGCGAATGCGATCTTCTTGCGGGATGCAATGATGCTGGGCACCGCGGGCGCGATGACGGCCTACAATGCACCGGAGTTCCTGCGAGTGCGCGGCACGTCGAGACACTACATCGATCGCGTGGCGTCCATTGTGACTCTGGAGCAGCTTGCCGGTTTCATCGGCCTGCTGGTGGTGGCGGCTTACTTCCGCCCGCAAGACAACTCCGTTGCATGGCGCCTGCCGGGAACGGCATGGTTGTTCATCACTCTTGGCATGGGAACCATGATCGGCGGAGTGGTTTGGGGGATGCTGGCCAAAATCAAGGCCGGCCCTGAGTTTACGGTACTGATTCTTGGCTCGGTTTGTTTCACAGCCGGAATGGCTAGCTTTCTGCGCATTTCACCGCTTGTGGTGTGCTTTATTGTCGGGTTGATTCTGGTGAACCTGCCCGGCACTTCGAAGGATCAGATCCGGGAGGTTCTTGAGCATATGGAACGGCCCATTTATCTTTTATTCCTGTTAGTGGCCGGCTCACTTTGGGACGTGACCAAGTGGCAGGGCTGGGCGCTGATGTTCTTATTCGTGCCGGCGCGCCTGTTTGGTAAATGGCTGGCTGTGAAGTTGTGCCGCAAGGAGGTCCCGAACGGACTGTCCATGGAGGAGCAGCGCAGCCTCATCTTCTCGCCCATGGGTGCTTTGTCGATTGCGATCGTTGTGAATGCGCAGGATCTGTATTTCGGCTCGACGATTTCCTGGATGGTCACAGCGGTAATAGGTGGAGCGATCGTGACGGAGGTGATCGTGCAGGTTGCCTCGCGCCGCAACCTGTTTGGCGAACAGGGACTCAGCAGCATTTCGTAGCTCCAGATGCGTTTACTTTTTGTCTTAATCCTGGCGGGCTTGATGCACGCGGCGCGCTCTTTTGCGCCGGACGTGACGGTGGGGGGCGGCGCCGCCGGAACCGCACTGGCTTGCGGGTACTTACTGCTGTCGGCGTTCCTGATGGGTTCCATTTTCAAGTCGCTGCGTTTGCCTCGACTGACCGGCTATCTGGTGACTGGAATTTTAGTTGGTCCACAGGTGATGAGCCTTGTCAGCGGAGCGATGGTCTCGAACTTACAAGCCTTCAATGGCGTTGCGACCGCTTTGATTGCACTTACCGCAGGGGTGGAGCTTGATTTAAAGGCAATGAAGCCTCTACTGAAGAGCATTTCCTGGCTGACGGCGGTCACGATCTGCGGCACAATCGTGCTGATCAGTTCCGCGGTATTTCTGCTGCAAGACAGATTACCGTTCCTGCATGAATTTTCAACGCTGCAGGTTGCCGCTGTTTCCGTGGTGTTGGGCGTGACGATGGTGGCGCAATCGCCAGCGGTAGTTGTCGCGCTGCAATCAGAGATGGCGGCCGACGGTCCACTTACTCGCACTGTTCTTGGGGTGGTGGTTATTTCAGACCTTTTGGTTATCGTGCTCTTCGCTTTGGTCTCTTCTTTGGCCAAGAGTCTCTTAGGATCGAAGACAGACGCGTTGCATGCGGCCGGGGCGCTGACATGGGAGATTCTGGGATCGCTTGCGATTGGCGCTTGCGTCGGAATCATCATCTCGATTTACTTACGTTTTGTGAAAGGCCGCTCTGCACTGTTTGTTCTGGCGGCGGCATTTCTGGTAGCGGAGGTTGGGCAGCGGATTGACTTGGACCCGTTGCTGCTGGCGCTTTCGGCGGGTGTTTTCATCCGGAATGCGACGGCCCATGGGAAGCGAGTACAGGAAGAGATTGAGGCTTCATCTCTCCCGGTGTATGTCATCTTTTTCGCCGTAGCCGGAGCGACGGTTCACATTCGTGAATTGATTGTGGTTGGCATTCCAGCAGTACTACTGGTGCTGACGCGGGCGACTGGATTTATCGGTTTAGGGAGAGTTGCGACCAGCTTTGCGAATGCACCCGAAGCGGTCAGGAAATACATCGGGCTAGGCCTGATGCCCCAGGCGGGCTTGGCTCTTGCGCTGGCACTGTTGTTTGTCAAGACCTTTCCTAAAATCGGCGCCGGGGCCTCCGCTTTAGTTTTTGGCGGAGTGGCGATCAACGAAATGATCGCTCCGGTCTTGTACCGGTTTGCGCTAGTGAAGAGTGGCGAAGCAGGCAAATCAGAGCACGCGAGTGTCGGCGAGGCTGTGGCAGTGCCGGCCGGGGATTAGACTTTACGTCCCTGGGGCGGCGTGATCGTAACCTGGTCGGAACCGCTGATGAGAGACACCATCGGGGATTTCAACGGCGCGCCCGGTCTTGGACCAGGCGAACCGTTTAACATGCAGCTGGCGTTAAAGATCGTGTTCTAGCGGGTGGGAGCCGGTGGCTCGCCGGCAAGCGTTAACCGCCGGCGGCTGCTTTTCTGCCGTTTTGTAGAGTTCGAACAATTTGCGGTCGCTGCTCATTGTTGAGGATTTCAATTCTGCCCTTGAAGTAGGCGCCGTCTTCAATCACGATGGCGGGCGTCCGGAGGTCTCCGGTTAGGCGGCCTCCCTTGCGGATGGTAATTTTTTTAGCGGCGTCGATGTCGCCGTCCAGGCGGCCGAGCACTTCGACTTCCCTGACGACGGCATCAGCGACAACTTTCCCATGCAGGCCAACGGTGAGGCGATGATCGGGCAAGTCGAGAGAGCCCTCAACTTCGCCGTCGATGTGAAGGCTTTCGTTGCTCTTGATGGAGCCTCTGATAGTCATGTCGCGACCGATGACGGTGACGCCGGAAGTGGAGGCGGCCGGTGTAAAAGCCGCCGGGTCTGCCGGATTGTTGGGGGCAGAGGATCTTGCGGGAGAAGAAGTATCTGGTTTGCGATCAGTCCACATAGCGTAATAATTTGTTCAACCTACTCCGCTCAAGGGAGGGCTCAGACGGGAAAGTCATCACCCAATTCCCGGAACCAACGTTGGATCGAGCGAAAGAGAGAAGGTTTCGGCTTTCTAGCAATAATACCGTCTAGTACTTCTTTAGGAAAGCGGCGACGCTCGCTTGCTGAGCGTCCTTCTGAGCAATGCAGAGGTCGATGCCTTCGAGCACTTGAGAAAGAGCGCGCGGGGCGCCGCTGAAGTTCGCGACATGGGGTGCAAAGAAGCTTTCGAGCTCCTGTTTCGATTCCGCGCTGCAAAAGGATCTGCCTACTTGTGGAAAGACGGACCCGGCATCGAAGCCGCCGCCTGTGGGGCGCTTACTCGATATCTCGTCGAAATGCGCTTTCATAAATTCCAAACCCATTTTTCTGGTGGAGTCGCGATCCTGGCCGGCGAACAATAACAAGAGACCTTCCATGAACGGAACCTTTCCGGAGAGCGTGGCTTCCATGCCGGCCTGAATGGCTGCAGGATCGTGAAACGAGGCGAGGGCGCCGAGGATTCTCTCACGCTCCAGACGATCCGTAGTTTTTTGGAGGTTAGCGAGAAGTCTATCGAAGAGAGCCTTATCGCCATAGTAGGCGGCGGTGCGCAGGACAGCTCTGACGGTGTTGGGGTCCACCGCATCGTGATTTTGAAACCAGGCTTCGGTCAGGTCGCGAGCCTGCTGAGCCAGTTCCCGATCACCGCCATAAGTGGCCACGTAGCGGAGCAAGTTAGGCCGGAGGAGGCGAACGTTGTCCGGTTCACCGGGTTTGGGGGTCCAGCCGATTTCATGAGCGCGCGCCTGGAAGTTCTTCAACAAGAAGCGTTGGTAGTTTGCGGTGAGATCCGGGGGAACAAGCTGGAGACGGGGAGCGAGCGCTAAGTCCAACGCACTCTGAACGACGTAGCGTTCGCGATCGTTATGAAAGATCTCAACAAGGGCCAGCGCATCGGTGGCGGGGAGTTTGCCGCCGCCGGAGAGCGCTTCCGCGTTGCTCATGAAGTCCACACGCTCGGCCGGGTTCAGACGGCGCTCGACATCGCCCCCGGCTAAAGCGGGCAGCAAGCCGTTCTGATAATCCACGCGGTAGTAGCCGACGGCGCTGTTGTTGGCTTCGACCCAAGTAGGGCAGCCCTTGGCGTCGAGGGCAAAATCCATGCTGGGTTGGTTCATCAGAGTGCATTGGCTCTGGCCGGAATCGCCGGTTCCAGTGCGGACACAAACGGGAATTTGCCAAGTCTGGTCAGTGGATCCTTTGGACCCGGTGGGAAGAAAACGCTGCTGGTGAAGGTGCAACACGGGCGGGTCGTGGGTGCAATCGAGCGCCACGGAGAGGAGCGGAACGCCGGGCTGATTGAGGAAAGTGGAGAAGGCCTGGGGCAAGTCCGTTTTGCCGCTTCCCGAACTGACGGAATCGAGAAACTCCGGCGCTGTGGAGGTGCGGAAAGCATACTGCTTCAAGTAGCCTTGAACGCCCTTGCGGAACTGATCGGGACCGACCCAGGCTTCAAACATTCCTATGACGGCGGCGCCTTTCTCATAGGTAATGGAATCGAAAGCGTTGCTGATGTCGTCCTTCGATTGAATCTCCTGACGGATCTTGCGGGCGGAGACCAGGCTATCGTCGCTTTCAGCCTCGATGTTAGCCCTGACATCTTCAACGCGCGAGTTCCACTCGGGTTTCCATTCGGCAATGATTTTGCGCTCCATCCAGGTGGCGAAGGCTTCGTTCAGCCAGATATCGTTCCACCAGGCGGTAGTGACCAGATCGCCGAACCATTGATGCGCCAGCTCGTGCGCGGCAGTGGAGGCGTATTCGCGACGGCGGGTCTCACTGTCGCGGTCCGGCGAGGCCAGGATGATGGTTTGCCCGTAAGTCACCATGCCGGCGTTTTCCATGGCGCCAAAGCCAAAGGTTACCGGGATGGCGACGTTGTCGGACTTCTCATATGGATACGGAATCCCAAAGTAATCTTCCAGGCGCGTAAGGATAGTGGCAGTTACTTCGGCGGCGTATCTGGCTTCGCCGGCGTGTCCTTTGGGGGTAACGATACGAACAGGCACGTGGTTCTTCCCTGCCCTGCCGGCGTCGACGTAATCAAACGGCCCCACTGCGAAAGCGATCAGATAGCTGGGCAGCGGCTTGGTTTGTTTAAAGGTGTAAGTCTTAGTTTCGGCTCCAGGTTGCTCGTGAACAATGGGCGTGTTGCTGATAGCTGAAACCTGCTTTGGAACAGTAAGTGTGAGTTGCCACGGCACTTTGTAGGAAGGCTCATCAAAGCAAGGGAACGCGCCACGCGCATCGGTGGATTCGAACTGCGTGAAGATGTATGAGTTCCCGTTGTCTCGCATGAGGAAGACACCGGCGCTGTCTTGCTGACGCACGGCGCCGGTATAACGGATGGTGATTGCGGCGGGTCCAGCGGGAACTTGCTTTTCGAACTGCAGGCCGAGGAAATCGCCGCCTGGAAGCGGTGCCGCGCGGAAGCGGTTGCCGCCCGACTCGAGCGATGCGTCCTGGACGCTGATGTCCCTTGCGTTCAGCCAGATGGTCTGGACGGGCTGTTTGACGCTGACCTTAATAACTATGGAACCGGAGAAATTCTGTTTAGCGGGATCTAAGTTCAGCTCAACCTGGTAACTGGTGGGCGCGACAGTTTCCGGCAGGCGGAGCTTGGGAGGTTCTTCGGCAGCGAACAGGATCCTGCACGGCAGCCCGCACGACAACAGAAGAAGAAGCGGGCGGATGGCGAAGGGCAGGAGGGAGCGCCGCACGGCAAGTGAAGGGCGCACGCTGCAGATCATAAGTTTTAATCGTGACACAGCGGTTTCAAGAACGATCAATAGTGAAACCGGTAACGCACCTGCAACCAAATCTGGCGTGGATCCGCGTAGTGCGTTCCACCGAAAGTCTGGCTGTTATCGAGGAGGAAGCGGCGGTTCGCGATATTCAGCCCGTTTAGGGAGAGAGACCAGTTTTCAGCGAAGGTTTTACCGACTGAAAGGTCGACCGTAGTATGGGCCTCAAGATGCGCAGGGTTGGGGAGCGCGCCATTGGTGAAACCGGATCCGTAATATACGCCGGCGGCCAGCCATGCGCGTTTAGGCAGATTGCAATCGAAGTTGGCGTGCAAGGTGTTCCGCTGATCGTGATCGACAAGGAAGTAGCCATCGCGCGGCGGGGAGAAGTCAGTAAGGCCGCCTGTGACGGCTCCTTCCGCTTGCGCATGCTGGTGAGAATAAGCGAGTGACGCCTGGCCGCGTTTGAACAGGCGCGGCGAACGCACGGTCAGCTCTTCGCCCCAGATGCGTGCGCCCGCGATGCTGACCGGGAAGAAGATGTTTGAGTTGCCGATGGCGTTGTGGTCGAAGTAACCGGTCGCGCGAAGGCGAAAGCTGTTCAGATCGAAGATCCAGCCGTGGAGGGGAATGACAAGCCCGACCTGGTTCTCTTCATCGCGCTCACCTCGAAGGGGGATAACGCCGAGGCCTTGGGCGGCGGCGAAGTGGAGAAGCGGACCGGAGACGGTGGAGAGCGGCGGGGCCTGATAATAGGCGCCGTAGAAACCGCGCAACACCCATTTGAGATGCGGGATTTGAAGGGCGGCGCCGAAGCGGGGGTCCGCTGCATTTTCAGAAATTGTGCCTGCGAAGTGGGTGAGCCGAACACCGCCGGTGAGGGTGAGGAATGATGTGAGCTTGACTTGGTCCTCAAGAAAGGCGGCTGCGAGATTTCCGGATAGGGGTTTGCGCGCGAGAACGACGTTATCGCCCGATCCGTCGTTGGCAATCAGGCGAACCGATTCATCTTCGCTCTCTTGAAAGCCATAGACACCGATACGGGCGTTGTGCCGGGCCGTGACAGCGTTCAACGCAATTTGCGCGCCGGCGTAAGTGGAGTCCGCGTGCTGGGTGGTGCTGAGAGGCGTGTCATTGGGGTCGCCGTCGTAATTCGCACGATTGAAGTGCATGAAGGGAGCGACGGTAAAGAGCAGCCCGGGCGAGAAGGTATGGACCCAGGTAAAGGTGGCGAGGACATCGCGCTCACGCTCGACGTCGCGCATGCCGGCCGCGTTCGAATCAGGTGTATTCGGAATCTGGTAATCGTCGCTGCGTGAAGAAGCCACCAAGCGGAGCTGATTGGCGGCATTGGCGTTGAAGATGAAGGAGCCGAAGCCGCCGAGTCCCCAGGCACGGTCGTGTAAGACCTGTGGGCCGGGAGTCTCAAGGCCGTAGCCGCTGCGGTTGCCGTTGATGCTGCCGAAATAGGCAAAGCGCGCGGTGTGACTGCCGGCGCTGACCTGATCGTTAGTTTGGCCGAAGGCGCCGACCGTTGTATTGATCTCAAGCTGGCGATTACTTTCAAAGCCGGTGCGAGGGACAACGTTGAAGACGCCGTAAGTGCGATCACCGTATTGGGCCGAGTAACCGCCGCGCTCCACCTCAAGCGTGTCGATGTCTTTGGGGTCCAGCTGCGGGCCGACGTTGCTCGCGATGTTGGTATTGGGGATGGGAACGCCGTCGATGGCCCAGGTCACCTGATGACCGCCGCGGATATGCAGCTGATCGTGTGTCACGTAAGCGCCCGGGACGTAGCTGGTGATCATGTTGAGACTGTTGGTGAGGTCAGCCCCGGGAGTGCGTTCGATCTGCTGCCGGCTGATAAGCGCGATAGGCGCTGTCGACTCCATGTTCACTCCCAGGGGCGTCTCGGTGACGACGAGAGATTGCTTTTGCGGAGCGAGGGCGAGTTGAAAGTGCAGGATGGGCGCGGTGCTCGAGGACAGGGTCAACGCCTGCTCCTGTTCGGCGAAACCGTTTTTTGCGACATGGACAATGTATTCGCCTGCGGAGAGGGCGGGAATCTCCCATGAGCCGTTGTCATCCGTCGTCACTGTTTGTGTGTACTCGGAATCGCGTGCGTGAAGGGTGACCTCCGCGTTAGACACAGGACGGTGGATGGGGTCGTGCACAACGCCTCGGAGGGTACTGAAGATGGCAGGTGAAGCGGAAAGCGCTGCAAGCGCAAGACCGGCCAGTAAATTTCGAAGAATGGTTTGACGGCTACTCATAGAAGACCCCACGCGCGGGCACGGTAAGACACGTGTCCGCGCTATTCAACAACACTCAAGAAGAAGCTGTGGTGTCTAAGCGGAGAGGACGGGCGGGCCGCGCTGAAGGGGAGTGTGGGTGAAGGCGAGGCATGGAAGCGCTACGAAGTAGGCGAGCCGCGCCAGAGCCGGGAGAGCAGCGCCGGATTCCGGATGCGCCGGGCGAGCGAGCGAGGCGGGCGAGTTGGCCGTCAAAGAGCCTGAGGCTGAGGGAAAGGGACAGCGCTCTGCAACGGTGCGGATTGAGGAATCGGAAGTCTGTGCCGTGCCGGTCTGAGCACGCAAGGCGCATTTGTGCTTACCGGTGTTGCGGCAACAGGGCGGCAAAGGTAAAGCCGTCTGCGCGAAAAGTGCCGGAGCAATCGCCGCAGCGTTGACGACGCTGAGCAGAACGATGGCTAACAGGCGGCGCACGTTTCATTCTAGTCGCATGGCGCGGATTACACGGCGCGGGGGAGACTACTGGCGAACATCAAGTGATTGTCGCGACGAGGGCTCCGGCGATGCCCGGCGAGAAAGAGCGCGCGGAAGAGACCTCGTTGAATTCGTTGAACGGAGGTCTAGTTTGTATTTCGGCCATGCAGGCGCTGGCGTGCTATACTCCCGCGCTAGGTACACGAAAATGCGAACAGTTCAGTGGTCACTGCTTGCGGCGGCGCTCCCAGCCGCTCTCCTTTCCTTAACCGGATGCGCAGGATCGGCGCACAGCCCGACCGAGAAGTACGTCTTGATAGCCGCCAGTACGAAGATTCCCTACTGGCAAACTGCCCTAGCCGGACTGAGTCACGCGGCGAATGAGATGAAAGTGAAGGCAGAGATGAAGGGCCCGGACTCCTACGACACAAAGGCCGAGCACGACGCCTTTCAAAGCGCGGTGGCGGAAAAGCCCTCCGGGATTTTGATCTCGGCCGCTGATGCCAGTGTGATGACACCGGATATCAATGCCGCTCTGGGGCAAGGAATACCGGTCCTCACAGTCGACTCCGATGCGCCCGATAGCCAGCGTCTGTTCTTTGTGGGAACCGATAATTACAACGCCGGGGTTCTAGGCGGGCACCTGACGTCGAAGCTGCTGGACGGCAAGGGCAACGTGGTGATCTTCACCGAACCGGCGCAATCGAACCTGAAAGATCGCCTGCACGGATATCAGGACATTTTCGCTGAACACCCGGGCATCAAAGTATCGCAGATAGTCGATATGAAGGGCGATCCAACAATCGTTTTCGACACCACCAAGCAGCTGCTGGACAGTAAGACGAAAGTGGATGCGTTTGTCTGTCTTGAAGCGATCTCGTGCCCTGAAGTAGGCGAGGTTGTGAACAGGGCGAACATGGCCGGCAAGGTGACGGTGGTCGCGATGGACAGCGATCAGCGCACCACGGACTGGATTCAGAAGGGCGTGATCTCAGCAACCATCGCTCAACGGCCATTCACAATGGCTTATTACGGGACGAAACTCCTGGATGATTTGCATCACCACATGCCTACGCCGCTGACTAAGAACTGGTCTCAGTCGGCCACGTCACCAGTGCCCACCTTTGTGGATACGGGCACTTTCATTCTGGACAAGAGCAGCGTAGGCGCGTTTCTGACCGCGAACAGCTCATCCGCCGGCGGCCAGTAGACAGTCGCCAGCCGGGGGTTCAGGCAGGTTGAATCTTTAGAGAGCGGGCGGCCCTGGGCGCGTCCTAGGTCCCGCTCTCCGGCGTCATGGAGGGTCCGGTATCGGCAGCCCAGTCTTCGGCCGGTTTATCGCCGATGTTCGTAAGGCCCAGGCGGCCGCCAGTGGCGTCTACGATCTCGAAGCTGTCATCCTCTAGAACCTCTTGCTCCATCCCGGAGGAGTCGCTGGATGGGTGTCTGGTGGAAGTTGTATCACCGAAGCTGGTGGGATCGAATGTGGACTGCGCCGGACCTGAGCCCATCTCGTCGGGCCTCCGCAGTGCCGGGGCGGGCAGAGTGATGAATTGTGGGGACACGTCTGGTGGACCGCCGTCGCCGGAATTTCGTTTCTTGCCCCGGAGAAGCAACTTGGCTGAGGGCGAAATCAGAGACGTGATATAAACAGCACCGGAGCGCCTGACGTGAAGTTCTGTCCTCGAAAGCCTCGCCTGGGCGTCGTTGTGTTCGGCGCTGGTTTGCTGGGTATGTGTCTCGCGGCGCACCTGCTCGACGGGCAAGCGGTCGACAGCGGGTCGACTGGTATACCGAGCCAAGCCGAACAAGACGCCATGTTGACGGCGATGAGGCAATACGCGGGCCAGTACATTACACACCTGCCGAACTTCATCTGCGTTCAAGTGACGCAACAGTTTGAGGCGGGCCGGAAGCCGACGCATTGGCGAAAGGGCGACACGCTGCGATTCAAGCTGGTTTTTAATGCGGGGACCGAGGAGCGCAGCATTGAACTGGTGAACGATAAGCCTCCGGCGCCAGGGCGTCGATGGCGGGCGCCGTTGTCGACAGAAGGGGAGTTTGGGACGCTGCTGGGTAACGTTTTGGGCGCCAGCAGCGAAGCGTCGTTCACGTGGCGCGGCTGGGAAACGGTAGCCGGCAGACGGCTCGCCGTATTTGATTTTGCGGTTGATCGCGCGCATTCCACGCTGAGCCTTACGCTCAGCGACTTGGCGCACTCAGTGGTTCCCTATCACGGCTCCGTATACGGGGCCCCCGACACAGGCGAGGTTTGGCGCATCAGCAACAGCGCATTCGATATACCAAAGGAGATACGCACAAAGAGCCTCTCCACCGTTATCGAGTATGGCGAAGTGCCGATTGGTGGAACCAAATACTTGCTGCCGGTAGAGGCAAGCGTCTCTCTAGACACCGGGTCGAATAACGTTCGCAACGAGATGTGGTTTCGCGAGTACCGCAAGTTCGAGGCGGACTCGAGTGTGACGTACACGCCGGGCGGCCAAGCGGCGGAACCCGTTAAGTTGAACCCTCCGGAGGAATAGCTCCGCGCGCGCGCAGCCTGCATGAAAAGGCAATAATGCCGGGCGCCGCAGCAAAGAGCTGGAATCGCTGGTAAATTAGAATATGTGGCAGCCCCCGGCTTAAAGACGGCTTTGATCACTGACACCACGTCCGTTAACGATGGGTCTATGGGAGCAGAGTCGGCCGAAGTGTTACAGGCGCGGATTCGCGAATTAGAGCAGTCTGTCACAGGACTTCAGAGCCGTGTTTATGCATACGAGCAGGCCTTCTCACATAGTCCGGTTCCGTCCGTCGTCTATGCGGCGGAATCGTTTGAGATTTTAGAAGCGAACGAGAGTGCGCTGCGGCTATACGGCTACGAGCTACACCAGATTCGACAGCTGACGCTGTTAGATTTGTTCACGCCCGGCTCTTACCGCGCAGCCGACGAGCTTTCGATGGAACTCAAGAAGCCCATCAACTCGCTGGGCCCGTTCACTCACCGCGCCGCATCCAAACAGGATCTGGTAGTCAGCATGGTGTTCTTCGCGTTCAATTGGCAGGGGGTAGATGCGCGGGTCGCGATACTGCAGGATGAGACCGGACGGCATACGGCGGAAGAGGCACAACGCGGCAGCGAAGAGCGATATCGTGAACTCTTTGAAAACGCGAATGACGTTATCTTCTTGCATGATTTAAAGGGCAAGATTGTGGCGGTGAACCGGGCAGCGGAGTATCTGACGGGCTATTCGCGGGCAGAGGTAGTGGGCCAAGACTTTGAGGAGTTAGTGGCGCCGGAGGCTCGGCACCAGACGCAGGATACTATCCGGGCTCATCTAGGCGGCAGCGCTACACAGCATTATGAACTTCCGATCTTGTCGAAGTTTGGAACGCGGCGTTTCCTTGAAGTGAGTACGCGCATCATTTACCGCAAGGGGCATCCCATCGGCATTCAGGGGATTGGGCGCGATATCACGGAACGAAAACTGGCGCAGCAGCGGCTGCTGGAGTCAAGCCAGGAGTTGCAGGAGAAGAACCAAAGATTAAGCACGGCGCTTCGTCAGGCTCGCGAAGCCACGCAACTGAAGGAGCAGTTTCTCGCCAACACCTCCCATGAGCTGCGCACGCCTATGAATGGAATCATGGGCATGATCAACCTTCTGAAGACTACGGATTTGACAGCGGATCAGCTGGAGTACGCCGACGTTGTCAGCCAGTGCGCGAATGATTTGCTGACCATCATCAACGATCTCCTGGATCTTTCGCAGATTGACGCGGGAAGGCTCTCGCTGACGCATGAACCGTTCGATTTAGGGGAGAGCGTAAAGGGCGTTCTGAAGCTGCTTCGGCCGCGCGCCACGGGCAAGAATGTGGCGCTTACCGATGAGATCGATTCCGAACTGCCGCTTTATATCTCGGGCGATAGCGTGCGCTTTCGTCAGATTTTAACGAACCTGATCGCGAATGCGATCAAGTTTACGCGCGCGGGCGGGGTGCACGTGCGCGTGATGAAGCCAGGTTCCGGGCCGGCTCGTATGCGTTGCGAAGTGGTTGATTCCGGGATAGGCGTGGATGAATCTGTTCGCGAGCGCATTTTTGAAGCGTTTTTCCAGGCAGATGGAACAACGCGGCGGCGATATGGCGGCACCGGCTTGGGTTTGGCCATCAGTAAACAGCTGGCGGAAATTATGGGCGGCCGGATCGGCACGTTCAACAACAGCCCGGGACCTGGAGCGACGTTCTGGTTCGAGCTGCCTTTCCGCGCGGCCGACGCGCTCCCGGCGCACAGTCATGTGGCGGCAATGTGGCCGGACGCACCCTAACACCTCCGTGAAGGGACAGCCGTGATGACGCCGGTTGAAGCGTTCCTTCTGGTGCTTTCAGGCACTCTGGGGATCTACTGTGAATTCATCCGGCCGGGACGCGTATTTCCAGGTCTGGCGGGTTCAGTATCGGTGGCCGCGGGCATACGCGCTATCGCTCGCATGCAGCTGAGTCACACGGGAATGGTGTTGATCGGGTTGGCCATAGCACTGTTTTTACTTGAGCTGTTCTGGCTTAAGGCGCTCTGGCGGGTCAACCTTCTTGCGGGGTTGGCGGGAATCGTGTCGCTTACCATCGGCTTCTGTCTGCTGGTGCGCGGCCCGGGAGGCATTCCACCCGCCTTGGCAATCTCCGCCGGCATTTCATTCGGCTGCTTGACGCTGTTTTTGTGTTACCAAGCAAAACGCGCACGCCGCAATAAGTGGTCCGACGTCGCCCTTGAACAATTGGTCCGATAGGAAATACGGAACTTTCCGCGGCCGACGCCGTAGATTAGAGGCAGAGGGTTTATGCGTTACGTTTTTTCATCTCTCCTGGTGCTGGCCGCTTCCATCCCAGCCTTTGCCACCGTCGATACCGGACTGCTGGCGCTGGTTCCGTCCGGGGCCAAGATCATCAGCGGCGTAGATGTGAACCGGTCGAGAAGTTCGCCGTTCGGGCAGTATATCTTGAGTAAGATCAACGCGGAGAACCCGGGCTTTCAGGAAATGACCCAGGAAACCGGGTTTGATCCTCGCCGGGATGTGCAAGATCTCCTGTTTGTGGGCGCCGGCTTGCCAGCTGAGGGGAACGACGCGCGGTTCTGCGCGCTGGTGCGCGGCAATTTCGATCAAAGCCGTATCAAGAAGAGCCTGATGAGCAAGGGCGCCACCGTTCAGCCGTATCAGGGTGTTGAAGTCCTGGTCGACACATCGAGTCATGGTGGAAATGCCGACGCAAAGGCCTTCGCGTTTGCTGACGTGGACGTAGCTATTATGGGCGATCTCGCCAGTGTCCAGCAGGTCATTGCGGACCGTGCCAATCCGGCCGCTCTGGACCCGGTGCTGCAGCAGCTGGTATCGAGTGCGGGTGCGAGTCACGATGCCTGGTTTGCCTCGTTGGGCTCTGGATCTTTTCTGGCTGACAACTTCAGGCGGGAAGCCGGCCAGCGTGTGAGCCCGGAGGCGATGCAATCCATTTTGCAGTCGAGCGGCGGCATCTCATTCGGTGACGTGGTTCAACTATCGCTCGATGCGGTGACCCGCTCGGAAAAAGACGCAACCTCACTGGTGGATGTTCTGAGGTTTGGGGCGAGCATGCTTCAGATGCAGGGTCAAAAAGGACCGAGCGCCGGTCTTCTTACTTCATCGCTCGACAACATGACGCTAAAGGCAGACGGCAGCAATGTGCACATCGGAGTTTCCATTCCGGAGAGCAGCCTGGAGCAGCTTTCGGAACTGAGAGCTCAGCAGCGAGCGGCGGCAGCGCCGGTTACGCCCACCAAGCCGTCAGTGCGATAAAGACGCCCACTAGCGCCGCCGCCGCACCGGCCAGAAACAAGGGCTTGACCTTCATAAGGATGGAGAGCGACGAGAAGACGATGGCAAGTTCCAGGAAGATCTCACCGAAGTGGAACTTGTTGGCTTTTTCCCCGCTCCTATGGCTCTCTTTCTCGAAGTCCTTAGCTTGTTCTTGTATCTCGTCGTGCTGCTTTTTGTACTTGGCAGCGTCCTGAGCATATCTGTTGAGAGTGGCCGGATCGGCCTTCACGGTTCCTAGCAGATCTTGAGCTACTTCGGCGGAGTAACGCCGGATATCTTTGGCCTGAGAGAAGGCCCATTGGTCAGAACTCTGCTGCTGTTTGAGCAATTCCTCGGTGTTGTAATGCTGACCACCAACGGAGACCACGGCGAGCAAAGCGGCGATGGTAGCCATAGTGCCGGCCACCGTTTTGTCGAACGGATTATGGGCTTGATGTATGTGTTCTTCGACTTCTTCGTGATCAGGCATGAGGACAAGCTAGCACGGCTTGCCGTGGATGGAAATTTCCGTAGCTTCCTTCACCATGTTTGAAATTTCGCGCACCAGCTTCCGGTAATTGAGATCGGCGAGGGTACGGAATGGAAGCCAAAAGCCGTCTCGCCAGGACGAGTAATACCAGCGTGAAAAGATGGCCAGTTCTTCGACTCGATTCCCATCGCATGACGGCATGGCTAGAGCGTCGCGCAGCTTCTCTCTGAGTTCCTGATCGAGCGACGCGGCGCCGGAGTGTTCCGCCGAAAAATCGAGTGTGAGCGGTTCCTGCCAATAACCCGCGAGCAGCGGCCAGAGCCGGAATTGACGCGGCTGAACTCCACGGGTGAGCGCGACGCCGCTGAACTGCCCGACCTCGGCGATCACAGGATCTCGGGCACTACCCGCCTCTTTCACCCGCTCGAGGCGCTTGTGCAGGTAGGCAGCCTGCTCAAAGTCGGTAGCTTCCGCGGCACGGTCGCGCGCCATTAGCAGCGCGTTCCCCATGTTCTTGCCGTTAGTCAACAGGAACTCACCGGCGCGGGCCGCCTCGGTGGCGTATTCGTCTGAGGTGACCGCAGCTTGGCAGGGCCTGAGACACTGGCTCATCTCGCCGTAGATGCAACCGGGATGGTCCGGCGCGGGAACAAGGGCATCCACGCAACGGCGGATCTGGAACAAGCCGAGGAGCCGCTGCTCATACTCATGAGCCAAGTCGCGCGTCAAGAAAGGCCCGAATACCCCGCTCGATGGGGACGGAATGCGGTTGATCACCACCAGGCGCGCGAACGCGTCCTCGTTGGTCATGGTGATGAACCAAGGCATGCGGAGCCGTAACTTAGCTAGATAGCTTCCAGGGAAATGCTGCTTCGAGAGCGCGTGCATCAGGAGAGCGGTTTCTAGTCTCGAAGTCGTGGGCCAGCATTGCACATCTGCCAAATTCTCCTTTAATCGAGTGAGCAGGCTGTCATGCCCTGGGTTGGGAGATGCGAGCAAGCGCCGTAAACGAGCGCGCAGGTTTGAAGACCAGCTTAGGTGGGGCGGTTGGCCGGGCCTGCCGAGGGCATAGATTCCGCCGCTGGCTGGAATGGACTCAAGGCGATCAAACAGGTCCGGCGCCGAGACGTCAAGCTGGATGGGAGATGGAACTCGCACAAGCAGGCAACAATATTCTCTTGAATTGTACAGATCAGGAGGCAAATTCTCCAGATCAAGCGATGAAAGAAGCCCGATTGGACTTGACACCGAAGCGGCTCAGTCTAGAATAGGTGTTATTTCGCTATGCAGGGTTGTCAGCACGAGCGAACCGAGTTCCTCTACCGGCGTGACGGTATCGATTACGTGCGTTGCTTAGATTGTGGGTCGGTTTTTGAGGCAGAGGATCTGGAGACAGTTCCAGTTTATGAGGACGAAGAAGAGAAGCCCAGGAAGCGCCGCTGAGGGTTGTGAAGTGTTCCACGCCTGAATTGACGCGTCCGTTGCGGCTGGCGGAAGGGCCCTCGTGAGATCCTAAAGCGTTGGTCGATGCCTAATCTGACCCGCGTCTCGCCTCTGGAACGAAGTGTGCTGAAGAGTCCGCTTCGCATAGTATCGATCGGCGGTGGCACAGGTCTCTCTACCCTTCTTTCCGGCTTGAAGAAGCACGCCCGAGGCGCGCAGGAACGCCCGGAGCCGGGAAGTCCCGCAGTGGAGATTACGGCGATTGTGACCGTCACTGACGATGGCGGCAGCTCCGGTCGCCTGCGCCGCGATTTCGACATTCTGCCGCCCGGCGATATTCGCAATTGCATGACGGCTCTATCAGAAGATGAAGATCTGTTGTCCCAGCTGTTCCAGTACCGTTTTGCCGGCGGCCGCGGGCTGAAGGGACATAGCTTCGGAAACCTGTTCCTCACAGCCATGCACCAAATCACCGGCGATTTTGCGCAGGCGGTGAAATTATCATCGGAGATTTTAGCTATTCGCGGGCGCATCTTCCCCGCTACGTCGTCGAACGTAACGCTCGAAGCGGTGCTGGACAATGGCTCAGTGATCAGGGGCGAAAGCAAAATCAGTAGAAGCCGGCGGCCGATTGAAAAGATTCGTATCCTTCCTGGAGATTGCGAGCCGCTTCCGGAAACGCTTGAAGCGATTGCCGAGGCCGACCTGATTACGCTGGGGCCTGGTTCGTTGTACACCAGCGTGATTCCGAATTTGCTGGTGAAAGGTATCCCGAAAGCCATTCAAGATTCTCCCGCGCTGAAAGCCTATTTTGTCAATCTGATGTGGCAGCCCGGCGAGACCATCAACTTCACGGCTTCACAGCACGTGGAAGCCTTGCATAAGCATGGGGAACGGGTTTTTCTCGATTGTGCCGTTTTGAATACGGCAGCCATCCCTTCGGCACTCACGCGCAAATACGCCAGGGCACACGTAAAGCCTGTCGAGAATGACTTGGAGCGGTTGGCAGAGCTTCGCGTGAAAGTAGTCACAGCGGATTTAATTCGGCATGAGGAGTCAGGCGAACAAAGGGTGAGGCATGACTCCGCGGCGTTGGCGGAAGCGGTCATCGACCTGGCCAGCCGGTCGCGCGCGCACCGGCTTCGAAAGGAAACACTGGCCGCGCAACGCAGCCGGCTGGCAGAACATTCACGATACAAATGACAGACAATGTAACGGTCGTGATTCTGGCCGCCGGGCTGGGGACACGCATGAAGTCGAAGAAAGCCAAAGTCCTGCATGAAGCGGGTGGCGAGACGTTGCTGAACAACGTGGTCCGGGCAGCGCTTGAGGTGGCGGCGCCGGAGCGGATTATCGCGGTGGTGGGCCACCAGGCAGACCAAGTTCGGCAAAGCGTAAAGGTTCCCGGCATCCGGTTTGCCGAGCAGCGGGAACAAAAAGGGACTGGTCACGCAGTAGGCTGTGCGCGCGAATGCGTGGAGTCAACGGCGGGCAAACTTCTGATCCTGAATGGCGACGGTCCCCTGCTGAAGCCGGCCACGCTCAAAGCGCTTCTGGAGAACAGCAGCAAGGCTGTGGGCGGTAGCATCGTGACTACCGAAATGGCGGATGGAACCGGGTACGGTCGCATTGTGCGGGACCAGCAAGGAATGGTAGCGGCCATTGTGGAGCAGAAGGTGGCGACGGCTGAGCAGCAGAAAATCCGCGAGATCAATCCCGGCGTGTACTGCTTCGATGCGCAGCTGTTTTGGGAACACGTGGAGGAGATCACCGCCACCCAGCCGGCAAACGAATACTACTTGACCGATATGGTGGAGATTCTTCGGCGTCACGGTCACGCAGTCGCTCCTCTGCCGGTTTTAGACGAGAACGAATTGCTGGGCATCAATACGCGAGTGGAGCTTGCCATTGCGGATAAGATCCTGCGGACGCGCAAAGCGGAGGAGCTGATGCTGGCGGGCGTCACGCTAGAGAATCCGGCAAGCATCACCATCGATGTCGAGGTGCGGGTTGGTCAAGATTCGATCGTAGAGGCGAATGTTCAGCTCCGCGGAAAGACGCGCATAGGCCCAAACTGCCGCATCGGGACCGGTTCGGTATTGCGCGACTGCGAGATTGCCGAAGGGGTCACGATACTTCCCTATGTAGTTGCTGAAGCGTCTTCGGTGGGAGCAGGAGCACACGTCGGCCCGTTCGCTCGTCTGCGGCTGAATGCGGAAGCGGCGGAAGACACACACATCGGCAACTTCGTGGAGCTTAAGAAGACAAGGCTTGGAAAAGGCTCTAAAGCGAGTCACCTCGCCTACTTGGGCGACTCTGCTATTGGTGCCGGTGTAAACGTCGGCGCAGGGACCATCACCTGCAACTACGACGGCGCGCGCAAGCATCCGACGACCATCGCCGACGGGGTTTTCGTGGGCAGCAACTCAACGCTGGTTGCGCCTCTCACTATCTCTGAGGGCGCTTATATCGCAGCTGGGTCGACGATTACGGCGAACGTTGAAGCGAACTCACTCGCCATTGGGCGCTCCCGCCAAAGCGATAAACCGGGCTGGGCAAAAAGACGGCGGGAGTCTCAGGCAAGTAAGTCTTGAGTCAAGACGGATGCGAAGTCGGCGGCACACGGGATTGAAGCTGAATTTTGAGAGCCACGTCAGCCTCAGCCACATGCAGATACCGGACAGTCACTTGAGACGTAACCTTCAGCGCGGTTTTGTTCATCTTCGTCTTCGAAGTTATTACGAAGGTGCGCTTCTCAGGCGGCCGTCCGATGGGGGTGCGTGAGACTGTGATTTGCTGAACCGATAGGTCTGTCACTGTCCCCGCAAAGAACTGTGGTTTTGGCGCGATCGGAGGCGGACTGGTAGGCGTTTGTGCCAGCATCCAAACAGCGCTCCCGAGAAGGAGAGCAGTGAAGAGGCGCACTACCTTGGGCGGCATGACTGGGCTTTGAACGGAGTGACCTTACCTGTGTAGCACATATTCTGAGTGCTGTGACGAAGGCCGCTTAGAAAACGGTACTTGGGTGATAGACATTTGGAATCCGCAACTGGCCAATGGCGATCAGCTCACCGCTAGAAGACAGCGCTTTGACAAACGGAGCACCGGGGCGCACAACAAACGGCGAGGTTCGGAAATCGCGGCCTTGACGGATATGCGCTTCAGCCATCCAGTCGAAGTGTTCTGCCGGAAAGTGCGGCAGTAAACGCGCGGAAGGGATGACGGCTTCGGACAACCGTCCATCCACGGCCATCGTGTTCAGTTCATCGAGACTTCTTGCCTGGTCGACAGCGAAGTCACCGGAGTGAGTGCGCTGCAATTTGCTCAACAGCGCTCCGCACCCCAGCCGCTGGCCCAGATCGTGCGCCAGACTGCGAATATAGGTTCCAGCCGTGCAAGTAACAAGCACCTCAATAGTGTCCGGCGACATGCTGAGCACGTCCAATCGCTTCACTTCTACTTCGACCGGCTGCAACTTGACTGGCTCTTTTTTACGAGCGAGTTTGTAGGCGCGAACGCCATTGATCTTCTTCGCCGAAACGGGAGGAGGCGTTTGCATAAAGCGGCCCCGGAAGGCGAAGAGAGCGGAGGTGATCAGCTCTGAATTGCCGGGAACGGCGCCTCCGGTTTCAATTTCGCCCTCTGCATCGTAGGTATCTGAAACCAGCCCCAGCTTGATCTCGGCCAGGTACGTCTTATCCTCTCTTCCGAAGAATTGCGCGAGCCGCGTGGCGGTACCGGTCATCAGCACGAGCAAACCGGTGGCCATGGGGTCCAGCGTACCCAGGTGACCGGCCCTTTTGGTATTCGCCAGCCTGCGCCATTGGTTCACCACGTCGTGACTGGTACAACCGGCTGGCTTATCTATAAGAACTATTCCATTCATGTTCGCTGAGAACCTTCCAGCTGGCAACGCTCGGGTTAGTGTCACTTTGCAAATTATCTGGCGTAGACCTTTGCACGCTATTTGGCGTACTCTTCGAGTATGGTCCAACTGGCGGGGCTCACTGAAGAGGCCAGGAAACTCGCTCTTGCTCGGTTCCGTCTACTACGACCCCATTTGGAGGATGACCGTCCGCTAAAGTTGGTCGCGGCGGAAACAGAAATCCCGTTCCGGACCGCCCAGCGCTGGGTCGCGCTGTATAGGAGGTTCGGTTTGGCCGGGTTGGCGCGGAAGAATCGAGCGGATCGTGGCCAGCGCCGAGCGGTTTCCGTGAAGATCAAGGAGGCCATTGAAGGACTCGCCCTGCAGAAGCCGCCGCTTCCGATTACAGCGGTCTGTCGGCAAGCCCGGCGCATGGCTCAAGATCTAGGCGAGGAGCCGCTGAGCTACTGGGTCGTTTATCGCATCGTCTCCAGTTTGCCCGACGATCTGGTCACGCTCGCGCATCAAGGCAGCAAAGCTTACAGCGAATCCTTCGAGTTGATTCATCGGCGAGAAGCGACCGGGCCAAATGCAATCTGGCAGGCTGATCACACGCCGCTCGACATCCTGTTAATCCGACCGGACGGCGAGCCTGCCAAGTGCTGACTCAGTACCGTGATCGACGACTACAGCCGGGCGGTGGCTGGGTATTTTCTATCGTTCCAAGACCCGTCTGCGTTGCACACGTCCTTGGCGTTGCGTCAGGCAATTTGGCGCAAGGAGGACGCCCGCTGGGTCGTGTGCGGCATCCCGGATGTTCTCTACACGGACAACGGCAGCGACTTCACATCCAATCATTTGGAACAAGTGGGCGCGGACCTGAAGACCCGTCTGGTCTTCTCCATTCCCGGTAAGCCTAGGGGCCGTGGCCGCATCGAGCGTTTCTTCTCGACAGTGAACGAGATGTTCTTGTGCGAGTTGGACGGCTATGCTCCGGCTGGCGGCGTTGTGCGTGGGAAGCCAACGCTCACGCTGGCAGAGTTCGATGCGCGATTCCTCGCCTTCCTTCTCGACGTGTACCACCGCCGCGAGAAAGCAGAGACGAAGACACCGCCCGTCGAACGCTGGGAGGCCAACGGCTTTTTGCCGCGGATGCCCGAGTCGCTTGAACAACTGGACCTGCTGCTGATCCAAGTAGCCAAGGCGCGCCAAGTGCGGGCCGATGGGATTCACTTCCAGAGTCTCCGCTACATCTCGGCAACACTGGCGGCCTACGTTGGGGAAACGGTCACACTGCGATTCGATCCGAGGGACATGGCGGAGATCCGCATCTTCCACGAAGACAAGTTCTTGTGCCGCGCCGTCTGTGCTGAACTCGCCGGTGAGACCGTGCCGCTTCGGGACATCCTCCGCGCACGGAATCGGCGACGACGGGAACTGCGCGGCGTCCTGCGGGACCGCGAGAGCGCCGTGAATACTCTGCTCGATTTGAAGCGCGGAGGAATCACGGAGAAAGAACATGCCCAACAGGAAAGCGGCTCCGCAGGAGAGTCCGCGAAGCCGCAATCAGCCGGCCCCCGGCTCAAGCGATACAAAAACGAGTAGGGACGCGCCAAGCGACGCTGTAGTCGAAACTCTCGAACACCGTCGATTCGCAGAATTCTGCGATGCGTGCAAACGCTATCGCTACATCGGCCTCTGTTACGGCGCGCCGGGCGTCGGCAAGACGGTCTCCGCACGGCACTATGCCAACTGGGACAGGATGCAGGACCTCTGGAATCATCCTGGCCATGGCGCAGCAGCAGTTGAGGAGATAGCTGCGAGTTCCACTGTTTTTTACACCGCCCCGGTTGTCGGCGCTCCAAGCGTTATTGAGAGACAGATCGGAAGGCTCCGAGACCGGCTGCATAGCGCTGCCATAGATGTGCAGCGTCAGATTGAAAATGCGGAAATGCGCAGGCTCCTTGGTATTCTCGATGACCTTCGTGATCGCCTGAAGAATCCGAATGGATATCGCAGTCAGGAGACAGAGGACGCTGAATACGTCTTCCTCAAGCAACGGCATCGCGCGATGGGATTAGAAAAATTGGTCCCCGACCCGACCGCGCTGTTGGTCATCGACGAAGCCGACCGGCTCAAGATCGCCGGACTGGAGCAAACACGGAGCATTTTTGACCAGGGCAGGATTGGAATGATTCTGATCGGCATGCCCGGCCTCGAAAAGCGCTTGGCGCGCTATCCGCAGTTCTACTCCCGCATCGGTTTCGTTCACGAATTCCGTCCACTGTCGGCGAGCGAGATTCGTCAACTGCTGGAGCGTCACTGGACGCCACCCGGCGTTAAACTTCCGGGCGACTCGATTGATTCAATCACTGTCGCTTCGATCATCCGAATTACCGGCGGCAACTTCCGGCTGCTGAATCGCCTCCTGACACAAGTCGAGCGGATTCTTGAAATCAACGCCCTGCCGTTAGTGACCAAAGAAGTGGTTGACACAGCACGCGAGAATCTTGTCATCGGGCAAGCCTAGAAACTCTCCGGTACGCGTTATTTGGGGCGGATTAATCAACGGGGCGAGCAACCGCGCGAGCCTCGAAGCCGCCCGCCGCGCGCCTGTTCCACAAAGGTCCTTTCGTGCAACGCGGCTAGCCCATCAAGGCATGCGTGAGGTGTATGACGCGATCAGCCCGACCAAGCGAGTCTTTAGGTCCGCCTCTGGCAGCCACCGCCCACGTACCATCACACCGACGCGTCGATCAATATTTCCTACGTCATGAAGTGGATTCTCATCCAAAAGAAGTAGATCGGCCCGCAATCCCACGGCCACCGTGCCCCATTGGTTTTGGCTTTTGAGGAACTCGGCGGCATCACTGGTTCCGGCCTTGATTGCCTCGTAAGGGGTAAGGCCAACATTAACCAGATTTCTCAGTTCGTCGTGGACCGCGAACCCCGGAACAACGAACTGATTTGGAGTATCCGTGCCCAAGAGAATTTTCGCCCCTCCCTCATGAAGGGCCTTCACGAACTTGTTTCTTTTCTCATCGTAGAGGCGAAGACGGCCAAATTGGTAAGGGGTAAGTGCTCGCAACTGGGGGTTGTCTCTCCATGCCGAAATTACTTTCGGTGGCATAAATCGCATCGACGGTTTTGCAAGCAATCGCTCTGCTTCATCGGCTGGCACCGAACCTTGATAGAAGACGAGCGTTACGCAGTTCCACGTCCCCGCCGAGCGAGTGGCCGCTACCAGTTCAGAAGCCTTGTCCGGTGATTGGTTACGATCCAAAGCCTCGAGGTATCCCTCGACGTGCTCAATCGAATCCTGCCGCGCTGCGAGAACACCCTCAACTCCGACACGATTTGGAACGTGACCGTATACGGGTAATCCAACTTTTCTCGCGGTGGAGACAATAGCCTGATAAACCTCCAGCGAGAGATGGTTATAAACCTTGACAGCATCGTAGCCTTCGCGCTTGTCACTTGTCACCGCATCAATGGCCTGAGGAATCGTTTCTACCACACGGCTCAAACGCCAGATTGGTGGGTTTCCATCTGTAAGCGGGCCCGTTGTGTAAATCTGGGGACCAATAATGCTGCCCTGTTCAATTGCCCTTCGGAAAGCAAGGATATCGGGGTTGCCCCACATGTTTCGAACTGTGGTGACGCCATTTGCGATGAATAATGTGGCGTACTCCTCGTTCGTCACCAGTCCGTCTCCTCCTCTAACGTTGAGGTGGACGTGCATATCCGCCAGCCCAGGCATGAGAAATTTGCCACGGCCATCGATTCTCTGAGTGACTTTTGGCAAACGAATAGTCTGCACCGCGCCTAGCGCGGTAATCCTGCCATTTTCAGTGACTACAGTCTGATGCAGGAGTAGCCGCTCCCGATCCATCGGCACCACAGTCACATCGACAAATGCCACGGGGGTTTGCTGGCCATGCAAACTCAAGCCACCGAGCAATATTCCCAGCATTGTTCGTCTAAACATGCCAGTCCTTACTTTAAACGTTCAGCGACCATAGTGCGTTGAACGGCGAGCTTCAGCGGGGCCCCAAAAGGGATAGGTTTTGAACCGTGAGCCGAAGGCCTGCAAACACGGGCCTTCCGGCGTTGCAGATGTCTGTCTCGAAACTTGACGTGGTTGCGCACCGGCGGCAGTTGCGCAAACGAGCGCGATTGTGCAATAAATTCAAGAACTGTGGTTTATAAGGCTTTTTGCGTTGCACAAAGGTATTGCATTAGAGATTCAATTGGCGATACCTTTGTGCAATGCTGATCGGCTATGCCAGAGTTTCCACCGACGACCAAGACACTGCCGCTCAAGTGCGGGCACTCAAGTCCGCAGAGTGCGAGCGCATCTATCGGGAGAAGGCCTCTGGCGGGCGGTGGGACCGGCCGGAACTACACCGGCTTTTGGATCAACTTCGCAATGGTGACGTACTTGTCGTCTGGAAGCTCGACCGACTCTCCCGTTCGCTCCGCGATGTCTTAACGATCATGGAACAGCTGGAGGAAGTCAACGCAGGATTCCGCAGCTTGACGGAGGCAATCGACACCACCACTCCTGCCGGACGGATGATGATGCAGATGGTTGGTGCGTTTGCTGAATTTGAGCGAGCCATGCTAAGAGAACGGACCAAGGCCGGGCTGGATGCCGCTCGCGAGGAAGGTCGGATCGGTGGTCGCCGTCGCAAGCTCACGCCTCAACAACAGGTTGAAATCAAAAAGATGGTATTTTAAAGACTACCGGCTCAAAGCCGGTAGAATCCTTTGCGACTGAAAGTCGTGGGGTGCGGCTGAAGCCGCCTGAAGCGTGGTCCGGCTGAGAGCCGGCTCAAGGCTCGGTGGGCGCTGTAATCT